>Ga0074199_1000116_pt1 | contig 165486 bp, 155 predicted proteins | sample EPASupsiteSAE347_FD_64528 | JGI IMG/M metagenome (GOLD analysis project Ga0074199, IMG submission 64528) | Bioremediated contaminated groundwater from EPA Superfund site, New Mexico - Sample SAE3-47 | ecosystem: Environmental > Aquatic > Deep subsurface > Groundwater > Contaminated ... | reverse complement strand
AAAAAGCAACTCACCGAGCAGCAGAACGACTTAACAACAGGCCAAGAAAGTGCCTCGGCTATCGGACACCCACTGAAATATTCTCACAAGCTTTCAGTGGTGCACTTGCAATTTGAATTCACCAACCCCCATAAAACACCTAACGTTTACGAGATAACCGGCTGGCGATGCCGGAGCGGTGCTGCTTGAACTGCTGACCAACTGACGACTGAGAAACTGGTGAAAATCAGCGCACAGTAAGCCAGTCCGAGTTGATTGAGCCGTTAGGAGCGAGGACGAACTTGACCAAGCTGCTGTTTACTTTGCGCTGCCAGAAACCGCCCACCGGGGCCGAAACTACCGACTTGCTGGAACTTGCCTACCTGTCTGAAATACCGACCAACCAACCACTGAATTTCAACTTGTTGCGAAAAGCCCGCTAGCCCAGATTTAATGCGGCCTAGCTGGCCGAAGCGTTTTTGACTTTAGGTGCTACGAAGGACGCTGTTACCAAAAGCTTCTAACGTTTACGAGATAACCGGCTGGCGATGCCGGAGTGGTGCTGCCTGACTAACCGGCCAACTGACGACTGAGACATTGGTGAAATTCAGCGCACAGTAAGCCAGTCCGAGTTGATTGAGCCGTTAGGAGCAGAGAAGCACTGACCCAAGCTGACGTTTACCTTGCGCTGCCTGAAACCACCCACCGGCGTTTGACGAACCGGCCAGCCGGAATTTGCCGAACCGCTGAAACAGCTTACCAACCAACCCTTGAATTTCAATAAACTAAATGCCCGCTGACGCAGATTTTATGCGGGCCAGCAGCCTGAAATGCCACTGTTTTTAGGTGCCACGGAGGACGCTGGTACAAAAGGCTTCTAACGTTTACGAGATAACCGGCTGGCGATGCCGGAGCGATGCTGCTTGAACTGCCGACCAACAGACGATTGAGAAACTGGTGCAATTCAACACACAGTAAGCCAGTCCGAGTTGATTGAGCCGTTAGGAGCGAGGAAGAACTTGACCAAGTTGGCGTTTACCTTGCGCTGCCTGAAACCACCCACAAAAGCCGGAAGAACCGACTTGCTGGAACTTGCCGAACTGCTGAAACAGCTTACCAAACAACCACTGAATTTCAACTTGCTGCGATGCCTGCCAAGCCTGATTCTATGCGGCCTAGCTGGCCGAAGCGTTTTTGACTTTAGGTGCTACGAAGGACGCTGTTACCAAAAGCTTCTAACGTTTACGAGATAACCGGCTGGCGACGCCGGAGTGGTGCTGCCTGAACTGCCGACCAACTGACGACTGAGAAACTGGTGCAATTCAGCGCAGAGTAAGCCAGTCCGAGTTGATTGAGCCGTTAGGAGCGAGGACGAACTTGACCAAGCTGGCGTTTACCTTGCGCTGTCAGAAACCACCCACAAAAGCCGGAAGAACCGGCCAGTCTGAACTTGCCAACCTGACGAAATAGCTTACCAAACAACCCCTGAATTTCAACTTGTTGCGAAAAGCCCGCCAGCCCTGATTTAATGCGGCCTAGCTGGCCGAAGCGTTTTTGACTTTAGGTGCTACGGAGGACGCTACCACACAAAGTTTCTAACGTTTACGAGATAACCGGCTGGCGATGCCGGAGCGGTGCTGCCTGACTAACTGGCCAACTGACGACTGCGGAACTGGTGCAATTCAACACACAGTAAGCCAGTCCGAGTTGATTGAGCCGTTAGGCATGGCAGCTCACTTCAGCTTAAGTACAACCGCGTCAAATTTGGCTGCTAATTCCAGAAATTCTTCTGCCCAACCATTTGATATAGAAACTTCTTGAAGTGGACCCGTTGGTAAAAAAAGAAAACTTAGGCTCCTTAGTCTGACTTTTTTGCGGTTTTCGAGTCTACCGATAGCTTTCTTTAAAGAAAACCTTATTTCACTTACATCCATACATGACCAAACGGAGTCTTCAGATAGGTCTGTATAGTGGAGACACTCCTCAAGGATAGCCCTTAGTTCACTAGCGGAATCTTCATTGTATTTTCTTGAGAAAAGCCCAAGGATTTTTTCTTTGAAAGTTTTCAAACCATATACTCGCTTGTAAAGTTAATGCCTAACATTTACGAGATAACCGGCTGGCGATGCCGGAGTGGTGCTGCCTGACTAACCTGCCAACTGACGACCTGAACACTGCTAAAATTGCACACGGCGTAAGCCAGTCCGAGTTGATTGAGCCGTTAGGCTATATTTGGCGCCTAGTAAATGAAATTGGATAATGCCTGTTATTAGATGTCTGAAATAGTACTGACCATTCGCCATAGATGTCACCCACGATAGAAAAGAATATGATGAATTGAGTATTGGGCTCGTTTAAGGAACGACCAAATTCAACTCCCTCCATAGTCCACTTGTTGTTTTCTGCAAATTTAGAGCAATCAACGAATGCCTCAATATGTGAAATAGCCGACTTTTGAATAGCCTCAATGTTGTCAAGCACCAATTCTGCTTGAGCCAACCTAGAAGGGCAAGGAGTGCTGCTGTTTCCAGGCACAATAACTTCAAAAGAATAGCCTACTGGAGCATCAATTAGCCAAACCTGTTCATCATTTAGAAATTGCATATATGACTACCTTTATGGCCTAACGTGTACGAGATAACCGGCTGGCTGCACCGGAGCGTTGCTGCTTGACTAACAGACCAACTGACGAGTGAGGCATTGGTGAAATTCAGCGCACAGTAAGCCAGTCCGAGTTGATTGAGCCGTTAGGTTGAAACCCTGAAAGTCATAAGTGACAATGGCGCAAATGATGACAGTAAAAAATATGCAGGAACTTGAATGCATATATCTTGAATATAAAACGCATCAATGCCTTCCGTTGCTGCTGTATATGTTGCTAAAATGAGCATTATTATTGTGGGTGAAGCTGTTGTTACATAATAGATTCTTTTTCTTGTAGTACTGAAGGCAAGTATACGGTTCGGTAAAAAATATGAAATACCTAATGTAAGAACATAAATACCTAAAAGATGTATAAGCAGAGAGCTGTGTGGTCCGTCGGGACCTAGTCCGAGAATGCCGATAAAAAAACCGTAAACAATGCAAAGTACACCTACTATTTGAGCCAGAACCTTCAGAGTTTTTGACAGAAAATTCATTTTTCTTACACCAACCTAACGTGTACGAGATAACCGGCTGGCGATGCCGGAGTGATGCTGCCTGAACTGCCGACCAACTGACGACTGAGAAACTGGTGAAATTCAGCGCACAGTAAGCCAGTCCGAGTTGATTGAGCCGTTAGAGGTCAGGCTTCCTGATGCGATTGACTTTTGGAACTGTGTCGCTAGCCGACATTGTGATGGTTTTGATGATTTTGCCACCTTCAGTAATGCAGTCTGGGCTTGTGTCAAATGGTTCCATTTTGAGGACAGTCTTGTCGTCTTTAACAATGGTTATAGCACCTGTGACTGCCGCACCGCATTGGCCTTGAATGTCGTCGTTGAATGGCTGTGGGTTAATAGTGATTTTAATGCTGGTGTCGTTAAAACGGCATTGGAATGTTTTAGATTTATGGCTGACAACCCTGTCTTTTTTGATAACAAGGAGGTCTGAGAAGTTAATGCCTGTTGTACGGTGTTTTTTCCAGAAACCATTTGGCGGGTCGAGGATATGCTCGACTTTGACTGTTTTTTTCTGCTGATCGCAAGTGACAATAGCTCCATCATCGAAGGCAAATGCAGGCGTGTAGGCAACAGCAGCGAATAGGAGCGAAATAAACAGAATAGTACGATAGTTCATTTACGAGACCTCTAACGTGTACGAGATAACCGGCTGGCGTAACCGGAGTGATTACGCTGGAATGAACTACAAACGGACGACAACGGAACTGGTGGAATTGCACACAGCGTAAGCCAGTCCGAGTTGATTGAGCCGTTAGGGTGTGGGAACCGACGCACTGATTCCGATGTCAGCAATAGATTGAATGTCGCTGTCTGTAACATTTAGTAATGCTTGGAGCTTATCAGTCTTGCCTGTAAGTCGCTGAATATGAGCATGCAGCTCTGGTGCTGTAAATGCCGCTCGTTTTGCACCGTAGCCATCAGTGATATTTGACTTCACAAAAGTAAGCTGGCCAGGAACACCAACAATTATATGCCCATGAACGAGCATATTTCTTCTAGCGTCCCTTTCGATTTTTTTGAGTAATTTAATTGCGTCAGCATGATCTTCGCCGCTTAGTTCCAAAAGACTGCTGAGAACACTGACGCGTTGCCTGAATTGCATGCTTGTAGTTAGAATTATGGCCTTTGGAGGACTTATTTGAAGTTCTTTCATTATTGCAGCTTCTATAACAGTTTCAAGAACTGACCACGCAATCATAAAAAGGCCATAAGCATGTATTACAGCGTTGTGTGACATTGGTACTCCTGTTTGAGCATGAAAACCCTAACGTTCACGAGATAACCGGCTGGCGATGCCGGAGTGGTGCTGTCTGACTAACCTGCCAACTGACGACTGAGAAACTGGTGAAATTCAGCGCACAGTAAGCCAGTCCGAGTTGATTGAGCCGTTAGACGATTTCTTGACCATTTGAATATACGACAGGCTCATTTTCTTTGCCATCTTGGCTCCAAAACCGCCAAAGCCCCTCTTCTTTGCCTGAAACGTAGCTCCCTTCAGATGCAAGCTGGCCATTCTCATAGAAGTCTCTCCATACACCAACTTCAACACCGTTGTTGTAATTTCCTTCGGATGCCAACGCACCATTCTCGTGGTAGGCAACAAATAATCCATGACGAATCCAGCTCTGATTGTCATCGCTCATTCGTCTGGTGTAGCGAAACTTAACCATGCCGCTTTCGTACGGAATTTCTGCAATGTGGAGCATGTTTTCGGAATTATTAAATTGATTTGTCATTTGGGTCACAATTGGAAAAGACACCTTTGTCGTCTAACGTTTACGAGATAACCGGCTGGCGATGCCGGAGTGATGTTGCCTGACCTTGCCGACCAACTGACGACTGAGACACTGGTGAAATTCAGCGCACAGTAAGCCAGTCCGAGTTGATTGAGCCGTTAGGGAACCTGTTCACAACTTAACCTTTTAAATGAACTTGAGAGCGCCAAATAAAACAGCATGATTGTAACGGGGCCGATGAATGCTGAAACGGCTTGAAATGAAAGTGTGTTGAGCTGTTTTTTGCTGAGATAGATAAAGGCTAAGTTTATGGGTCCAAGGGTCAAAGCAAAGAGCAGAGTCCAAGGCACACGTAAGCAAATGAACCGCTCAATAAATTTTTCAGGCGTGTTGTTGAGCTTGTAACAGCGAGTAATACCCCAATAAGTGATGAGTAAACTTAAAAGCACTGCGATTAGCCTGAACGCTATTTCAAGGTGGCTAATTTCATGCTGTTTGATGACTGGCGCCACAAGGTAAAAAGGTTCGCCAATGGCTGTAACAACAGCCGTTAGAAATAGATAGTTCGTCTTTTCTTTTGGTGCTAGTGCATCTCTACTCAGCACCTTCTCAAGTTTTCGGGGAGAGAAAATAATCATATTCGTCTTAGTTCCCTAACGTTTACGAGATAACCGGCTGGCGATGCCGGAGTGGTGCTGCCTGACTAACCGACCAACTGACGACTGAGAAACTGGTGCAATTCAACACACAGTAAGCCAGTCCGAGTTGATTGAGCCGTTAGGAGCGAGGACGAACTTGACCAAGCTGACGTTTACCTTGCGATGCCAGAAACCACCCACAAAAGCCGGAAGAACCGACTTGCTGGAACTTACCGAGCAACTGCAACAGCTTACCAAACAACCACTGAATTTCAACTTGTTGCGAGAAAGCCCGCTAGCCCAGATTTAATGCGGCCTAGCTGGCCGAAGCGTTTTTGACTTTAGGTGCCACGGAGGACGCTGGTACAAAAAGCTTCTAACGTTTACGAGATAACCGGCTGGCGATGCCGGAGCGATGCTGCTTGACTAACCTACCAACTGACGACTGAGAAACTGGTGAAATTAAGCGCACAGTAAGCCAGTCCGAGTTGATTGAGCCGTTAGGTGCAAGAAAGCACACTTTAAATAGAGAGACTAATTGCAAGCCCCAATAGCAGCATTGCAGCCCCTAAAATGCAATAGACGCTGCCCCAGAAAGATGTGCCCACATTTATTAACCCGTCTGATTCAAATTTCTTCTTCTTGATTATGCTAATACCCGAGACCAAACTCATAAGCCCAAAAGCGATTAACACTTGAATTACCAGCTTTGCGTTTTCTGCTTTCTGTGGGCTAGCCGACACAGCAAAACTTGCGTTTGAATAAAGCAATATTAGAGCAATGGCTTGAAGTAGCTTTTTCACCAATATACCTTTGAGTACCTAACGTTTACGAGATAACCGGCTGGCGATGCCGGAGCGGTGCTGCCTGAACTACCGACCAACTGACGACTGAGGAACTGGTGAAATTCAGCGCACAGTAAGCCAGTCCGAGTTGATTGAGCCGTTAGAGCATATTGTTCGAAAGCGTAGCCAGTTGATCTTTGAACTGATAAAGCGGGCAGTCAAGACCAACCTCTGAATAAAAATGTTCTAGAAACTCTACGTTGGATTTAAGAGCCCAGGCTGCAAAACTTGCAGATGCCCAAGCACGAGGGAATATTGGTTCAGTGGGCAAAAAGCAAGATTGATGAAATTTATGCTGTAATAGCCTGGAGAGTTTGTCATGCTTACATTGTTCGCCAAACCACTCTGGCCTGAAATGAACTACAGCATTACGAAGTTTAATTAAGGCATCTGCGTTCTGGACAGGTGTACTACCAAAGTCAAAATGTTTATCAGTCCTGACTGCAAGTGCCACAGAGTACTTGCGGAGCACGGATTCTCGGTCGATAAGTCTGGTTAGTTCATCAATTGAGGCTGACGACAGCTTGTCTTTGAGAATTGAACCCTCGAAATACATTTCGTTTGCGTAGCTTTCTAGTGATGCAACGGTCAGGGTCGCAACGCCAAGTGCATTATGTAAAATCTCCTCCCAGAAAGGGCCAAATTCCTTGCCAGCATTTTCATGCTCTATTTCTTGTATTCGTGCTCCATATCGGCAGGCAGCGAATAGATGATGTAGACCTAGATTCATTCGTGTTTTTCCAATTGCTGACTCAGTAAATTTAATCATATTTAACCATATGCTCTAACGTTTACGAGATAACCGGCTGGCGATGCCGGAGTGGTGCTGCCTGACTAACCGACCAACTGACGACTGAGAAACTGGTGCAATTCAACACACAGTAAGCCAGTCCGAGTTGATTGAGCCGTTAGGAGCGAGGACGAACTTGACCAAGCTGACGTTTACCTTGCGATGCCAGAAACCACCCACAAAAGCCGGAAGAACCGACTTGCTGGAACTTACCGAGCAACTGCAACAGCTTACCAAACAACCACTGAATTTCAACTTGTTGCGAGAAAGCCCGCTAGCCCAGATTTAATGCGGCCTAGCTGGCCGAAGCGTTTTTGACTTTAGGTGCCACGGAGGACGCTGGTACAAAAAGCTTCTAACGTTTACGAGATAACCGGCTGGCGACGCCGGAGCGGTGCTGCTTGACTAACCTGCCAACTGACGACTTGGGCATTGCTAAAATTCAGCGCACAGTAAGCCAGTCCGAGTTGATTGAGCCGTTAGGTTTTGGAATGGCGTTCGTAGTAACCTTCAAGGTCTTCAAGTGGCACCTTGCACGTTACGCATTTTGCATTGTCTATTTCCGCTGAAATGCTGGATACCGTCTCGCATTTTGGACAGATTTTGTTGATTTGCTCTTTTTCGCGTAGCTTGAAGAAGAAAATGACAATGAACGCAAGTAAACCAAACGCGATAAATACCGGCCAACTTTGCATGACTTCAGAAAATGGCTTCGGAGTTGGTTGAGGTTTTGATTTGTGGTAGCCGCTTACTTCAGTAATTATTGCACCAACAACCCCCACAGATGCCCATAACATTGCAGATGCCGCAGACGACTTAATGTGTTTTCTACTGCGTTGAATCAAAAAAGACTCCGTAATATTAAAACCTAACGTTTATTAGACACCCTAAATTTTTGGTAAAAAACGTCAAATTGTCGGTTTGTGTAGCGTGACTTTTCTCAATTGGCTGTTATTATTTACCTAACACAAATAAAAAACGTCCTAAATATAAAGGAGAAAACGTCATGCAAAATCAGCCTGCCAAGCCCAAGTTGCTCGACCAGTTGCGTGATCGTATCAGGTTGAAACATTACAGTCGCCGGACTGAGGATGTGTACCTTGATTGGGCAAAACGTTACATACTGTACCACAAGAAAAGGCATCCGCAAGAGATGGGCAAGCGGGAAATTGAAGAGTTTCTAACCTACCTGGCAACAGAGCGAAATGTTGCGGCGGCTACTCAGAATCAGGCAAAGGCGGCTTTGCAGTTTCTGTATAAGGAGGTGCTTGAAATTCAGTTGCCCTGGCTGGATGAGGTGGAACAGGCTAAAAAGCCGAAGCGGTTGCCGGTGGTGCTGACGGAGAAGGAGGTGCAGGCGTTGCTGGCCCAGATACCGCAGGCCTATGCCATGCTTGCCCGGCTTATGTATGGAACCGGCATGCGACTGTTGGAGATATTTCGTCTGCGGGTGCAGGATATTGATTTTGATCGGTGCGAGGTGCTGATCCGCGAAGGCAAGGGCGCCAAGGACCGGGTGACGATGCTGCCGCAGTCGTTGAAGGTGCCGTTGCAGGAGCATTTGAAACAGGTGAAAAGGCTGCATGAGCAGGATCTTTTGAAGGGCCACGGCGAGGTCTGGTTGAGTGATAGTGTTGCCCGTAAGTACCCAAATGCCGGGCGGGAGTGGATCTGGCAGTATGTCTTTCCGTCTGCGCGGTTATCGGTTGATCCCCGTTCCGGTGTGACCAGGCGGCATCATCTGGATGAAAAGGGACTGCAGCGGGCAATCAAGCAGGCTGCAGCGGATGCCGGGTTGACCAAGAACGTAACTCCCCACACCCTGCGGCATTCCTTTGCCACCCATTTGCTGCAGGCCGGTTACGATATCCGCACCGTGCAGGAACTGCTGGGACATAAGGATGTACAGACGACTATGATTTATACCCATGTGCTAAACAAGGGCGGGATGGGGGTGATGTCGCCGCTGGACCGGCTTGCCTAGCTGATAATGTACTTTCCGCCTGACTAGATTCAATTGGCAGGATCTTCCAGAGAAACAAAAAAGCCCTTGAGTGCTCAAGGGCTTTTGGATTGCATCGGCTGATGCGGATTGTCTTGTGGTACCAGAGGCCGGACTCGAACCGGCATGAGGTTGCCCTCGGCAGATTTTGAGTCTGCTGTGTCTACCATTTCACCACTCTGGCAAAGTTTTGAGACTATACCTAATCAATCAGGCGTGAGTCAAGAGGCTTTATTCCAATTCCAACTCAATATGTCCTTATGCGCTGGTTTGTTTTCTGCTCCTCAACGTGCCGTCAGTATGCCTTCTTCGCCTCAATCCACGCCGTCTGGATGGCAAACCTGGTTTTAAGCCGGATTACTGGTTGGGGTGCGTGGTTGTCCCTTGTCTGCTTTGTTGATGATGGCGGCGATCTGGTTGGCAAACGCCATGGCCAGTTTCAGGTCGTCATGGCTGAAGGCACCGGCGTTTTTGTTGATCGCCTGTAAGACGCCGATTACCGCTCCGTTGACCCGCAGTGGCACGGCAATCATGTCGCGGGTGGTAAATCCCAGTTCCTGGTCGGTAAACTTGAAGAAGCGTTCATCGGACTGGACATCCTGTACTATGATCGGCAGGTCATTCTGGGCAACCCAGCCGGCAATTCCCTGGCCTTTGGGTACGCGGAAGAACGGCAGAAGTTCTTCTCTGCCGCCGGTGACTACTTCAAAGTCAAGGTGGCCGGTAAATTCGTCGAGCAGCAGCAGACTGCCGGCTTCTGCGCCGGTCAGACGGCAGACGGATTTTACGGCGTGGTCCATGATGACGGCACGTTCATGGGATGAGTTGACCAGGGCCGCCATTTCCATTATGGCTTTAAGTTTTTCACGGGTGATGTCATCAGATTTTTTTTGTGGCATGGCGTCTTCTCCAAGGAAAGTGTACAGTGGAACCGAAATGTTTCAGTAACTGGTCGTTGTCTGCGCTTGGTGTCACGTGCCCGAAAAAACAATAATCAGTGGTGACCAGTTTAGTGAAAAAACACTGGCGTCACGGTTGGTTACGTTATCATCGACAAATAGTAGCAGGTATAATTTTGTGATGCCCTTAAAGGGGGGGAGGCTGTCGTTAATCCGGTTTACCGTAAACAGGTAGCTGCCGTCTGCTTGCTGCTCGAAATTTGTGTAGTTCCGGCCTGACATGATAATGGCCGGTTCTGACGAGAGTCTGTTCCTGAACCCGGCGTATTCTGTCCGGGCGGTACTGCCCTGAACCGCTCCCCAGGCCTCTTCAAAGGCAGCAGACCAGCCTTGATACAGATCCAGCGCATCATTGTCCACATACAGCTGTGAGGGATAGGCTGCAGATCCTGTTCCTGCAAACGACAGTAGCGGGGCACGCAGCTCCCTGAACTGCATTTCAAGTTTGGAATTCAAGCCGGCGTAGATTGACGGCGAGGTGCCTTTGCCGGTATAGCGAATAGAGAAGGGGCGGCGGGTAAGCTTGATAATGCCCGCATTGGGCTGAACAATGGTGTTGTTCTGAAGAATCTGAAAATTCTTTGTAAGGTCAGGCCGGTTATTGGCTGTTACCGGCACTGCGGTTGCGAAAAAGGTCGCAAGCAAACAAATAACAAGTTGCGGCAGGTGCATGGAACCCCCAAAGGTGATGTGTCTTTCAGTAGATCGTTTGAGAGTGCAGCGAGGTGCTGTTTTTGATGTTTTATGTACAGCTGAATCCACTGGTGTACTTTGATTTTGTAACATGAGCAGAGCTGATTTGTGGTCAGAGGATAAATCAGGTCTTACTGGTTTCACTTATATCATATTTATTCACATTCGCAAGTGAAGGACAAGGTTGAGAGATTATGAATACTCCGGAGAAATCGACTACCGCACAACTTCAGGCCTGGGATAAACAGTATGTCTGGCACCCCTTTACCCAGATGCAGGACTGGCTGGCTGATGACCCGATTGTGATCGTGGCGGGGGACGGGAGCTGGCTGATTGATTCGGATGGTAATCGTTATCTGGACGGTGTGGCCTCGATGTGGACCAACGTGCATGGCCATAGCCATCCTGCCTTGAACAAGGCGCTGGCTGATCAGGCTTCCCGGTTGGAACATTCAACCTTGCTGGGGCTGGCGGGTGAACAGTCAATCCTGCTGGCAAAGCGGTTGATTGAGATCGCGCCGGCCGGATTAGGCAAGGTCTTTTATTCCGACAACGGTTCTACGGCGGTGGAGGTGGGGCTGAAGATGGCCTACCAGTACCACTGTCATCAAGGTCAGCCGCAGCGTAGCAGGTTCCTGCGGCTGCAGCATGCCTACCATGGCGATACCATCGGCTCCATGAGTGTGGGCGGGATTTCAATTTACCATGACACCTTCAAGCCGTTGCTGTTTTCAACCATTGAGGCCCCGGCACCCTATTGCTACCGGTGTCCCATGGGGCAGAGCGATCCGGCAGCCTGTGGCATGGCCTGCCTGGGGGCGCTGGAACAGTTGATGCGTGAGCACAGGGAATATCTGGCCGGGATGCTGATGGAGCCGCTGCTGCAGGGGGCGGGCGGGATGCTGGTGCACCCCGTCGGATATCTTCAGGGGGTGCGGCAGCTGTGTGACCGTTACGGCGTGTTGCTGATCACCGATGAGGTGGCCACCGGTTTCGGGCGTACCGGAAGGATGTTTGCGGTTGAGCATGAAGGGGTGACGCCGGATATCATGGCAATCTCAAAAGGACTCTGTGCCGGGTACCTGCCGCTGGCAGCCACATTGGCAACCGAGGAGATCTATCAGGCCTTTCTCGGTAATTATGCTGAGCTAAAGACGTTCTTTCACGGCCATACCTTTACCGGCAATCCGCTGGCCTGTGCCGTTGCCCTGCGCAGCCTGGAGCTGTTTGAGGAAACCTGTCTGCTGGAGTCGGTCGGACAACGCTGTAAACAGTTGACGGTCTTGCTGCAGCAGCTGGAGAATCATCCCCATGTGGGTAATCTGCGTCAGTGCGGCCTGGCAGCCGGAATTGAGCTGGTACAGGACAAGGCGACGAAGGCAGCCTACCCGTGGGAGGAAAAACGTGGTGTGAGGGTCTGTCAGGAAGCCCGTAAGTACGGGGTCTTTTCCCGTCCGTTGGGCAATACGGTGGTGGTGTTTCCGCCGCTGGCTATTACAGAAGATGAGTTGGCATTTTTGATGGAAGGGCTGAAAAAGGCGATCGAGGCCGTGACTGATTAGTCCGGCGCAGAAGGTTCAGCAGCTGACTCTTCTTGTTCAGCCTCCTCAAGGGCCTTCTGCGCTTCTGCTGCCTCTGCAGCCTCACGCTCAGCCTCCTCCTGTCTGAGCCGTTCCTGGCGTTCCTGCTCGTCCTTCTCAAGCCAGGCTTTCTCAAGGTCACTGGCCGGGATTTCCAGGCTGCTGAGGCTGAGTCTGCGCAATCCGCCGTCACGGCTGTTCTCGATCAGGCTGATCGGGCCGGATAACTCGGCTGAAAACTCTTCAACCGCATCCCCCAGATAGATGGTAACCCCTTCATGGATCCGGTCCTTGATATTGATCTTCGGGTTTGAGCCGGCGGGACGATGGGAGCGGACATCAAGGATGACCCGGGTAAGCTGCTGCTTCTTTTCAGTCAGGGAGCTCTGCTCCTGCAGGTCTTTGGTCTTGGCGATCTGCTGCTGCAGGGCCTCAAGCTGTTCGAGCAGGATATGCAACCGGTCAAGGTCGTGGTAGTCAACGCCACTATGGATGGTGGTCTTGACCGCAGACGGTGCTCCCAGCTTCTTGGCCTCAAGACCTGCCAGGGTGACGCAGTCACCGCCTGCCAGCAGGCCGGTGATCAGGCTGCCGCGGCAATGGACGCTGCAGTTGCGCAGTTCAACATCAACCAGCATGTTGCCCCAGCATTCAACGGTGCTGTCATGGATGAAATGGGCGGTAATGGCGCCGCCGCAGAGGATGCTGCCTTTGCCTTGACCATCCATTCCGCAAAATTCAATGTTGCCGTGGGATACCAGGCGGCAGACACCCACGTTGCCGGTGATCTTCAGCCCCTTGCTGGCACTGATCTGAAAACCGTCCAGCACGTCGCCGCGCACCTCAACAAAACCGTTAAAACGGATGTTGCCGATGCTGAAGTCAACATCGCCATCCACCACGTATTCTTCAACCACATGGACGGTCTCGCCTTCCTGCTTCACCCGTCCGTGGATTTCCGCAATCAGGATATCGTTCTGCTCGCCGCCTGAACGGACGTTCTGGCCCAGTTTCAGCAGCAGCGCCTTACCTGATTCTGCCGGGACCGGTTTGCCACGCACGGTTCTGCCGGTGATACCGTTGGTGGGAGGCAGTATCCGTCCGATTTCCTGGTCAGGATCCACGTTAATGAACTGCTGAACCGCCCTGAAGTCAATCTGGCGTTTTTCAGGGTCATCATCAGCTTCGGCCTCGGCGGGTGGCTGATCAGCGGGGGCAAAGCTGAAGGCAAGCCTGCCGTCTTCCCCGCGCAACGGCTGGATGCCGGCTGCCAGCAGCCCGTTGGCGCTTGAGCCGGGACGTGCCTCACGCAGCAGCAGCTGCACGGCTTCGTCGTCAATACCGGTGGTGATACCGTTTGCAGCCAGATAGCCCTGCAACTCATCAACGCTTGGCGGAGAGCCGTCAGCCTTGACCTCGAGATGAGCACGGCACTCCATCTCATCCTGAGAGAGACTCAAGATCAGTTGGTAGCCGGTCTGGGCGTGGTAAAAACGCTGTCCGTCCGGCTTGCTTTCCTGTGTCTGGGTAGGCTGCTCGCTCATGGTTGCTCCCTGTAATCAGTTTTAGCTTAGCATAAATTACCCTTGGGTAAAGTATAAATCATTGCAGCAGTTTGGAGGAATGTGCCATAGTACGGGCACTAACCAGTGCGCAGGCGGAATCCATGGGTATGAGTGAATTGACACGAATTCTTATCATTGATGACGACGAGCCGGGACGGCAGGTGATGGAGCTGCTGCTGAAGAAGGCCGGATTTGCGCCGCTTTCCGCCGAGAACGGTGCGCAGGGGGTGGCGTTGGTGCATGAGGGGCGGGCCGATCTGGTGCTGGTCGATCTGTTTCTGCCTGACAAAAACGGCATTGAGATTTTAAGGGAGATCCGGCAGGTTGCCCCGGAGCTGGAGGTGGTGGTGATTACCGGCCATGCCTCTGCTGAGACTGCCGTGCAGGCCATGAAGGAAGGGGCCTTTGACTACATAACCAAGCCGGTCAACTTTGAAGAGCTGAAGATCGTGATTGCCAAGGCCTGTGAAAAACAGCGCCTGCTGTCGGAAAACGTCTACCTGCGTAAACAGTTGCAGGAGCGTTTTCAGTTCAGCAGCATCATCGGCGGCTCGGCTGCCATGCAGCGGCTGTTTGAACGGATGCAGCGGATCGTCAAGACGGATTCAACAGTGCTGATATTCGGTGAGTCCGGCACCGGTAAAGAATTGGTTGCCAAGGCGTTACACCATAATGGCCGTCGCAAGGGACATGCCTTTGTGGCGGTCAACTGCGGTGCCATCCCGGAAAGCCTGCTGGAAAGCGAACTGTTCGGCCATGCCAAGGGGGCCTTTACCGGAGCGGTACGGGACAAGATCGGCAAGTTTGAGGCGGCCAACCATGGCACCATCTTCCTGGATGAGATCGGTACCATGCCGATGCATCTGCAATCCAAGCTGTTGCGGGTACTGCAGGAACAGGAGGTGGAGCGGGTCGGCTCCACCAAGCCGATCAAACTGGACGTGCGGGTGATCTCCGCCACCAATGCCGACCTTGAAGACCAGGTGCGGCAGGGCAGTTTCCGTGAAGACCTGTTCTATCGCCTGAATGTCATTCCGCTGCAGTTACCGCCTTTGCGTGAACGCCGTGAAGACCTGCTGCCGCTGGTCAGCCATTTTCTGGACAAGTTCTGCCATCTGATGGGACGGCCTTTGATGAGCCTCAATAAGCCGGCCCTCGATGCGCTGGAACGCTACCGTTGGCCCGGTAACGTGCGTGAACTTGAAAACGTGGTGGAACGGCTGGTGGCATTGACCGAGCAGGACAGCATCGGGCCCGATGACCTGCCGGTTGAGATTACCGAGGCATCCGAACGTCCCAAAGGGGTCTGCCTTGATCTGTCGCCGGAAGGGATTGATATGCCGGCTGCCATTGAAGAGCTTGAACGCAAGATGATCAGCAAGGCGCTGCAGATGTCAAATGGGGTAAAGGCCAGGGCTGCTGCCCTGCTGGGGCTGAACCGCACGACTCTGGTTGAGAAGATGAAACGGTTAGATATTGCCTGATGGGCGTTGTTTCCTGATCCTGAAAGTGGCCCTGAAGGTGGCGGCCTTGTTTCCTTCCTCGGTCATGATCTCCGTCACCCCTTCAATATTCCGGTCTTCCAGATCCGTTACCCTGGCCTCGGCCCGGACTACTCCCCAACGAACCGGGGCATGAAACTCCAGTCCCAGCTTGATGGTCACAAAATCCGTTCCTTCGGGCAACAGGCTTTTGATTGCCATGGCCAGGGCCGTATCCGCCAGCGCGGTAACCGCCCCGCCATGCATCAATCCCTTGCCCTGACAGAGGGCTGCCTTGAACGGCATGCTCAGCACCGCCTTGCCGTTTTGTGCCTCGTGGATGGTCATACCCAGGAACTCCTCAAACGGTGCTGTAGCGATCCATTCCGGCAGCTGAAACGGCAGCTCTTCATCCTGATTGACCGGAAGGTCATAGATCTCTTCAAACATGGTAACTCCTCAATCCTTTCACCCTTCAAACGTCACTCTTCATCCTTGTTTTCCTATCCCCAGATCCCGGCCACCGGTTTTCCGCAGCCGACGCAGGCACCATCCCGCAGGTTCAACTGTGTGAGCGTATAACCGTGGCGTCCGATCAATACTGCTCCGCAGGCGGCGCAGATGGTCTGTTCCCGGCCATTGGTAACGTTTCCTTCGTAGATATACTTCAGACCGGCCCGGACACCGGCCTCAACTGCCCGCTCCAGCGAGCTGAGCGGGGTAGGGGGATGGTCCAGCATCCGATGGCAGGGGAAAAAGCGCGAGACATGCCAGGGGGTGTCCGGCCCCAACTCATCGGCAATGAACCCGGCAATGCCGTTCAGTTGTTCCGTGTCATCATTTTCTCCCGGTATCACCAGGGTGGTGATCTCAATCCAGATCCCGCGTCTGCGGTAGTCCCTGATGCAGTCCAGTACCTCGCTCAGCTGTGCACCGCAGACACGCTGGTAAAAGCCGCTGCTGAATCCCTTCAGGTCGATATTGGCGGCATGCAGTACCGGTGCGATCATCCCCAGGGCCTCTGAGCTGATGTAGCCGTTGGTGACAAAGATGTTGTAAAGGCCGGCTTCCGCTGCCAGCCGCGCGGTTGCCAGGGCGTATTCGAACCAGACCGTCGGTTCGGTGTAGGTGTAGGCAATCGAACGGCACCCGCTGGCGGTTGCACGACGCACCAGTTCAGCCGGCGGAAGCGGGTGGCCCGGCATCTGGCCGCTTCCCTGGTCATCATACTTGGCAATAGCGGCATTCTGGCAATGCAGGCAGCGGAAATTGCAGCCCACAGAGGCAACGGAATAGCAGTGCGAACCGGGCAGGACATGGAAAAGCGGTTTTTTCTCAATCGGATCGCTATGCTCTGCCACAATCAGGCCCGAAACCAGTGAGTACAGTTGTCCGCCCCGGTTTTCACGCACCCGGCAGATGCCGCGACCGCCATCGGCAATCATACAACGGTGCCGGCAGAGGTGACACTGAACACTGTTGTGTTCCCGTTTGTCAAAACAGAGTGCTTTTTCCATAAAAATACTCCCAGTGCTTGCGAGAATACTGTTTACTGGTATATCTATACCCGATAGTCAGCTGAATGCAAACCGGTTGACAAGTACATCTGTTGGAGCGACCTATGCGCAGACGAAGTACCCTGCAGATATCGCTGGTCCTGATTGGCGGCATGCTGGCCCTTGGCGGTTGCGGTAAAAAGGAGGAGCGGCACGTCTATAAAAACAAGCAGGACTGCCTGGATGACTGGGGCAATGATCCCAAAAACTGTGAAGAGATGAAGCAGGGGGATCGTAACTACAGTCACGGCTATTTCTACGGCCCCCGTTTTGGCATGGGGCGTACCTACCCCGGTCAGGGCAGCCGTTCCATCCGGACGGTTTCAGTCTCTCGGGGCGGTTTTGGCAGCCTTTCCTCCTTCCACTCGTCTTTCGGAGGCTAGCCGGATGCAACGGATCAGCCGTCCACCCCGCATAAACTGGCAACAGAGTGTTGAATCCCAGGGGATGGCGTACCATACCATTGATGATGAACCGTATTGGGATGAGACGGCCTGTTACCGTTTTGACGGCGCTGAGATCGATCTGCTGGAAGATGCCACCAATGAGTTGCAGGAGCGCTGCATTGAGGCAGCCCAGCATGTCATCGACAAAGACCTGTTCGATAAGCTGCAGATCCCGCCCCATGCGGTTCCGCTGATAGTTGATTCCTGGGAGAGGGATGAGCCTTCCCTCTATGGCCGCTTTGACCTGGCCTACGATGGCCATACACCGCCCAAACTGCTGGAATACAATGCCGATACTCCCACCTCTCTGCTGGAAGCCAGCGTGATCCAATGGTTCTGGCTGAAGGATCTTTACCCTGATGCCGACCAGTTCAACTCAATCCATGAACGGCTAATAGAGGCCTGGAAAGGGATGGGGATTACGTCAACGGTCCATTTTTCCTGTGTGGCTGATGCGCCGGAGGATTTCGGCAATCTTGAATACCTCCGTGATACGGCCATCCAGGCCGGATTGGCCACGTCCCAGCTGTTTATGAACGACATCGGTTTTGAAGAGATCGCAGGACGCTTTGTTGACCTTGAAGACCGGCCGATTGATCTCATGTTCAAGCTGTATCCCTGGGAATGGCTGGTTAATGAGTATTTTGGCCGTAAACTGGCAACAGCCCGGATGCAGCTGATTGAGCCGGCCTGGAAGATGCTGCTGTCCAACAAGGGGCTGCTGGCAATCATGTGGGAGCTGTTTGAGGGACACGAAAACCTGCTGCGGGCCGGTTTTGAAGCAGGGCCGTTCAGGGATAACTATGTCACCAAACCGCTGCTTTCCCGTGAAGGTGAAAACGTGACCGTGCATCGTAACGGTCAGGTGCATGAGGTTGAAGGCAGCTATGGCGGCAAGGCCCCGGTGTACCAGCAGCTGGCGCAGATCCCCTGTTTTGACGGCAACTATCCGGTGATCGGCTCCTGGGTTGTGGCAGGTGAATCTGCCGGCATCGGCATCCGTGAAGACCGCCAACTGGTCACCACCAATGCCAGCCGTTTTTTACCCCATTACTTTACCTGAATTTCTATGTGTAATTCCGGATTTGGAATAAGACTTAACGGAGGCTACTCATGAACGGACTGCAGCTGGATTCTTTTCAAGGAATGATTGATTTTGCCAAGTATTTTATGGCAGCGCTGGGCTTTCTGCTGGTTTTCTGCACTATTTACTGCAAAATTACCCCGTACGATGAACTAAAGCTGGTGCGGGAAGGCAAAACCGCCCCTGCCATCAGTTTCGGCGGCGCCTTCATCGGCTTTGTGCTGCCGCTGCACAGTGCCATCACCCACAGTGTCGGTTTTCTGGATATGCTGATCTGGGCCCTGGTGGCCATGGTGGTGCAGATACTGGTTTTCTCCATTGTGCGGTTCATTTTCAAGGACCTGGTCAAGCAGATTGAGGATAATCAGGTTGCTGCCGCCACCCTGCTGGCCTTCTTCTCGGCTGCCATCGGCCTGTTGAATGCAGCCAGCATGACCTACTAGACCGCATGTACGATCATCGCTCCATAGAGATCCTGACCGGCCTGAGCGCTGAGCAGCGTGCGGCACTTGGCGAACTGTATGCCCGGCTTGATGAAGAGTTGCGGGTGGAGGTGCATCGCCGGCAACGTGAGCTGTTCAAGGAGTGGCTTGCCCTGGGCAGGGTGGCCCCCAGCCGGGGCGGCGAGGCCGGCTATGCCGCCTTTCTGGCGGTCTTGAAACAGATCTGGATAGAGCAGGCACCACAGGTGACGCAGCCGGTCCGTGAGCACAAGCCGTACAAAAAACGGCTGCGGGCCGCCTTGGAAAAAAACTACCTGGATGAACTGGTCCGGCTGCGGGAAGTGGAAAAACTGTCATGGCGACAGTTGTCGGATCACTTTAAGAAAGAGTTTAAGAAGACCGTTTCACATACCTATCTGAAGCGGATCTACGAGGAACATCAGGCAGCCTAGCAAGGGCTGCCCCTCCCGTGTCAAGGAAGAGAGGGGTTACCCTACCTCGGCATACTCCCGCACCCTGAACTTAACTCCCAGCCCTTCAGCTACCTTGCGGCAGGCCTCAATATCTATGCCGGGGATCGTGACCGCGGTTGCGGTCACATCAGGGATATAGTGGGGTGCCTCCCGCAGGAAATCACAGACCCCCTGCCAGCCTGCTTCACCAAAGGGGGTGTTGCAGAGCCTGTCGTAGGTTACGGCGTCAGGCGCGTTGAGACTGATGGAGATGCTGTCAACCAGCCCGGCCAGTTCAGGCAGAATGTTCCGTCCATGGGCCAGGTTGGCCTGACCATCGCTGTTGATCCTGACCGGGTAGCCTCGTTGTTTCAGGGCCTGTGCCACCTGTTTGACCAGACCCAGCCGCAGCAGTGACTCCCCAAAGCCGCAGAACACCACCTCATCAATATCCTCTGGCTGGCCGATGGCAGCCATCACCTCTTCAAAGCCCGGCTCGTGGTCCAGCAACAGGTTGTGTCCCTTGACGGTAAACTCGTCAAACTTGGCACAGAAGGTACACTGGTTTGAACAGCGGTTGGTGATGTTCAGGTAGAGCGAGTTGCGGATCCGGTAGGCGATCTTGGTTGATTCATCCCAGAGCGGGATACCGAACAGACGACCGGCATTCATGGTGGTGATCCGCCCCACATCCTCCACGGTCAGACCCCGCAGTTCTGCCACCTTTTCTGCGGTGATGCGGGTGTAGGCCGGTTCATTGCGCTTGCCGCGGTGTGGCACCGGTGACAGGTAGGGACAGTCAGTCTCCAGCAAGAGACGCTCCAGCGGCACCGCGCAGACGACCTCACGCAACTGTTCGTTTGAAGGATACGTCACCGTGCCGGGTATGGAGAGATACAGCCCTTGCTCAAGGCACTGCCGGGCAAAGGCCAGATCGCCTGAAAAACAGTGCATCACGCCACGGGTAACACCAGCCTCCTTGATCATGGCCAGGGTTTCGGCATGGGCGTCACGGTCATGGATCACTACCGGTTTATCAAGCCTTTTTGACATCTGCAGAAAACGTCTGAAGACCCGTTCCTGATCCTCGCGAGGGGAGCGGTTGCGATAGAAATCAAGGCCGATCTCGCCGATGGCAACGCATTTGGGGCTGGTCCGTGCCAGCTCTTCCAGTGCCATGAAGGCAGCCTCATCAACCCCTGCAGCATCGTGGGGGTGAATGCCCACCGTGCAGAAGATGGCGGGGTGGCTGGCAGCGATCTCAACCGCCTGGCGGCTGGTGTTCGGATCTGCCCCAACCACGATCATCCCTTTAACACCGGCAGTCTCGGCCCGTTCAAATACCTGAGCCAGATCATGCTGAAAATCATCGTAATAAATATGGCAGTGGCTATCAATAAGGGTTGGCATAGTAGCTTATTTCCTGGTTTTAGGCCTGATTCCCCGCTTTTTTAAGGCGTGATTGATCTCTTTCACGTCAAAGCCGTCTACGATTACTTTGCCATTATCAAAAACAATCAGAGGGACAATATCGCCATGAAAATGATCATGCCATTCTTGGTACCAGCGATGTTCCTGCTGGATATCCCGCGCTTCATAGGAAATTCCATGTGTGGCGAAATAACTTTCCGCCTTGGCACAGAAGCCTCAGCCATCGGCAACAAAGACCACTATGCGCTTTGAGGAGGGGTAAAGAAGTTGAGGGTTGTGAGGCTGAACCGCCTCTGCCTGATGGGGGCAGAAGGCGGCTATGGCCAGCAGCAGTAACGTGACAAGGATCTGTTTCATGGTTGAGGGGTGTTGTTGACTGTCAATAAGCGTTATGACAGGTTCCAGAGCAGCATCTCAAGTATGTCTTTGGGGCTTTTGCCCACCTCGGTCACAACAGTAGGTTCAAAACCGCAGTGCATCATGCACTGGGCACAACGGGGGTCTTTACCCACGCCGTAGCTGTCCCAGTTGACCTGTTCCATCATATCCTTGAAGGTGGGGTAGTGACCGTCAGTGATCAGGTAGCAAGGCGCCTTCCAGCCCTGGGGGTTGCGGGTCGGGTTGCCCCAGGGGGTGCATTGCAGCTTTTTCTCACCCTTCAGGAAGCGCAGGTACATCGGGGTGGACCAGAAGCGGTGCTTCTTGCTCATCTCGTAGACCTGACGGAACTTCTTTTCAATCTCCAGGCGTACCAGGAATTGCTTTTCTTCTTCAACCGCCTCATAGCTGAAACCGGGTGCCACCAGGATACCGTCTACCCCCAGCTCTTCCAGCTGCTGGAACAACATCTCGATCTCCACCAGATCGGTGTCGGTGAAGATGGTGGTGTTGGTGCAGACCCGGAAACCCTTTGCCTTGGCAGCCTTGATGGCGGCCATGCCGGTCTTGAAGCAGCCTTTGCGCTCAAGTATCCGGTCATGGGTCTGTTCAAGACCATCCATATGCACGTTAAAGGTCAGGTTGGGATGTGGCTGCATCTTTTTGATGGATTCTTCCATCAGCACGGCATTGGTGCAGAACATGATGTGACGGCCACGGTCAAGTATCCCCTGTACCAGTTCATAGATGTGGGGGTAGAGGAACGGCTCACCACCGGTAATGGTGACCACCGGTGCCGGACATTCATCAACCGACTTCAGGCAGTCTTCCAGCGACATCATGTCGTTGATGGTGTTGGCATACTCGCGGATCCGTCCGCAGCCGGAGCAGGTCAGGTTACAGAGGTGGGTCGGTTCCAGCATCAATACCAGTGGGTACTTTTCAACCTTGTTGAGGTTGTTTTTGATGATGTACTTGGTCAGATCATAATTCAAACGCCAGGGGAAACGCATGTAATCCTCGTGTGGCAGTGACACTTTTCCGCGATTTCTTCGTTGTTCTGCGGAACCGCTTGTGCAACGTACATTTTAGTACGCCTCCGCGCAGTCCCTTGAACGCCTTGAACTCATCGAAAAATTGACACTGCTGGGTTGTGGTTAGTTATGAAAAAATGCTGCTGCAGCAGCTGCTATACCTTCGGCATCAATCCCCACATCCTTGCGGAGTTGTGCCTGGGTTCCCTGTTCAATGTACTGATCCGGTATGCCAAGCCGTTTAACCTTGACCTGTGACATGCCATTATCCTGCAGCAGTTCAAGCACGGCACTGCCAAAACCGCCCTGCAGGACGTTTTCCTCAACCGTTACAATCCTGCCGGTAGCTTTCGCCTGAGCAAGGATCAGATCGGCATCCAGCGGTTTGATAAAGCGTGCATTCACCACGCTGGCGCTGATTCCCTGCTCTGCAAGCTGTTCAGCGGCCTTGACCGCAGGCATGACCGTTGAACCGATGGCGACAATGGTCAGGTCAGTGCCTTCCCGCAGCAGTTCCCCTTTGCCGATAGGCAGGCATTCCAGTTTCTTGTCCAGAGGGACGCCGTAGCCGGCACCGCGGGGGTAGCGCAGGGCCACCGGAGCTTTCAGCTCCAGTGCGGTCTTCAGCATGTGACGCAGCTCATTTTCATCCTTGGGGGCCATAAATGTCAGGCCCGGCAGATGACGCATGAAGGAGAGATCAAACACGCCATGGTGGGTTGGGCCATCATCACCCACCAGACCGCCGCGGTCCATGGCGATCACCACCGGCAGGTTCTGCAGACAGACATCATGGAAGACCTGATCATAGGCCCGTTGCATGAAGGATGAATAGATGGCGGTGACCGGTTTGAAACCGTCAGCGGCCAGTCCGGCTGCAAAGCAGACACCATGCTGTTCAGCAATGCCCACGTCGAAGAAACGCTCCGGCAGGGCTTCGCTGAAGAAGTTCAGGCCGGTACCGTCCGGCATGGCGGCGGTGATGGCCACTATCTTGGGATCCTCCTTGGCCAGATCGACCAGGGTGCGTCCAAAGACCTCGGTGTAGGAGAGGGTGGATGACTTGGCCGGCGCCTTGCCGGTTGAGAGATCAAAGGCCCCTACGCCGTGGAATTTATCCGGCGTCTCTTCGGCAGGACGATAACCTTTGCCCTTGGTGGTCATGACATGCAGCAGCAGCGGGCCGTCAAATTCACGGGCATTGTTGAAGACCTCAATCAGGCCGGGCAGGTCATGGCCGTCAATCGGGCCGATGTAGTCAAACCCCAGGGCCTCAAACAGCGCGCCTGGAGTCAGGAAGCCTTTGAGCGAGTTCTCCGCCCGACGGGCAAACTTGAGGATATCCTTGCCAAAGGCCGGGATGCTGGTCAGCAGCTCCTTCATCTCCTTCTTCAGTTCACGGAAGTGGCGGGTGGTCATCTTGCGGGAGACAAAGGCGGAAAAGGCACCGACGTTTTTAGAGATGGACATCTCGTTGTCGTTCAACACCACAATCAGGTTTTTCTTGAGGTGACCGGCCTGGTTCAGACCTTCAAAGGCGATGCCGCCGGTCAGAGAACCGTCACCGATGACAGCGATCACATTATTCTTCTTCTGATCAAGATTATCGGCAACCGCCATACCCAGGGCAGCGGAGATGGAGGTGGAGGCATGGCCGACGCCAAAGGCATCATGTTCTGATTCACAGCGTTTGGGGAAGCCTGATATCCCTTTGTACTGGCGTTGGGTTGCAAAGCGATCCCGACGGCCGGTCAACAGCTTGTGGGTATACGCCTGGTGGCCAACATCCCAGACAATCTTGTCCTGCGGGGTGGTAAAGCAGTAATGCAGGGCCATGGATAACTCTACGGCACCAAGGTTTGACCCCAGGTGTCCACCTGTTTCCGATACGGTTGAGAGCAGAAAACTGCGGATCTCTTCAGCCAGTTCAGGAAGTTGTTCTGGTGACAGCTTTTTCAGATCATTGGGGTTCTGTATGGTTTCAAGTAACATAGCGGTTTCCTTATGCAGAGGCATAGCCATTGGAGCGGAACCAGTCAACGGCCCGTTTGAGCGCCTCTTCTACCGGAGTCTGGGGAAGCCCCAGTTCATGTACTGCCTTGGACGCATCGAAAAACATGAATTTCTTTGCCATCTGTACACCGGCCAGCGGGATCAGCGGTTCTTTACCGGTCAGCCGTGACAGAGCTTCGTTTGCATAGGCAGCCAGCAGGATCGGCCTGTAGGGCAGACGCACCCTGGGGGCTGCAAGACCGGTCAACTGCTCAAGCATGCTGAAGATGTCACGCAGGGTGAGATCCCGGTTGCCAAGGATGTATTTCTGGCCGATCCGCCCTTTTTCCGCTGCCAGGATATGGCCCCTGGCGCAGTCTTCCACGGCAATCAGATTCAGGCCGGTATCAAGGTAGGCCGGCATCTTGCGGTTTAGAAAATCCACAATGATCTTGCCGGTAGGGGTCGGTTTGATGTCAAACGGTCCCACCGGGGTGGAAGGGTTGACTATAATCAGGCCAAGACCCTTGTCAACGAATTTTTCCGCTTCACGCTCGGCCAGAAACTTACTCTTTTTATAGTCTCCCACCATGTCGGCCAGGCTGACCGGTGTTTCCTCCGTACCTGGCGTCCCATTGCCGGGATTTCCCAGGGTGCCGACACTGCTGGTATATACCACCCGGTTTACGCCGGCAGCAAGGGCTGCAGCCAGCAGGGTACGGGTGCCATCCACATTGGCGTGGTACATGGCCTCTGGTTCAGGGCACCAGAGCCGGTAATCGGCAGCTGCATGAAAGACCCAATCGCAACCGGCCATGCCCTGTTCAAGCCGCTGTTGATCATGGAGATCACCCTGCAGGATGGTAACATCCAGCCCCTGAAGATTGGCGGTGTTAGAGCCGTTCCTGGCCAGCACACTGACCCTGTGCCCATCCTTCAACAGTTCCCGTACTATGCTGGCGCCGATAAAGCCGGTGGCGCCGGTGACAAAAGCCTTCATGGTCTGTCGTCTCTCCAGAATGGGAAAAGCCCCGGCTTGCAACAGCGGGGCTTCCCGTACGTGGCTGTTACTGCCGGTAGCTGCTACTGTGCGTGCGTTCCTGCGGTCAGACGGCGATATCTGCCCAGTGCGGTCAGCGGGAAGCAGTTGCGATAAATATGGTACTTGATCATGAAATACTTGGGGAACCCGGTGCCGGTAAAGGCCTCTTCGTCCCAGGTACCATCACTGTTCTGGGTTGCCAGCAGATACTGGATGCCCCGCTCAACCGCCTGGCAACCGACTTCGCCGGCAGCCATCAGGGCCATCAGGGCCCAGGAGGTCTGGGAGGCGGTACTGGGGCCGCAACCCATCAGGGTACGGTCCCAGTATGAATCACAGACTTCACCCCACCCGCCGTCCAGGTTCTGCCGGGACTTGATCCAGTTGACCGACTTCTTGATATAGGGGCTGGTCATATCCTCGCCGATCGCCTCCAGCCCGATCAACACATACCACGTGCCGTAAATGTAGTTGACGCCCCATCTGCCAAACCAGGGGCCTTCCGGCTCCTGCTCGTTTTTCAGAAACTCCAGGGCGCTGACCGCCTGGGGATGGTCCTTGGAATAACCAAAATTGCCCATCAGCTCCAGCATCCTGCCGGTCAGATCAGCAGTGGGGGGGTCGATCAACGCTTCAAGGTCGGCAAAGGGGATCTTGTTCAGCATATGCTTGGTGTTGTCTTTGTCAAAGGCAGCCCAGCCGCCGTTTTCGCTCTGCATCCCCAGACACCAGTCAATACCGCGCCGGATGGCATCCTGGCGGGCTTTGGTGTTCTTGACTTTGATATCCTTGATGGCGATCATCACGGCTGTTGAGTCGTCCACGTCGGGGTACCAGTCGTTCTGGAATTCAAAGGCCCAGCCACCCGGTTCCAGATCCGGGGATTTGATCTTCCAGTCCCCTCTGATCCGCACTTCGCGGTCGAGCAACCACTGGGACGCCTTGATCAGGGACGGGTGATCCAAAGGAACACTGGCCTCCTGCATGGCTTGCAGCACCAGTGCCGTATCCCAGACCGGTGAAATACATGATTGCAGCACCAAGGAGTCACTGTCTTCAATAGTGAAATTGGCCAGGGCCTCCAAACCTTTTGCCACTGCCGGATGATCATTGGCATAGCCCAGGCAGTGCAACGCCAGGATGGCATTCAGCATGGCGGGTTGGATGCCGCCCCAGTCACCGGTTTTCTCCTGATGTTCAAGGATCCATTGTTCAACCTTTTCGGTTGCCTGTTTCTTGAAGGGGCGGATCGGGCTTGATTCATAGACCTTAAGCAGGTGATCCACGCCGATGAAAAAATTCTTCAGGGAGAAGATGCCATCTTCCTTGGTAAAGGTGTAGTCGGTGGGACGTGGCGGACGGACGTATAGTTCCTGTACCCGTGCATGGGGCGGTAGTTTATAGACCGGGCGGTTGGCCATCAGCACCGACATGGGGATGATGGTGGCACGGGCCCAGCTGGAGAATTCATAGACGTTCAGGTAGGCCCAGTCAGGCAGCAGCATCAGTTCGATCGGCATGGAGGGGACACCCAGCCAGGAGAACTCACCGAACATGGCCAGAAACGTCTTGGTAAAGACGCGTGATTTGAGAATGCCGCCATTGGCCAGGATGAAGTCACGGGCCTTGCGCAGGGCGATATGATCAGCCGGGTAGCCGGCCAGCTTCAGGGCAAAATAGGCTTCAATGGTGGTGGAAAGGTCGCCCGGGCCGTTGTGCCAGACTGTCCAGAAGCCTTCTTCGGTCTGCTGGCGCAGCAGGTAGTTGGCCATCTTGCGCTCTTTATCCTTGTCAACCATGCCAAGGAAGTGGAACAGCATGATGTACTCTGCCGTGATGGTGACGTTTGACTCAAGTTCCGCCCACCAGTAACCATCCGGCAACTGCTCGCGAAAGAAAAAGTCACGGGTCAGTTCAACGGCCTTATCCAGAGGGTTGCCTGCGCTGCCCTCCATCTTTTTCCAGATGGAGGAGGGAAGGCGGTGGACTTTTGCGGGGCTCTTGACACTGATGGCGGCCGGAGCTTCCACTGGTGCTGCCGTAGTATGATTAAACGATGTCAGAGCGTGGGAAATCGGGTATTTGCTTGACTTCATAGGGTTGAGGCTTCTCCTGAAGGCAGATATGTGCTGCTGAATATGCAGCCCATGATGACGATAAACGGAGTTTTTGTAGCACAATAGTAAAAAAATGTACACACTCTTTGCTGAAAGTCCGTTGGATTATGCAGGATTCTGCTGGTGCCGGACTTGCGGGGTGTGCTATATCCTACTCCCTGATGTTTCAGTGTGAAAGGATTGTGCTTACTATGTTAACGGGAAAACAAAAACGTCATCTGCGTGGATTGGGACACAGCCTGAAACCGGTCATTCTGATCGGTAAAAAAGAGGTTGATGAGGCCTTGATTGCCGAAACCGAGGCTGCCCTGGCCTGCCACGAGTTGATCAAGGTAAAGGTACTGGAAAACTGTATGCTTGATCGCCACGAGGCTGCAGAGGCGCTGTCGGAAGCCACCGGTTCGGATGTTGCCCAAGTGCTGGGCAAGACCTTCCTGCTGTACCGTGCCGCAGTAAAGCCGGTGATCGTACTCCCAACCGGTCAGGAGTAGCGTGCAGGTCATGGCTGGAACCGGTGGCGGACAGATTTTACGGGTTGACCTGACAAACGGGCAGTGCTTTCGTGAACAGCTTCCTGCAGAGGTCATGACCGCTGCGTTGGGGGGGAGAGGGCTGGGGGCGGCACTGCTGTCTGGCACTGCAGGGGGTGACCCGTTTGCGCCTGGCAAACCGCTGGTCTTCAGCTCCGGCCCGTTGTGCGGTACCGCAACACCACTTTCAACCCGCTGTGTCGTGACGGGACACTCCCCCCTGACCGGTACCCTTTTCAGCTGTTCCAGCGGCGGTGACTTTGCCCGGTACCTTAAGAAGGCCGGCCTGGCTGCGTTGGTAATTCAGGGCGAGAGCAGCACCCCCTGTCTGCTGCAGGTTGCCCCTGATGCGGTGTCGCTTGCCCCGGCCACGGCACTGTGGGGGCTTGACACGGTTGCGACCCTGCAGCAACTGTCCGGTGAAGGCGGCTGCGCTGTTATCGGGCCTGCCGGTGAAAACGGTGTCCTGTACGCCTCCATCGAGACCGCCCATGGCGAACCGTTTGACCGCGGCGGTCTCGGAGCCGTGCTGGGACAGAAAAAACTGAAGGCGATCACCTTAAACGGTGCTGCAACAACAGCCGTTGCTGATCAGCCTGCCTTTGACAAGGCGCTGGAAGATCTGCTGCGGCTCTTTCGCGCCTCACCGTTTCTGTATGGACCACTGGGAATCCGTCAGTATGGCACGGCTGCCCTGGTTGACCTGCTGTCCCGGCGGGGTATGCTGCCCGGCGTCAACTTCAACGGTTTTGCAGGCCAGAGTGCCCAATGGAATGCAGCGGCCCTGCATCGTCGCTATAACACGCAGGGGGGGGGGTGCCATGACTGCCCGGTGGCCTGTAAACGACTCTTGCCTGATGGCTCGCTGCTGCCTGAGTATGATGCCCTGGCAGGATTTGGCGGGCTGTGCGGTCTGGCCGGTCTGGATGAGATTGTGCAGCTTTGCCGCCAGTGCCGGATGCTGGGACTTGATCCGGTTTCTGCTGCTGCCACCCTGGCGCTCTGGTCGGAACTGCGAGGGCAGGAGCTGGATAGTGGCCTGATCAGCAGGCTACTGACGGAGATTGCCACAGGAGGCGCTCAGGATCCATCCCTGGCACTCGGGGCTGCCCGGTATGCAGCTGCGCTGCAGCAGCCGGGAAAGGCCATGACAGTCAAGGGATTGGAACTGCCACCCTATGATCCCCGTGCCTCAACCGGTCTGGCGCTGGCCTATGCGACGTCGCCCCATGGCGGCAGTCATCTGCCCGCCTGGCCGATTGCCTCAGAGATCCTGCGCAAGCCGGTTCCCACCGACCGTTTCTCGTTTGACGGCAAGGCCAGGGTGATTGCCATGTTTGAGGATGCCAATGCTGCCGTTGATGCCCTGCCGCTCTGCCGCTTTGCCTCCGCTGCAGTGGAACTGGAGGAGCTGGCAGCCCTGTTGGCAGCAGTGACCGGTCAGAGCTACTGCGCTGCCGACCTGGGCAGGATCGGACGCCGTATCATTCTGCAGGAACGGGCATTTAATCAAGGTTGCGGTTTTACTGCTGCCGACGACAGTCTGCCGCAACGATTCTTTACAGAACCAGCCAATGGACTGGCGTCTCTTGACCGGCACCGTTTTGAACAGGAGCTGGCAGCCTACCACCGGATCAGGGCAGCTCAGTGCCTTTGATCGGGCAGCGCAATCAGGCTGTTGGTGAACTGGGGGAACGGGCTGCCGCCGAATACCTGGTCAGCCGGGGCTACTCGTTACTGGAACGGAATTTTCGCAGTCGCGGCGGTGAAGTTGATATCGTGGCCAAAGATCGGGATGGCTGCATCGTCTTTGTAGAGGTCAAGACCCGCCGCAGCCTGACCTACGGCCTGCCGCAACTGGCGGTTACGCCGCGTAAACAGCATCAGATCAGCAAGGGGGCGCTTGCGTGGCTCTCAAGAAACAGACGACATGACTGTCCGGCACGGTTTGACGTGATCGCCGTTTTGCTGCAAGATGGCGTTGCGCCCAGGATTGAACATATACCCAATGCCTTTGACCTGGCCTATTGAAGGAGATCAGTCACATGGATTTCAGTGTTGCCCTCGTGCAGATAAAACCGAAGCTTGGCCGGGTGGCTGACAACCTGGCCCTGATTCAGGAACAGGTGGAACAGGCCATTGCTCAAAAGGCAGACCTGGCGGTGCTGCCGGAACTGGCCCTGACCGGCTATTTTCTGAAGGATCTGGTGCCGGAAGTGGCCCTGACCCTGGACAGCCCTGAAATCTCCGCCCTGCGGCAGCTGTCCAGGCGGATCAGCATTGCGGTCGGCTTTGTGGAGGTCACGGCAGACTACCAGTTCTACAACAGTGCTGCCTGGTTTGAGGATGGTGCGCTGAAGCACCTGCATCGCAAGGTCTACCTGCCCACCTATGGCTTGTTTGATGAACAGCGCTACCTTGGCCGTGGTGACCGTTTCCGCGCCTTTGATACAAAGTTCGGCAGGATCGGCCTGCTGGTCTGTGAGGATATGTGGCATCTCTCGGCGCCGTATCTGCTGGCCATGGACGGGGCAACCACGCTGGTCTGCCTCTCCAGCAGCCCGGGTCGCGGGGTGGATGAGCAGACGCTGGGGACTGCGACCGCTTGGCGCAATCTGACCACCTCAACAGCACGTTTTCTGACCTGCCGAGTCATCTATGTCAACCGGGTCGGCTATGAAGACGGAGTCGGCTTCTGGGGTGGTTCGCACGTTGTTGCCCCCTCAGGGGAGATCGTTGCTGCCGCGCCTGAGTTTGAGCCTGCAACCCTGCAGGTTGCACTGAGCGATGCCGAGCTGCGGCGGGAGCGGATCAGCTCTCCGCTGGTGCGTGACGAAAATCTCTGCATCACCCTGCGTGAGCTGGCCAGGATTGATCGGGAAAGGAGCTGCTGATGTCCCGTCTGAACATCAATACCAAACTGGTGCGTCGCATGCTGGTTGGTTTTTTGCAGGATGAGATCTGGAAGGTTGGCGCAAAAAAGGCAGTGCTGGGGCTGTCGGGCGGTATTGACTCGGCCCTGGTCTGCCACCTGGCTGCCGAGGCGCTGGGGCCTGAAAATGTCCATGCCATCTGCATGCCCTACAAGAGCAGTAATCCTGAATCCGAGGCCCATGCCCGGCTGGTTGCCGAGGCAAGCGGCGTACGGTTCAGCGTGGTGGGGATCACGCCGATGGTGGATGCCTACTTTGATCAGTTCCCCGATGCCGACAATATGCGGCGCGGCAATAAGATGGCCCGTGAACGGATGACCATCCTGTTTGACCATTCTGCCCTGTATGGCGGACTGGTGCTGGGCACCAGCAATAAAACCGAACTACTGCTGGGGTATGGCACACTCTATGGTGACATGGCGTCTGCACTCAATCCGATCGGGGATCTGTACAAGACCCAGGTCTGGCAGCTTTCCGAAGAGGTCGGTGTGCCCAGGCCGGTGATCGAGAAAAAACCGTCGGCTGACCTCTGGGCAGGTCAGACCGATGAAGAAGAACTGGGTTTTACCTACCGTGAGGTGGACGAACTGCTTTACCGGATGGTGGATCAGCGGGCCGATAGCGCTGAACTGGTTGCTGCCGGCTTCAAGCAGGAATTTATCAGCAGTATCTACAACAAGGTGCAGAACTCGCACTTCAAACGCCGTCTGCCGGTGATTGCCAAGGTGTCCGGACGCACCATTGACCGGGATTTCCGCTACTCCCGCGACTGGGGTAAGTAATTAATTTATTCCGGTTGCTGTTTGAGGATGATTGTCAAGGCAACGGTGAGTCAAGGCTGAACCGGCGCGGATAACGCCTTGGAAGGGAACCGGAACAGGAGTCGAGCATGCCTCTCAATGTCTTTGATGCCATCAGACCCACCATCAGCACCCTCCTGGGGGGTGCCGGTGTTGATTTGCGTGCCGGTGAGGATGAGGCAAAGACAGGAGAGGGCAGGCTGCTGCAGCCGGTGACCATTGAGGGCAAGTCGTATACCTTTTCTGCTGTCAGGCAGGGGTTGCCCTTTACCAGGACCGAACTCCAGTTCTGCCGTGAACTGTTGACCGCATTTTCAGGCCTGTACAGCGGGTTCAAGCTGGAAGGGTATGCAGCCCATTTTCGCACCGCCCTGCTGGCATCCATCATGGATATCACGGTTGCCCGTTTTCTGCGGGGTGATCGCAGCAAGGGGTTCTGGCCGATCCAGCAGCTGATCCAGCTCCTGAAAAACCTCTCCTATCAGCGCTATGAAGGTAAACCGGCCACCACTGGTTTTCTGGTGCACCGGACAACAGAACCGGCCCTGCGTAAAACCATCAAGGATCGCAGCCATACCCTGATCCCGCTGCAGCCCCATCAGAATGTAACCCCTACTTTTCTGGATAATCCCCTGGCCTACCGCTTTATTGACGGCAACAACCTGTTCTTTGTTGCCACGATCCAGATGCAGGTGGTTGGTGTGCTGCGGACAGCCAACAACTCTGTCCAGACCGATATTGAACGTCTGACCCAGCGGGAACTGTTTTCTCTGGTCAGGCGCAGCGGCAGTGGTGCCTTTGCCATTACGGTCAATGAGGTGTCGGAGATCGAGGTGCTGATCAGCCCGGCCAAGCTGCTGCTCCGGCGCAAAGGGGCCTGGGTTATCTTTGATCCGGATATCTTCCGTTCCTTCCTGGCTGACAGTATTGATAACGAGGCGGTGGATGACCTGCTCTGGACCCTCTATGCGGTCTCCAAACAGCGCCATGGCACGGTCATCCTGATCCATGCCGGAACGCCGCGCCACCTGGCAACCCTGAAAAAAGGCTCGGTGGGCGGTGATGATCCGATCGGCAGGTTGCTGATCAGCCAGGTCAAGGGGCAGACCATCGCCCAGCTGAAACAGTCGGGCATTCTGCTGAGGATTCTGTCCTCGGACGGCATGACCGTGTTGGACAATAAGGGCAAGTTGCTTGAAACCGGCTTTATCATTGATACCTCCCATGCCCGTGAGATGGTTACCGGCGGTGGGCGGACCACGGCCGCCATTGCTGCCTCTTTCTTTGGCAAGGTGATCAAGGTCTCGCAGGATGGGCCGATTGAGTTGTATCAGGATGGCAAGCTGGTCTACCGGTTCGGATAAACCTGCTGCGGAGGCCTAAAGGCACCCCCCTCAGTCCCCCCTTGTCTGGGGGGAGGTTTTGTTTTAGCCCCTCCCCTGACAAGGGGAGGTCGGGAGGGGTTTGGTGTACATGTACATGATGTTTCAGAACACAGGTTTTGCTTTAAGAAGGAATTCATCGCTATGGACGTTGTTGATGATGGCCGCTGTTTCATCTGCGGCAAGGATAACCCGATCGGGCTGAAGGCGAGGTTTGCCATCGATCCCGAGAAACGGCGGGCTGAGACGACCGTGCAGATCCCTGAGCATTTTCAGGGTTGGCAGGGGATCACCCATGGCGGCATCATCTCGGCGTTGCTGGACGAGATCTGTGCCCAGGCCTGCATGGGCACCGGCATGCAGGTGGTCACCAGTGAGCTGAAGTTACGTTACCGCGCACCGGTTCCCACCGGTTCAACCATCACGGTGATCGGCGAGGTGGTGGGTGAACGCCGTCGCCTGGTGGATGCAAAAGGCAGGGTAGAACTGGATGGACAGGTGGTGGCTGAGGCAGCGGTGGTTATGTTTCGCCTGGGGTGATAAACAGGTCGTCGTCGGACCGTTCCAGGGTCTTGAAGATATGCTCTGCCAGGGTGTTGGGGGCAAACTTGGCAACGAAGTCGTCAGCACCGGCCTCTTCGGCCTTCAGGCGATTGGTGGGGTTGCTCATGGAGCTGTGCAGTAGTATCTTGGTGTTCCCATAGGATGGCATGCTGCGCAGACTGCGGGTAAAGGTAAAACCATCCATCCCCGGCATCTCAATATCGGAAATAACCAGGTCAAAGGCCGGTTCTCCACGCTGGTCCCGCTCCTCAAGCCAGGCCAGGGCCTGCACCGCAGATGATTGTGAGCTGTGTGTCATCCCCAGGTGAGTCAGGGTCTGCTGCATCATGGCCAGGGCGGTACGTGAATCATCCACCAGTAGCACGCTGCGGTCCTTCAGCGCAGCACCCTGACTGGCAAGTTCATCCGCCACCTCTGACTGATACCCGATCAGATCCGCAAGAATTCCCTCAATATCCAACAACAGAATGGTTTCTTTTGTATCGCTGTAGGCAATCGCCACCAGGGAACGGGCCTGAATGCCGTCCGGTTTGTGGATCTCATCCCAGCCACGGGTAAGCAGGGTTTCCGGTGAGGCAACAATAAAGGCGTTCAGCTGCTGGCTGTACTCACAGATGATCAGGTAGGCCAGCTGCCTGTCAAATGGCACCGGCTCCAGGCCAAGCGCTTCTGAAAGGTCAATGACAACAATCGGTTTACCTCTGAAATCAACCGCGCCTTTAACCGCCTGATCGGCATGGGGCATCCGGTCAAAACGGCTGGGGCTCTCCAGAATCTCGATGATCTTGAAGACATTGATGCCATAGAGTTGGCCGTCGCTCAGGCGGAAGGTCAGCATCTCCATCTGGTTTGAACGGGAGAGGCTGGTCCGTTTCAGGGCTTCATCAAGGGCTGTTGTTGCCGCCATGCCGGCCTCCTTACTGCAGGGGTGGGGTGATCTGCCTGCCGGTAAGCAGGCCATGCTGCACTGCATCTACCTCTACCATGATTTCCCGATTGAGCAGCTGCGCTGATCCTTGATAACTGACCTCAAGGTAGTTGCGTGAGAGTCCGGTTAGCTCGCCTGTCCTGGCATTGTGACGCTGCCCGAGTACCTGAAGAACGGTGCCGATAAAGCGGTGCTGAAATGCAGAGCGCTTCTCAGCCGCAATGTTGCGCAGCTGTTCTGCACGTTCCTTGATGATGGCCGGTTTCAGATGGCCCGGCATGGATGCTGCCTTGGTGCCGGGGCGGATGGAGTAGGGGAAGACATGCAGATCGGCCACCGGCAGCGCCTCCAGCAGGCGGCAGGTCTCCAGAAACTCCAGCTCTGTTTCGCCTGGAAAACCGGCGATCAGGTCTGCAGCGATAAAGGCGTCCGGCAGTAAGCGGACTGCGCTTTCAAGCCGTGTGCGGTAAAAGTGCGTGTCATAGGATCGTCCCATCCGCTGCAGCACACTGTCTGAGCCGCTTTGCAGCGGTATATGCAGGTGATGACAGAGCCGCGAGGACCTTGTGAACAGGGCCAGCAGTTCATCCGTCAGTTCATTTGGCTCAATCGAGCCAAGGCGCAGGCGCGATACGATATTCTGGTGCTCCAGCTGTTGCACCAGTGCTGTCAGGGAACCGGGAGGGGAGAGGTCAAGGCCGTAGGCGCCCATATGGATGCCGGTCAGGACCACCTCCTGGTAGCCTGAACCGACCAGACGGCTAACGGCCTTCAATACTTCGTTGGGGGGGACGGAACGGCTCGGTCCCCGGGCTATCGGCACAATGCAGTAGCTGCAGCCGGTCTCGCATCCGTTCTGGATCTGCAGAAAGGCACGGGTATGCTCGGCAAAGCTGGTCAGCCGCAGCGGACCGCTTGCTTTCAGCCTGGTCAGGTCGGTGATCTGATGCCTGCCCTGCTTGATATGTTGTACCAGGTCATGCTTTTCCTGATTGCCCAGTACCAGATCCGGATGAAGATCAGGCAGGTTGAGCAGATCATCCGGTGCCACCTGGGCGTAACAGCCGGTGGCAACAACCTTGGCCCGGGGGTTGGTCCGCCGGGCACGCCGGATCAGGCGCCGTGATTCTGCGTCACTGCGTGCGGTAACCGTACAGCTGTTGATCAGGTACAGGTCCGCAACCTCGCTGAACTTCACCTGCTGCCATCCAGCTGCCTGCATCTGTTCGATCATGTCGGCAGTTTCAAACTGGTTTACCTTGCAGCCCAGTGTGGCTATGGCAAATCGCTTGCCTGTCTGTGCTTCTGACCTGTTCATAGGGCGAGCGGATTCAGCTCAACCCGGCTGGCTGGGCTGTTTTCCTGTTTGGGTTTTTTCAGGATATCATCCTGCTTCTGGAAGATCCGCTGTGATTCCAGCTTGCCTTGGGTGATCAGATACTGTTTGACCGCGGCAGCCCGTCGTGCAGCCAGTTGCTGCAATTCCTGATCGCCCACCTTGGTGTTGGCAATGATCAGTTTCTTCATCTCTGCATCAGGCAGATCCTTTACCATCCCGATCAGGTTGCGGGGCTTGGGAAACTTTTCCTTCAGATAGACCGCTTTCAGATAGCGTGAATACTCGGCTGGTTGTAGTACCATCTTCTCAGCATCATCTCCTTCTTTGGTCTGTTGGTTTTTAGCCAGCTCAAGATACTTTTCCTGGCGCATTTTGTGGAGCAGCAGTTCAGCACGGTATCCCTCAGGGTCACGCTGCGTGTCAACATAACCGGACAACTCAACCTTCAGGCCCGGTCGCTGGCTGAGGGCAGTGGCGAGGGTGGCCAGCTTCTTTTCTTCAGATGTTGCCAGCAGCGTAGAGCCCGGTGCAAAGGTAACACTGCTCAGGTCTTCACTAGAGCCCATCATGGAAGAGAGCAGGGCAAAGGGCGAGGTGGCTGCCTTGACAAACAGGTTCACCACAACCTGCCAGACGACACCCCAGATGCTGAATTTGGGGTCGTCGGTCCTGCCGGATACCGGTAGATCCAGGTTGATCTGGCCATTGCGATCCTTTAAAAGGGCAATGCCGAGCCGCACCGGCAGTTTGGTGGCCTTGTCACTGGCCACGGCATTGCCAAAGGTGAACTGATCAACAAATACCTTGTTTGACGCCTGCAGTTGTTTGTTTTCAATATGGTACTTCAGATCAAGAAACAACTTGCCTTTGTCAATCTGATACCCCAGGTAGGTGCCTGAGTAGGGAGTGGCCGGAGATAACTCAATATCTTTGAAAGAGATGGTCAGATCAACAAACAGATCATCCCGCAGCGGGTTGACCGTGCCGGTTATCTGCAGTGGTGAGTGGTTTTCCAGGTTGCCGCGCAGGTCCACCTCTGCCCGGGTGTTCATGTCTGAAGAGAGGCCGCTGACGCGACCACCGAGGTTATGGAAGGTGCTGCGGAACTGTTGCGGCAAATGGACGTCGCTGAAGTCGATGGTCCCGTCCTGGACGGTCACGGCATCGATTCTTAGCTGTCCCTTTTGCGCGGTCCGGGGTGCCGGTGTCATGGCCGTTGTTATCTGTCCCTGTACTGCGGGGGCCGGAACCTGTTGTGTTGCGGCCTGTTCCTTGGTGACCAGATCCTGCAGGTTCAGGGTGCCGTCCTTGCGGATTGCAATCCTTGAGTAGATGCCGTTCAATGCAATCTGATGGATTGCCAGCGAAAACGGGGCCAGATTGCCATTGATCTGGTCAAACTGCAGGCTTTCAAATTTCAGCAGATCCTCTTCCTGCTGTGCATCAATGGCATGGAAACCGCGCACACCCGCACTGCCACTAAAGGTGCCGGTCGGTTTGCCGTCGTTGGCCAGCGCCAGATTGAGCCTGATGGTGCTGTCCAGCGTTCCGCCCAGTACAAAGACATTCACATTGTCAGGAATATAGCTCTCGAAGTCCTGAATCGGCAACCTGGCACAGCTGGCTGTGCCGTTGAACCTGAACGGCTGGGGGGTGACCGTGCCGGATACCTTGATCGGTGCATTCTTGCCAAAGGTGCTGCTGAACTGCAGCGGCATGGACGAAAAAGCCGGTCCGGTCAGGTTGCCGGTGCTCAGGCGGATGTTTGAGAGGGTGAAGATCGGCGGCTCACTGAACAGTTTGTCCGCAAAGGTGGTGGAAAGGCCGGAGACATTGATCTTCCTGACCTGCCAGGAAAGCGGCTTCTGTCCGGTCTTGGCTGCTGCCGTGACTAGTGTCGGTTCAGGCTTGACCGGTTTGGCATTGCCTGCGCCGGGTTGCTTTAGGAGGGCAAGTGCCGAGATCTTGCCGTCAGCCTCGCGGGATAGCTTGACTTTACCGCCGGTCAGCTTGATCTCGTCAACGATGGCCTGATTGTCTTTCTGGCTAAAGGAGATGCCGGTCAGATCCAGACTGGTGAGTCGGGTGCTGTCTTTGTCGCCATAATCAGCCGCAATATCCTTGAGGTGAACAGCCAGATCCTGTACGTCAACGCCATCTTGTGCAGTGAAGGCTGCCTTGCCTGTCAGTGACAACTCTCCTTTGACCGGCGCGGTCAGCAGGTTTTGCAGATAGGGCCAGCCCCGCTGCAACTTGATGCCGCTCAGATCAAACCGGCTGGTTGCACTGAGCGGTGCAAGTGCGGCTGTGCCTGCAGCAGCAAACTTTTCCGCACTGTCACCGTTAAATGAAATCTCATACGTGCTTTGGGCCTTGGCAGTGGTGGAAAGATTGCTGAGCTTGATGGTGAACGCCTGTAACCGGCTTTTAAACCCACCGGCTGGCAGCTTGTCATGGAACGAAACCGTTCCGTTTGTCAGAGCCAGGTTTTCAACCAGCAGCTGCAGGGGAGGAGCCTCTTGTTTTTTTGTCTGCTTTTTAATCGTTTTCGGCGGTGCAGGTTGTGGCGGCAGCAAGCGCTGGAGGTTCAGCCTGCCTGTGTTGTCGCGCTCAATCTGCAGGTCCAGCCCATCCAGGGCAATCTGCTGCAGCAGTACCTTGCGGCTGAACAGCTCCACTTCTTTTGACACAACATCAAGCCGCTTGAATGAGGCCAGTGCGGCATTGTTCTGCTCTTTGATGCTGATCTCATCAAGCCTCGTCAGTCCCTTGATCATCAGCTCCGGTTTTTTGTTCTGGTGAATACGGTAGGTGAGGGCCAGGTCAAGGCTCAGTTTGCCGCTGTCAAGTTTTACCGGCACCTGGGCGGGAACGTAAGCCAGGTAGTAGGGAAGGTTGAGTTCAGCCAGTTTCAGATTAAGGTTGGTCTCCATTGACTTGGCCAGTGGTTTAGATTTGCCTTTGAAGCTGAACGTGGCTCCATTGATCACGGCTGAAAAACTGGGGTCTGTGTACTGTTCTGCCAGATAGGGGATGGTGCTGATAAACGGGATGGTAAACTGCAGCTCCCGGATCGTATGCTTTTTGCCGCCGCTGACGGCACGATCTTCGAAGTCAATACTGCTGCCCTGCAATGAGATGTTGTTGATTGAAAAGCGGGGTGTTGCGCTCTTTTCTTGCTTGGGTTGTGCTGCCAGCCGGTCAATGATGTCGGAAAAGTTATAGCGGTTGGCAGCGGTACGGATCAGTTTGACCTGCAATCTGTCCAGGCTCAGCTCATCCACCACCGGCGCAAATCTGAAAAGGCTGGTGCTGGAGAGGGATACGCGCAGACTGTTGAACTGTATAAACGGAGATCTGGCATCCGGTTCAAACAGACTGAACCCCTTTACGGTCAGGGTCATGCCGAATGGGTTGAAGCGTACCGCTTCGATCCTGGCAGAGCGACCGATTGCCCGGGTGATCCCTTTTTCTGCTTGGGACTTGATGATGACCGGCAGAACCAGCGTGGAAAAGAGCACCATGAACAGGAAGATACTGCCTCCCCAGACAATCAGGCGTTTACGGTGCTGCTTCAGCCAGTCAATCAGTTTGTGCAGACTCATGGCTGCCCTCCCTTCCAGATAATGCAGGTAGCGCTAACTATACACCACTTTGACCAACCTGCCAGCATCTGGTTGCTTGAAATTCAGCAGTATTGCAGTATACTCGCCAAAAATGTGAATAAAGGAGGTTGTTGCAATGATCAGTAAATCTATGGCAGAGGCCCTGAACACCCACATGAACTTCGAGCTGTATTCCGCAAATATCTACCTTTCCATGTCGTCTGCGGCCAATGAGATGGGGCTGAAAGGGGCGGCAACCTGGTTCATGGTGCAGTATCAGGAAGAGATGGTCCACTTTATGAAATTCTTTAACTATCTGGTTGATCAGGGGATCAACATCACCCTGACTGCCAGCAAGGCTGTGCCGAACAAGTATAAATCCCTGCAAGAGATGTTTGAGAAGACCCTGGCCCATGAACAGATCGTTACCAGCCGGATCAATGACCTGTCGGAGTTGGCGGTCAAGGAAAAAGACCATGCCTCCCAGATCTTCCTGCAGTGGTTTGTGACCGAACAGATTGAAGAGGAAAATAATGACCGCGACATTATTGCCAAGCTGAAACTGGTTGGCACCAATGGCCACGGTATCCTGATGATTGATGGTGATCTTGGCACACGTCTGTTTGTTGCCCCGGCTGGCGGCGCAGCGCCCTTTCCCGTGGCCTGATGAAGAGATGAAAATCCGTTTCTGTCAACATAATCAAGGTTCCGGGCTGTTTACACAAAAGCTGCTTGCACAGTACCCTGACCTGGACATAAAACTTAAGAAATGTGCCAAAAAGTGTAAAATTTGCAAACAGCAGCCCTTTGCCGTTGTTGACAAGCAACTGGTCATGGCTGCTGATGGCGATGCTCTGTACGGCCAGCTACTGGTGTTGATAGATCAGAAAAACAGCTAGTTATTTAATATTTAATAATTCAAATATTTGAATTGAATGGATAAATTGTTGCAAACAAGTTAAATGTTGTGTATGTATACATCGATTTGTAATTTTTATTTATTTTTATGCTGATGTACTTAGTTTCAGGCAGTTAACGTTCACCAGCAGTATTCATCCCACCAAAGGAGAAGATGCATGCGTAAAACAAACAAGTTGTTGTTGTCCACCGTTCTTGCACTGGCCATCCCGGCTGGCGCCATGGCTGCAGAGGCAGATCTGCAGGCCAAGCTTGACAAGCTGTCGCAGCAGATGGAAGACCTGAAGGGCCAGGTGCAGCGGGTTGAAGACAAGTCACTGGGCAAGTGGTTACAGATTGGTGGCAGCTATCAGTTCCGTATGGATAGTCTGCATGGTAAGACTGAGGCTTATACCGATGCAATGGGGACTTTTACTAATCTGGCCAACTATATCGTTGCCAACCCAACCACCCTTGGTCCAGGCGTAACAGGTTTTGATGCCTACATGGCTGTTCAGCAAATGCAGTCCGCCATGATTGCTTCTAAAAACCTGACCGCAGCTCAAGCATTCATGGGCGCTTATGGGCCAATGATTCAAGGCCTGATGATGGCTAATCCTAGCTTGGCCGCTTACACCACCTCATACAAACCCAAAAATGAAACCATCTACACCAACAAGTTCGCTCTTGACCTGAAGGCCAAGGCAACCAAGGATGTGACCGTAAACGTCAAGCTGGGTATGTACAAGGTGTTCGGCTCTCAGGATGATACCGCAATTAACGGCAACGCCTACTTTGCTGACCGCACTGGTATCTTTGACGGCGTGCTGGGACATGTGCCTTCCAGCAGCTACCTGAACGTAGACCGCGCCTATGCCACCTGGAGCAACATCATGGATGAGCCGGTCTGGTTATCGGTCGGTCGTCGTCCTTCCACCGATGGTGCTCCTACCAACCTGAAGTCCAATAACGAGCGTCCTGGCAACGGCGGTACCCCGGCCCTGCTGGTTAACTATGCCTTTGACGGTATGACCCTGGGCTATGCACCGGATATCGATATGCTGCCCGGTTTCTATGCCAAGGTCTGCTATGGCCGCGGTTTCGACTCCGGTTATAAAACAAGCACAAACAACAGCCTGAAAGATACCGACATGCTGGGTGTGGCTGTGATTCCGGTTGATACCGATCCGCTGCGGGTCTGGTTGCAGTGGAACCGTGGTTTCAATATCTTTGACTTCCCGGTCATGAAAAACACCGCCTTTGGCAACACCGCTCCTTCAACGAACCTCGGTTCCATTGACTGGTACGGAATTGGTGCCATGTCTACCCTCAAGAAGGTTGGCCCTGGTGACCTGAACTTCTTCCTCGATGGCGGTATGAGCGTAACTCATCCCACAACAGCTGTCTCTGGCCAAGCTATGTTTCAAGGCCTGCTGACTGGTTCCCCGCTGAATCCCGAGGCTCCCAGCGACAAAACCGGTTATGCGGTGTTTGCCGGTGTTCGTTATGACCTGCCCAGCAAGACCAAGCTTGGCTTTGAGTACAACTACGGTTCAAAGAACTGGATTCCCTTCTCACCGGCTGCTGATGATATGTGGACTACCAAGGTCGGTACCCGTGGTCATGTGTTTGAGCCCTATATCATTCAAGAGCTGAACCTGAAGCCGATTTCATCCGTCTTCGCCAAGACCTTCTTCAAGCTGGGCTACCAGTACTATGACTTTGAGTACACCGGCAGTAATAACTGGGTCGGTGCTCCTGTCAAGATCTCAGATCTGGCTGCTTTCACCGCTGCTGGTGGCATGCTGTTACAAACACCTGTCAAGACAGCCCATGACATCTACGGTACCTTCGAAGTTCACTTCTAAGAACTGGTTGGAACGGTAACAATGAAAAGGGTGGGCCTTCGGGTCCACCCTTTTTTTTCTGTTTAAAGGGGTGTATAAGCAGATCATGATACTTGAGTGGCACGATGTTGATACGGTGTTGCTGGACATGGACGGTACCCTGCTTGATCGTCATTTTGATGATCACTTCTGGCTTGAGCATGTGCCAAAACGCTGGGCAGCAAAGAACAGGGTGCCGCTGAAGCGTGCCCAGGAACAGCTGCATGCCCTGTTCCGCTCGCAGGAGCGAACCCTTAACTGGACAAATCTGGATTACTGGTCTGACCGGCTTGGGCTGGATATCCCCCTCTTGAAACTGGAGGTGGAACATCTGATAGCGGTACACCCCGGGGTGGTGGAGTTTCTGGCTTACTGCCGGCAGCATGGCAAACAGCTCTGGCTGGTGACCAATGCCCACAGTAAAACCCTGGACCTGAAGTTGAAGAAGACCAGGATCGGGCATTGGTTTGATGGCGTTGTTTCTGCCCATCACGTCGGGTTGCCCAAGGAGGATAGCCGCTTCTGGGGTGAGCTGCAGCGCTTTGTGCGCTACGACCCGGACCGGACCATGCTGGGGGAGGATAGTGAAATAAATCTGCACACTGCACAGGAATACGGCATCCGTTACCTGTTCTATATCAGTCATTACAGCTCGACCTGTACGCCGATGGTTTCAGCCTCTTTTGTAACGCTGGACTATTTTAACCGCCTGATTCCTGTCGAGGGACAGTCAACCGTACGCATTGCGTCTTCCGGAGGTTTGTGTAGCCATGTCATCTGAACTGCATGACGTCATAATTATTGGTGGTGGTCCTGCCGGTCTTGCAACGGCCTATCTCTGTCATAAGTATAATCTGTCATATCTGGTGCTTGAGTCCGGCAAGGCCCCGTTTCAAGGTATTGCCAACACCTACCCGCAGGGAAAACTGGTGTATGCCTCCAAACCCAAGGATGCACCGGAGCCGTTTCTTGTAGATGAGCTGCGTCCACCGGACAAGCCGGTGACGGTTGAGAGCTACCTGCAGTATGTGCAGCATTTTGTGCAGCATGAAAATCTGCATATTCGCACTGAAGTGGCCTTTGAAAATATTCAGGATGAACGTGACAGTCTGACCATTCTGACCGACAAGGGACGCTTCAGGGGGCGCAAGGTGGTGCTGGCCTTTGGCAGTAGCATCCCCCGCGAGCTCTCGGTGTATGGCGATGCCAAGATGGTGGCCAAAAATGTTGACGACCCAACCAAGTATGTTGGGGTAAAGACGCTGGTGATCGGTGGCGGAAATACGGCTGCAGATGTGGTGATTGCCATTCTGAAGGCTAAACGTGAATGCAATGACACGCAACCAGTCTACTGGGCCCATAAATCGGAAAAATTCGATGTCAACAAGGAAACGGCCCAGCGGCTTGGTGAGGAGATCCTGTTGGGCGGGAATATCCGACTCTTGCCTGGTGCAACGCCGCGTATCGGTGAAGTGGATGACGAAGGGGTTGACCGTCTGGTGATCAGGATCAATGAGTTTAAGCAGACGGACGGTATTGACCTCTATCATGCCCTGAGCTTCCCTATGCAGAATGTAATAGCCTGCATAGGCTCCCAGGGACCGGTGCCGATCTTTGATAAACTGGGGGTGCAGACCATCTCCTGTACCGCCGGCGTTTGCAGGGTTGCCAAGGAAGGAGACAGGCTGGTGCTGCTCTCTGCCGAGTTTGAATCAACCCGTAAAGGAGTCTATGTGGTTGGGGGAGCCATTTCTCCTTCCTATATGAAGATCAGTGAGGGGTCGATTCAGGAGGAGAAGCATCCTAACCTCATTTATACTGCGATCAATGACGCCTATCATGTTGTGGAGGCGATCCGGACTAAGCTGGGCAGGTAGCGGCGGTTAACGCGTTTGACCGCTAGAATAAAAAAGACCCCGTTAAAGCGGGGTCTTTGGGTATCTCATGAACTGCAGACTATTTCTTTTTGGTTTTGCAGGCTGCCTTTTTGCAGGCCAGATCTTTCAGGGATTTGCCAGGTGAAAACTTACCAGATGTCTTCGCTGCTATCTTGATAGCCTTGCCGGTCTGGGGGTTGCGGCCGGTGCGGGCTTTGCGGGTAATGGCCGAGAATGTGCCGAATCCCACCAGGGTCACCTTGTCACCTGCAGTCAATGCACCGGTTACGCCGGCAATGAAGCTTGCCAAGGCTTTTTCAGCCTGTGCCTTGGTGAGCCCAGCCCCTTCAGCCATCTTTGCAACAAGTTCTGATTTCTTCATAGTGCCTCCCTGTGGAGATTATTTAAGATAATCGCCTTATAGCACAGCTGGCTGATAACTAAACAAAAAAAAGCCTGAATAAAAGAAAAAAGGTGCAAACAGAGGTGAGTGATTAAGGGATGTTAAGAAAGAGTGGTGCGGGCAGCCGGACTCGAACCGGCACAGGGTTGCCCCCGAGAGATTTTAAGTCTCTTGTGTCTACCTATTCCACCATGCCCGCAAAAGATAAACTATATAACATGGGTTTTGGTACATGTCCACCAGCTTTGCGTCAGACAAGCCGGCGGGCCGTCTGGATGGTCTTACGGGGCAGGCCGGCTTTGTATGCTGTATACATAAAACCCTTGCAATTTCCTAAAACGGCGTTTAGTATGCGCGGTGCTTTGAAATACTGTTTCAAAGGGATTCTGCACAAGACATAGATACCCCACAAGGAGGCTCTTCATGCAGCATTACCGCAGGCTTAACTGGCGGGGACCACCGCAGGGCGTATAATCGACGTATTTGGGCTAGTCAGTCACGCAGTGAGCATCATCACTACATCATAAAAGGAAGGGAGTTTATGGAATTTCTGAACACATCCATCGGCAGAAAGATTGTGATGGCAGTAACAGGTCTGTGTATGGTCCTGTTTGCTGTTGTCCATCTTATCGGCAACAGTACCATTTTTGTAGGCCCGAGCGGGATCAACGCCTACGCCGAGCATCTGCACAGCATGCCGCTGCCCATCATCATGATCTTCAGGGCAATCATGCTGGCACTGTTTGTAGTACACGTGGTCTACGGTATCCAGTTGACCATTGAAAACCGTGGCGGCCGTCCCTCCGACTACGCTGTCAAGGCAACCCGCAAGGCGACCTTTGCCAGTGAAAACATGATCTGGACCGGTCTGCTGCTGTTTGTCTTTATCGTGTATCACCTGCTGCACTTCACGTTCCGCGCTACCCCCGGTCTGACACTGGTTAATGATGCTGCCGGTCATTTTAATGTCTTTGCCATGGTGGCTTCCAGTTTCTCATCCATCGCCGGTGCCGGTATCTACGCCGTGGCCATGGTGGTGCTGTTCATGCACCTCTATCACGGTATTCAGAGCCTGTTCCAGACCTTTGGTCTGGCAAACGGTAACACCCTGCCCACCATCACCAAGGCCGGTGCCCTGGTTGCTCTGGTGCTGTTCGCCGGGTTCGTTGCCATCCCACTGTCAATTCTCTTCGGAATCATAAAAGGTTAAGGGGGTACACGTGATACTCGATGGTAAATGTCCAACCGGACCAATTCAACAGAGCTGGGACAAGCACCGCTTCGATCTGAAGCTGGTTAACCCCGCCAACAAGCGTAAATACAACATCATCATGGTTGGTACCGGCCTGGCCGGTGGCGCTGCCGCAGCCTCTCTCGGAGAGCTCGGCTACAACGTACAGGCTTTCTGCTACCAGGACAGCCCCCGTCGCGCACACTCGATCGCTGCACAGGGCGGTATCAACGCTGCCAAGGCCTACCCGAACGATGGTGACTCAATCTATCGTCTGTTCTATGACACCATCAAGGGTGGCGACTTCCGTGCCCGTGAAGCGGACGTCTGGCGTCTTGCACAGGTTTCCAATAACATCATTGACCAGTGCGTAGCCCAGGGTGTTCCGTTTGCCCGTGACTATGCCGGCTATCTGGATAACCGTTCCTTCGGTGGCGCCCAGGTTTCCCGTACGTTCTACGCCCGTGGTCAGACCGGCCAGCAGCTGCTGCTGGGTGCCTACTCTGCCCTGGCACGTCAGATCAAGGCCGGTACCGTAAAGATGTACACCCGCCGCGAAATGCTTGACCTGGTGGTGATTGACGGTGTTGCCAAAGGGATCACCGTACGTAACCTGGTTACCGGTGAAATCGAAAGCTATGCTGCTGACGCAGTCTGTCTTGCAACCGGCGGCTATGTGAACGTGTTCTACCTCTCAACCAACGCCATGGGTTGTTCCGTAACGGCTAACTGGGCCGCTCACAAGAAGGGCGCCTTCTTTGCCAACCCTTGCTACACCCAGATCCACCCGACCTGTATTCCGCAGGCCGGTGATTATCAGTCCAAGCTGACCCTGATGTCCGAATCCCTGCGGAACGACGGTCGCTGCTGGGTGCCCAAGAAGAAGGAAGATTGCGGCAAGCATCCCAATGAGATTGCTGAAGATGACCGTGACTACTATCTGGAGCGCAAGTACCCCTCCTTCGGTAACCTTGCCCCCCGTGATATCGCCTCCCGTGCTGCCAAAGAGCAGTGTGATGATGCCCGTGGTGTTGGACCGGGCGGCCGCGGTGTCTACCTTGACTTCTCCACCGCCATCAAGCGGGTAGGTGCCGATACCATCAAGGAGCGTTACGGCAACCTGTTCGAGATGTATGAGAAGATCACCGATGAAGACGGCTACAAGCGCCCAATGCGTATGTATCCTGCTCCCCACTACTCAATGGGCGGTCTCTGGGTTGACTACAACCTGATGAGCAACATCCCCGGCCTGTTTGTACTTGGTGAGGCTAACTTCTCGGTACACGGTGCAAACCGTCTGGGTGCTTCAGCCCTGATGCAAGGCCTGGCTGACGGTTACTTCGTCATTCCGTACACCATCGGTGGTTACCTGGCCGGCGTGAAGCCTTCCGGTACCTCTACTGACAATCCTGAGTTCAAGAAGTCCGTTGAAGAAATCAAGGCTTACGGTAATAAACTGCTCAACATAAACGGCAAGAAGACCGTTTCAGAGTTTATGCGTGAGCTTGGTGGACTGATGTGGGAAAACTGCGGTATGGCCCGTTCCGATGCCTCTCTGAAGATCAACCTGGAGAAGATTCCCGCCCTGCGTGAAGAGTTCTGGAAGAACGTCAAGGTTACCGGTACCGGTGCCGAGTTTAACCAGGATCTTGAAAATGCCGGACGTACCGCAGACTTCCTTGAATTTGCAGAGCTTATGTGCCGTGACGCCCTGCATCGCAACGAGTCCTGTGGTGGTCACTTCCGGACCGAGTACCAGACAGACGACGGCGAGGCACAACGTGATGACGCCAACTTCTGTTATGCAGGCGCCTGGGAGTTCAAGGGTATCAACAACGAGCCTGAACTGCACAAGGAGCCCCTCAAATTCGAGAACGTCCATCTCGCCGTAAGGAGCTACAAATAATGAGCGATCACAAGACCATGACGATTAACCTTGTCGTGTGGCGCCAGAAGAACGCTAACGACACTGGAAAATTTGAGAACTACACTGTCAAGGGGATCACCGAGCATCACTCCTTTCTGGAGATGCTCGACGTCCTGAACGAGGACCTGATCAAGGCCGGCAAGCAGCCGGTGGCCTTTGACCATGACTGCCGCGAAGGCATCTGCGGTATGTGTTCACAGGTTATCAACGGTATGCCCCACGGCGGCCAGGAGCGTACTACCGTATGCCAGCTGCATATGCGTAAGTTCCACGATGGCGACACCATCTACATCGAGCCGTGGCGTGCCCGCGCATTCCCGATCGTGAAAGACCTGGTGGTTGACCGCGAAGCCCTGGACAAGATTATTCAGGCCGGCGGTTACACCTCCTGCCACACCGGCGGTGTTGCTGATGGTAACGCCATCCTGATTCCAAAGCCTGCTGCAGACGAGGCAATGGATGCTGCCGAGTGTATCGGATGCGGTGCCTGCGTGGCTGGTTGCCCCAACGGTGCAGCCATGCTGTTCACCGGCGCCAAGGTCTCCCAGCTGGCTGTACTGCCCCAAGGCAAAGTGGAAGCCAAGGCCCGTGTCACGAACATGGTTCAGGCCATGAAGGATTGTGGCTTTGGTAACTGTACCAACCACTATGAGTGTATGGCTGCCTGTCCTAAGGGGATCAACGTCAAGTTTATCGCCCGGATGAACCGGGAGTACCTCAAGGCTCAATTTTAATTGTGTCTGATGGATGATGGAGTAAAGGGGCGACCGGCAACGGTCGCCCTGCTTTGTTTATGGACCTGAATCTCGTTACCCTACAGCTGACATTGTCATCGGAAGTGCTCGCAAAGCTCACGCAGCTGCTTGGCAGTGCCCTGCGGTTTGAAGCTGCGCTGCGTGCCCTGGTCTGCAACCAACATGACCGGGAGTGTGCAGGCTGCCCTCAAAACGGGATCTGCAGTTTTGTTCTGCTCTGTGGCCGCCAGCTTTCCTCTGATCCTGAGCTGGTCAGGATCTATCAGCGGCCGGGGGTGCCATTTGTTCTGGGGCCACTGCAGCAGACAGAGTCAGGACAGGTTGAGCTTAGCCTGGTCCTGCTGGGAGCGGCCATTCATCAGGTCGCACTGTTTGTACAGGCTGTTGAGCAGTCGCTTGGAGCTGTTGGCCTGTGCCAGGTCTCTGTCTGCGACTATCAGAACCAGCAGCGTATCCTGCCTGACTTTTCATCCCGCAGTCTTGCCGACATACCGGTCCTCTCTGCTGCCACCGTGCTGGATCTCGCAACACCCCGCTTTGCCTCCTGCCGGCAAATCCTGATTACGATTACCAGTCCGCTCCGCATGATGCATCAGGGGCGTGAACTGAACCGCTTTGAACCCGGACTGTTTGTCAAGGCGGTTTTACGCCGTATCTCGTCTCTGACTGCCTATTACGGCACAGGCGCAGATCCTGATCTGTTTCGCAGGTATGCACAATCGGCTGAGCGGTTCCGTCTGCTGTCCCAAAGCATGCAGCAGCAGGGCCGGCGTGGCGTGTCTGGTCATTTTGTGCTGGAGGGGCCTTGCAATGAACTGGGCCCTTTGCTGAGCCTGGGAGGGCTGCTGCATCTCGGCAAGGGGGCTGCTTACGGGAATGGAGCTTTTACGGTCTCCCCCGTGCCATGACGGCATCGGGTGGTGCTCGGACCTCGCATCCTGCACTGGCCGTAGTGACATGGTGAAACGCTGTATTCTGACGTTCCTCTGTCATTATGGCTGTCCTGTTCTGCTGAATCCACGTGTCCGCATACTGCCCTGAACGTTCAGCTGTGCTGCAGATGCAAGCCAGCCCATGTACCGCTTAACCATCAGATATCAGGTCCTTCAGCGGCCGGATCCTGCTGCCGCGGGCAGCCTGTCTGGTGCATATACTTATTGAGTAGCTTTCGATAATCAGGTATTAAATTCAGATGCTAATTTCGGGATCGCCAGCATCCGTCTGCCACAGCCTGACTGTTGACGTTGAGGATTGGTTCCATGTCTGTGGGGCGGAGATTCTGCCGGACTATCGCAGACAATCACGGGTTGTTGCTGCCACCCGGAGCCTGTTGGAGCTGTTACGCGGGCAGGGCTGCAGGGCGACCTTCTTCATGCTTGGTGAGGTGGCAGATACTTTTCCGGAGCTGGCTCCTGCAATTGTTGCTGATGGGCACGAGCTTGCTTCCCATGGCTGGTCGCATCGCCTGGTTACCGGGTTGACCCCGGCTGAATTCAGGTCTGAGCTTGAACGCACAGCTGCCGTGCTGAAGCAGCAGACCGGCTTCACGCCGCTTGGTTTCAGGGCACCCCGCTGGTCCCTGGACAGACGCAAGACCCCTTGGGCCTTTGAAATCCTGAAAGAGCTTGGCTATCGTTACGACAGCAGCCTGACACCGCTTGCCGCCATCGGCGACCCGAACGGACCGCGGGTGCCGCATCTGATTATGACGTCACAGGGGAGCATCTGTGAGTTCCCGCCGTTGGTTGCGCAATCCCTGCTGGGAAATCTGCCGGTCGGAGGAGGCTGGGGCTTCAGGGCGTTTCCCTATGGGATGATTGAGCGTGCCTTGCATAGCTGTCAACTGGCAGGGGTGCCGGGAGTGCTGTTTGTGCATCCCCGTGAGTTGGATCCCGACAGCCCCCGCTTGTCACTACCCCTGTTACGAGGCTTTCTGGCGTATGGTCCCCGTGCCGGTTCCGGGAAGCGCCTGGAAAAGCTGCTGGCAAACCATACCTTTAAACCGTTAGTGGAGTTGCTTGAATCGTGTCCCCCTGTATCCTGATACCAGCCTATAATGCTGCCGCTACTCTCAGGGAGGTGGTGCTGGAGTCACTGGCGCACGGCTACCCGCTTGTCGTGGTTGATGACGGTTCCACTGACGCTACGGCTGAAACCCTTGACGGGCTGCCGGTCACCCTGCTGAGCCATCCGGCTAACCGGGGCAAGGGAGCTGCCCTCAAGACCGGTTTTGCCTGGGCAATCCAGCAGCAGCATGATGGAGTCGTCACCCTTGATGCCGATGGACAGCATGATCCCGGTGCCATATCACGGTTACTTGCTGAAGCTGACAAAAAAGGTTATGATTGTCTTCTCGCATCCCGGCACAGTCAATTTGAAGAAATGGCCGGACTGCGCAAGGTCTGGAACCGTTTTGGTGTCTGGTGCATCCGTAAACGGACCGGCTTTGAAATTACCGATAGCCAGTCCGGTTTTCGTTTTTATCATGCCAGGCTGCTGCGTGCGGTGAGGCTTGAAAAGGATGGCTATGATCTGGAGATGGAACTGCTGGTGAAAGGCTGGAAGGCCGGTTTCAAGATCGGTTCGCTGCCGGTTCCGGCACGGGTTGCCGACGGCCGGGCCACCAGTCATTATCGTCCGGTACAGGACACCTGGAATATCTGTATGACATTCCTGAGATACATGTAGAGAGGCGGCCAATGCTGCAGTCACTGAAGACATATACCCGTGATAAAGTCGTATCCTATCTGTTGAATATGGCGACCAGCTCATCTGATGAAACCCTGATCAAGATGACCCACCTAATGGAGATGATCCCCAAGAAGGAGTACTACCGGGATCGTATCCGCTGGATTCGTAATCTTGTACAACAGAAACATCCCTCTATTGAATTTCCGCGCCGGATTCTGAAGGAACTGCATCCCAATCAGCGGGATAAGTGGATCACCAATCTGGCGATCAATCATCTGCTCTCCGGCACCAACAAACGTAAGGAATGGGCTGATGCGAACGGTTTCTACCCACCGTCCACCGTGGTCATCTCGGTCACCATGCGCTGCAACCTGTCCTGTTACGGCTGCTACGCCGGAGACTACAATAAGTCCCTTGAATTAACCCTGGACGAGATTGATGGTGTGCTGACCCAGATGAAGGAGATGGGGATCTATTTTGCGGTGATCTCCGGCGGTGAGCCGTTCTTCATGGAAGGCATTTTTGAACTGTTTGAAAAGCATAGCGACATGGCCTTTCTGGTCTTTACCCACGGCGGGCTGATTGATGATACCTTGGTGCAGCGTCTGATTGCGGTGGGTAACGTCATGCCGGCCTTCTCACTGGAAGGGTATGAGCAGGAAACCGATGAACGGCGGGGTGCCGGTCATTTCAAAAAGGTGATGAACGCCATGCGGCTGTTGCGGGAGAACGGACTCTCCTTCTGCGGTTCCTTTACCCATTCCAGCAAAAATACCGGCATTATCACCGATCCTGCCTATATCGACTTCCTGCTGGAACAGGGGGTGTTTGCACTCTGGCTGTTCTCCTATGTACCGGTGGGCAGAGAACCGGATCCGGCCCTGATGCCGTCACCGGAACAGCGCGACCAGTTGCGGCGGGCAACGGTTCAGTTCCGGGCCAGCAAGCCGATGCTGTTTGTTGATTTCTGGAATGACGGTCCGATGATCTCCGGCTGCCTGGCGGCCGGACGTAAATACCTGCATATCAATGCCAGCGGGGACATTGAACCGTGCGTCTTCTGTCATTTTGCCGTGGATAATATCCGGCAGACCAGCCTGAAGGATGCCCTGGGCTCGGCACTGTTCCGTAAAATCCGTGAAAAACAGGGGGAGCATGACAACCTGCTACGTCCCTGCATGCTGATTGACCATCCGGAAAACGGCCGTGATTTTTTTGAGAGTGAAGGTGCCTACCCGACCCACGCCGGCGCAGAAGAGATCTTTACCGGGTTGGCTGAAGAAATGGATCGCTATTCGCGCAGCTATGGCGAGATCGCTGATCAGGTCTGGGAAGAGGAGTTCAGGGAACATCCGGCCTTTAACAAAAAGAACGGAACCCGTAACGGATAATGTCGCTTTACAGCAGTCTCAACCTGTTCTTCATCAAGCTGTTTACCATGCTGGTGCCCCGCTGGCTGCATGCTCCCTTTGCCCTGTTCTGGGGGACACTGTTTTACCTGCTGACGCCCCGGCAGCGTCGGGGCATGCGGGCAAACCTGCGGATAGTGACCGGCCGGAGGCAGGTTGAGAGATTGCTGATCACCAGTTACTACAAGTATGCCCGGAACTGGTGTGATGTGATGCTGATGATCCAGTTGCGGGGCAGCCGTCTTCAGGCGCTGATCGGCCAACGCAGTTCCGGCAAGACACTGGATGACGCCCTTGCCAGGGGTAACGGTGCGATCCTGGTTTCGCCCCATTTCGGTAACTGGGAGCTGGGGGGGCTTGGCCTGGCGGACCTAGGCTACAAACTGCATGTGATGACCTTTCCCGAGCCGGATGCAAAGGTCAACCAGCAGCGGGAGCAGGTGCGCACAGAACGGGGTATCGGCGTGATCTACGTTGACCGTCATGACACCTCACCTCTGGCAGTGATTGAGGCGGTCAATGCCCTGCGTCGTAACGGGATTATCTGCCTGATCGGTGACCGAGACGGTTCATCCAATACGGTTCAGCTTGATTTTTTTGGTCAACCAACCGATATTCCGGTTGGTGCAGCCTATCTGGCCATGGCCACCGGAGCCCCGGTCCTGCCGGTGTTTGTTCCGCTTCTGCCGGATGGCCGCTACGCAACGCTGATGGATGAGCCGATAGTCTTTCAGGGCAGTCACGGCCACCATCGCCAGTCAATCAAGGCCGGTATGGAGCAGCTGGTTGCTGTCTTTGAACGCTATATCCGGCAGTATCCGGATCAGTGGTACAATTTTTTTGAGTTTTGGGCTGACACTTCCCGCAAGAAAAGGATAGCAGATGAGTGATGAGTTGATTCCGAAGGTAAAACAAATGATTATCGACGCCCTGCGGATTGAGGGGATGTCTGCAGATGAGATTGACAGTGATGCTCCCCTGTTCGGTGAAGGGTTGGGGCTTGATTCCATTGATGCCCTGCAGCTGGTGGTGGCGATGGAGAAGGAGTTCGGGGTCGTGGTGCCCGATGCCGCCACCGGCACCAAGGTGTTTGCCTCAGTACGGGCGATGGCCGGTTACATCGCTGAAAACGGCAAGTAGCCTCCGGACCCGCTGATGAAAATTCTTTTCCTCTCTCCCGGGTGGCCCAAAGGCCGGTTGTGGGGGGAGCTCGGCTTCAAATTTCCCACTCTGTCACTGGCATCCCTGGCTGCAGTTACCCCGCCTGCCTGGGAGGTTGCCTTCCATGACGACGCCATCCGTGCCACGGACCTTGCCAGCGATGCCGATCTGGTCGCCCTGACCGCCATGACCGCCCAGGCGAACCGTGCCTATCAACTGGCCGATGCCTTCCGGAGCCGCGGCAAGACCGTCGTGATGGGAGGCTTTCACGCCAGTAACCTGCCGGATGAGGCTCTGCAGCATGTGGACAGCGTGGTGGTGGGGGAGGGGGAACTGGCCTGGCCCCAACTGCTGGCCGACTTTCAGGCCGGCCGACTGCAACGGCTCTATCGTGCTGACGGGCTGATCGACACGGCCCTGATCCCGTCGGCCCGGCGGGAGATCTTCAAAGGTTCCGGTCACCTCTTTACCAATACCATCCAGACTACCCGCGGCTGCCCCTTTGACTGCGAGTTCTGCTCGGTCACCGCCTTTTACGGGCGCAAATACCGCAAACGTCCACTGGAGCAGGTGCTGGCAGAGCTGCAGGAGCTGCGTAAGGCCAACTCGTTTGTCTTTTTTGTGGATGACAACATCGTGGCTGACCGGCGTTACTCCTTACCGCTCTTTGAAGGGATGAAGGGGATGGGGCTGAAGTGGCTCTCCCATGCCCCGATTGATTTTGCTGAAGACCAGGAGCTCATGAAGGCTGCCGGTGAATCCGGCTGCGTCGGCATGTTTGTGGGGTTTGAATCCCTCAGTCAGGAATCGCTGGTGGCCATGGGTAAGGTCACCAACAAGGCCGCGTCCTACAAAACATACGCCCAGCAGTTCAGGGATCACGGCATCGGCATCCTGGGCTCCTTTGTGATGGGTTGCGATGGTGATACCCCGGCGGTCTTTGAACAGACCCTGCGCTTCTGTGAAGATGCCCGGCTTGAGGCAGCCATCTTTCCGATCCTGACCCCCTATCCCGGTACCAAGGTGCGGCAGCGACTTGAGGCTGAAGGGCGGATTATCAGCAACAACTGGCAGGATTACGACATGGAACATGTCACCTTCCAGCCCAGAGGGATGACCGTACAGGAGCTGCAGGACGGCTATGATCAGGCCTGCCGCAGTTTCTATTCCTGGGGCTCCATCTACCGCCGCATCTTCAAGCTGCACCGCTCTGTCCAGGTCTTTGGTCCGATGAATATCGGCTTCCGTTCCGCCATCCGAAAAAAACGGGCAGATGCATGACCTCAAAACCCCGTCTGCTGTTGGTCTATCCTGCCACCCATAAACTGGGCTGGGTCAAACGCTTTCAACTGCCCTCCCTGTCCCTCAAGCAGGTCGCCGCTGCCACGCCGCCTGAATGGGAGGTGCTGCTGGCTGACGAGGTGCAGGAAGAGATTGATTTTGAAGGGGACTACGATCTGGTAGGGATCACGGCCATGACCCATCAGGCAGTGCGGGCCTACCAGATTGCTGATCGCTTTCGCGCACGGGGGGTACCGGTGGTGCTGGGGGGAATCCATCCCACGGTGCTGCCGGATGAGGCGATCAAACATGCCGACAGCGTGGTGCTGGGGGAGGCCGAGCCGGTCTGGGCCGCTTTGCTGCATGATCTGCAACAGGGACAGTTGCAGCCGTTCTATCAGGTGCTGCCGGAGGGAGATCAATTGTCCATTCCCTGGTCGCGCCATGATTTTCTGGCGCCCCGCAAATATCTGACCACCAGGACCCTGCAGGCCAGCCGCGGCTGCCCCTACAACTGTCCCTTCTGTACGGTTACCCCCCATTTCGGACGGACCTTTCGCTACCGTGAGCCGGAGGATGTGCTGGCAGAGCTGAGGAGTTTCAAGCCCGGCCTGATGGTCTTTCTGGATGACAACATCCTGGGGGACCCGGAACGGGCCAAGCCGATCCTGCGCGGGATGGCCGGTATGGGGCTGAAATGGGGCGGACAGGCCAACCTGCGTTTTGCTGAAGACCCTGAGCTGGTCCGGCTGCTGGCAGCGTCCGGTTGTGTCGGTATTTTTGTGGGGCTTGAATCTGTGGATGGCGAGTATGCCAACCTGCCCAAGACCGCCGGCAAGACCTCCCAGGCCGACCTGATCAAACGGATCCGGGATACCGGTGTGGTGGTGGAGGCGTCGGTTATTTTTGGATTTGACGATCATGATGCAGGAGTATTTGAGCGAACCGTGCGTTACCTGGAAAACTGTGCAGCCAGCCTGCCCACCTTTCATATCCTCACCCCGTATCCCGGCACTGCGCTGTTTTCTCAGTATCAGCAGGAGGGCAGAATGCTGCATACTGACTGGCAGCGCTATGACCATGGCCAGGTGGTGTACCGGCCCAAGCTAATGTCGCCTGAGAGGCTCTATCAGGGCTGGCAGGACGCCCGCAAAGAGGCCTACAGCTGGTCTGCCATTGCCGGGCGGGTCATGCAGAGCCCCGGCAAGGGGGTCAATCTGTTGTACAACCTCCTGCGGCGGGGCGGGATTTACGGCAGGGAGGAGAAAACAGCATGAACATTCTGCTGCTGCGCCCCCATCCCGGTCATGACAAGTTCGGTCTGGGGCCGTTCTTTTGTGTTGAACCGCTGGGCCTTGAATATATCGCTGCAGCCCTGTTGAAGGACCAGCATCAGGTCACGATTGCCGACCTGCGCTTCCGCCCGGGGATTGCCACGGTGCTGCGCCGTGCACGGCCCCGGCTGGTCGGCATCAGCTGCCTGCATACCCTTGAGTTTGAGCAGGTGCTGGCAACCGCCCGTGAGGTGCGGCGTTTGGTACCTGAGGTGTTCATCATTGTAGGGGGGCATGCTGCTGCGGCCTTCTCCGGTCCGTTGGAAGACAGTGCGGTTGATGCGGTGATGGTGGAGGATGGTGAGAGCCTGATGCCGTTGCTGGCAGGCTGCCTGGAGCGGGGGGAGCCGCTGGAACAGGTGCCGGGGTTGCGGCTGCGCAGACCGGATGGCTGGCTGAGTACCCCCCGGCTTGAGGAACGCCCGGCACTGGATCTGGTACCGCTGCCTGCCCGTGATCTGGTCAAACAGTACCGCAACGGTTACCACTGCCTGCTGTTCAAGCCGGTCTGGCTGATCGAGACCGCCCGGGGCTGTCCCCACCGCTGCTCCTTCTGCTCGGTCTGGCAGCTGTACGACCGTACCTGCCGGGAACGTTCCATTGCGGCGGTGGTGGAGGACTTTGCCGCCAGCGGTGACGCGGTTTTTGTGGCCGATGATCTGTTCTGGTACAACCCGGCCCGCTCACTGGAACTGGCTGCGGCGCTCAAAAAGCGCGGGATCTATAAACGCTGGATTCTCGTTCAGACCCGTACCGACCTGATTTGCAGAAGTGCCGATATCATGGCGGCCTGGCGCCCCCTGGCAAAGGACTTTGACATCTTTTTGGGGTTGGAGGCGGCCAGCGACAACGGGCTGTCCGGTCTGGACAAGGACAGCGGCATCAAGGAAAGCATTGAGGCGGTGCGGATTGCCCGTGAGCTGAAGTACGGCATCAACGGCAATTTTCTGGTTGATCCCGACTGGGATGAAGAAGGCTTTCAACAACTGTGGCGATTTGTGGAACAGTATGGTCTGCAGCGGGCCGGTTTCACCATCCTGACCCCCTTGCCCGGCACTGATTACTACAAGTCAGTCGCCCATAGGACCGCCGGTCAACCTTGGTCAAACTTTGACATGCATCACCTGTTGTGGGAACCAAAACTGGGGCCACAGCGTTTCTTTGAGCTGTACGCCGAGACCTGGCGGCGTTCGATCCTGAATACCGCCGGCGACAAGGGGATCATGGACTGGGTCAAACAGGTGCGTCCTTCCCAGATCCCGTACATCATCCGGGTGCTGTGGCGCACCCAGCGAATGATGAAACCGGCAGAATACATGAAGGAATATCGTGCCGGCTGCCCGGCGGAAACGGGGGGTGCCCCATGATACTCTGGGCCTTTCCCGGGCAGCCGCTGCAGTGGGAACAGAGTGCACCTGACGATGCAGACTTCCGCGCCATTGCCGACCTCTGCCGGGAACGCTGCGGCTATGACATGATCACGCACCAGCCGGTCCCCGGAAGTCTGCTCAGCCATCATACCTGCCTGCAGATCTACGGTGTGGCCATGTCGCTCTACCGGACCAGAAGGCTGCTCAGCGAAGGGTGCCGTCCCGCCCTGATTGCCGAGCACTCCCTGGGGATCTACGCTGCGCTGGCTGCCGCAAACAGTATCGGTGAACAGGAGGCCCTGGAGCTGGTCTGCCGGATTGGCAGCAGTATGGCCCGGATGAGTGCCGTTGCCAGCTATGCCCTGGGCTGTGTCATCGGTCTGCAGGCTGCTCCGCTGGAGGCAGCAGCCCGTAACAACGGGGTTTTTGTGGCAAACTACAATACCTCGCGCCATTTTCTGTTGGCCGGCCCCCGGCAGGGGATTGAGGCCGCCCTGGCAGAGTGTCAGGCGCAAGGTGCCTTCAGCGTCAGCAGCTTTCCCTGCGAAGCCCCGCTGCATACGCCGCTGATGGCCGGGGTTGCTGCTGATCTGGCAGCCGTTGTTGCTGAGTATCATTTTGCAGAACCGCAGATTCCGCTGATTGAGTCACTTGGACAAACCCGTCTGACCGCTGATGCTATTCCCGCCTTTCTGGTTGATGAATTGCAACAGCCGGTTTACTGGGAACGCACCTGGAAGGCGGTTCGTGCAACCGGTTTCAATCGCTGCATTGAGGTGGGCAGCGGCCAGGCCCTGACCAAGTTTAACCGCTGGATTGATTCGGAGGCAGGCACATTGTGAGAGCCCATGAAACCACGATAACGGTTCGTTTTAACGAAGTGGATGCCTACCGGGTGGCCTGGCACGGCCATTATGTGGCCTGGATGGAGATCGGCCGCAATAACCTGTCCGGGCAGTTCGGCCTTGGGCCGGAAGACCTGTTGGCACTGGGCTGCCAGGGACCGGTGGTGTCACTTGAACTGAAGTACCTGCGGCCTGCCCTCTTTAATGATGTCGTGACGGTTCGTACCTGGCTGGAGGATGATGCAACGGCCATGCTGCGTTTTCGCTGTGAGATGCTGTCTGCAGACGGCCAGCGGTTGGCCACTGGTCTGGTCTGCCATGCACTGACCGATATGAACGGCGTACTGCAGTATCGTCTGCCGTTGGAAGTGGAACAGCGGGTGGCCAACATGCGGGCCTGGCTGGATGAAGGTGCCTGCCGATGAAGCTGCTGCTGGTTTCCGCAAACCGCGAACGTTCTCCCTATCCGGTCTTTCCCCTTGGTCTGGCCTTTCTGGCTGCACCTCTCAAACAGGCCGGCCACCAGCTGGCGGTGCTGGATCTTTGTTTTGAAGCCGATCCCCTTGCTGCGCTGGAGGCGGCCCTTGCTGCTGAACAGCCTGAGGCGGTGATCATTTCGTTGCGCAATCTGGATAACGTCACCTGGCCCGATGCCCGTTCCTACCTGTCCGGCCTGACCGATCTGGTAACGGTCTGCAAGGGCAGGGCAACGGTGATTGTGGGCGGTTCAGGTTTCAGTCTGATGCCGCTGGAGATCCTGGCGGCCTGCGGTGCCGATATCGGCCTGGTGGGAGAGGGGGAGCAGCAGCTGCCGCTGCTGCTGGACCGGTTGGCCCACGGGGGCGATCCGGTTGATCTGCCCGGTGTTGTGCTGCCGGGTAAGGCAGACTTTATCCCGCCGCACACCGTTGCCGGAATCGGTACCCCTGATCGGGAGCTGTTTGATGTGGCCCGCTATCTGAAAGAGGGGGGCATGGCCAACCTGCAGACCAAGCGGGGTTGTCCCTTTGGCTGTAGCTACTGCACCTATCCGTTGCTGGAAGGCCAGCAAATGCGGACCAGGCCGGTGGCTGAGATCATTGCCGAGATCCGTGGCCTGGTGGATGATTACGGCGTTGATTATCTCTACTTTGTGGATGATATCTTTAACTACCCGGTCAGTTTTTGCGAACAGCTCTGCACAGCCATGATTGATGCCGGGTTACAGGTTAACTGGTCTGCCTTTATCAATCCGGATTTTATCACACCGCAGCTTCTGGATCTGATGCAGCGGGCCGGCTGCGATGCAATTGAGTTCGGTACTGATTCCGGTTCCCCTGCCATGCTGCAGAGTCTCTGTAAATCGTTTGCACTTGAACAGGTCAGGTCAGCCTCGCTGCTTTGCCGGGAAGCAGGGCTGGATTTTGCCCATTACATTATCTTTGGCGGACCAGGAGAGACTGAAGAGACCATTCTGGATACCTTTCAGCTGATGGATGAACTCAATCCTACAGCGGTAATCGCCATGACCGGGGTGCGGATTTATCCCCGCACCAAGCTGTACCGCACGGCGCTTGAGGAAGGGATTATCACCACTTCAACCGACCTGCTGCAGCCCACCTTCTACCTGGCTCCGGCCATCAGGGACCGGCTTTCGACCATCGTGACCGAGCAGGCCATGCAGCGCAAAAACTGGATTGTACCGGGCCTGGAGGTGAATATCAGCGACACCATGCTGGAGGCGCTGCGTATGTTCAAGGTGCGGGGGCCACTTTGGAAGTTGCTCAAGCGGATGGGAAGAAGTAGAATCGCCCCGATGAAGTGATTCCGGTTTCAACTCAAGGCGCTCTCTGCGTTGGCTCGTCATCGGCTCCTCAACGTACTGCGTGTACGCCTGCGTCGCCGAACTCCTTGCCGCCTTGTTGATCTCATCCTTGCTTTGAAACCGGCATACTATCTGTTTATAGAATCTTGAGGTGGTTGTTTTATATGGGACTGGAATTTGAACATAACGTTATCGTGGTTACCGGCGGCACCCGTGGCATTGGCCGGGCAGTATCCTTGCGCTTTGCAGCTGCAGGGGCCACGGTCTTTGCTGCCTACCTGAACAATGATGAGGCTGCAGACAGGCTGCGCCTGGATGCAGCAGAGCTGCCAGGCAGCATCACCACCATCAAGGCCGATGTTGCTACCTCTGCCGGGGCAACCGCCCTGATCGATACGGCCACGGCAGCATCCGGTCACCTGGATGTTCTGGTCAATAACGCCGGGATCATCCGTGACGGCTTTCTGGCCATGATGGCTGAAGATGACTGGGAGACGGTGCTGCGTACTAACCTCTCCCCCCTGTTTCACTGCTGCAAGTGGGGTGTCCGCAAGATGCTGGCCCGCCGCAGCGGTGCCATCATCAATGTCTCTTCAATCTCCGGTATAACCGGCGCTGCCGGGCAGACCAACTATGCCGCCACAAAAGGGGCTGCCATCAGTTTTACCAAATCCCTAGCCCGTGAGCTGGGGCCGATGGGGATTCGGGTCAATGCCGTGGCAGCCGGACTGATTGCAACCGATATGACCGCCGGACTGAAACAGGATCAGGTGGAGCGGATTGTGAAATCAGCTGCCCTGGGGAGGATCGGCCAGCCGGACGAGGTCGCCGACGCAATCGCATTTCTGGCCTCATCCAAAGCTGCCTATATCACCGGGCAATGTCTGGTGGTTGATGGAGGTATCCTGTGAGCCTGAAGCGGATCGTCATAACCGGTCTGGGCACCATCAATGGGGCTGCCAAAACGGTTCCTGCCTTTCAGGAGGCGATCCTGCAGGGTACAAGCGGCATTGCGCCGCTTGATCTGTTTGATGTGTCGCCGTTTCCGGCCCGGATCGGTTGCCAGGTGAAAGGGTATGACCCTGCTGAGTACTTTAACCGGCGCCAGACGACCCACCTTTCCCGCACTGATCAGCTTGCCCTGATCGCGGCCCGTGAAGCGGTTGCCATGAGCGGAGTCACCGGCTGCTATGACCCGTATCAGATCGGCGTCTGCGTTGGTGGCGGGGTTGGCGGCATGCTGCATGCCGAAGAGTGGCTGCAGGGGGAGTTGACCGGAAAACCGGGCCGACCCGGCCTGCTGCGCACCCTGCTGCCTGACTGCAGCACCACGGCCCTGGCCCATAGCTTTGGTTTTGCCGGGTATCAGGGCAATATTACCACCGCCTGCTCCTCATCCGGCACCGCCATCGGCTGGGCAGCCGACCTGATCCATAGCGGCCGCCAGCAGGCCATGCTGTGCGGCGGGGCCGATGCCCTGGCCATGCTGACCTTTGCCGGGTTCAATGCCCTCAAGGTGGTTGATCCCAACCCCTGCGCCCCGTTCAGTGCCGGTCGTCAGGGGCTGTCCCTGGGGGAGGGGGCTGCCTTCATGGTGCTGGAAGATGAACAGGCTGCCCGTAACAGGGGCGCGCAGATCCTGGGCTACTTGTTGGGGTATGCCCTGGTGGGGGAGGCCCACCATATGACCGCGCCGGAACCCAGCGGTGAATCCGCTGCCAGGGTCATGAACGCTGCCCTGTCTGCTGCCGGAATTGAGCATGACCGGATCGGCTGGATTAATGCCCATGGCACCGGCACCCCGCTGAACGATGTGGTTGAATCCAACGCAGTCAAGCTGGTCTTTGGCCAGCGGGCAGCCAAGGTGCCGCTGATCTCCACCAAGGCGATTACCGGCCACTGTCTGGGGGCAGCCGGTGCCATTGAGGCCGTGGCAACCGTGCTGGCCCTGAATGCTGGTATCATCCCGCAGACCCTTCATTTCAGGGGTGTTGATCCTGAATGTGATCTTGATTACGGCCATGCTGGCAGTCGTACCACTACTACCCGGATCGCCCTGTCAAACTCCTTTGCCTTTGGGGGCAATGTTACCTCACTTGTGCTGGGCTCTGCAGCTCTGCAGCAGGAGGTTTGCTGATGGATTGTTTTGCACCGGCCATTGCAGTAACCGGCTCAGCTGTGGTCAGCGCTGCAGGGATCGGCCTCAAGCCGGCGCTTGAAGCGCTGAACAGTGACACCAGCTGCCTGAAACCGATTCCCGCAGAACTGGCAGCCGGTACAAACGGGCACTGCTGGGGTAAGGCCGATCAGTTCAAGGCAACCGACTTTATCCCGCCGCTCAAGGCCCGCAAGCTTGATCGTGCCAGCCAGTTTGCAGTGGCCACCGTTGGTATGGCCCTGGCAGATGCCGGGCTTGTCAAGGGCGGGTTTTCACCGGAGCGGATCGGTATTGCCCTGGGTTCCGGCTTTGGCGGTATTGCCAATGCCTCGGAATTCCTCAGCGGCTATTATCAGGCCGGTCTGCCGGGTCTGTCGCCGATGTTGTTCCCCAATACGGTTGCCAATGCTGCTGCCAGTAACGCCTCCATCGAATACGGCCTGCAAGGCCCCAATGTCACCTTTATCCAGCGTTTTTGCTCGGCAGAATCGGCCATCCTGGCCGCCTGCCGCTTTATTGAAGAAGGCAGGGCCGATATCATGCTGGCTGGTGGTGTGGATGAACTGACCCCCCAGATGATTCGCGGCTTTGCGGTTACCGGTCAGCTGCAGCGTTTTGCCGCTGGTTTTGGCGAGGGCTGCGGCATACTGGTGCTGGAACGGGCTGAACATGCCCGCAGACGCGGCGCTGCCATTGCTTCCCGGCTGACGGCAATCAACACGGTGGGCTTCCTGCTGCCCGGTGCAGAGCAGCAGGGGGGCAACCAGCTGCTGCAGACACAAAATAGCTGTGATCAACTGTTCTACTCCGGCCCTGAACCGGCTGTTCAGCCGCTGCTTGGCACGGTTGCGGCAGCATCGATCCGCTATCCGGGCCGGATCATCGGCAACTCACTGGCCATGGGTGGTACGGTGCTGGGGCTGTTGACAGCATCACTGCAGCCCGGCGAGCAGGGGCTGCAGCTGGCCGCCTCGCCGGAAGGCCCCTATTATGCCATTTCAGTGACTGGTGGCGACCCTGCTTAATCCTGATCCCACTGCATACCTGCCGCACCGCTATCCGTTTGTCATGCTGGACCGGGTGCTGGAACAACAGCCGGGCAGTTTTGCCCGGGCCCGGTATCGCACCAGTGCCGCCCTGCAGGCATATCCCCAGACCCTGCTGGTTGAGGCGGTTGCCCAGCTTTCCGGGATTGCGGCAGTGGAACAGCAGGGTGAGGGCGGTTTTCTGGCTGCGGTTGATCAGGCTCGTTTTGGCCGTGCCCCGCAGCTTGGCGAGACCCTGGAGGTGACAGCCCGGATCATCAAATCTTTTGGCCGCTTATGCCTGGTTGAAGGACAGGTGCTGGTGGGGGATGAAGAGCTGTTGCACGTTACCCTGACGCTTGGGATTGGACCTTTATGAAATCGTTTTTGTCATTGCTGCTTGCTCTGCTGATGCTGACCGCAGCCCTGAAGGCAGAGGCCCGCAGCCTGACCGCTGTTGAAGGTCTGGAGGCGCTCCGCCGCTCCTTTAGCAGTCTGCAGGACTTTACTGCTGACCTGACCCAGGAGAAACAGCTCTCGATCATGAAGAAGAAGCTGGTCATGCAGGGCCAGATCCGTTTCAAGAAACCGGACCGTTTCTACATGGAGCTGGTGCCGCCCTACAGCAGCAAGGTGCTGCTGAAAGATACGGTGCTGCAGCAGCGCCTGGGCAGCCAGGGTGAGCTGCAACGGATCGTGCTGCCGCCGGAACAGGGGCTGTCCCGCTGGTTTGCCACACTGGCAAAGCCGGTTACAGCCGTGCCGGAGGGGATGGAGGTGCGGGCAGAACAGAGCGCCGGCCAGACCACGGTACTGATCAGGCCGGCCAAGGGGGGGCAGCTGAAGGAGCTGACCATTGTGCTGCAGGATGATGGCACGGTGCGCAAACTGGTGCTGGAGGAACGGGGCGGTGATAAAACCGTGATGACCTTTCGCAAGACCCGCAAGAATGTCGGCCTGACCGAGGCTGATTTCAGATTGGAGTGATCCTGTGCTGCCGCACCTCTACAGATTGAAACCGGTGGTACTTGCTGCCGCGTTTGTTATGCTGACCGTGCTGTTTTCCGGCTGTGTTGGCAAAACTCCGTTTAGTGACAACTCGCAGGTTGTACCGGGTAGGGTGGTTGAAACCCTCAGCTCCAGCGTGACCGTTTCCCTGCGTAGCGCTGAAAAACATATCTCCGGCCGTGGTTTCATGGTCTACCGCCGCCCGGACCAGATGCGGCTGATCCTGCTGTCACCCTTTGGCACCACCGTAATGGAGGCGCAACTGGCAGGTGATCGTCTGACCCTGGCCTATCCGGCTGATGGGGTAGCCTATCAGGGCCGGATCAAGGATCTTCCCCCTGCAACCGGACAGCGCGGTTTTGCCATGCTGCGCTGGGTGCTGGATTCTGAACCGCCCGTTGGCGCCCCTGCCTCCGGCGTGGTTGAACAGCAGGCCAGCCAGGGAGGCCTGGAACAGATCACCATCAAGGATGGAGTGGTGCTTGAAAAGAGCCTGAAATCCGGTGAACTGGTCCGTTACCGCAACCACACCGTGCTGGCCGGGGTGCGCCTGCCCCTTGAGCTGCAGTTGGAGAGCGCCGAAGGTGACCGGATTCGTCTTGTGCTGGAAGAGCCTGAGGTGAATACTGAGCTTGAAGAGCAGATGTTTACGGTGCCGCTGCAGGGCCTGCGCCTGTTTCCCCTGTCCCAGTTGAAGGCCCGTTGATCCATGAACCTGCCGGGCCTCAGTGGTCTGCTTGATCAGGCCAATCGTTATACCATCCGCCACCTTGAGTGGATCGATCAGGTTACCCGCAGATCACCCCGTCTGATTATCGCCTCATTGCTGCTGTTACTGCTGGTATCCCTTGCCTCCCTGTTCAGTATCCGATTTGAGTCTGATATCTTCCGCCTGTTTCCGGCAGATCGTCCTGCCATGCGTCTGCTGCTTGATTCACTGGAGTGGTCCGGTGGTGCCAACCAGGCCTACTTTCTGCTGGAGGGAGACCCTGCTAGCCTGCCTGCTGAGGCATCCCGTCTGGCAGAACGGTTGCGCACCCTGCAGGTGGATGGTGCGCCGGCCTTCAAGCGGGTGGTCTACCGGATCTATGAAGAATCCGAGGCTCAGCGCTTTGCGGATCTGGTGGCATTCAGCGCGGCCCATCCGGCTGCCTTTGTGCCGCTTGAAGAGACCACGGCACTGCTTGAGCGGTTCAGCCCCGGGGCTGTTGACCAGTCCCTGGATCAACTGACCGCAGAACTGGCCGGCTCCATCGGCGCCAGTGGCGTAGGGCTCTCCCTGGCTGACCCGCTGGGGCTGCGCAGCCTGATCCTGCCCCGCCTCAAGGCCGGCAGCCAGGCCCTGGATATGGACCCGGCATCCCCCTATTTTCTGTCACGGGATGGCCGCGTCCTGATCATGATTGCCGAGCCGGTCAGGCCGGTGCAGGAAATGGCCTTTGCCCGCAAGCTGGTGGCAGGCATCAATCAGGCCCGTAGCGGGTCACAGGTCAAGATCTCCTGTGCTGGTGCCCATATCAGTGCCGTGATTGATGAAGCAGCCATGAAGTACAACATCCTCTCCTGTATCCTTTCCTCTCTGGTGGTGGTGCTGGGGATCTTTTACGCGGTCTATCGCCGGATCTGGCCCACCCTGATGATCCCGGTGGTGCTGGCGGTCGGGGTGCTGTTGGCACTGGGGACGGCAGGTCTGTTTCTCAGCAGCATTCATATCATCTCCTTTGCCTTCATGGCCCTGATCATCGGTCTGGGCACGGATTATTCAATCCATCTCTATGATCGTTTTCATACTGAGCGGGTTGCCGGTGCCACAACTGATCAGGCCGTAAGCCTAGCTGTGGTTGATACCGGTCAGGGGCTGTTTACTGCCGCAACCACCACGGCTCTGCCGTTTTTGGCCCTGGGCTGGGCCGAGGTGCGGGCCTTGTCCGAGCTGGGGCTGCTGGTGGGGTTGGGGGTGATCTTTTCCCTGTATGCCACCCTGTTCCTGATGCCGCTTCTGCTGCGCAAGACAGATACCCCTGAGCGGGTATACCGCCCCTTGCCGGGATTGGGGCTGGTCAGGCTCTGGCGTCTGGCCGGGCAATGGTCGCGTCCCCTGTTGTGGGGGGCTGGCGGTCTGGTGATGCTCTTTTTTCTGCTCAGTCTGCACACCTCATTTGATGGTGAGCTGAAGAACCTGCAGCCCCAGCATTCAGAGGCGTTTCATGCCCAGGAACTGGTGGAACAGCACCTGAATCTGGCCCCCAGAAGTCTGCTGGTGGCGGTTGATGGGGCCGGTCAGTCCGCTGTCATGCAGCACAACCTGGCTGTTGAGGCGCTGGTGATGCGGCTGGCAGCAGAAGGCAGGCTGCAGGCCTGGTCCAGCCTGGGTCAGATCATGAACCGCCGGGTGGATCAACAGCAGATCGTTGCCCGGTTGCAGGGGATCGGTTTCCGTGCCGACGAGCTTGCCAAAAAACTGTATGACAAGGGCTTTAGCGTTGCATCGTTTGAGCCGTACCTGAAACAGCTCAGGGACTCCAGCCTGACAACGGTTGTGGATGAAGCCGTGATAATCGCACAGTTGGAGGCCTCACCCCTGCGAGGGGTGGTGGATCGCCACCTGGTACAGGATCGCAGCGGCTGGCATGCCCTGACCTACCTCTATTTCAAGGCGGGCCAGCTTGATCAGGCCGGGTTTGTGCAGGAGCTTGCCAAGAACGTGCCTGCCGCACGGGTGACCGGTACTGACCTGGTCAGCCGTGAACTGCTGGCAGCGGTACGCAGGAGCGCCCTGAACGGCGTCGGTTTGGGCAGTCTGCTGGTGCTGGCGCTGCTGCTGACCCACTTCAAGAGTGTGACCGGGATCATTGCATCACTGGGGCCGGTGCTTTTCGGGGCAACCGCCATGCTGGGCACCATGGCGCTGGTGGGGATGAAGCTGAACTTTATGAACATCATGGTGCTGGTAACCATTGTCGGCATGGGCAGTGATTACGGTCTGCATATCCAGCATCGTTGCGCTGAAGGTCTGGCGGAGCAGCAGGAACAGAACTTCATTCAGGCGGCCCGTTCCGTGCTGCTGTCGGCATTGACCACCATTGCCGGGTTTGGTTCCCTGGCCTTTACTGATTACGGGGCCATGTCGTCCATCGGCTGGGCCACCAACTTCGGGATCGGCTTCACCGTGCTGGCAGCCCTGTTGCTGGTGCCGGCAACATTACGATTGGTTACACCAAGGAGGTAAATCATGCTGCGTTTTTCAGTGTTGTGTCAGCTGGTGCTGCTGGTCTGTCTGGCAGCCCCGGTCCGGGCCAACGAGTTTACCGAAGAGGTAAAACAGTCCGGCCGCGAGACCAAGGAGGCCTTTAAACAGGCCGGCAAGACCATTAAAGAGGATACCAAAAAAGCGGCCAAGGAAACCAAAGAGGCCCTGAAACAGGTTGGCAAAGAGACCAAGGCCGGGTTCAAGCAGGCCGGTACGGAGATTAAAGAAGGGGCGAAAAAGGCAGGGGAAGAGATCAAAGATACGTTCAAAAAATAGACTGGTTGTTTTCAGTACAACCAGCTTAGCCCCAGCAGGAACTTGCTGGAGTTAAGCGGCTCATTGGGGGAGGCTGTGCCGGCATTGGAGATATGGTGGTAGCGGTACTCCAGGTTCAGCATGGTGTCTGCTGCTATCGGAATCTGTACCCCGCTGCCCCCCTGATAGCTGAAGTTGAGTTTAGCCCCCATGCTGGGCAACCCCAGGTCAACAAAGACCGGCCCGCCACCGGCAAAGATGTAAGGTTTTAGGTGGCTTAGGCTGGTAAACTTCCAGCTTCCCAGCAGGTAGCCTCCTAGCATTGATCTGCCTCCCTGATCCACTGCCAGATGGTACGGCAGCTCCACCAGCAGTTGATGCCTGCCCTGATACCAGCTTCCTTTACCGATTTCGTCAGACAGGTACCAGCCCAGGCGGGCAATGGCATCCCAGGTCTGCACCTGGGTGCGGGTTTCACCAAAGCCGCGGTGGGTGATGCCGTAGCCGGTCAGCAGGGTCAGCTCATAGCGTGCATTGACCGTGGTTCTGCCCAGGTCATCGGCACCGGCAGGGCCGGCCGCCAGGGCAACAAGAAGTGCTGTCAGCAGGGTTTTTACCACTTCTGTTTCCTTTCAAACTTCAGGATGGCCGGCAGGTTTTTCAGGAAATCCAGCACGCTGTGGGGAGACTGCCAGATCATCTTGGTGTAGCCCCAGTGGATCCGGCTGCGGCGGTAGAAGCGGCGGATGAATTCGTTGTAGAGATCCTCAAGCTGCTGTTTGGTCATGCCGTTGGGGATAAAGACAAAGTTCATGCAGTTCATCAGTTCCCAGTCCTCGTTAAACCGGCCAAACTGCTCCAGGGTCTTGAAGACCGGCGCACCGGGAAAGGGGGTGAACTTGGTGACGTTGATCTCGTCCAGAGGCAGCGAGAGGGCATAGTCGATGGTGCGGCGGATGGCCGCCTCATCCTCGCCCGGCAGCCCCACCATAAAGAGTCCCTTGACCCGCATCCCGGCATCCTTGACCATCTGCAGTTTGCGCCCCACCTCGTCCAGACCGTAGAACTTGCGGTGTTTTTTCAGTATTTCAGGGTCGCCGGATTCGATGCCGAAATTGACCTGCCAGCAGCCGGAGCCTTTCAGCAGGTTCAGCAGCTCCTGGTCCACATGCTCCAACCGGGCAATGCAGTTGTAGGTGACCTGCAGCCCCATCCTGGCCTTCAGCTCACAAAAGTGGGCCACCCGCTTGCGGTCAAAGGTGAACAGGTCATCATAAAAAAAGACATGTCTGATGCCGTAGTCACGCTGCAGCATGGCCACATGTTCAAGGATATATTCCGGCGAGTTGAACCGGAAACCGCGTGAGAACACGGAACGGTCACAGTAGGAACACTGGTAGGGGCAGCCCCGGCTGGAGATGATGCTGGAGTTGGGCGAGGTGGGCGAACTGAATAGCGGCAATTTGTATTTTTGTGGAAATCCCGGCAGCAGGTGATAGGCAGGGAACGGCAGGTCATCCAGATTGGCAATCAGCTCCCGTGGGGCAGACTGGGCAGCCTGGCCGTTGCTGTCCCGGTAGGCCACGCCGGGGATGCTAGCAAGGCCCTGGAATCCGGCCTGGACCAGTTCCAGCATGGTCTGTTCACCTTCGCCCAGCACCAGGCAGTCAATGGCCGGGAAACGGTCCAGCAGCGGCGCTCCCATGGTGCAGGCATGGGCACCGCCAAAGACGGTGATGATGCCGCTGTCGGCCGCCTTGATCGCCTCGGCAATCCGGTTGCCCTCCAGAAACGAGGAGGTGGTGCAGGAAAAGGCAACCACATCCGGTTTGCGGCGCAGCACCTCGTTCACCAGCTCCTGCTGCGTCAGCGGGGTGGCATAGCAGTCAATGATCTCAACCGGCACCTGATGTTTTTCAAGCCAGGCAGCTATGGAAAGGATCCCCAGCGGCGGCATGACATTGAAGATGGTGGTGATATCCTGCATTCCCGGCATCCAGTTGCTGCCGTGGGGATGGATAAAAAGTACGTTCACGGATACCTCTGGTCTGTCTGACGTATAATTGAGGGTGATTATTACAGAGTTTGGCTGGTATGGGAAGATCGTTCTGGCGGCTTGAGGTTGACGATTCGTCCGTTATCAAAGTATAATGCCGTTTCACATTTACGGGGGCAGGTATGGCAGCTGAAAAGTTCGAAACATCGCTGAAAAAACTGGAAGAGGTGGTCCGCAAGCTGGAAGGGGGCTCGCTTTCACTGGATGACTCCATCAAGGCCTTTGAAGAAGGTGTCAAACATGCCGCCTTCTGCGCCAAAAAACTGGATGAGGCCGAGCGTAAGGTTGAGGTGCTGATCAAGCAGCGCGATGGATCGTTCCGTAAAGAACCGTTTACTACTGATGATGATGAATGAAGGGATTGAATTGTGGACCTTAAGGTATATCTGAAAGAAAAGATCGCGCTGGTAGATGCAGCGCTGGAACAGTATCTTCCCAGGGAAGAGGAACGCCCCCAGAGCATTCACAAGGCGATGCGCTACTCCATCTTTGCCGGTGGCAAACGGGTGCGCCCGGTGCTGATGCTGGCTGCCTGCGAGGCGGTTGGCGGCCGGATTGACAAGGCCATGCCGGCGGCCTGCGCCATGGAGATGATCCATACCTACTCCCTGATCCATGACGATCTGCCGGCCATGGATGATGATGATTTCCGACGCGGACGTCCCACCAACCACAAGGTCTTTGGCGAGGCGATCGCCATCCTGGCCGGTGACGGCCTGTTAACCGAGGCGTTCAAGCTGATGAGCGATCCCCGTTTTGCTGGCGGGATTGACCCTGCCGCCCGCCTGCGGGTGATCCATGAGATCGCCACCAGTGCCGGTACCTACGGTATGGTAGGTGGCCAGGTGGTGGATATGGAGAGCGAGGGCAAGCCGGATATGGACCTGCCCACGGTACAGTACATCCATACCCACAAGACCGGTGCCCTGATCAAGGCCTCAGTGGTGGCCGGTGCGCTGCTGGGCGGGGCTGATCAGCAGCAGCTGGCTGCCATCCTCCGCTATGGCGAGGCCGCTGGTCTGGCCTTCCAGATTGCTGATGATATCCTGGATATCGAAGGCACCACCGAAGAGATCGGCAAGGATGCCGGCAGCGACGAGGCCCGCGGCAAGGCCACCTATCCGGCGGTTATGGGGCTGGCTGCGGCCAAGCAGGAGGCCCAGGCCATGATGGATGAGGCGATGCTGGCCCTGGAGCCGCTGGGTGCCGCTGCAGAGCCGCTGCGTGAGATCGCCCGTTACATTGTTGAGAGAAAGAACTGACCCCCTATGTCACTATTGAATCAGATCAATGCACCGGCAGACCTGAAACAGTTGCCGCAATCGGATCTGCCGAAGCTGGCAGCAGAGATCCGTCAGCTGATTATTGAGACCTGCGCCAAAAACGGCGGGCACCTTGCCCCGTCTCTCGGCGTCGTAGAACTGACCATCGCCCTGCACAAGGTCTTCAATTCGCCCGACGACAAGATCATCTGGGATGTGGGCCACCAGGCCTATGCCCACAAGATCATCTGCGGCCGGCGTGAAAGCTTTTCTACGCTGCGTACATTGAACGGCATCAGCGGCTTTCCCAAACGCTGCGAATCCGAGCATGATGTCTGGGAGGTGGGGCATTCCTCCACCTCGCTCTCGGCAGCCACTGGCTATGCCGTGGCCCGTGACCTGGCCTGCCGAAAAAACAAGGTGGTGGCGGTGATCGGTGACGGCTCCATGACCGGCGGGATCGCCTTTGAGGGGCTGAACCATGCCGGCCACCTGAACCGCGACCAGATCGTGATCCTGAACGATAACGAGATGTCGATCGCCGAGAACGTTGGAGCCTTGTCCGGGTTTCTTTCCCGTACCTCCAGCAGCGAATTCATCCACAAGATCAAGCGCGAAACCGAGCAGATGATCAAGCAGGCCAAGAGCGAGATGGGGAAGGGCGCCATCCGTTTGGCCCGCAAGGTAGAAACCTCCTTTAAAGGACTCTTTACCCCGGCCACCCTGTTCCAGGCCTTTGGGTTCGAGTATATCGGTCCGATTGACGGCCACGACCTGCCGCTGTTGCTGGAGACCCTGGAGCGGGTCAAAAAGCTGGACAACGCCGTGCTGATCCATGTCCTGACCACCAAGGGCAAAGGCTACAAACCGGCAGAACAGAATCCATCCCTGTTTCACGGGGTTGGTCCGTTTGAAATTGAAACCGGCAAGGTCCTGAAAGGCAAGGGGGGGGCTGCCTCCTACACCGCCATCTTCGGCAACACCCTGGCACGGCTGGCAGAGGAGGATGAGCGGGTCGTGGCGATTACGGCTGCCATGCCGGACGGCACCGGACTGACCAACTTTGCAAAACAGCATCCCGAGCGGTTCTTTGATGTGGGCATTGCCGAGCAGCATGGCGCCACCTTTGCCGCCGGTCTGGCCTGCGAAGGTAAGAAACCGGTCTTTGCGGTCTACTCAACCTTCCTGCAGCGGGCCTATGATCAGGTGTTGCACGATGTCTGCATCCAGAATCTGCCGGTGGTGTTCGCCCTTGACCGGGGCGGGGTGGTGGGGAACGACGGTCCCACCCACCACGGCGTCTTTGATCTCTCCTATCTGCGGCATATCCCCAATATGACCCTGATGGCCCCCAAGGATGAAAACGAGCTGCAGCACATGCTCAAGACCGCCATCGAGCACAACGGCCCGATGGCCCTGCGCTATCCCCGCGGCAACGGCTATGGCGTGCCCCTGGATCAGGATCTGAAGCCGTTGGAGATCGGCAGGGCCGAACTGCTGCGTGAAGGTGCTGACGGCGTTTTGGTGGCCTTGGGCTCCATGGTCTATCCTGCCCTGGATGCTGCTGTAGAGCTTGCCTCAGAAGGGCTTGACCTGAGTGTGGTGAATGCCCGCTTTGTCAAACCGCTTGATGCAGAACTGCTGCTTCAGTTGGCCAAACGCTTTGGCAGGCTGGTTACCCTTGAAGAAAATGCGCTGCAGGGCGGCTTTGGCACCGCTGTACTGGAGCTGCTGGAAGAACAGGGGGTACAGGCGCAGGTCTTGCGGATCGGCTACCCTGATCAATATGTTGAACAGGGTGAGCAGCATGAACTGCGGGCCATGCATGGCCTTGACAAGGAAGGTATTGCCAAATCCGCACGGATGTTTTTCAAGACAACCTGATCGGACATGACCTTTGCAGAACTTAAAGAGGCGCTGTACCTGTTCGGCTTTCATGAAAATGACCTGCTGAGCATCAAGCGGATCAAACAGCGCCATCGTACCCTGATCAGGAAGGCACACCCTGATTTACATGCAGACGTTGACCCGGAACGTATCCGCAGGTTGAATGAAGCAGCCGGAATTATTATGGACTATGTCCAATCCTACCGGTTTTCATTTTCTCAGGAAGAGTTTTATCGCCAGATCCCTGAAGAACATCTGCGCCACCAGTTTTCCGGTGATCCGGTCTGGGCGGGGCGGATTGTAGAAAAATAGCACTTTTTACTTGCTATCAAACTGCTGCATATGGTAAATAATCTTTCTTTTCGGAGCGTAGCGCAGCCTGGTAGCGCACCTGCCTTGGGAGCAGGGGGTCGAACGTTCGAATCGTTTCGCTCCGACCAATAAAAACAACGGCTTATCGAGTTAATCGGTAAGCCGTTTTGTTTTTATCGTTCCGGATAGTTTGCCAACGTCTGGCAGACAGACTATAGTCTTTACAACTCATCGACAATACAGTGTTACTCAGCAAATAGAGAGCCACGTATGCCATCCCGTACCGTGCGAGAAATAGACGCTGCAAGCTTGGAGCAATTCCATCCCTTTGCTGTAAGGAACAGCAGCGCATCTATTGGTACGCGCCAACAAGCGGCACAGAAGACTGCTCGCCAGCTTGCTGCCGGACTGAAAGAGCGTTTTCAGGCTAAACGTGTCATGCTGTTCGGTTCTGCTACGCGTACGGATTTTTGCCAGACATCGGATATTGATCTTGCGGTGTGGGGAATTGCTGCAAGCGACTACTACAAGGCTGTTGCCTATGTTAGCGGCTTCAGCAGCGCCTTCAAGGTTGATCTGGTAGATGCTGAAGATTGTCAGGCTTCGCTCCTGCAGTACATCATTACATACGGAGTTGAGTTGTGAACCCGCAGGCAGCCACTCTGACAAGTCGTATTGAAACTGAATTGATCGAGTTGCAGCAGGTTTAGGCCAAGGTTGTATTTGCAGTCGCAAAAAACAGCCGAATGAGGTATAGTGACACTATGAAAAAGTCACTGCTCGAAACCAATCCTTATCTGAAAAATCCCCAAAAGCGGGAAGAAGCGATGGCTCGTAATATCGAGACATCTTCCGCCATCGAAGGGATCATGGTCAAACGCAATGTTCAAACCGGCTGCTTTGTCCATACCGACAAGGTCACTTTTCATTCCAAAGCCACAAAGACCTCTCGATCACGTCACTAAACATCTTCTTCATCGGTTGATAATTCCGGTCTAAACCGGCGCGTACAGCAGCAAAATACTCCTCTCGCCGAAAACCGATCATATCGCTGAATTCCAGTTGTGGCAATCCTGCCTGCAAAGCCATTAACGTCGCCAAAAGTCGCCCTAATCGCCCGTTTCCCTCACGAAACGGATGTATTAGCATCAACTCCACATGTACTTCAGCCAACGCATGTGCGATTGCATCATTGCTGCTGAACCGGCAGGGAGTGTAGGAGCGCAATTGCTTCGCTTCAAATTCATCCAAAAGCGTCGGGATAACTCTCGCCATGGCAAAGCTAAATCCGTTTTTACTCAGATTCACACTACGGGGAACTCCTGCCCACGGATATATATTTCCAAGCCAGCTTTTATGCATCTCGTAAATGTCGGCAACGGTAAATGACTGATCAGGTGAAACCTCTTCAAACAGTTTTCCCTGGACAATCCATAACTCTGCTGTTTCATGAAGTTCCATTTCGGCCGGATCTGTTATGGCGAGCAGATTGTGAAGTACCGTACCGTTGGAGCTGGGTTCGTACTTGTCTTCAGGATGTTGTGATGTGTCGTATCGATCTGTCATGTTTTGATTGCTCTGTGCCACGGCCTGCTCGGCAATGGCGGCAGCAAGGTTGATTTGGAGGGTGTTATATCCACCGACTACTCGTAGAGTGAAACCAAAGGCCCAACCTCTTCCTCCAAGGCTGCGCTGAAGCGTTGCAGGGAAAAATCAAGATCTTCGGGAAAACGGTCAAGACCGGGCAGAATATGCAGACAGGTGCCGCCGTAAAAGGCGGTACAAAAAAACGGGCGCGGCACGCCCCAGCAGGATCTGATGGTCAAACTCTTCAAACGGTATCTGGTGTCGCAATTCCATATACATGACCATATAGTGGTATTATTTTGCATAGTAAGTCCATGAAAAGGTCACATACTATGTATAAAACAGCGATTATTTGTAAAGCACAGAAGAAAATTCGTAGATCCTGATTTTTCACCGAAAGCTTGCCGGAGATCAGCGGGGCAGCAGCATGACACGGGCTTTTTCGAGCATTTCGCTGATAGTGTTACTTCCAATCCAAACAGTTGATTCAGTTTATGAAAGGAGATTGCACGGCTCCACCAGGGCATGGTGGCATTTGAAAATTGCCTGCAGATGTTTGTACCACAGGGATTGCAGTCTGGCAAAGTAGCAGATCAAAAATCCAATATCTAATCAGTTGCCGCCAGTCGGTTGCGGGTGGGGTGATGACGGAAGGTTCAAAAAACAGTGCACAGGCATTTATGTTCATATATAACGTTGAGACATGGCTTGTCTTTATATTCCGCTGTGTTGGAGTGTGTATTGATGCGACGAATTGTCTGTTTGCCGTTGGTTCTGCTGTTTTCTGCCCCCTTGTGTGTCTGGGCTGCTGAAAGCCACAAGCCTGTTTCTGCACCAAAGGAGCAGGTGGTAAAAAATGACAAGGCTGGTGCTGATACTACGAAACCGCCTGTGAAGAACGATCCAGCCCCAAAGAGTGCTGTTCAGACGGCTGATGCCCCTGGTGAAGCAAAGAACGGGGCGCATGCAATTAAACAGCGCAGGGTAGCGGTTCTGCGGGATCATCTGCGTATCGGCCAGCCGGTGCCGGAGTTTAAGGTACATACGACCGGCGGGATGACGGTGACTCCGGCGCACTACCGGAATGATGTGCTGGTGATCGACTTTTTTGCTCCGTGGTGTAAGGCCTGTAAGGTCTATAATATTCCCCGGCTGTTCAAACTGCACGATACCTTTAAAACTCAGGGGCTGCATGTGCTTGGTCTGAGTGTGGATGAGTACAAGAACCAGAGTCTTGAGGAGTTTGCCCAGGAACAGAATATTCACTACCCGCTTGCGGTTACTGATAATCAGTTGCAGTCCGATTTCGGCGTTAAATCTGTTCCGGCGGTTGTGGTGGTGGATAAGCAGGGCAGGGTTGCTGCCGTGTATGGCGTGTTGAACCATTTTACGTCATATAAGTTGGAGAAACTGGTCAAGAAGCTGTTACGGGAGGATTTACTCTGAAAAGCACTGTGAATATGACCGGTTTTTAAAAGTTGCCTATTTTTTAGGTTTTTCATCTGAGCTGAATTTTAATAGTATGACGCAGTTGCTTTGAAAATAGATATTGACACGTAATTACATATAGTTATGTGTTGTGGTTATCCGTTGTGCAAACCGTAAAAACGCTAGTGTTTACATGGTATTTTTAAAAGTTATCCACCGGCATCAACAGGGTTATCCACATTTTTTGTGGATTACGGGCGATCCCCCACATAACAGCTGGTTAGTCGTTGTGGTGAAAAAAAATGGTTCTTCGGGGGTGCTTTGCGGGGCTGGTGCAGCCGGGACGTGCCGGTTTCCGGCGGCCTGTTATTCATAGCGCCATTTAAAGGTGATGACCTTGCAGCCGGGCAGGGCGGTCCGCAGCTTTCCCAGCCCTTTTTCCGTGACCTTGGTGCCGCTGAAGGTCAGCCAGCGCAGCCAGGTGAGCGGGTAGAGGTTGGCCAGGCCTTTGTCGGTGATCTCGGTGTGATAGAGGTAGAGCCGCTGGAGGCTGGTCAGGCGGGCCAGGTTGCCGAGCCCGGCGTCCGTGATGGTGGTGTTTGACAGGTAGAGTTCCTGCAGGCCGGTCAGATGGCCGATCTGTGTCAGGGCGTCATCGTCCACATCGTACAGAAACAGGGCCTGCAGGTCATCGGGCTGCAGCTGTTCAAGAAAGGTGATCCCCCCCTGGCCGTCCCCCCGCAGATCAAGGCGCAGTGCCTTGTCCAGCGGTATTTCGCGGGGGCCTTTGGCCGAGCCCAGTTTCTGCCAGTCGCGGTAGTCCGCCGAGTTGATGGCACGGAGATACAGGGCGCCGCAGGAGTTGTCCGCGGGAAAACGGATGATGCGGGTTTCAAGTGGTGGCGACAGGCGTTCCTCTGGCGCTTCCTGTTCTCCGTTCAGCAATGCCAAGCGCTTTTTGGCCTTGGCAATGTCAAGGTCAACCGTGGCGGCCATTTCAGCCAGCAGGTCGATGCCGTCCAGCAGGCTGTCATCCACCCGTTGCCTGAAACGGTAGATGTCGGAACGCCGCAGTTCATCGATCCGTTTGTTTGATTCCTTGATGTGCTGGCGTGTGTAGGCGATCTGGCGGATCAGCCGGACCAGTTCGGCACCGATATCGAGCCCCTTGGCGGTTTTGGGGCCCAGTTGCCATTCCCGCAGGATCTTCTGCAGTCGCGTCCGGTCCCCTTCCTGGTAGGCCAGGTTGGCAATGGCCATCAGTTCCTGGCGCCTGAACCGTTCGTGGTCGTCATTGGAGAGGTCGGGGTGGATCGCCTTGGCCACCTCACGGTAGAGCGCCTTGAGGCTTTTTTCTTCAAGGATGGTGGTGGTGTCAGGGTTGTCGTCCAGCAGGGTGGTGCGGGTGAAGCTGGCGGTTGTTGATTCATGTTCGGAGCTGTAAAAGTATTTGTGGTGTTCCTCTTCGTTTTCGCCGGTCCCCAGCAGCCCGCTGATCTGCCATTCAAGCTCTTCCAGCTCGGCGATCCGGCCCCCCAGCATCTCTGCATAGGCATGTTCAAAGACCCTGATCTCCGCCTTGATGGCAGCCAGTTCCCGTTCGATCAGAGACTGCTCTTCAAGCAGGTCTGCCAGCTCGTGACGTTTTTTGGCAAGTTCTATTTCTTCAGGGGATTTCATGGGCAGTCCGGTTGCGTTGAGTGGGTGCTACGATAAAAAACAGTCTCTCCGGGTGCAAGCGGTTTTTCAGGACAGCAGGGTGCCCTGCAGAACCAGTTCCCGCGCCAGGCGCAGGGTGATCCGGCATTTGCGCTGCAGGGCCGCCCGGTAGAGGGCATCGCAGGCCGAAACCAGCGAGCCGACATCACGGGGCAGTACGGTCAAGAGCCAGCCGGCCACCTCATCGGGCAGGATAATCTGCCGGTCCTGGGCCAGTTTGGCAATCAGCATCTGACGTGAACGGTCATCAGAGACATCCAGGCGGGCCACCAGCCCCCACAACAGGCGGGAGATCAGATGGTCGTCGATGGTCGGCAGCTCCTTGGGGGCAAACCTGCCGGCCAGGGCCAGGGTATGGCCGCTGCTGTACTGCTGGTTAAAGGCCTCCCAGAGGGCATTACGCAGTTCGGGACGGTCCGGCAGCTGGTCCAGGTCATCCACCAGCAACAGGCTGCCGGGACTGGTCGCGATCGGGACGGTCAGGTTGCGGCATGACAGGACCTGGTGCTGTTCTCCGGCCAGCTGGCGTCCGATGGCATGCAGCAGGTGCGTCTTGCCTGATCCTGCCGGTCCGTAGAGGTAGAGCAGTTTTTCCGGTTCAGCCGGATCGGTGATCCTGCGGCTGAACTCCAGGGCGGTGCTGTTACCGGCGCAGGAGATGAAGTTTTCAAAGCCGTAGCGTGGGGTAACCGGCAGATCAAGGGCCTGTTGCTGCATCAGAACAGTGACCCCTGAGGACGTTCCGGCGTGAGCCGGCCGAAGTGCTGATAGGCCGCTGGGGTGGCAACCCGTCCGCGGGGGGTGCGGTTCAGGAAGCCGTTCTGGATCAGGAACGGTTCATAGACATCTTCAATGGTGTCGCTTTCTTCACCAATCGCCGCACCTATGGTGTCCAGCCCGACCGGGCCGCCGCCGAATTTGTCGATGATGGTCAACAGGATCATCCGGTCCATCTGATCAAATCCCATTTCGTCAATCTCCAGCAGACGCAGGGTCTCCTGTACAACGCTCAGGGTGATGGCGCCGTCAGCCCTGACCTGGGCATAGTCCCGCACCCGGCGCAGCAGGCGGTTGGCAATCCGCGGGGTGCCGCGGCTGCGGCGGGCTAGTTCCAGCGCCCCTTCTTTGTCAATTGCCATTCCCAGGATACGGGCCGAGCGGGTGACGATGAAGGCCAGTTCGTCATGGGTGTAGAATTCAAGCCGGGAGATGACCCCGAAACGGTCACGCAGGGGGGATGAGAGCAGACCGGCCCGGGTGGTGGCTCCCACCAGGGTGAAACGGGGCAGGTCCAGTTTGATGCTGCGGGCGCTGGGCCCCTGGCCGATGATGATATCCAGCTGAAAATCCTCCATGGCCGGATAGAGGATCTCCTCCACCACATGGGAGAGGCGGTGGATCTCATCAATGAACAGCACGTCATGGGGCTCAAGGTTGGTCAGGATGGCGGCCAGGTCGCCGGGGCGCTCGATCACCGGACCGGAGGTGGACTTGATGTTGACCCCCATCTCGCAGGCAATGATGTTGGCCAGGGTGGTTTTGCCCAGGCCTGGCGGTCCGTACAGCAGCACATGGTCAAGGGCCTCACTGCGCCCTTTGGCGGCGTCAATAAAGAGCTTCAGGTTTTCCCTGATCTTTTCCTGACCAATGTAATCCTGCAGGGTACGGGGGCGCAGGGTGGCATCAAACTGCAGGTCGTCGTCGCGTTTTTCCGGTGTGATGGCTCGTTCCATGGGGCGAACTATGACCGAATTTTGCCCGCTTGTCAAAGGAGCCAGGAACATGATAGTAGTTGTGGGCCTCACAGCGGATTGCAGGGGCTTTTTTATTGAGCGAGGATATCATGACCAAAGAATTGACGATCGGATCGGTTAAAATGGGGGGCGGACGCCCGCTGGTGCTGATTGCCGGCCCCTGTGTGATCGAGAGTGAAGAGGCAACGCTGCGCCATGCCGAGCGGCTGATGACCATCTGTAACGGGCTGGGGATGCCGCTGATCTTCAAGTCTTCCTATGACAAGGCCAACCGGACGTCCATCAACGCCTTCCGTGGGCCTGGTATGGATGAGGGGCTGCGGATCCTGGCCAAGGTCAAGGAACGTCTGGGGATTCCGGTGCTTTCGGATATTCATTCCATTGAGCAGGTGGCTCCGGCTGCCCAGGTGCTGGATGTGTTGCAGATCCCCGCCTTTCTCTGCCGCCAGACCGATCTGGTGGTTGCTGCCGCCAAAACCGGCAAGGTGGTCAATGTCAAAAAAGGTCAGTTTCTGGCCCCCTGGGATATGCGTAATGTGGTGGGCAAAGTGGCGGCCTCGGGCAATGAAAATATCATCCTGACCGAGCGCGGCGCCTCCTTTGGCTATAACAATCTGGTGGTGGATATGCGCTCCTTCCCGGTTATGCGTTCCTACGGCTATCCGGTGGTATTTGATGCCACCCATAGCGTGCAGCTGCCGGGCGGGCAGGGGGAGTCCTCCGGCGGGCAGCGCGAATTTGTGGAAACCCTGTCCCGGGCTGCGGTTGCCACCGGTATTGACGGTATCTTCATGGAGGTACATGAAGATCCGGCCTGTGCCCTGTGTGACGGCCCCAATTCTATCCCCCTTGTCGAGCTTCCGGCTTTGTTGAAGCGTTTGCAGGCCCTTGATGCGGTGGTGCGATGAGTATTCTTGATGAGGCACGCAAGGTTATTCAGGCCGAGGCCGCAGCGGTGGCTGCGCTTGCCGGACGCCTGGACAGTTCCTTTGAAAAAGCGGTGCAGATGATCCTGGCCAGCTCCGGCCGGGTGGTGGTCAGCGGCATGGGCAAGTCCGGTCTGGTTGGTCAAAAGATCGCCTCAACCATGGCCTCAACCGGCACCCCGGCCTTTTTTCTGCATCCGGCAGAAGGGATTCACGGCGACCTGGGGATGATCATGACCGGTGATGTGGTGATCGGCATCTCCAACAGCGGTGAGACTGAAGAGCTGTTGCGGATTCTGCCGGTCATCAAACGGCTGGGGGCCAGTCTGATCGCCATGAGCGGTAACCCTGCCTCAAATCTGGCCCGTTCCAGTGATGTCTTTCTGGATGTCTCGGTTGCTGAGGAGGCCTGTCCCCTGGGACTGGCTCCGACCTCTTCAACCACCGCTACCCTGGCCATGGGTGATGCACTGGCTGTGGCGCTGCTGGTTGAGCGGGGCTTTAAGGCGGAAGATTTTGCCCTCTTCCATCCCGGTGGTTCCCTGGGTAAGAAGCTGCTGCTGCGGGTGGAGGATCTGATGCATGGCGGCGACGGGATTCCGCTGGTGCAGGAAGAGATGCTGATGAAAGAGGCGCTGTTTGTGATTACCTCCAAGGGGCTGGGTATCACCGGGGTCACCGATGCCCAGGGGAAACTGACCGGTGTGATCACGGACGGAGACCTGCGGCGCTGCCTTGAGCGTGGTGAGGATATCCTGCACAGTACTGCCGGCAGCCTGATGCACCGCAATCCCAAACGTATTCTGCGCCGGGAGCTGGCAGCTGCAGCCCTGCAGCTGATGGAGCGTCATTCCATCACCACCCTGTTTGCGTTTGACGATGAACAGAGTCAGGCCCCCTGCGGTGTGGTTCATCTGCACGATATCCTCAAGGCGGGCATTGCGTGAACGAAAAGCTGAAACATATAGAACTGCTGCTGCTGGATGTGGATGGCGTTATGACCGATGGCCGGATCATCTGGGATGCCAACGGAACCGAGATCAAGTTCTTCAATGTCAAGGATGGCCACGGCATCAAGCTGGTGCAGCGGGCCGGTATTCAGGTCGGCATCATCACGGGACGTGTCTCCCCGGTGGTTGACCTGCGGGCGAAAGAGTTGGGGATCGAGATTCTCTATCAGGGCTCGCTGCGCAAGCAGGAGAGCTACGAGGAGATCAAACGCCACACCGGCCTGGCCGACCATCAGATCGCCTATATGGGGGATGATGTGATTGATGTGCCGGTCATGCGGCGGGTCGGTTTTTCTGCCGCCCCCGCGGATGCCCTGCCGGAGGTGCTGAAGGTGGCGGATTATGTCGCCTGTGCCAGAGGTGGCTGGGGCGCCGTGCGTGAGCTGTGCGACCTGTTGCTGAAGGGACGCGGCATGTGGCAGGAGCTGGTTGTCGAGAGGTATGAGTTGTAATTCATACAATCTCTGTGCCAACTGTCGGCCGCCTGGCGGTTATCCTCTGGACAGCGGGCCGCCCCGATGCTATAGTGGCACCCATGCAAATGCCGAGCACAAGGCGAATCAGGCAGGTTCTGGCAGTGGTCATCGTGACCGCATCTGTTGCCTTGGTGGCGGCTATCCTGTTCAGGCAGTTCCGTTCAACCTCGCCTGAAACCGCTTCCAAACCAATCTCCCCTGAAATTGATATGTCCATCTCCAGGCTGAACTTCTCTGAAATGCGGGGAAATGACAAGCTCTGGGATTTGACTGCCGAGCGGGCGGATTATGATAAGGAAACCGGCACCGCAAAGCTTGCCGGGGTGAAGACGGAAATATTTGGCGGTAAGGCAGGGGGATTGATTATTACCTCTGAGGCCGGCAGCTATCTGGAAGAGAAACATCTGGTTACCATGCAGAAGAATGTGCGTGCCGTTACCAGAAAGGGAATGACCTTTACCACGGAACAGCTGGAGTACCGTTCCGTGCCGGGACTGGTGGTGTCGAATCATCCGGTCAAGGTTGTTGATGGCCGCCTTACCCTGACAGCGCAGGGGATGGAGATGTCGCTGCATGATGAAAAAGCCCGTTTCCGTGGTTCTGTGGAGGCGGTTGTTGAGGGGATACATGGGAAAGATTGAGCGGATACTGGTGCTTGTTTCTGTCTGGCTCCTGGGCGTGCTGCCTGCCGTGGCTGCTTCTCAGCCGGCGTCAGGGGGGGCGGCCGCGCGTGACCGTTCTTCTCGGCCCATCACGATCAAGGCCGATGAACTGAAGGCCGACAATAAAGGCAAGGTCGCAACGTTTACTGGACGGGTGGTGGCACGCCAGGAGGATGTGACCATCTATTCCGACAAGCTGGTTATCTACTACGGCGATAAGCAAGACCAGGTCGACAAGATCGAGGCGATCGGCTCAGTGCGGATTCTGCAGACCAACCGGATCGGTACCGGTGGACATGCCCTGTATGAGAACAGGGAAGGGAAGATCACCCTTTCCGGCAATCCCAAGGTGACTCAGGACAAGGATTCCATTACCGGCAAGGTGATCGTCTACTATCTGGATGATGATCGCAGTGTGGTTATCGGCGGTGAAAACGCCAGGGTTGAAGCGGTGATCCACCCCACCAAATCAGGTGCCACCCTGAAAAAACATGACGCAAAAAAACAGCCATAGCCGAAACCTGCGCGCTGAAGGTCTGTGCAAGACCTATGGCCGCCGTCAGGTGGTGCGGGGGGTGAACCTGTCCCTTGACTCCGGTCAGGTGATCGGCTTGCTCGGCCCCAACGGCGCCGGCAAAACCACCACATTCTACATGATGGTGGGGCTGACACGGCCCGATGGCGGCCAGGTCTGGCTGGACGGGGATGAGATCACCGAACAGCCGATGCATCAACGGGCACGGCGCGGTATCAGCTATCTGCCCCAGGAGGCGTCGGTCTTCCGGAAACTGTCGGTCCGTGACAACCTGCTGGCCATCCTCGAAACCACCGAGCCGGACCGGGAGCTGCAACAGCATCGCGCCCAGGAACTGCTGGAGGAGTTTGGTATCACCCATGTCGCGGATACCAAGGGATATGCCCTTTCAGGTGGTGAGCGCAGGCGGGTGGAGATCGCGCGGGCCCTGATCACCAGACCGGCGTTTATCCTGCTGGATGAGCCCTTTGCCGGGATTGATCCGATTGCCGTGGCTGATATTCAACAGTTGATTATCGGCTTGAAAGCTCGCAATATCGGTGTCCTGATCTCCGATCATAATGTGCGTGAGACTCTGGGTGTCTGTGATGCCGCCTATATTGTCAGTGCTGGTGAGGTGCTGGAGTTCGGTACGCCGGAACAGATTGCCGAGAGTAAAAAGGCCCGGGAGATTTATCTGGGCGAGGATTTCAAACTCTAACGTCCGTAAGGAGCAGTCATGGCGATGGAGATGCGCCAACAACTGAAGATGACGCAGCAACTGGTGATGACACCCCAGTTGCAGCAGGCCATCAAGCTGCTTCAGATGACCAGAATCGAGCTGCAGGATGTGGTTCGCCAGGAATTGGAGGAAAATCCGATTCTGGAGGAGTCCTCCGAGCTGGAAGAGGTCCGGGAGGGTGAAACGCTGCTGGAGGTTGTCGAGGCCGAGCTGCCTGATGAGGCCCTGACAAGCCCCGATTCGTTCCAGGAGGTTGAGGCGGGTGAAGAGACCCTGCGCGACTGGGACAGCTACCTTGACGGCTACAATTACACCTCCGGGGAACAGTCTGGAGACGACGATGACAAGCTCTCCTTTGAAAACCTGCTCACCCGCAAGGGGACCCTGTTTGACCACCTGCACTGGCAGTTGCAGATGGGCAAGTACAGTGATGAGGAACAGCGGGTGGGGGAGGAGGTCATCGGCAATATTGATGACGATGGCTATTTCTGTTCCACCATTGCTGATGTCGCCGTTGTCTGCGATGTGCCGGAGCCGGTTGTGGAAACCATGCTGGAACGGATTCAGGAGTTTGATCCCAGTGGTGTGGGGGCCCGTTCCCTGCAGGAATGTCTGCTGATTCAGGCCCGCAGTCTGGGGATGGAAGACAGCGTGGTTGAGGCGATACTGCTGCGCTATCTGCCGGAAGTGGAAAGCCGCAACTATAAACAGATCGCCCGTAGCCTGAAGGTTGAACTTGAACATGTGCTGGCCGCCATTCGCGTGATCGCAGGTTTTGATCCACGGCCGGGGCGTTTGTACAGCAGTGATGAGGTGCATTACATCTCTCCCGACATCTTTGTGCATAAGGTGGGGGATGATTATGTGGTGCTGCTGAATGAAGAAGGACTGCCGAATCTGAGGCTTTCGCCCTTTTATCTTGAGGCCAAGGCCGGCGGTAGCATGGATGCCAAGGCCGAAGAGTATGTCGGTGACAAGATGCGGGCTGCCCAATGGTTGATCAAGAGCATTCAGCAGCGTCAGCGCACCATCTTCAGGGTGGCCAAGAGTATCGTCAAGTTCCAGCGTGAGTTTCTGGAACGGGGGGTTGAGGGGTTGCGTCCTCTGGTGCTGCGGGATGTGGCAGAGGATATAGGCATGCATGAATCCACCATCAGCAGGGTTACCACCAACAAATATATGCAGACTCCCCAGGGGCTGTTTGAGCTGAAGTACTTTTTTAACAGCGGCCTCTCCACGTCAGACGGCGAATCGGTCTCTTCCGAGAGTGTCAAGAACCAGATCAAGGATATTATTGACAAGGAAGACCCGTCCAAGCCGCTTTCCGATCAGAAGATCGCCGAGATGCTCTCTGATGCCACCGTCAATATTGCCCGGCGGACCGTAACGAAATACCGTGAAATGATGCGTATCGGATCGTCGTCTGAACGACGGCGACATTTCTGATATACTTACCAAGAGGGAACTACACAGGAGGAGGAAGAAACCATGCAAGTATCGACAACCTTTCGGCATATGGAGCAGAGCGAGGCCCTGAAAAGCTACGCTGAGGAGAAGCTTGAGCGGGTTGCAAAGTACATTGATGAGCCGATTTCGGCTCAGGTCTATTTCACGGTTGAGAAGATCCGCCACATTGTTGAGATCGTGATATCGGGTCGTGGTATCACCACCAAGGCATCGGAAGCGACCAACGACATGTATGCCGCTGTTGATGCCGTGCTGGACAAGATCGAGCGTCAGCTGAAGCGCTACAAGGAAAAACTGAAGGATCACAAGCCTGCCGGTGAGAACAATGGCCGCACCATGTCCAAGAAGGTCTTCCAGGCTGAAGGGCTTGAGACCAATGCCGAGCCGGTTGTGATCACCACCAAGACTGAGACCGCCAAGCCGATGGCAGTGGAAGAGGCTGTGATGCAGATGGACCTGCTGCACAAGGACTTCCTGGTTTTTACTGATGCAACCTCCAACGAAATAAATGTCCTGTATCGTCGTAAAGACGGTAACTTCGGCCTGATCGAGCCCCAGCGGGGCTAACGGATGCCTCAGGGGAGGCGTGTTGCGCCTCCCCTGGCATACCACCACGTACTGTGGACGGCATTACCCTTTCCATACAGGATCTGCTCGACGATAAGGAGTATGGTCTTGATCTGCGTTTGATCGCAGGAGCCAGCGGGCTGGGGCACCGGGTCAGTTCACCCCGGATCCAGAAGCCCGGTCTGGCCCTGACCGGTTACACCCAGCATCTGCACCCTGACCGTATCCAGGTACTGGGCAATACGGAAATATCTTATCTGTTTCAACTGAGCGAGGAGCGGCTGCGTGACAACACGCAAAAACTCTGCTCGTTTCCCATCTCCTGCTTTGTTGTCAGCAAAGGCCTGACGCCGCCGGCAGCCTTTCTGGAGATAACCGAGCAGCACACGATTCCGGTGCTGGTCTCTCCCCACCAGTCCTCCACCTTCATCTCGCTGATCACCAAATTCCTTGAGGAACAGCTGCTCCCTACCACCCATCTGCATGGAGTGCTGGTGGATGTGCTGGGGGTGGGCATGCTGTTGACCGGCAAGAGCGGCATCGGCAAGAGCGAGTGTGCTCTGGACCTGGTGATTCGCGGACACCGGCTGGTGGCTGATGACATGGTCTTTATCAGGAAGAAGATGCCGGCCAGCCTGGTCGGGCAACCGGTGCAGCAGATCCAGCACCTGATGGAGATCCGCGGTCTGGGGATCATCAATATCAAGGATCTGTACGGCGTATCGTCTATCCGTGAAAAGAAGATCATTGATCTGGTGTTGGAACTGATGGAGTGGAACCCCGATCAGGAATATGACCGGCTGGGGATTGATGACAAAACCACCACCATCCTCGGGGTGGAGCTGCCGCATCTGGTTATCCCGGTCCGCCCGGGGCGTAACCTAGGCTCAATTATTGAGGTGGCAGCCCGGAATTTCCTGCTGAAGGGGATGGGGTATCATTCCGCAAAGGATTTTCAGCAGCGTCTGCTGGAGCGGATGGAGGTCAGGCACCTTGGGGATGAGGTGGAGTAGCTGATGCGGATCGTGGTGATTACCGGGATGTCCGGCTCAGGTAAATCAACCGCAGTGCGGGCCCTGGAGGATGAGGGGTTCTACTGTATCGATAACCTGCCGGTGCGGCTGTTCCGTCAGTTTGTTGAGCTGATTGAGAAATCCGGCGAGTCCTTTAAAGGGGTTGTGCTGGTTACGGATATCCGGGGCCGCGACCTCTCCACCGGGATTGTCGAGTCGTTCCGTGAGTTGCGCAGTGTGGGGCATGAACTGGAGGTGCTGTTTTTCGATGCCTCGGACGAGGTGCTGATCAGGCGTTTTGCCGAGACCCGCCGTCGCCATCCGGCTGACGAGCACTGTACGGTTCCGGAGGGGATCAGGATTGAGCGGGAGCGGCTGGCAGCCCTGCGCCAGAATGCCACCTTGATCATTGATACCTCCGAATTCAATGTCCACCAACTGAAGGAACAGGTGATCCGTGCCATCAAGGGTGAACAGGGCAGCAGCAATTTTACCGTGGAAGTGGTCTCGTTCGGCTTCCGCTATGGTGTGCCGCTGGATGCCAGTCTGGTGATGGATGTCCGTTTTTTGCCCAACCCCCATTTTGTTCCTGCGTTGCGCCCCTATAGCGGCCAGGAACCGGCGGTACGGCAATTCGTACTTGAACAACCGGACACCACGGCGTTTCTCGATCACTTTTTTAATCTGTTGCAGTTCCTGATTCCGGCTTATTGCCGCGAAGGGAAGAGTTATCTGACGATCGCCATCGGCTGTACCGGCGGACGGCATCGCTCAGTGGCCATTACAGAGGCAACTGCCGCCCGTTTGGAGACATTGGGCCTCAAGGTGCGTATCAGTCACCGCGATATTGAGAAGGGATAGTAAGCCATGATTGGACTTGTTGTTGTTACCCATGCAGGACTTGCCACATCATTGATTGCAGCAGCAACCATGATAACCGGCAGTAATGACTGCTGTGAGGCCGTTGAACTGCACGTTGACGATCCTGCAGACGGCCTTGTTGCCCGTATTGCAGAAGCGCTGGCAAAGGTCGGTACGGACGGGGCGATCATCATGACCGACATGTTTGGCGGCACACCGTCCAATGCGGCCATGTCATTTTTGCAGGAGGGCAAGGTTGAGGTGGTGACCGGCGTTAACCTGCCGATGATGGTGGATTTCTTTTCCCGCCGTGAGCGCATGACACTGGAGGATCTGTGTGCCTCATTGCTGCGTTGCGGCCGTGAAAGTGTGATTGTTGCTGGTGAATTTCTTAGATAGAACGGGTGCTTACATGCAACAGCAAGAATTTGAGATCGTCAATAAACTGGGGCTGCATGCCCGTGCATCGGCACTGTTTGTCAAGACTGCCAGCAAATTTCAGTCTGAAGTCAAATTGGCCCGTGAATCGGTTGAGGTGAATGGTAAGAGCATCATGGGGATCATGATGCTTGCTGCTTCAAAGGGCACAAAGATCCGTCTGACCGTGGAAGGGCCGGATGAGGCAGAGGCGATGCAGACTATCGGCGCCTTGATCGTTGACGGATTTGGTGAAGAATAACCATGCCTCCGCTTATGTACATGGCGGTGGTGGTGTTTCTGTTCGGCGCGGTGATCGGTTCATTTCTGAATGTCTGTATTTACCGGCTGCCGCTTGATCAGTCGATTGTCAGCCCCGGTTCCCGCTGCATGTCCTGCGGAGCAGCCGTGCGCTGGTTTGACAATATCCCAATCCTCAGTTGGCTGCTGCTGCGGGGGCGCTGCCGGGGGTGCGGGGCCGCCTTCTCGATCCGCTATCCGCTGGTTGAGCTGCTTACCGCCTGTCTGCTGCTGCTGCTGTTTTTGCGTTTTGGTCTGACCGTCTCTTTCTTTATCTATTCCCTGCTCATTGCCGCATTGATTGTTGTCACGTTCATTGATTTTGATCATCAGATCATCCCCGATGAGATCTCGCTGCCGGGTGTCGGCCTTGGTTTTCTGGCCTCTTTTTTTCTGCCTGAACCGGGCTGGCTTTTCTCCCTGCTGGGCATTGTTGTCGGTTGGGGGAGTCTGGCACTGGTTTTTTACAGCTATCTCTGGCTGACCGGGCGTGAAGGGATGGGCGGGGGAGATGCCAAGCTGCTTGCCATGCTGGGGGGCTTTCTGGGGCTGAAGGCTGTCCCGTTTATCATCTTTACCTCATCACTGGTGGGGACCGTGGCCGGCCTCTCGATCATGGCGCTGCAACGCAAGGGACGCCATCTGGCCATCCCGTTCGGTCCCTATCTGGCTCTGGGGGCTGTGCTTTACATCTTTTATGGCCCCCAGCTGATCAACTGGTATCTGCATCTGGGCAAATAACCGATGCGGACGGTACGGTTAAGCCTCACGTTTTCCATTCTTGCCTCACTGGCCTGCCTGCTGGTGCTTACCTGGCTGCTCTTCAGTCTGCTCGCCTTCAAAACCGCTGAAAATGACCTGTATGCCCAGAAGGGTGATCATGCCCGGATGCTGCTGGCCACTTTTGTCAACCAGCTGCCTGAACAGCTGCCCAGTTTCCCGGAAGGCATGCTGCCACTGGATGCTCCGGCAACGCTCTATGCCGCCAAACTTTCTGAAGAACGCTCGTTTGAACGCCTGACCCTCCTGGACAGGTCCGGCAAGGTCATCTACAGCGTCGGCCGGGAAGGCAGTGATCTGTATCGCCCGTTCAGCTTGCCGGGACGTCAGGTGGAAGAGAGCAGGATCATAGCAGACGGCGCAGCGCTGGTCCGTTCGATGCAAGTTATCCGCAATGGCCAACAGGTTGGCAGGGCCGGCCTGATTCTCTCCCTGGAGGATGAACAGCGACGTATTCAGCGTACCAGACAGCTACTGCTGACCTATTTTGCCCTTGATTTTATCCTGTTGCTCGGGCTTGGGGCCTTTATTCTGTCCAGGATTGTGGTAGCACCGGTTAACCGCCTGCTTTCAGCCACGGAGAAGATCACCGGTGGTGTCTACGGGCACCAGCTCACGGTCACCGGTGCGCTGGAACTGGCCAGGCTGGCAGAATCGTTTAACGCCATGTCCAGCACGCTGGAACAAAAGCAGCAGGAGGTCACCTCCCATGTTGCTGCCCTTGAACAGGTCAACCGGGATCTGCAGCTGGCACGGGAAGAGGCGATCCGCTCAGAAAAGATGGCATCGGTGGGGCTGCTGGCCGCCGGTACGGCCCATGAAATAGGCACACCACTGGCCTCTGTAATGGGCTACGCAGAGATTCTGGCCCAGGAACTGGAGCATAACCCGGCCCATGCTGACTACCTTGCCAGGATTATGGACAGCTGCGGCCGGATTGACCGGATCGTGAAGGGGCTGCTTGAGTATGCCCGCCCCAAACAGACGGTTCATGAACCGGTTGACCTTTCTCTGCTCATGCAGGCCACGGTTGAGCTGCTGCAACATCAGGGCTTTTTCAAGGGGATAAAGCTGACCATGACCACGGAACCTGCCTCCTCGCTGGCCAGCCTTGACCCGCACCAGCTGCAGCAGGTGCTGATCAACCTGCTGATCAATGCCAGTGATGCCATGCCGCAGGGCGGTGAAATCAAACTGGTACTCAAGCAGAATGCTGATAGAAAAACACTGCTGCTGGAGGTCTGGGATACGGGGACGGGAATAGCGCCAGAGCATCTTGGCAAGCTGTTTGACCCGTTCTTTACCACCAAGAGCCCGGGAAAAGGGACCGGTCTGGGGCTTGCAATTTCAGCCCGTATCATTGAGAGCTTTGGTGGCCGGATTACGGTGCAGAGCAGGGTCGGGCTGGGCAGTTGCTTCACTATCCATGTGCCGGTCTATACGAAGGGTCAGGTGGTATGAAACAACCTCATATCCTGATTATTGATGATGAAGAGAACCTGCGCCACATGCTGTCGGTCATGTTGCGTAAGCAGGGCTACCATGCGGATACAGCAGCCGGTGGAGAAGAGGCGCTGGCCAAACTGTCAGGTCATGCCTATGACTACATCCTGTGCGATATCCGCATGCCGGAGATGGATGGCAGGGAGTTTCTGCGGCAGGCTGTCAACAGCGGCGTTACTGCTCCGATTGTGATGATGACCGCCTATGGAGCGGTTGACACTGCGGTGGCCTGCATGCAGGAAGGAGCCTACGACTTTATCTCAAAACCGTTCAAGCGGGATGAAATTGTGATTGTCCTGAAAAAGGCGGAGGAACGGGAGCGATTGAAGGAGGAGAATCGTACCCTGCGAGCCGAGGTCGCCGGCAAAAGCTCGTTTTATGGCCTGGTGGGCAGGAATCCTGCCATGTTGGCAATCTATGATCAGATCCAGCGGGTGGCCGATCTTAAGACCACGGTGCTGATTCAGGGGGAGTCCGGCACTGGAAAAGAGCTGGTTGCGCGTGCCGTGCATAAAAGCGGCTGTCGCAGCACGAAGCCGTTTGTGGCAATAAATTGCGGTGCCCTGCCGGAAACCTTACTTGAAGGGGAGCTGTTTGGCCACACCAAAGGCGCTTTTACCGGTGCCAGTTCTGATAAGCCCGGTCTGTTTGAGCAGGCTGACGGCGGTACATTGTTCCTGGATGAAGTTGGCGAGATGCCGCTTGCACTGCAGGTAAAGCTGCTGCGGGTACTGCAGGAGGGGGAAGTGCGCAGGATCGGCGCCACGACCTCAACCCAGGTTGATGTGCGGGTTGTTTCAGCCACGGCCCGTGACCTGCAGACGGAAGTCTCCTCGGGACGCTTTCGTGAAGATCTGTATTTCCGCCTGAATGTCTTTTTGCTCCAGATTCCACCCCTGCGGGAGCGGATTGATGATCTTCCGTTACTGGTGCGACTGCTGCTCAGGGATTGTGTTGCACGAATCGGCCGGGAAACTGCACCCAAAGTAGAACCTGAAGCGCTGCGGCGACTAATGGCATACCCGTGGCCCGGCAATGTGCGGGAACTTGAAAACGTGATTGAACGTGCACTGGTGCTGTGTGATGGCGACCAGCTGGCTGAACATTGCCTGCTTGATGGGATCGCTGGTGAGTCCGTGATCCAGGCCTGTCCGGATGAAAATCTGTCCATCAAGCAGGCGGAGCGGAATATGGAAATTGACCTGATCCGCAAGGCACTTGAGCGGACCGGGGGAAATCGTACCCATGCGGCAAAGATGCTTGAAATCAGCCATCGAGCCCTGCTGTACAAGTTGAAGGAATATGCCCTTGAGTAACCTGCCGGCATGTGCGGTGCGCTGATCCGGGTGTACTGAAGATGGTGTGTGAACTCTGCAAAAATTGCGGTGTTGTCTGACAATAACACGCAGTCAGCTATGCAATATCTGCATGGTCGTGTTTTTGATTGTTGTAAAATTCTATGAATACAGTCTGTTATGCTGCCGTACAAGGGCGGCATTTTTTTTGCAGAGTATCAGTCTGATCAACTTAACTGAAAGGATTTATTCAATGATTCGCACTACACTGTCGACTATATCCCTTGTGTTGCTGTTTGCCGTCTCTTCCTTTGCCATGGCCCCCGCAAAAGATGGCTGCGGTACCCAGGAATGCTCCAAGTGCCATTCGCTCTCAGTAAAGGAAGCAACTGATCTGCTCAGCTTTGCCGGTGTTACGGTTAAATCGGTCAAACCGGCTCCCAGCCACGGTATGCACGAAGTCCTGTTTCAAAAGGATGGCGGTGTAGGGATCGTGTTTATCGACTATGGCAAGAAGCACCTGATTCAGGGGGTAATCATTGACCTGAAGACCAAAGAGCCGGTGGCTGCCCATGAAAAGGATATTCCCAAGCCAAAACAGTTTAGCGGCCTTGATCCCAAGCTGATCCCGGTGCAGTATGCCATGCTCATGGGTAACCCCAAGGCTGCAAAGAAACTGTATGTCTTTACCGACCCCGACTGTCCCTACTGCCGCACCCTGCACCCGGAACTGCAGAAACTTGAAAAAATGATGCCCGACCTGGCGATCCATATCATGCTCTACCCCTTGCAACAGTTACATCCCCATGCATACGACAAGGCCCGGACGGTTCTGTCTACCAAGAGCCGTAAGAATCTTGATCTTGCCTTTGAAGGCAAGGAACTGCCCAAGCCCAAGGGTGATGCCGGCAAGGCTGGTGTGGATGCGGTGATACAGTTTGCCCAAGAGCAAGGGATCAACGGTACTCCGATGGTGTTACTGCCGAACGGTAAGCCGTATCAGGGGCCTCGGGAGGCTGAGAGCATCAAGAAGGCAATTGAGGGGAAGTGATTGATTTTTAGATGCATTGTGGAAAGGAGTAGTGACAATGAGGGTTAACATACTATGTGTCGGAATATGTGCTGTTCTCAATATGTTTTTTGTTGGTGCTGCTCCTGCTGATGCAGCCTTACACATATTTCGGGGGACGTTTGTGAGTTATAAATCAGGTACTCTGACTACAATGGATAAAAATGGGCAAAAAGAGAGTTTTTCAGTGAGTAAAAGTACACTGGTTATGTCACGTGATGGTGATAATAATCAGCTTGAACGGGTGCGCCCAGGTACAAAACTCAGCATAATGATGGACGGTAGCTCTGCACGTACGGTTACGATTCTGGAGGTGCCGAAATGAAAAAAATAGCTTTGATAATATATTGTTTTTTGATGTTAATCAGTTTTTTTGCGGTTGAAAACACGTATGCCTGTTCAAATCAGGTAGACTACAGCTACCCTGCCAACGGTGATACCGGTGTGGATGTTAACACCCTTCTACGGATCAGGTTTTATGATGCTGATAAAACAGATATGTTTCAGGGGACGATAAACTGGGGGCAGATTTATTTTAATAATGGCTTACGTATTTCATTGAGGCAGCAGGGCTCTTCTACTAACTTGCTCACGACAAGCAGTTTTAAGGCCGTTTCCTTTGACGATCTTTTTGCTGTTGGCACAAGAAGTACACCCGTAAATACCACCTATACAAGACGCTATGAGATTACCCCTTCTCCTGCGCTCCTTCCAAACACAACCTATATCCTGACAATCAGTAAAAACATTAAAAATTATGATGGCTGTGGTATGAGCGACAATAAGGTTATCACTTTCACCACTGGTGCGGCAGCCGTATCGCCAACATCAATTATTGATAAATATCCTGCAGCTGGTGCCACCAACGTTCTTACCAATATTTCCCAGATTTCAGTCAAGTTTGATCAACAGGTAGATGACACGAGCGGTTCTTATGGAGCACTGAACGCTTCAAACTTCTACATTAGCCCGGCAGTAAGCGGTACATTATCCTATGACTCGTCACAGGCACAGGCAAACTTTGTGCTGAGTGCTGCAATGACGCCAAGTACCGTATATACGGTAACGGTTAAAAATATAAAGGACACAAATGGAAACTATGTTAAAAATGGTGCTAGTGATATCAGTGTAACACCTTATGTCTGGACGTTTACCACCAAGTCTGGTGATACTACCCCTCCTACTGCCAGTGTCAAGTCACCTACTAGCACAACATCAATACCTATTAACCAGGCTTTTCAGGTGCAATTTAGTGAAGCCATGGACCCGGCTACTATTACAACGTCAAATATTTATATCAATGGTGTTTCCAGTACTATTAGTTATGATGCAATTAATTTTATCGCTACATTAACACCAACTGCGTCTCTTAATTATGCTACTGATTATACGCTTACTGTTACAACAGGGGTTAAAGATATATCTGCAAACAATATGTTACAGAATCTAATCTTCTCATTTACAACAATTCAGAACCTGACACCTGCTCCAATGAATGATTATTGCCAACTCCCGCCTTTTATATCAGGCGCTTCTGTAAAGCCAAATGTCCTGTTGATGATGGATAACTCTGGCAGTATGAATGAGTTTGCTTACAAGACTAAGGGAACTGGAGATAGTAGCTATGATACCAGCTATGATTCTTCCAAAATTTATTACGGATATTTTGATTACACGAAAATGTATAGCTACAGTAGTGCTAATGGCCATTTTTTGATTGATACTGCTGCTAGTAGTGTTGATAAAAGCAGTTTCTGGTCAGGCAATTTTTTGAATTGGCTGACTATGCGGAGAGTTGATGTTGTGAGAAAAGTGTTAGTTGGAGGTAAGATTACACCGCGCTCAATATCAAATGCCAATTATGCCTTAATACATGATAACCCTGATCGTGATTATTATAAGCGTTCTACCAATACTAATCCGGCAAGTACTAACTCATATATACTTGATAACGGTAAAATATATCAATGTGTCAACAAAACATCTTGTTCAACTGGCACTGCTACTAATACATACAATGGGAAAATATATGTAGGGGATAATCCGCCTGATGAGGGTCTGATTATCAAGATGTGGGATCAGATCAATTTTGGAATTATGTTTTTTAATGACGGTAGCAGATTTGAGAATAGTCAGAACAATGTCCGTGATGGTGGCTATGTCGGAGTTGATTTGGGATCCACCGGCACGAACCTGATTACCCAGGTGGAAAATACAGACCCCTCTACATGGACACCGTTGGCTGAAGCCTTTTATGAAGGTACACATTATTATATGGCGACCACAGGGCCTTATAATAACTCAAATTATGGCGCTAAAGATCCAATTACCCATAGTTGTCAGAAAAACTTTATCCTGATTCTAACCGATGGTGAGTCAACCAAGGATCAAAACCTGCCAGGTGGTTATTGGGGCTCCCCGATGACAGACTCGAATGGCTTTAATGTCAAAACCTGGATGGACAAGATCAAGGCTAATGAAGGCGGCACTTATGTCAGCCAGTGGAATGTTTCGCCTAATACCAGTGACGGTTCTTATTATCTGGAGGCTGTTGCTTATTGGGCTCATACGACTGATCTACGGAGTGCCTCCTTGGGTAAAACTAATATCAGTGGAATGCAAAATGTTACTACTTATGCGGTTTTTGCTTTTGATGATTCTAATCTTGGGCGGGATCTGCTGCAGAAGACTTGTAAATATGGTGGGTTTGAAGATACAAACAGCACTGGAAAACCAGATGCAACCGTTAAATGGGATAGAAATAATGACGGTATTCCCGATACCTACTTTGAAGCACAGGACGGCAGCAAGCTTCAAGGTGAGCTACAACGCGCTCTGCTTGATATCCTTACTAGAGTTTCCTCTGGTACCGCTGCTGCGATCTTGAATAACAGTGAAGGCAGTGGCGCCAGTCTTCTGCAGGCAGTTTTCTATCCTCGCAAGGGATTTGAAAACGGCACAGAGGTTACTTGGGTCGGGGAGATGCAAAATCTGTGGTATTACCTTGATCCGTACTTTAATTTTACCTCCATACGGGTAGATACGGTTGCCAACAACAAGTTGAACCTGCTGGAAGACTATGTTGCCCAGTTCTATTTTGACAGTGCAAGTCAGCAGACTCGTGTCAGGTTGTTGAAGGATACCGTAGGTGATGGTTCTGCTTTGACAGACCTTGGAGCCTTTGACCCTGATGACACCGGCAATGTCAAGAGCCTGTGGCGCGCAGGCCGTATGCTCTGGGCGCGCAACCTGACTAGTGACCCGCGCACGCTATATACCCGTATCGGTGGGACAACAGATTCATCGCTTGACAGTGCCACCACGCACCTGGCCAGTTTTACCGCAGCAGCGCTTAAAGATGATACCACTGTGCAATCATACCTGCAGGCTGCAAATGCTACCGATGCAGAGAAAATAATAAAGTATATAAGCGGGATAGACCAGACCGGGTACCGCTCCCGTGCTGCTACCATCGCCGGTGCCACCGGGACTTGGCGCTTGGGCGACATTGTCAGCTCAACCCCCAAGATTCAAGGGAACGTAGAAGTCAATACCTATGATCGTAGGCCACCCCAGGGATATTCGGATGCTTCGTATAAGGACTTCATAACATCAAATGACTACCAGAACCGAGGTATGGTCTATAGCGGTGCCAACGACGGTATGCTGCACGCCTTCAAGCTGGGGGTACTGTCTTCCATCACCGATGGCTGCCGTGTGCTGGAGTCTGATTCAACAGCAGCCACTTGCAGGTACGATAAGGTGAAACTGAATGACTATACCACGGTGACATCCGGTACCAATATTGGGAAAAATGCAAATGTCAGGGCTGATTCTGCAGACCTGCTGGGGCGGGAACAGTGGGCTTTTATACCGCGCCAGGTTTTGCCCTACCTTAAATACCTGGGAGACCCTGAGTATCCCCATCTCTTTTATGTGGATGGAACACCGCAGGTTGTGGATGTTTCCATTAACAAACCAACCGGATGTACGACCGACTATTGGGACTGCACAAAAAAGACAACGCTTGTTACAAATACCCAGAACCTTGATCTGCCTCAGACCAGTTGGCGTACGATTTTGATCGGCAGTAGCGGTCAAGGAGGTGCCAGCAGGAATCGTGGCGGTTCTGGGCTCTGTTATAGTGCTGGAACTGACTGTGTTAAAACTCCGTTAGCTGATCTCGGCTACTCTACCTATTTCGCGCTTGATGTGACCAACCCGAATGAGCCGAAGTATATGTGGGAGTTCAATGGTGATCCAGCGGCAGGGGCCTCTGCTGCACTGAAGGGTGGCAATCTGGGGTACGCCACAACAGGGCCGATCATCGTGCGGGTTGGAAAACATGACAAGAGGAATAACGGCCGCTGGTTTGCCATCTTTGCTTCGGGGCCTACCGGCCCGATCAATACCACCACCCATCAGTTTATGGGGCGCTCAGACCAGCCGCTTTCCTTGTTTATTGTTGATGTTGCCACCGGCAGCCTGGTCAAGACCATTACCACCAACTTGACAAACGCCTTTGCCGGTTCACTCTACAACGCCAGTATCGATAACGAGCGTACGGGGCTAGGGATCAGTCACCCGGGTTTTTATGAAGATGATGTTGTCTATATCGGCTATGTGCAGAAAAACGGATCTACCAATAACTGGGACACCGGTGGTGTCCTGAGGCTGGTGACCAATGAAAGTATTGATCCCAATGATGCCAGCAAACCCTGGACGGTGAGCACGCTCATAAGCGGTATCGGTCCGGTGACATCTGCCGTAACCAAAGGGCAGTTTAAGGATCCTCAGTTGCGCACGCGCCTGTTTCTCTATTTTGGTGATGGGCGTTACTATTACAAAAACAGCACCGAGATTGATGATGCCGCACCCCAGCGCCGGCTGTTTGGCATTATGGACCCTTGTTTTAGTTATATTACAAGCAAGATCGATCCAACCTGCACCACATCCGTTGCTTTCAGCAGCCTGGATAACCAGACCACCTTCACATTAGAAGCACTGTCAACCAACGCAATGGGGTGGTACATAAATCTTGATACCGAGGCGCTTGCTGACGGGTACGCATCTGAACGTGTCATTACCGATCCTGTTATGTCAGGAAAAACCGTGTTCTTCACCACCTTCAGGCCAACCGCTGATGTCTGTGGATATGGTGGCAATTCATATATCTGGGCCGTGTCCGGGGCGACAGGGACCACTCCAGATCCTAAAACTATGTCAGGCAGGTTGTTGATGCAGGTTTCTACCGGTGCCTTTGCAGAAATCTCGATGACGACCGGGTTTACAGGCAAGCAAAACCGGCGTATAACCAATCCGATTCAGGGGGTTCCACCCAAGGCGCAGGGGCTTTCATTGCTGGTAGCCCCGCGACCCCTGAAAAAGGTACTGCAAATTCTTGAAAAATAGAGGCCATTGGCGACGAGCTGTTTTGTCGTGCGTGTCATGTGAAGACATCTCTCTATGAGGAACGGGAAATGGCAATGGAACATAGAGGTTTTTCTCTTATAGAGCTGATAGTGGTGATGTCCGTACTAGCGATTCTTGCTTCTGTGGTCACTATTAACTTCAATAACTGGCAGCGTAAATACAATATTGAAAGCCAGGTTAGAGAGATGCTGTCAGATTTTTCAGATGTCAGGGTGCGGGCAATCCAGACGAAAACAAAACAGAGGGTCGTACTCAATCCAACATCGTACAGCTTCACACCGTACAGTACGGAAACAGCTCTTTCTGCGCGTGTTGTTTTTACAAAAAATCTCAAATACCCGATACAGCAGCTGACAACATCAGGTTTGACTGCGTTTAACAACACAGCACTGGAAATTGACGAGCGCGGTTACACCACCAATTGGATGAGTATTGCGGTTGCAGCTGGTATGAATGAGCCCAGCTTGAATTGCCTTGCCGTGAGCTGGGCACGGGTTAATATGGGGAGGGTCAATGGAAACACCTGCGAGTTTAAATAACCGGGGGTTTACCCTGATAGAATTTTTAGTGGCAATAGTCATCCTCATGGTGGGGATGCTGGGGTTGCTGCAAACAGTTAACTATGCCATTGCACATAACACAACCAATCAATTGCGCCAGGGGGCGATGCAACTGGCAGACGAGCAGATCAATCTAGAAAAAGCCAAACCGTTTGACCTGATTTCTACTGCGGTGTCGCCAGGCTTAGTTAGGAGTTATCCTGTGGCCCGTCTCGTGAACGGGGCGTATAAAAACTATTCTGTTGTAAAAACAGGCGTACAGGAGGCGGCAGGGACTTCAGCTCAGATTAAAAACATAGATGTTCAGGTGAGCTGGAAATATAAACAAGAGCGTTTTGTTCATTCGATCGCATCCTTGACGACCAAGCAATGAACAAGTGTACAACGGGGGCAGGTATGTTAACGTCACGAAAAGGTTTTACACTTGTCGAGATGATTGTGGTTATGGCGGTATTTGTAATTGTCATTATGATCACGGGCGATGCGTTTAAGACAATTCTTACCCAGGTCTTAAAAGTAACCAAGTCTGAAGAAAGTAACATAGAAGGTGTCGTAGGTCTTGAAATGCTGCGGCATGATCTGCAGCAAGCGGGTTATGGGCTGCCTTATTCATTTCTTGCACCAATTTCATATCGGGAGGCCGGTTACTCCCCCGCTAAAGATTATAATGACGGTACAGGTAGCACGACCAGTGCCGTGCCACGGGCAGTGGTAGCAGGTGATAATCTGGCAGCTGTAACCGACTCTGATGGGACAACTAGTTATAATATTTTATCAGGAACCGACTACCTGGTCTTAAAGGGGGCCACGTTGGGGTTAAATGATGCTGCCCAAAAGTGGACCTATATGCCTTTTAGTAGCGCAATGACCGGCAAGCAGAAACCAAGAATCTGGCAGGCCGCTAACCTCGCGGCCAACGACCGAGTCATCGTAATAAAGAGAACTTTCAAGGAAGACAATATTGACCTTCAACTGATGTTCAATACGGCGCAGCCCAGTATTTATTGGGCAAATTTTGATGCAACAGGTTTTGCTGATGCAAATTTCTCACCGACGTTGCCGGAGGAGTTGTACTTTATTTACGGTATCCGGAATGCGTCGAGTGGTACAGAGTTGGGGATGCCGTTTAACCGGGCGGATTATTTTATAGCCAAGCCGGCTACTGCCACAAAGATACCCCCTTTCTGCGCTGAAAATACCGGCATACTGTACAAGGGAGTGGTTAATCATACCACCGCAAGTCCTGGTGGTCGTATGAGCTATGTGCCGTTGCTGGATTGCGTAGCTGACATGCAGGTGATCTTTGGCTGGGACCTTGACGATGGTCAGGGCAATGAAGGCCAGGATGGGCTTGTGGACACCTATTCAACTCCGCTGGGTAGTGGCGGAGCCATCACGGTATCGCCATCTGCTCACCAGACTCGGGTGACAACTGCAATGGCGGACCCGGCAAAACTGCGTACCGGCCTGAAGCTGATAAAAGTATATCTGCTGGCACAAAACGGCCGTCGTGATGCAGGATACCAGAGCCCAGCCTCTTTTACCGTTGGAGATGCCTCTATTGATGCCATAAGTAAAACGTACACCCTTACCGCTGAGATGCAAAAATATCGCTGGAAGGTGTACCGAGTGATCGTGAGGCCCAAAAATCTGGTGTCAAACCAGTAGACTGTGGAGTGCGCCATGAACAGAATATCATTTGCAAACAATAAAGGTGTTGTGCTGGTTACATCATTAATGATGACGTTCATATCACTAACGATTGTCATGGCTGTCATGTATATGATTACCCAAAATGTACAAAAAACAGGGGGGTTTAAGCGCTATAAATCAGCTTTGGAGGCGAGCTACGGAGGGACTGAGGCGGTGGTAAAGCAGATTATGCCTGTGATATTAAACAGCTCATTCTCTGGCGGTTCAACTGATTTTACCTTGTTTTCGGTCTCATACCCAAACAACTCAGACTGCAGTATTGCAACAAAATTAACCTCAAGCCCGAATGCTTGGGCAGCATCATGTGACCGGTCTCAAAACCCTAAGGCAGCCCCGGATATAACATTTCAGCTGCCAGCTAGCATCGGGGCTCAGTCATATACGGTGTATGCCAAAATTATTGATACGGTGGCGGGAAATACTGATCAGTCTGGCGGAGAAGAGGTGATTACGGGAGGGGTAGTTGAAGCGTTTACCGGTTCAAATGAAGTAAAACATCTGCCCTATGTCTACCGTTTGGAAATTCAAGCTGAGCGAAGCACAAATGCAACTGAACATGCCAGCCTGTCGGTCCTCTATGCCTATTGATCTGATGTGCCCGCTTGGGCTATCCTGCAACAGCTAACGGCAGCACCACTCAAGTGGGCTGCCGTTAGCTGTTGCAGGGCAAAAAATGTTGCCTTTTGACGGTCTATCCACTAAGGTAGCGGTCCCAAAATGTATATACCCTGCAGGTTTCGGAAGAGTCCCCATGCCAAAGAATCAAAGTCTTGAGCAGTTACGTGGCGAGATAGACCAGATCGACAGCCGACTGGTTGAGTTGCTGAATCAGCGTGCCAGAGTAGCCTCTGATGTTGGCAGGCTTAAGGCTGGCCAGGATCGCGATTTTCATGTTCCCAGCCGTGAGAGGGAAGTGCATGAGCGGGTCGCCCGCATGAATCAGGGACCCCTGCCGGAAGAGGCCTTGCACAGTATTTTCCGTGAGATCATGTCTGCCTGTTTGTCTCTGGAGTCTCCTTTGAAGGTGGCCTACATGGGGCCAAAGGCAACCTTTAGCCATCTGGCCACCATGCAGCAGTTTGGTCTGTCTGCCCAGCTTGAACCTCAAAAATCAATACCTGCTGTTTTTGAAGAGGTTGAAAAAGGTAAGGCACTCTACGGTGTCGTACCGGTGGAAAACTCTACAGAGGGTGTTGTTACCCATACCCTTGATATGTTCGTGGATAGCAACCTCCAGATTATTTCTGAAATCATCCTTGATATTCATCATGACCTCCTCTCGCGTACTGGCCGGCTGGAGGATATCCGTAAGGTATATTCCCATCCTCAGCCGATTGCTCAGTGCCGGCACTGGCTGGAAGAAAATCTGCCCAATGTGCCATTGGTGGATGTGGCCTCAACTGCCGTTGCTGCACAGATTGTCAGTGAGGACTATACCGCTGCAGCCATAGCCAGTGAATTGGCTGCATCCATGTATGATCTCAAGATGGTGCACAGCAGAATTGAAGACCAGGTCAATAATGTCACCCGTTTTCTGGTGATCTCGCGCAAGCCTGCCGAGCCGACCGGTAACGATAAGACCTCAATCATGTTTTCGGTCAGGGATGAACCCGGCATCCTCTACCGGATGCTTGAACCGTTTGCCCGGCGCGGTGTCAACCTTTCCAAAATTGAATCCCGACCGGTTAAAACCAAGGCGTGGGAGTATATCTTCTTTCTTGATATGTCCGGCCATGTTTCGGAAACGCCGGTTAGCGAAGCAATTGATGAGTTGAAGAGCTTTTGCCAGTTCCTGAAAATACTCGGTTCCTATCCGAAGGCGCGATGATTCAGCCTATGATCAATACACTCTCCGTGATCGGAGTGGGGCTGATTGGCGGTTCCTTCAGTCGTGCGTTGAAACAGGCCGGCGTTGTTAAGAGGGTGATCGGCTTTGATCTGGATTCTGCGAACCTTGCTGAGGCACTGCAGCTTGGGGTCGTTGACGAGATTGCTGCTGGTTATGCTGAAGCTGTCAGCTCTGCTGATCTGGTGTTTCTTGCTGTGCCGGTTCGGGCAATGACTGCCGCTGTGTCGGGTTGTGCTCCGTTTCTCCCGACAGGGTGTGTGGTGACTGATGGTGGCAGTGTCAAGGATGAGCTGGTTGTTGCCTGCGAAAAGCTGATGCCTGCCGGCTGTTTTTTTGTCGGGGGACATCCGATTGCCGGTACCGAGCATTCCGGTGCAAAGGCCTCGTTTGCCACGCTGTATCAGGGGCGTCGCTGTATCTTGACCCCCACCAGCCGTACCGATCAACAGGCCCTGGATCTGGTGCAGCGGCTCTGGGAGGCAGCAGGCAGCAGGGTTGAGTGCATGGAGCCGTTGACCCATGACCGGGTCTTTGCTGCAGTGTCCCACCTGCCCCATATGGTTGCCTATGCCCTGGTGCATGCCGTAAACGGCTCTGCAGAAGAAGAGGAGAATATTCTGGCCTTTTCTGCCGGTGGTTTTCGTGACTTTACCCGGATAGCTTCGTCTGATCCTTCCATGTGGCGGGATATTGCTCTGATGAACAGGTTGCCCCTGCTTGCAATGCTTGATCGCTATCAGAACGAATTTGCTGCCTTGCGAGAAAGGGTTGCAAGCGGCGACGGTGCCTGGCTTGAAAACTATTTCACCACATCAAAGCGCCTGAGAGATGAAATAATCTGACATGTTAAGGGAATACCACCCTGAGGTGACCATGCACGAACAAGCGCAACCAATTAGCGTCTCACCGGCCCAAGCTGTGCGGGGCGAGCTTGCAATTCCTGGTGACAAGTCCATTTCTCACCGTTCGATTATGTTGGGCGCCCTGGCGCAGGGCACCAGCCGCATCACGAATTTTTTACGGGGTGAAGACAACTTTTCCACCATGAAGGCGTTTCGGGCCATGGGGGTTCAGATCGAGGACGATGGTCAGACCATTGTCGTGCATGGTGTTGGACTGCATGGTTTGCAAGAGCCCGGAGATGTGCTTGACTGCGGGAACTCGGGTACGACCATCCGCCTGATGACCGGTCTCCTGTCAGGTCAGGGCTTCTTCTCGGTGCTTACCGGGGATCAGTATCTGCGTAAGCGTCCGATGAAGCGGGTAGTGGAGCCGTTGGCCCGCATGGGGGCTCAGATTGCAGGGCGGGGAGGCGGTACACTCGCCCCCCTGGCCATTACCGGTGGCAGCTTGGCCGGCATTGACTACCGGTCCCCAATTGCCAGCGCCCAGGTGAAATCAGCGCTTATGTTCGCTGGTTTATATGCCAGCGGGGAGACCAGGGTGACTGAGCCATCGCTCTCGCGTGACCATTCTGAACGGATGTTCACATTCTTTGGAGCTGATCTGGACAGGTCCAGTCATGGTGTTACCGTGCGTGGTGGCAGGGAGTTGCAGGGGCAGGAAATCTGCGTGCCGGGCGACATCTCCTCTGCTGCCTTTTTTCTGGTGGCTGCCTTGATCGTACCCGGTTCAGAACTGTTGATCCGCAATGTCGGGGTTAATCCGACCCGTACCGGTGTCATTGATATCCTGCAGGCAATGGGCGGAGATATTACCCTGCAGGACCAGCGCGAGGTTTCCGGTGAGCCGGTGGCTGACCTGCTGGTGCGTTCATCGCGTCTGAAAGGGATCGAGATCGGGGGAGATGTTGTGCCCCGTGCCATTGATGAATTCCCTGCTATCTCCGTGGCCGCTGCAGTGGCTGAAGGCGTCACCGTTATCAGAGATGCCAAGGAGTTGCGAGTCAAGGAGACGGACCGGATTGCAGCCATGGCAAGCAATCTGCGGGCTGTCGGGGCAGGGCAGATTGATGAAACGGAAGATGGTATGGTCATCCAGGGCGTTGAATCGCTGACAGGTGGTAGCGTGACCAGTTGTGGAGATCACCGGATCGCCATGTCACTGTCGGTGGCGGCGCTGGTGTGCAAGAACGAAGTGGCAATTGATGATGTTGCCTGCGTAGCCACCTCGTTTCCCGGCTTTTATGAGCTGCTGGACAGGGTGTCAGTACGATGAGACGTGAGCGTGGTGTTGTCATTGCCGTTGATGGGCCTTCCGGTGCAGGTAAAAGCACTATCAGCAGGGCGTTGTCAAAACGACTGGGGTATCTGGAGATCGATACCGGAGCCATGTACCGGGCAATGGCCTGGCTGGCCCGCGAGGCCGGACTGAATTGCGATGATCAACAGGCGGTTAAATCGTTTAGCGATCGTGCCGAAGTTGAGCTGCAACTGCATAACGGATCTACCCGGGTACTGGCAAATGGTCAGGATGTTACCAGTGAGATCCGTACCCCTGAAATTTCGATGCTGACCTCAAAGATATCAGCCCTTGCCCCGGTACGTGAGGCGATGATGAGTCTGCAGCGCAAAATGGGGGCCAAGGGGGGGGTCGTACTGGATGGCCGGGATATCGGTACGGTGGTATTTCCCGATGCGGAAATAAAGTTCTTTCTGTCAGCATCCGCTGAAGAGCGGGGGCGGCGCCGGTTTCTTGAGCTGCGGGCTAAAGGGGTGCAGACCAGTCTGCAGGAGACAATTGACAATGTTGTCAAGCGTGATCAGCAGGATTCGGAACGGGAACTTGCCCCTTTGCGGCAGGCAGAGGACGCCATCCCGATTGACTCCACCGGCCTGACCATTGACGAGGTGATTGCCCTGATGGAGCAGGTCTATCGTGAACGAACAGTAGGAAAGGAAGCCGAACTATGAAGGTAATCCTGGCAAAACGGGCCGGATTCTGTTTCGGTGTCAAGCGAGCTACCCAGATGGCCTTTGAGGCTGCCGGCAAGGATCAGAAGACCTTTACCCTGGGACCGATTATCCATTCACCGCAGGTTGTCAACAAGCTGGAAGAAATGGGAGTCGGGGTGGTCAAGGATCTCTCCGGTGTCAGTAACGGTACCGTTATTATCCGCTCCCACGGGGTACTGGCAAGCGAGATGGATGAGGCGCACCAGAAACAGCTGGAGGTGGTGGATGCCACCTGTCCTTTCGTGAAAAAGGCGCAGGAGCATGTGCAGTATCTGTCCGAGGCCGGCTATGATGTGCTGGTGGTGGGGGACGCAGACCATCCTGAGGTGCAGGGTATTGTCTCCTATGGCAAGGAAAAGGTCTATGTGGTAGCTTCCGGCGACCAGGTCAAGCAGTTGCCCAAGATGGGTAAAATGGGGGTCGTGGCTCAGACTACCCAGTCCTTTGACAACCTGAAGAGTGTGGTTACCGAGTGCCTGCGCCGTGGTGGTGAGGTGCGGGTTTACAACACCATCTGTGATGCAACGGCAGTGCGGCAACAGGAAGCCACAGAGCTGGCCCAGCAGGTCGACTGTATGATTGTGATCGGTGGCTTCAACAGTGCCAATACCCGCCGCTTGGCCGAAATATGTACAGAAATTCAGCCCAGGACCTACCATATCGAAACGGCTGCAGAGATAGATTGTTCATGGTTTCAGGGGGTTGACACGGTGGGGGTGACCGCTGGCGCCTCAACCCCGAAATGGATCATTGATGAAGTCATGAATCGTCTTGATCAGGTAAAGAATTCACATTGAATAAATAGTAAAAGTGTGTAAAAGTAATCAACTCGCGTCAGCTATCGGTCGGCGGTAGCCGGACGGCGAAAATTAACCAGGGGGTATTGGTCACATGACTGAAGTGAAACGACTCAACGTAGATACCGATGATATGGACGTTGAGCACCAAAGCAACGAATTTGCAGAACTGTTCAGCGCCAGCCTGAAAGAGCAGGAGCGGCCTGAGCGGGATAAAATACTTGAGGGGACCGTTGTTCGTGTTGATCCTGATACGGTATTGGTGGATGTTGGCCGTAAATCTGAAGGCTTTGTTCCCATCAGTGAATTCAGGGATGCTGAAGGCAATGTATCGGTTTCTGTCGGTGATAAAGTCAAGGTTGTATCCAGCCGTGATGGCGGCAACAAGTTTTCCAAAAAGCGTGCTGATCAGATGGCAGCCTGGGAAACCATCCATGAAGCTGGCGGCGAGGGTGCTGTACTTGAAGGTACCATTATTGCCAAGACCAATGGCGGCTTCACCGTTGCCATCGGCGGCATCAATGCGTTCTTGCCTGCTTCACAGGTTGATACCCGTCCTTCCGGCAATGGCGATGCCTACATCGGCGTAGCCGGCCAGTTCAAGGTCATCAGTCTGAACCAGAAGCGTGGCAACATCGTTCTGTCCCGTCGCGCACTGCTTGAGGAAGAGCGTGCTGAATCCCGCAAGGCAACCCTTGAGAAACTGTCTGAAGGTCAGATTATGCAGGGTGTAGTCAAGAACCTGACTGAGTACGGTGCCTTTGTTGATCTGGGCGGTGTTGATGGTCTGTTGCACGTGACTGATATCTCCTGGGGCCGTGTAGGCAAGCCGGCTGATGTGCTGAAGCCGGGCCAGGAAGTAAATGTCAAGATCCTTAAGTTTGACCGCGAAAAGGGCAAGGTTTCTGTTGGTATCAAGCAGACCCTGCCTGATCCGTGGCAGGACATTGCCAACCGTTTCCCGGAAGGTACCCGTGTTTCCGGCAAGGTTGTCAGCCTGATGGATTACGGCGCATTTATTGAGCTTGAATCAGGTATTGAAGGTCTGGTACACGTTTCAGAAATGTCCTGGACCAAGCGGGTTCGTAAGGCTGCTGATATGCTGAACGTTGGCGATCAGGTGGATGTGGTTGTGCTGGGTGTGGATCTGCAGAACCGTAAGATCTCTCTGGGCCTCAAGCAGGTTAACGATAACCCCTGGCAGTCCATTGCTGAGCGCTATCCGGTTGGTACCAAGCTGGAGGGCCAGATCAAGAACATGACCGACTTCGGTATGTTCATCGGTATTGAAGAAGGTATCGACGGTCTGGTACACGTTTCAGATATCTCCTGGACCAAGCGGGTCAAGCATCCTGGCGATGTGTACAGCAAGGGTGATCTGGTTCAGGCCGTTGTACTCAAGGTTGATCCCCAGAATGAGCGTGTCTCCCTGGGTATCAAGCAACTGACTCCGGATCCATGGTCACTGGTACCGCAAAAGTATGCACCGGGCACCCGTCTGGTTGGCAAGGTCGCCTCTACCACCGACTTCGGTGTGTTTGTTGAGATCGAAGAAGGGATTGAAGGCCTGATCCACGTTTCCGAGCTTTCCCGTGAAAAAGTACCTTCTGCCAAAGACTTCGCCAATGTTGGTGATTCCATTGAGGCAGTTGTGCTGAACGCTGATTCACGCGAGCGCCGCATCTCCCTGTCAGTGAAATCTCTGGCAGCAGCAGCTGAGAAGGCAGAGTTTGAATCCTATCTTGGTGGTGGTCAGGGTGAGGCAACTTCAAACCTGGGCGACCTGCTGAAGAGCCAGATGGATAAGGCACGCTAGTTTAGCCGTTCTTTGTAACGTATCTGCAAGAGGGGCATGGTACCGGTTGGTACGATGCCCTTTTTGCATGGTGATGATGGGGAGGGGCAGGTGCCGACCGGTCAGGAGTCAACAAAAACATGCCAGGATAGCCCGTCAGGGCAGTTGTTGCTGGGGATTCGTCAGTTTAATGCTGCCCAGTGGTATGAATGCCATGAAACCCTGGAACTGCTCTGGATTTCGGCAACGGGTGAGGTGCGTAATCTGTATCAGGGGATTATCCAGCTTGCCATAGCCCTGCACCACTGGCGTAATGGTAACTTCAGCGGTGCACTCAGTTTGCTTGATGGCGGTGTGGGCTATTTACGTAAGCTGCCGCAAACCTGTCTGTGGATTGATGTTGTAGGGTTGATCAGTCAGGCTGAGTCGGTGAAAGAACAGCTTGCGTCTCTGGGGCGGTCGGGGATGGCGGAACTGGATCACAATTTAATTCCCAAAATTGTGACTGCATCAGTTTAGAGCTGCGTAATCAATTGCCACACAAAAAGGACAGGCATGTTGCCTGTCCTTTTTGTGTAACGAGCGTGTGAAACAGCTTATTGAGCTGCTTTTACCATCAGCTCACTGACCAGCTTGGTGAACTTGAGCGGGTCTTTGATCGGTGTACCTTCGGTTAGCAACGCCTGATCATAGAGCAGGTCAGAATAATCCAGAAGACGGCTGTTTTCCGGGTTCTGTTTGTACATGTCACCCATCACCCTCACAATCGGGTGGTCAGGGTTCAGCTCCAGCACCCGCTTGGACTCTGGCACAGCCTGGTTCATGGCCTTCATGATCCGCTCCATGTTGGCGTTCATGCCAAAATCATCGGCCACCAGACAGCAGGCGCTGTCAGTCAGGCGGTTTGAGAAGCGAACCTCTTTGATTTTACTCTCTAGGCGACCCTTGATTAACTCCAGCAGGGAACCGAACTCCTTCTTGGCCTCTTCCTGTTTCTTCTCTTTTTCCTTTTTCTCATCTTCGCTGTCCAGGTCTACATCACCCCGGTCAACAGCTTTGAGGCTCTTTTCCTGATACTCGTGCAGCGACTGCACTACCCACTCATCAACCGGGTCAGTCAGGAACAGTACTTCAAACCCTTTGGCATTGAACGCCTCCAGCAGTGGTGACTGCTCCAGGCTAGACTTGTCCTCGCCAGTAATGTAGTAGATCTCCTTCTGTGCCTCAGGCATCCGCTCTACATATCCCTTCAGAGATACATACTCCCCTTCAGCAGTGCGGGTACTCTGGAACAGCATCAACTCCTGCAGCTTTTCCTTGTTGGCATAGTCAAAATGCAGCCCCTCCTTCAAAACCGGGCCAAACTCCTTCCAGAAAGTCAGGTACTGGCCGTACTCCTTCTCCTTCAGCTCGGCCAGAGTGGAGAGGATCTTGTTGACCAGGCTCTTCTGAATCCGCTTGATCTGCACATCCTCCTGCAGGATCTCACGGGAGACGTTCAGCGGCAGATCGGATGAATCCACTACGCCGCGGACAAAGCGCAGGTAATCCGGCAGCAGGGCATCGCACTTCTCGGTAATGAAGACCCGCTTGACATACAACTGAATGCCCCGCTTGCGCTCAGCCATGAACAGGTCAAACGGCTCCTTGGCCGGCAGGTAGAGCAGTGCCTTGAATTCGCTGGTACCTTCGGCAGCAAAGTGGATGGTTTTGAAAGGATCTTCAAAGTCATGGGAGACATGCTTGTAGAACTCTTTGTATTCCTCCTCGGTCACCTCGCTCTTGGGGCGGGCCCAGATCGCCTTCATGGAGTTAAGGGTCTGTTCCTCGATCTTCTCGATGGTGCCGGCCCCTTCGATCTCTTCACCATCCACCCCTTTGGGGGTCTCGGTGCGGGTGATATCCATGCAGACCGGATACTGGATAAAGTCGGAGTATTTCTTGACGATGGAGCGGATCTTCCACTCATCCAGATACTCTTTAAACTCTTCCTTCAGGTGCAGCACGATCTCGGTGCCGCGCTCTGCCTTGCTGCAGTCTTCAATGGTATAGGAACCGTCACCGGTCGATTCCCAGCAGGTAGCGTGGGCAGCATCACCGGCCCGGCGGGTGGTCAGGATCACCTTGTCAGCCACCATGAATGAAGCATAGAAGCCAACCCCGAACTGGCCGATCAGTTCCGGCTGCTGGGCTGCAGCTGCATCCTTCATGGCCTGCACAAAGGATTTGGTGCCGGACTTGGCAATGGTGCCGATGTTCTCTTCCACCTCGGCCATGGACATGCCGATGCCGTTATCGCGAATGGTCAGGGTACCGGCATCCTTGTTGGGGATCAGTTTAACCTTCCAGTCGCTGTTGCCTTCCAGCAGGGATTCATTGGACTGGGCCTCAAAACGGGCCTTGTCAATGGCGTCGGATGCGTTGGAGATCAGCTCCCGCAGGAAGATGTCGCGGTTGGAGTAGAGTGAGTGGATAACCAGGTCAAGTAGCTGCTTAACTTCGGTCTGGAACTGCTTTGTTGCCTTGGACATACGGATAAATCTCCTTGTGCAGGGTAAATAGTCTGGACAGCAGACAAGATAAGCATCAATCGTCAGAAATCAAGGGCAGGGCAGTAATTTAGCACTTACGCTACAGCTCCTCGGTCTTGAACTCGCTATAGCCTTCGTAATAATAGCTGATATCAATCCCCTTCATAAACAGGGCGCGGTCGTCAATCTGGTCAGTAAGGGCCTGTTTCAGCAGGAATTTTATTTCAAGGTCCTTCACCACACTGCGCTGCATGGCGGAAAGGTATTCTTCTTTGTCAACCCGGTTCCAATCAACCACCTGCCGGATTTCTTTTTTAAGCATCAGATCCAGCCAGATGCGGGTGGCGCGGCCATTGCCTTCGCGGAAAGGGTGGGCAACATTCATCTCGACATATTTTTCAATGATTTGATCAAACGTGCTTTGCGGCATGGCATCGATATGTTTCAACGATGGTTCTAAATACATGAGTGGCACAAAACGGAAATCCCCTTTGGCAATATTCAGATCACGGATTTTTCCGGCAAAGGGGTATATATCCTCAAACAAATAGGCATGAATAAACACAAGCCCGGCAAAGGTACCTATTTCCACTTTGTTAATATCGCCGGAATCAAAAAGCTGCCTGGCTTTCTGCTTGCTGATTTTTTCTTCAGCTTTGGTCAACTCGATCTGATCAGTGATATTGAGTTTGTTGTCCAAGATCATAGCCCGCCTCTATATTAAAACACGGAACCACAAATATTGATTTCTTTTGTCGGGTTGTGAACATCTGGAATTAGTGCAAATGCAAGTTTATTAAAGTACAATTATCAATTCAATTAATTTGTTGTTTAAATAATCTCTATCCCATAATATTATGTTATTTGATTTTGCCAGCTCTTTTGCAGAGTTAGTGAAATAATTATTGGTGATAACGAATCCTCTTTCGATACCATAATGTTTTATTCCAGCTACTATTTCTTGTACAGCAGCATTAGAAACTGAATTTGAGTAGCATTTTGCTTGGATACCAATTTTAATACCATTTTTTTCAGCTATAACATCAACACCTTGATCCCCTGAAGATTTTGTCAAGTATGTTTTGTACCCCATATTGTTGAATAATGCGCATATTGCTTTCTCAAATTCAGAACCAGTCATCAAATCAATGTCATTAATATTCAATATATGATATTCAGGCTTAATGTTTAACATGCTCTCAAATGACTCTAATTCAACTTCGCTAGCTACATCAGCCGCTATATCGTCAATTAAATGAGATAGGGCTATATTGCATTTTATGAAACTGCTTGTATTATTATCACTAACAACTCCGGAAAACATGTCTCTCATCATAAAATAATATGTTAAATATCCAATGGTTGTTGTGTTTTTTAAGTCGATATATTCGCATCTAATTAATGCATTTATGGCTGATTTAATGCTTGTTAAATTGTTTATTATGCCATCAAACTTGTGTTTTGATAAATTTCCGTAGTATGACTTCGATACTTTAAGCAGTAATGCGTAAGTAAAATAATCTAGTGTTTCACTGTCTTCTATATTACATTTTCTACCTAATAACTTTGATACTTTATCAAAGTAATCGTGTTTGAATTTATACATATAATCATCTACGTTGTTATAGTTTATTGTAACTCCATAAACCATGCAGTAGCTAGGTATTTTTGTGTACTTAGCAAAAATTTCATTTTCTACAATTAGTAGGTTGTTAATGTTCAATAACAGGTCGTTAGGTATTCTCGACAATATATTATTGACAAGTGTAACATTTGAATCGTCATTGCAATAGTCATCACACAGATTTTTTAACTTATCTGACAAAGTCATGTATAATTTCTCCAGTGATCACCTTCAGTAATAATTGCATGTGCATTTAGTTGTAACTTAGTAATTCCGGTTTGTTCTGCTGGAGCCAAACATTAAACTCTTTAATATTTTCTGTTGTTATTTTAAGGGATGTCAAATTGATAGCTGCACGGGTAATCATAGAAATAGCTTCAAATTTAGGATCAATTTCTATTTCTTCGTGTTCTGGAAAGTTGAAATGTTTCAACTCATTGCGGTGAAAATTAATGTACTTCTCACCTACTTCTTTTTTTGTAAATTTACCTTTAAAATCATCTGTTAACCCTGTCGTCAAGATTGAGTATGCCGTTTCTTCATTGAGATTCTTGGCATACACCCCAAGAATTTCTTCGGCTGCTCCTGCTAAGGTAATTGCGCTGAGGTAATTTTTGTCTCGCAGGAACAACTGGATTGCTGTATCAAGCAGGATAAAGGCCATTATTAATTTATGAATTTTCACAATATTTTCTCCTCTTGGGTAATCGTTCGTATCCACTATGGGAGCATTCATTCTTATAGTAGTAGGATTTCATATTAGACAGACAATCCCCCACAATAGAGAATTTACCGCCTACCGGCTCACATCAAAATATTTTCCCTTCGGGTGGTGAAAGACCAGGGCCGAGACTGAGGCTTCAGGGTCCATCATATCCCCTTCAGTCAGCTGAATGCCGATCTGCTCGGGCTTCAGTAATGTAAACAGTTTTCGCTGATCAGCCAGTTCAGGGCAGGCCGGATAGCCAAAGGAGACCCTGATTCCCTGATACTCGGCATTGAAGAGCTGTTTCATGCTCAGAGCCTGATCATCCACAATCCCCCAGGAGGTGCGGATCCGTTTGTGCAGGTATTCTGCGGTGGCCTCGGCCATTTCAAGGGCCAGAGCCTGCAGCAGGTGGGAGTTGAGGTAGTCCCCTTCAGCCTTCCATTTTTCAGACAGTTCCCGTACACCCTGACCGCAGGTAACGGCAAACAGAGCCATGCTGTCCTTCTCGCTACCAGCCAGAGGCCGGACAAAGTCTGCCACACAGAGCTGTTCGCCGCTTTTCTGGCGGGGCAGGCTGAAGCGGGTTGCTTCTGAACCATCGGCATTAAACAGGATCAGGTCATTGCCATCTCCGTTGGTTTGATAGAAACGATAGATGGCCTGGGGCTTGATCAGCCCTTCTTGCAGCACTCGCTCCAGCATCGCCTCAACGGTCAGGTGCAGCTTGGTCGCCTTTTCGTCCTGGCCAGCCAGCAGTTTGTCCACTGATCCAGTCAGCCCTAAATGTTTGGTGTAGAGCATCTGGCGGTTCAGGTAGGGGATGATCTGGCCAACCGGGATATCCCGCAGGATATGCTGCTCAAAATCAGGCGCCGCAAGGATGGGAGCGCTGCTGTTGATAGCTGATTTTGCTGATCCTGTTGCAGGCGCTGATTGGCCTGCTGCCTTGGCTGCTGCGATTTTTGCACTGGCCTCCTGTTGACGGGCCAGGTCAAGCATCAACTGCTGACGCAGCGCTGGATCAACCAGTTGGTTGGCCAGTTCCAGGCCGGCCATGGCATCCTTGGCATACAGTACCGGGCCGTTATACTCCGGTGTAATCCGGGTGTCGGCAAAGGCGCGGGACAGGGCAGCGCCCCCCACCAGCAACGGCGCATCTATACCGGCTGCCTTCAGGTCTGCGGCAGTGACTATCATCTGCAGGGCACTCTTGACCAGCAGACCGGACAGGCCGATGAAGTCAGGATTTTCCCGTTTTGCTGCGGCAATCAACTCTTCCGGGCCCACCTTGATCCCCAGGTTGATCACCTCAAATCCGTTGTTGGAGAGGATAATCTCCACCAGGTTTTTACCGATGTCGTGCACATCACCCTTGACCGTGGCCAGCAGCATCTTGCCTTTACTGGAGGTCTCATCCTTTGACAGATGGGGCTCCAGATGGGATACCGCAGCCTTCATCGCCTCGGCAGACTGCAGCACCTCTGCCACAATCAGCTGGTTGTCGTTAAACAGCCGCCCAACTTCAGCCATGCCAGCCATCAGGGGCCCATTGATGATCTCCAGTGGCTTGTCACCACGGGCCAGGGCAGCATCCAGATCAGCAGTCAGGCCATCCTTGCTGCCTTCAATGATGTAGAGCGGCAGACGCTGATCAAGTGGCAGTTCTGCTGCCGGGGCATGGGAAACCGGTTTTTTGTCGCGGAACGCAGCAGCAAAGGCAGCCACCGGATCTGTACCGCGCCAGAAGATCAGGTCTTCAGCCAATGTGCGCTCTGCTTCAGGGATGGAGGCATACCGCTCCAGCTTCTCAGTGTTGACAATGGCATAGCCCAGACCTGCCTTAACGCAGTGGTACAGGAACACTGCGTTAAGCACCTCGCGCCCTGCTGCGGGCAGGCCGAAGGATACGTTGGAGATCCCCAGGATGGTGCTGCACTGGGGGAAGGTCTCGGTGATCAGGCGCACCCCTTCAATGGTCTCGACAGCAGAGCCGATGTAGTTGTCATCACCACTGCCCACTGGAAACACCAATGGATCAAAGATCAGGTCTTCAGGCCGCAGGCCATACTTGTTGACCAACAGGTCATAGGAGCGTTGAGCCACTTCCAGCTTGCGCTGGCGGGTAACGGCCATGCCGTTTGCGGGATTTTCATCAATACAGCCCACCACCACAGCCCCGCCGTAGTGCCTGAGCAGCGGTGCTACCTTGGCAAAGCGTTCTTCGCCATCCTCCAGGTTGATGGAGTTGATCACGCACTTGCCCTGCAGCCGTTGCAGTGCCAGCTCAGTCACTTTTGCATCGGTGGAGTCGATCATGATCGGTGCCCGTACCTTTTTGGGCAGATACACCAGCATCTGCTCCATGTCGGCCAGCTCATCACGATCTGGATTGGCCACACAGATGTCAATCACCTGGGCACCGGTCTTGACCTGGGCCCGGGCAATCTCGGCCGCCTCTTCAAACTGACCGGCCACGATCATGTTCTTGAACTTGCGGGAACCGATTACGTTGGTCCGCTCACCCACCAGGATCGGGCGGTTATCTTCTTCAATGAACAGCGGTTCAATGCCGGAGACCAGCCTGCGGCGGGTTGTTACCGGTTTACGGGGCTGTCTGCCTGCTGCCATCTTTGCAATGGCAGCAATATGGGCCGGCGAGGTACCGCAACAGCCGCCAATGATATTCAGCCAGCCCTGATCCACAAAGCGGGACAGCTTTTGAGCCAGGGAGTCGGGTGATTCGGCATAGTGGCCGTTCTCATCCGGCAGACCGGCATTGGGGTAGACCGAGATATGGCAGGTGGCCAGCTCGGACAGGGCCCGCAGGTGATCAGTCATGAACTCAGGACCGGTGGCGCAGTTCAGGCCGATGCTGATCAGCCCCAGGTTCTCCTCCAGATGGGTCAGGGAGGCGTACAACGCCTCGACATTCTGGCCGGCCAGCATGGTGCCGGTTGGCTCAATGGTGCCGGAGACCATCAGCGGGACCCGTTGTCCGGTCTGTTCAAAGGCCAGCCGGATACCTTCAGCAGCAGCCTTGAGGTTCAAAGTGTCTTGAGCGGTCTCCAGCAGCAACAGGTCTACCCCGCCAGCCAACAGGCCGATGGTCTGACCTTTGAAAGCCGTAACCAGTTGTTCAAAGGTTACACCGCCGGTGACTGAGATGGTGCGGGTGGTGGGCCCCATGGAACCGGCCACAAAGCGGGGCTTCTCAGGCGTGCTGTAAGCGTCACAGGCCTTGCGTGCCACCAGGGCAGCGGCCTTGTTCAGTTCAAACACCTTGTCTGCCAGGCCATACTCAGCCAGCACGATATCAGTTGAGCCAAAGGAACAGGTCTCCACAATATCAGCCCCAGCCTCCAGATAGGCCTTATGTACATCTTCGATCACATCGGGACGGGTCAAGACCAGCATCTCATTGCAGCCTTCATAGGCTTCACCGCCAAAGTCGGCAGCGGTCAGGTTACGGGCCTGCAACTGGGTGCCCATGGCGCCGTCAAGGATCAGGATACGCTGGAAAAGGGCCTGCAGTACGGGATTGTTGGTCATGGTAAGAGTCCTTCGGTCAGTTCAAGTATGGCTTCGGCCTTGTTAAAGGTGTAGAGGTGTACCCCCTGCACACCGCTAGCCAGCAGTTCTTCGGCCTGTTTGCGGGCATGGGCTACCCCCACCTTGCGCACCTCGGCAGCGCCGCCGCGTTGGTCCGCCGCTTCCAATGCCGCCATAAAGTCAGGCGGGATAAAGGCGCCGGAAAGCTGTTTGATCCGCTCGATCATCTTCAGGTTTAAGACCGGCAGAATACCGGGGATGATCAGCTTGGTGATGCCCCGTTCCCGGGCCCGCTTGACAAAATCAAAGTAGAGCTGGTTATCGAAGAAGAGCTGGGTTACGGCAAAATCACCGCCCAGATCCATCTTCAGCTTCAGGTAGCCCAGATCCGCCTCGGGGCTGATAGCCTCAGGGTGGGATTCCGGGTAGGCTGCCACGCCTATCCCAAAATCCGGATGACTTTGACGTACAAAGCTGACCAGGTCTGAGGCAAAGTGATAGGGGCTTTCCGTGATCTCGCTGGCCGGGGTATCCTGCGGTGGATCGCCACGCAGCGCCAGGATGTTCTGGATACCGGCTGCTTTCAGATCATCCAGAAAACGGTTCAGACGGTCGGCCTGGGCGCCCACGCAGGTCAGGTGCGCCATGGTCTCCAGACCTAACTCCTTCTGCATAGTGGTAACGATCTCAAGGGTGGCGTTCTGGTTACTGCCGCCAGCACCGTAGGTGACCGAGGCAAACAACGGGTTCAGGCTGGCCAGACGTTCTACCACCTTGAAAAAGGCAGGCCAATCCTGGCGCTCCTTGGGGGGGAAGTATTCCACCGAGACAAAACGGCAACCGGTTGCAAGTTTGTCAGCTATCTTCATAGTTAATACATCCTTGTTGAATAATAATTCAGATTCCGGTTCAAGGATGATATCAAGGCGGCGAGGAGTTCGGTGACACAGGTGTACACGTAGTACATCGAGGAACCGAAGACGAGCCAACGAAGAGAGCGCCTTGAAATGGAATCTGAATAAGTGGTGTACTATAGCAGGCCTGAGCTGCCTGCGCCACAAAAACTAGTTGTGCCAACCAGCTTTGTATTGACGGAATGCCTCAAAAACACTATAAAAAACGATTCTATGAACCAGAAAAAACTCTACATTGATACGGTTGGCTGTCAGATGAATGTCAACGATTCTGAGCGGATTGTGACCATGCTGCAGCCACTGGGCTATACCCAGACAACCCGCAGGCATGAGGCCAGGCTGATCCTGTTCAATACCTGTACCGTGCGGGCCGGGGCAGAGGAGTGTCTGCTTCAGAACATCGCCAACCTGAAGAACCTGAAGCGTAAAAAAACCGGCACCCTGATCGGGGTGGCCGGTTGTGTTGCCCAGCAGATGGGTGAAGAGCTGCTGCAGAAATTCCCTTGGGTGGATCTTGTGTTTGGCACCCATAATCTGCATCTGGTGCCGGAGATGGTGAAGGATGCCGAGCAGGGCAGGCGACGGGCTGAGACCGATTTCCTGGACAGCAGCGAACGGCTTGACCTGTTTCCGCCGATTGAAGGACGCAAACGGGTCTCCGCCTTTGTCACTGTGATGCAGGGCTGCGATAACTTCTGCTCCTACTGTATTGTCCCCTATGTGCGGGGCAGGGAGATCAGCCGTCGTTTTGCCGAGATCCTGCAGGAGGTGCAGGATCTGGCTGAACAGGGGGTGCGCGAAGTTGTTCTGCTGGGACAGAACGTCAACTCCTACGGTTTGCGGGGAGAGCAGCAGCCCCCCTTTGCCGAGCTTGTCAGGGCTGTGGCGGCGGTATCCGGTATCGATCGGGTCAGGTTTGTGACCTCCCACCCCAAGGATATGTCTGACGACCTGATTGTCTGCTTTGCTGATCTGCCCAAGCTGTGCGGTTCGCTGCACCTGCCGGCCCAGGCCGGCAATAACAGGATCCTGAAGGCGATGAACCGGGGCTACAGCCGCGAACATTATCTGGAGACCATTGCCAAGCTGCGTCAGGCCCGGCCCGGCATCAAGCTGACCGGTGACATGATTGTCGGATTTCCCGGTGAGACTGAGGCAGAGTTTGAAGAGACCCTCTCGTTGATGGAGGAGGTGCGCTACTTTGACCTGTTTTCCTTTGTCTATTCCCCCCGGCCCGGTACCAAGGCTGCTGAACTGACGGATGATCTGCCTAAAGAGGTCAAGCTGGCGCGGCTGGATCGTCTGCAGAAGCTGCAGGCTGTGCACTCCCGTATCCACAACGAGGCCTATGTCGGCTCGACCCAGCAGGTGCTGGTGGAGGGGCTGGCCAAGCGGCATGGCCAGGTCAGTGGCCGTTGCGATAGTGGGCGGATCGTTAATCTGGCCGGCTCGCCGACTCTGATCGGCAAACTGGTGGATGTAAACATTCTGGAAGGATATGCCAACTCACTGTTGGGTGAACTTCAATGAACTCACCGCAGAGGGCTCAGAGGTACACAGAGGAAAACCTGAAGACAATTTCAGGCCATGTTGTTGATGCTGCCATGAAAGTTCACTCAGCCCTGGGACCAGGATTATTGGAAAGTGCCTACGAAACATGCCTAAAGCATGAGCTGTTGAAACGTGGTCTTGAGGTAAAAAGTCAGGTTGAGCTTCCCATTGTGTATGACGGTGTTAGACTCGATGCTGGTTATCGCATTGATTTGCTTGTGTCTGATGCTATTGTTGTTGAGCTTAAATCCGTTGATAAAATTGCACCAATTCATGAAGCACAACTGTTGTCTTATTTGAAGTTAAGTAATCTTCAGGTAGGGCTCCTTATGAATTTCAATGTCATACACCTCAAGGACGGTATCAAGAGAATGGTAAACAGGTATCAACCTCTGCGATCCTCTGCGTCCTCTGCGGTAAAATAATGTGAGGCATCCATGAGCACCGAAGCAACCAACACCCCGACAGCAAACTTTCTGCGTACCATTGTCAGTGACGACCTTGCCAGTGGCAAGCACAAGACCGTGGTGACCCGCTTTCCGCCTGAGCCCAACGGGTACCTGCATATCGGCCATGCCAAGTCGATCTGTCTCAACTTCGGTCTGGCCCGCGACTTTGGCGGACAGTGTCACCTGCGCTTTGATGACACCAATCCGGTCAAGGAAGAGACCGAGTATATCGAGTCGATCAAGGAGAGCGTGCGCTGGCTGGGATTTGACTGGGGCGAGCATCTCTATCATGCCTCAGAGTACTTTGAACAGCTCTACCAGTGGGCCGAGTACCTGATTCAGCAGGGTAAGGCCTATGTGGATGACCTGACCCCGGAACAGATGAAGGAGTATCGCGGTACCCTGACCGAACCGGGCAAGGAATCCCCCTTCCGCAGCCGTAGCGTGGAGGAAAACCTGGATCAGTTCCGCAGGATGCGGGCCGGTGAGTTTCCTGACGGCATGAAAGTGTTGCGGGCCAGGATCGATATGGCCTCCCCGAACATGAACCTGCGCGACCCGGTGCTGTACCGGATTCTGCACACCAGCCACCCCCATGTGGGGGATGCCTGGTGCATCTACCCGATGTACGACTTTACCCATGGCCAGTCCGATGCCATCGAGGGGATCACCCACTCCATCTGTACCCTGGAGTTTGAATCCCACCGTCCGTTGTACGAATGGTTTCTTGAGAATCTGCCGGTGCCTGCCAAGCCGCGCCAGTACGAGTTTGCCCGCCTGAACCTCTCCTACACCGTGATGAGCAAGCGCAAGCTGCAGGAACTGGTGCAGACCGGTCTGGTCAATGGCTGGGATGACCCGCGCATGCCCACCATCATGGGCTTGAAACGTCGCGGCTTCACTCCGGCTGCGATCCGTACCTTCTGTGACCGGATCGGGGTTGGCCGCAGTGATGCCTGGATCGGCTATGAGCTGCTGGAAGATTGCGTCAGAAATGATCTGAATGAGAACGCTTTACGGGCCATGGCCGTGCTGCACCCGATCAAGCTGATCATTGATAATTATCCTGAAGATCAGGTGGATCAGTTTGAGGTGGCAAACCATCCATCAAAGCCTGAACTAGGTGTGCGCAAGCTACCGTTCTCAAAAGAGATCCTTATTGATGCGGATGACTTTATGGAGAACCCGTCCAAGGGGTTCCATCGCCTGACCATAGGCGGTGAAGTCAAGCTGAAGTATGCCTACGTGGTCAAGTGTACCGGAATGGTCAAGGATGAGCAGGGCAGGGTGGTTGAGCTGCATGCCGACTATGATCCCGGCTCCACCAATGGGCCGATGACCTCTGACGGTCGCAAGATCAAAGGGGTGATCCACTGGCTTTCAGCTCCCCATGCTGCAACCGTAGAGGCCCGTCTGTTTGATCGCCTGTTCAGTGATGCCAACCCGGATCGCGGCGGTGCCGACTACAAGCAGTTCCTGAACCCTGAGTCGCTGCAGACCCTGCCGCAGTGCCGGGTTGAAGCATCGCTGCTGGATGCAGCGCCTGGCCAGAGCTTTCAGTTTGAACGTCTGGGCTATTTCTGCGCTGATCAGAAGGATTCGCAACCGGGTAAACCGGTCTTTAACCGTGTGGTGACCCTGCGGGATACCTGGGGCGGAAAGAACTAGGCAATGGCATTTTCTCAAAATATTTCAGACGTTCGTCAGTCACAGCAGGATGAGATGCGGAGATGTTCTCCGTCTGAGCGATTGTTAATGGCCCTTGAGTTGTCGGATCTGTGTGTGCAACTGCATACTGCAGGCAAACAGGCACTGAAAGAAACCGATGCTACTGGAACAGCTCAAAAAAACTACTGAACTGCTGACAGGCCTACAGGCGCAAGGCCTGATATCAGGTTTCGCCCTTATCGGTGGTCTGGCGGTTTCAACCTGGTCAACCCCTCGTGCAACCATGGATATTGATCTATTGTTGCTTGTTCAACCAGAAGATCGTGTCCGTCTGGTTGATGCCTTACGTGCAGCAGGTATTTCAGCAGAACTGTTCAAAGGCGGTTTTGATGATCCAGTACCGTACCTGATCAGGGCTGAACATATTGATATTATTGTGGTGACCAGAAAACTTGAGTCTGATGCGGTAAAGGCAAGTATTCAGATTGATCTGGCTGGCTGTGCACTTCCTGTTGCGTCGCCTGAATACCTGGTCCTGTTAAAACTTCAGGCAGGCGGCCCCAAGGACCTGATGGATATCCGAGAATTATTAACATCTGTACCTCTTGATAGAAAACGTTTGATAGAACTGGCTTGCCAGTACAAGCTTGACAAGGCATTGGAAGCCTTGCTTCAGAAATGAGTGGTAAAGCTATGGAAAACACAAGCTACAAAGCAGGATTTGTCTCTATTATCGGACGCCCCAATGTGGGCAAGTCCACCCTGTTGAACCGGATTCTTGGTGAGAAGATCGTGGCGGTCTCGGACAAACCCCAGACCACCCGCAACGTGATCCGGGGCATCCTGTCCGATGAAACCAGTCAGATCGTGTTTGTGGATACTCCGGGTATTCATACTGCCCGTACCAGGATCAATCGGGCCATGGTTGATGCTGCCATGACCGTGGTAACCGGGGTTGATCTGATGCTGCTGGTGGTGGATGCCACCCAGAAGATTGAAGAAGCATTCATTAAGGATATCTGTGGAAAGGCCGGAGCACCGATCTATCTGGTCCTGAACAAGATCGATCAGGTCACACCCAAAGAAAAACTGTTTACGGTAATTGAGGGCTATACCCGGCTGTACGACTTTCCGGAGATTATTCCGATCTCAGCCCAAAGCGGCAGCAATATTGAACGTCTGGTGGACCTGGTGCGGGAACAGCTGCCGGAAGGTGAGGCGCTCTTCCCGGATGACATCCTAACTGACCTGCCGGAGAAGTTTATTGTGGCAGAACTGATCCGCGAAAAGGTCTTCCGTCTGACCAACCGCGAGGTGCCCTACGGTACTGCTGTGGTGGTGGAGGCGTTTGCCGAGCGGGAAAACGGGCTGGTGGCAATCAACGCCACCATTATGGTGGAACGGGATTCCCACAAAGGGATTATCATTGGCAAAAAAGGGGTCATGCTTAAAAAGATCGGTGAACAGGCCCGTCGCGATATTGAACGCCTGCTGGGAACCAAGGTGTATCTGGAGCTGTTTGTTCAGGTACAGGAACGCTGGACTGAGCGGACCGCCATGCTGAGAGAGTTGGGATACGAGTGAGCCAAAACTATTGCGGAGGCCGTTTACTGCGTTGCGCAGTGCTCGCTCCTTCGCCTACCTGCATTGGTATGTCTCAGTCGCTGCGCGCCGGGCGCCTTGTATCCGGCCTTCCTCATGATGTTTTGAAAGAGACTCAAATATGAAATCAATAGTAGCCATAGTAGGCCGTCCCAATGTGGGCAAATCAACCCTGTTCAACCGGATTGTGGGTGAGCGCAGGGCGATTGTGGATGATATGCCCGGCGTGACCCGTGACCGCAACTACGCGGTGGTGGAGCGGTTTGAGAAACCGTTTATCCTGGTGGATACCGGCGGGTTTGAGCCGGTCACCGAAGATCGCATGCTGCAGCAGATGCGGGAACAGTCGCTTTTGGCCATGGAAGAGGCGGACGTGATCCTGTTTCTGATGGATGCCAAACAGGGCTTGACCCCGGCAGACAATGAGGTTGCCACCATGCTGCGGCGGGTGGACAAGCCGGTCTTCTATGTGGTCAACAAGGTCGATGGCGAGAAGATCGAGAACGAGGCAGCCGAGTTCTATGCCCTGGGTATCGACAACATGCACACCATCTCGGCTGCCCATAATCGCGGCATCCGGGACCTGTTGGATGAAATTATGGCCCTGTTGCCTGATGAACCGTTGCCGGGCGAAGATGAGGTGACCAGGATTGCGGTGGTGGGGCGCCCCAATGTGGGCAAGTCATCGCTGGTCAACCGGCTGCTGGGGTTTGAGCGGGTGGTGGCCAATCCCGTTGCCGGCACGACCCGCGATTCAGTGGATACCTTTTTTACCTGTAACAAAAAACGGTACTGCCTGATTGATACGGCCGGTATCCGGCGTAAGGGCAAGACTAGCCAGAAGCTTGAAAAGTACAGCGTTGTTGATGCCTTGAAGAGTATTGAACGGGCTGATGTGGCCCTGATCGTGCTGAATGCGGAAGACGGTATCACGGAGCAGGACAAGCATATTGCCGGCTATGTCTACGAGGCAGGCCGTGCCTGCCTGTTTGTGGTCAACAAATGGGATACCCTGGAGAAGGACAACAAGACCATCGGCAAGTTTGTGGAGCAGATCCAGTACGAATTCAAGTTTCTGGCCTTTGCTCCGATCGTGTTTGTCTCGGCCAAGACCGGTCAGCGGATTCATAAGGTCATGGAAGAGGCGGCAGAGGTGGCAGAGCAGTATTCCCGAAGGGTTACCACCTCTGAGTTGAACCGTGTCTTCAAGGAAGCGGTGGAGGCGCACCATGCCCCGTTGCACCACGCCCGGCGGGTCAAGTTCTATTTTGCCACCCAGGTGGCGGTCAAACCGCCCACCTTTGCCATCTTCACCAACCAGCCCGACGGGGTACTGACGCCGTACCAACGGTATCTGGGCAACCGCTTCCGGGATGCCTTTGGTTTCAAGGGGACGCCGTTCAGGTTACTGTTCCGTGGCAGGGAGCGAAAGCAGGCTGACGGAAGGGAAAGAAAACCCTCTAAACAGTGATATGGCTTTACTCAAACAATTCTGTGGTTTATCATTATCGCCTTGTTTGTTGCGGTATTACCGGTAAGGAGAACTGTCGTGCAGATGCAGACCGGACTGCATGGAAAACTGGAAGAACTGGGACTTGACGAAATCCTTCAGATTGTCGGGGTGAGCCGGCGTACCGGTATTCTGACCCTGAAAAGCAGAGGGCGTGAGGCGGTGCTGCAGTTCCGTGACGGCCTGCTGGTCAGAGTCACCTCCACCGGCTTCCAGCAGAGCCTTGGAGAGCTGTTGATCCGCAATGGTGCCGCCACTCCCGAGATGGTGCAGCAGGCCCTGGCTATCCAGCAGCAGGAACAGTTCCGGGAACGGATCGGTACGATCCTGCACCATCGTTTTAATGTTGACCTGCAGCTGATTGAACAGACCGTGCGGGAACAGATCAGCAATGTCCTGATGACCCTGTTTGCCTGGACAGAAGGGAGTTTCGACTGTGCCTCCCTTGATGTTGAGACAGTGGATGCCGCCTATCTTGACCCGGTGCAACTGATCCTAGAACTGGGCGAGAAGTCTCCGGATCAGCTGGTTGCCGAGGCCGTGCGTGTTCAGCAGCAGCTTGGGGCTGATGAGGGCCGGGAGTCGCTTGAAGAGATTCTGGAACCTCCTGTCTTGGAACCTGAAGCATCACTGCCTGCCATGGTGATTGTTGACGATGACAGCAGCATGGCAGAGGCGCTGGCTGATGAGCTGCAACGTTGGTTTGCCGTATCGGTATTTACCAGAAGTGAAGAGGCGCTGGTGAAGGTGGATGCGCTGTTCCGTTCCGGTTCCTGTCCGGTGGTGCTGGTGGACCTGATCATGCCAAAGATGGATGGTACCGGTGTGTTGGGAGGACTGGAACTGATCCAGCTGTTACAGCGGAATTTTAGCGGTATCAGGCTTGCTGCTGTTTCCGATTTTCACTATGCCGAGGCTGCCTCTGAGCTTGCCGGTCTGGGCTGTCCATTTCTGATCAAACCACGCCGCGGTGATACCAAGGGAGAACAGTTCACTGCTTTGCTGGGCAACCTCAAAGATATTTTACACGTGCAGGGCTAGCGACTTTCACGGTTAGAGGTTTGGAGGAACCTGTATTCATGAAGACCTTCACCATTCTTATTGTTGATGATTCGGCGGCCATGCGTTCACTGCTGGTTTCCACCCTGGAAACATTGGGAACCATTGCTACTGTGCAGGCTCCAAATGGTTTTGAAGCGTTGCGTATGCTGCCCCGTGAGCAGGTTGACCTGGTTCTTACCGATATCAATATGCCGGATATCAATGGGCTTGAACTACTCAGCTTCATTCGTAGCAACCCTATGTATAAGGATGTCCCGGTCGTTGTCATCTCCACCGAAGGAAGCCGTAAAGATATTGAAAAGGGGCTTTCCCTGGGGGCAAATGAGTATCTGGTAAAACCATTCCAGCCGGAACAACTTCTTGAGATAGTTAAAAGGTTTCTATGAGTTCGTCTTCCCCCCCATCATCTGACGCAGCCCGTGATTTTCTGGCAGAAGCCGAGGAAATTGTCGAAGAGCTCGGGACGCAACTGGCCGACCTGGCTGACATGGCTGAGAAGGGGGCCTGGGAGCCTGATCTGCTGAACGCCATTTTTCGTGGTGCCCATTCCCTGAAGGGGCTGGCGGGCATGTTCGGTTTTGGCATGATAGCTGAGACCGCCCATCATGCCGAGAACCTGCTTGACTGGTTACGGATGGGGAAAATTTCACTTACCCCTGCGGTGCTGGAACTGCTGTTTTCCTCTGCTACACTGCTTACAACACTGCTGCGTGCCTGCGTTGACGGTACCCTTGACCAGCATCAGGCTGCCGCCTCCGCCCATGCATCTGCCATTGCAGCCTGTCTCAACCCTGTTGAACCGGTCTCTGCCCCTCCCTTGCTTGAGCAGCTTGGCCTTTCAGACTCATTGATGGGGGCTTTGACCGAGTACGAAGAACACCGCCTGAAAGAAAACTGCAGCAAAGGGCGCCATATCTATGTGGTGCATGCCTCCTTTGAACTGACGACCTTTGATCAGGGACTGGCTGAACTGACCGATATCCTGAAAGGGTGCGGCGAGGTCATCAGTACCCTGCCAAGTGTTGGCGAACGTATCGAAACCCATATCGATTTTGATCTGCTGGTGGGAACGGATCGCAATGAACAGGAGCTTTCAGCGCTCCTGAAACATCTTGACGTATCCATCCTGCTGGCGGGAGCTGCGAAGGGAGATACAAAGGCGGCAGCGTTATCGGACCGGGCCGATTTTCAGCCGGTTGCAGTCACCGCCTCCACGCCGGAAACAGCAGATGCTCCCGTGGCGCTGTCTGCTTCGGAACTGCCCAGCGCCAGCCCGGAAGAGGCCTTTTCTGCCAAAAGCATGAGCCGTACCGTGCGGGTGGATATCGGTAAGCTGGATGAACTGATGAATATTGTAGGAGAACTGGTGCTGGCCCACTCCTCCATTTCATCCATTGCCAACCGGATGCGGACCGAAGGGTTTTCCCGGATGGCCATTGACCTGGGCAAGGCCGCCAAGGGGCTTGAGCGGCGCCTGACCGACCTGCAAAAGGGGGTCATGGATATCCGCATGATTCCGGTGGGACAGCTGTATGAAAAGATGTCCCGGATTGTGCGCAAGATCTCCCGTGAGCAGGGCAAGAAGATTGAGCTGAAGCTGTATGGCGCTGAGACGGAGCTTGACAAGCTGATTGTGGAGGATATTGCCGATCCGTTGATGCATATCATCCGGAATGCCATTGATCATGGTATCGAGTCGCCGGAACGGCGTATGGCTAGCGGCAAGGATGAACGGGGTACGGTCCGTCTTTCCTCTTTTCAAAAGGGCAATCATGTTGTGATTGAAGTGGAGGACGATGGCGCCGGCATTGACCTTGAAAAGGTCAAGCAAAAGGCCTTGTCCAAGGGGCTGGTGCAGGATATTAACGGCATGTCAGATCGCGAGGCACTTGATCTGATCTTTATGCCCGGTTTTTCAACGGCAGACACGATCACCGACATCTCCGGCCGCGGTGTCGGCATGGATGTGGTGCGCAACAATATTGCCGCTGTATCCGGCATGGTTGATATTGAAACAAGGTTGGGACAGGGTTCCCGCTTTACGATCATACTGCCGATCACCCTGGCCATCATCAAGGCCCTGATTATCTTCTGCGCCGGGCGTACTTACGCAATACCGATCACCTCGGTGGTTGAATCCCTGATACTTGAACCTGCTGATATCAAGACCGTTGAAGGCAAGGAAGTGATCAACCTGCGTGAGCAGACCCTGCCGCTGCTGCGGCTGGAGCGGCTCTTCAGAGTTGAGCGGGTCGGGATTAATCCCGGAGAACAGTATGTCGTGGTGGTCGGTTCAGCGGAAAAACGGCTGGGCATTGTGGTGGATGACCTGTTGGGACAGCAGGATATTGTTATCAAGCCTCTGGGGCCGGCATTCAGAGCATTGCGCGGTATCTCGGGTGCAGCGGACCTTGGGGATCAGCGCACCATCCTGGTGCTGGACGCTGGCGGCATTATTGCTGAAACCATGCGTGGCAGCGGGGCGTAGGCCGTGTACAAGGAGTATTTCGGCCTGAAGGAAAAGCCGTTTGGCAAGACGCCGGACCCGCGTTTTCTGTTCCTCTCCAAAGGGCATGAAGAGGCATTGGCCAGGCTGGAATATGCGGTGGAAGAACGTGAAATTGCCCTTTTGACCGGTGATGTCGGCTGCGGCAAGACAACTCTGTCCAGGGCATTGATGGATCGTTGCGGCACGGGCTATCGCTTTGTCCTGATCTTTAACCCCCGCATGGGGGCGCTTGAGTTTCTGCGTACCATGGCTCACGGACTGGACATTGAGCAACCTGCCCGCACCAAGGATGATCTGTTGCGTCAGATTACCGGCAGGCTTTACGATCTGTACCGGGACAATCTCTGCCCGGTGCTGGTGATTGACGAGGCCCAGACCATAACCGAGCTTGAAGTCTTTGATGAGATCCGCCTGTTGACCAACTACCAGATGGATGATCATAACCTGATCAGTGTCCTGATCATGGGGCAACCTGAACTGCGCAGCCTGCTCAGATATCAACCGATGGAACCGCTCAGACAGCGTATTTCGCTGCATTTTCATCTGCAGCCGCTTTCCCTTGAGGAAACCATGGAATACCTCGATTTCAGAATAGTGGCAAGCGGTGGCGTTCCGGGGATCTTTACACCGGATGCCGTACAGGCAATCTACGAGTTGTCAGCCGGGGTTCCGCGCAGGATCAATGCTGTGGCCACCAATGCGTTGCTGGTGGCGTACGGCAGTGATGCTGCTGTCATAGATGCATCAATTATTCAGGAAGTTCGTGATGAGGTAACGCTCTGATGGAACTGGCCAAGATTCGCAACAAGGCGCGGCAGGAAGGGGCACCCGGGACAACCGAGGAGGTCAGTGCTCCATTGCCGGAACCGGTCATCCTGCAGCCCGATCAGGTCGTGCCGCCCGCCTTGACGTTATCCGATGACTCCGCTGCTCAGCAAGCTGCGCCGGTCTCCTTCCCCGGACCGGCCATGGTTCGTGCCGTCCCTGTTGCAGCCCATTTTGATCCGCTGTCCGTGATTCTTGCCGGTAGGGAGCATGACCGTCCCACGAGCGGCACGGTGCTGCCGGAGACTGAGCAGGAACACCAGACAGCTGCACCTGAAGAGCTGTTTGAAGAGTTCCTCTGTTTCCGGCTGGGTGATGAGGAGTACGGCATCAACATCATGGAGATCAAAGAGATCATCAAGTCCCGGGAACTGACCGAGGTGCCCAGAACACCCGGCTTTGTGGATGGCGTGCTTTCCCTGCGCGGGGTGATTGTGCCGGTTTTTACCATGCGCAAGCGGCTCGGTATGTCTCTTGAATACGATGCCGGTCAGGAACGGATCATTATTGTCCGCTGTGGCGACAGCCTGCATGGCTTACGGGTTGACCGGGTGACCGATGTGGTCAAGATCGCTACAACCGATCGTGAAGTCACACCGTCGATGCTTGAAGGGGTGGCCCGTGAATTTGTGTCGGGTATCGGCAGGAGCGGAAAACGGATGCTGATCATTCTGGATATCTGCAAGGTGGTTGATACTGCCCTTGGTGAGGTTGCCTAGCATGGAATCAGGTGTTCAGGAGCTGCAACTGGCAGGTTTTCTGATGGGGGACAACCTGTTCGCCATCGATATCATGCGGATCAAGGAGATCGTCATTCCGCAGAAGCTTGCGGGATTTCCGCTGCAGAACAGCAGCCTCGACGGCATGATCAACCTGCGTGGACAGGTGATCCCGGTCATGAACCTGCGTGCCCGTTTCGGGATGCCTCCCCGGCCCGGCGGACCGGGCAAGCTGATGATCGTATCGGTGGCAGGGCGTCTGGTGGCCCTTGCGGTGGATGACCTTGATGAAGTGGTGACGGTGCCGGTGCGGGATCTGACACCGCCACCCGATATGATCGAAGGGGTAGGGGCTGAATTTCTGATCGCAGTGTGCCTCTGCAATGAGCGGCTCTATCTGGTGCTTGATATCGATTTCCTCTTTACCCCTTCAGCACGACACCCCCAGGGACAGATTCAGGAGGGAATTCTGCATGGCGATGCCTGATAGCCACCAGATGGCTGCAGACCATGACGAAGAAGTACGCTACCGGACGGTGCAGGAACAGCGCCATCTACCCCTGCGGAAAAGTAGAGCCGTTCTCTTTGCTGCTCTTGGTGACGAAAGCTGGCGTGTGCGTAAGCAGGCTGTGGAGGTTGTGCTGGCAGCACGGCCTGACCAGGATGATATCCATCAGCTGATCGACCTGTTGCGGGATGAGGAAAATGCAGGGCTGCGCAATGCAACTGCCGAGCTGCTGGTCAGATGCGGCGTCAGGGTTGTGCCGATTCTGTTGGATTATTTGAACGATGCGGATCATGACCTGCGCAAACTGGTGGTGGATGCCTTGGGTGCCCTGGGCGGCGCAGAGGCGTTGGCCGGTTTGACCCGTGCCCTGTCTGACCCTGACAGCAACGTGGCTGCAGCAGCAGCTGAAGGGTTGGGGGTTGCAGGTAACGCGGAATCCGTTCCCGAATTGTTACGACATCTTGAACATCATCAGGAACCTTTTTTCCGTTTTAATGCCTTGGCTGCACTGGGGCGGATCGGGGTTGCCGGGCCATTGCCGGCGGTTGTCAAACAGCTTGCCGGGCAGGATCTCCTGCGACGGGCTGTGTTTGAGTGTCTCGGCAAAATCGGTAGCGATCGTGATGCTGTTGAATTACTGCTGGAAGGGGTGCTGTCACACCTGCCCAGTGTCCGCCAGGCTGCTGTCAACTCGCTGGCCCAGGTGTTACAGCGTCTCGATGCTGCCGGGCTGTCAGAGGCCAAGGCACGCCTGCAGCTCCTGGCTGACCAAGGGCTGATCGAACAGTTGGTTGCTGCATGTACCCCCGCCGACCTCGGGGTGAACGAGGCGGTCGTAGCAATTCTGGGGCTGCTGGCAGATCCGCGCGGCCTTGAGGTATTGTTTTCCGCATTGGCGGATGAACGTCTGGCAGCGGCAGCAGAATCGGCATTACGACAGCTGGGGCTCACTGCGGTCAGAGCTGCCAATGCACGTTTTGCTGTAACGGAATCGGTTGATGAACGGGCTGCCCTGTGCAGATTTATCGGGAACTGCGGAGCGCCGGAAGGGGTGGAAACAATCCGCTGCGCCCTTGCGGATACTGCAGCCCAGGTCCGTATCGCTGCAGTCTACGCCTCTGCCAAACTGACCGATCCGGAACTACCCGCACAGGTTGCAGAGCTTTTGAATGATGCGGACGCCCTGGTGCGGGCAGCAGCATTGGCAGCACTGCTCCATTACGCTGATAGTGACCTCCTGGTGATCGGAACGGCCGCAAAGCAGCTGGCATCTGCACCGGATCCTGAGCAGCGCAGAGGGGCCGCCTTACTCTTTGCTGCCGTTCAGGATGGTGAACAGCTTGCCCGGCTGTTGAAAGATGAAAATGCCTCGGTGCGTGAATCTGCTGCCCGGGCTGCCGGAAAACTGAGGCCTGCTGAGGGGTGTTCCCATCTGATGATGGCATTGGTTGATGAGGAACCTGATGTCCGGATTGCTGCTGCCGAGGCACTGGGAGACTGCCGGGACGATGCCGCCATTGCACCGCTTCGTTTGTCTCTGCATGACAATGACGCCTGGGTCCAGGCCGCTGCCCTGCGTAGCCTGGTACAGCTGGCCGGCGAGGCCGCACTGCCTGATCTGTTGCAACTCTGGGAAGAGGGAGATGAAGTGGTACAGCTGGCCTGTCTCGAAGCGTTTGAACAGATAGGCTCAGTCGCAGCGTTGGAGGCGGTTTCAAGGGATCTGGGGCGGCGTGACGGTGAGGTGCTGAAGGGAGCGGTCGAGCTGTTGCACCGTTACGACCTGTCGCTGCTGCTGCCTTGGTTTAATCATATCATCTGTCATCAGGATTGGGATGTGCGAATCACCGCTGTCAGGGCCAGCAGCGCACTGCCTGCTGAAGACCGTACGACATTGCTGCAGATGGCCCTGGATCGTGAAGATAATGATCTGGTCAGGGCCGAGATCAGGTCTCAGCTGGGCGCAAACTGAAGATGTGTCCTTTTGAACCGGAAATACTGATGTCTGAGGAGGAATTCAGGCTGCTGCGTGATCTGGTCTACAGTCACTGCGGCCTCTGGTTTGACGACCAGAATTCCTACCTGCTGGAAAAAAGGCTCAGCCGCCGGTTGGTTGTCCATCAACTGAAATCATTCCGTGAGTACTACCAGTTGCTACGTTTTAACCGTAAGCGTGATCAGGAACTGGAAGAGATCATGGATCTGCTCACCACCAACGAAACCTATTTTTTTCGTGAGGAATACCAGCTCAAGGCTTTTTCCGATGAGATTGTTCCGGAGATCTGTGCTGCAAGAGGGGCACGGGAGCACAATCATCGTATCCGGGTCTGGTCTGCTGGCTGCTCAACCGGTGAAGAACCGTATACCATTGCCATGCTGCTGCTTGAGATGGACTGTCTGCGTGACTGGTCGATCGAGATTGTCGGCACTGATATCAGCCAGCGAGTGCTGCAGCATGCCCGCCGCGGTATCTATGGAGCATCGGCATTCCGCTCAACCGATGACTATTATAAAAACAAGTATTTTGCCCAGCAACCCGAAGGGGGCTTCCGGGTTCTGGACAATGTCAGAAAGCTGGTTACCATCAGTCACCTGAACCTGTTGGACAGTACCAGGATGAAGATGCTGGGCAGTTTTGACCTGATTTTTTGCCGTAATGTCATCATTTATTTTGATCAACCGGCCAAAAAAAAGGTGGTTGAGTCGTTTTATCAGGTCCTGCGTGATTCCGGGTATCTGCTGCTGGGCCATTCGGAATCTCTGATGAATATCACAACCTTGTTTAATCTACGCCACTTCAAGAACGACATGGTCTACCAGAAACCGGTCAGCTCACCAGCAGGAGGGATCTGATGAAGCCGATCCGGGTACTGGTGGTGGATGATTCGGCCTATAGCCGTCGCAGTATCAGCAAGATGCTGGAAGGAATGCCCGGGGTTGAGGTGGTCGGCTATGCGGTGGACGGCGAGGAGGGGATCCGCCAGGTCATTTCACTCAAGCCTGATCTGGTGACCCTTGACCTGGAGATGCCGCGCATGGACGGTTTTACCCTGCTGCGGATTCTGACCAACCGCTTCAGTCTGCCGGTACTGGTCATCAGTGCCCTGTCCGACGCAGACAAGGTCTTTCGCGCCCTTGAAATGGGGGCGCTTGATTTTGTGGCCAAGCCGATTCAGGGACATGCACGCGAACTGAGCAGCATTGAGCAGGATCTGAAGTGGAAGATTAAGCAGATCATGGTAAGCCTGCTCAGTAAAAAGGCTCGTCAGACAGCACCGGCGCCAGAGGCGGACAAGCCGCGCAAATCACTGCGATCTGCCGGCAAACGTGCCGTTGAACTGGTGGCTATTGCCTCATCAACCGGCGGACCACCGGCCCTGCAATCGATTTTCAGTTCTTTTGACCAAAGCTACCCTTTTGCCGTGGTGGTTGCCCAGCATATGCCCCACGGGTTTACCCGGGCCTTTGCTGACCGCCTGAACCGTACCTCGCCCTTTACGGTACGTGAGGCCCATGACGGGGATCCGGTTGAGCCGGGTCTGGCACTGATCGCCCCTGGTGGCTGTAATCTGCTGCTTGAAGAGGTTGGTGCCGGCATTCGCGCCAGGGTAAAACCGCCGGAAGCCAGTGATCGTTATGTCCCCTCTGCTGACGTGCTGTTTACATCCTGCGCCCCGCTGTACGGCAGCCGGATGCTGGCGGTGGTACTGACCGGCATGGGTAATGACGGCAGCAAAGGGGTGGTTGCAGTCAAGGAACGGGGCGGCCAGGTGCTGGCGGAATCAGAGGACAGTGCGGTGGTCTACGGCATGCCCCGCGAGGCCGTGGCAACCGGATGCGTTGACCGCATCGTGCCGTTACCGGGCATCAGTCAGGCAATACTTGCATGTGGCGGATTTGGCAGTCCGAAATTGATACTTTGAGAAGAGGAGTAACCGATGTCAGCAGATCAGAAGTATACACCGGCCGAGGTTGAGGCCAAATGGCAGCAACAATGGGAGGTTCAGAAGACCTTCAAGGTAACCGAGGATCCTTCCCGGAAGAAATATTACCTGCTGGAGATGTTTCCCTATCCCTCCGGCCGTATCCATATGGGCCATGTCCGTAACTATTCCATCGGTGATGTGGTTGGCCGTTTCAAGCGGATGCGCGGTTTTAATGTGCTGCATCCCATGGGCTGGGATGCCTTTGGCATGCCTGCCGAGAACGCCGCCATCAAGAACAACTGTCACCCGGCTGCCTGGACCTATGAAAACATGGCCTATATGCGGGATCAGCTGAAGCAGATGGGGCTTTCCTATGATTGGGATCGTGAACTGTCCACCTGCGATGTCAGCTATTACCGCTGGGAGCAGAAGCTGTTCCTGGAGATGTATAAGCGGGGGCTGGCGTACAAGAAACAGTCCTTTGTAAACTGGTGTCCTTCCTGCGAAACCGTGCTGGCCAACGAGCAGGTTGAAGACGGTGGCTGCTGGCGCTGCGATACCGAGGTGGTGCAGAAGGAACTGGAACAGTGGTTCTTTAAAATCACCGATTATGCAGAGGAACTGCTTGAGTTTACCAACAAGCTGCCGGGCTGGCCTGAACGGGTCCTGACCATGCAGCGCAACTGGATCGGCAAGAGTATCGGTTGTGAGATCGATTTTCAGCTGGATGGTCGCGATGGTGCAATCAGGGTCTTTACTACCCGACCTGATACCCTGTTCGGCGCCACCTTCATGTCGCTGGCCCCCGAGCACCCCAAGGCACTGGAGTTGACCACGGCTGATCGTCGTGCTGAGATTGAGGCCTTCATTGACAAGGTCAAAAAGACCGACCGGATTGCCCGCACTGCCGATGACCTGGAAAAGGAAGGGGTCTTTACCGGTTCCTACTGCATTAACCCGGCTACCGGTTGCAAGATGCCGATCTATCTGGCCAATTTCGTGCTGGTGGAGTACGGCACCGGTGCGGTCATGGCGGTGCCGACCCATGATCAGCGTGACTTTGAGTTTGCCAAAAAGTATGAGCTGCCGTTGGTGGTGGTGATTCAGCCTGAAGCTGAACAGCTTGACCCGGCCAGCATGACGGCAGCCTTTACTGACGTCGGTGTGATGACCAATTCGGGCCAGTTTGACGGCCAGAAGAGCGACAGTGCCAAGGAGGCCATTGCCGCCTGGCTGGAACAGCAGGGCAAGGGCAAGAAAACCGTCAACTTCCGCTTGCGGGATTGGGGGGTGTCCCGTCAGAGATACTGGGGCTCTCCGATTCCGATCATCTATTGTGACTGCTGTGGCGCAGTGCCGGTGCCGGATAAGGATCTGCCGGTGGTGCTGCCCCATGATGTGCAGTTTACCGGAGAGGGTGGTTCGCCATTGGCAACCCTGGAGAGCTTTACCACGGTGGATTGCCCGCTCTGCGGCAAGCCGGCCCGCCGTGAAACCGACACCATGGACACCTTTGTGGAGTCTTCCTGGTACTTCCTGCGCTACTGCTGCCCGGATTTTGAAGGGGGCATGCTGGACAAGGCCCGCGCCCAGTACTGGATGTCGGTTGACCAGTATATCGGCGGAATCGAACATGCGGTGCTGCACCTGCTCTATGCCCGCTTCTTTACCAAGGTCATGCGCGATCTTGGCTACGTGGATGTGGATGAGCCGTTCACCAATCTGCTGACCCAGGGGATGGTGATCAAGGATGGCGCCAAGATGAGCAAATCCAAGGGCAACGTGGTTGACCCGGATGCCCTGATCAAACGCTACGGCGCTGACACGGCCCGCCTGTTCTCGCTGTTTGCGGCACCGCCTGAAAAAGATCTGGATTGGAACGAGCAGGGGGTTGACGGCTGTTACCGTTTCCTGAACCGCGTCTGGAAACTGGTTCATGAGAACATCGAGACGGTGTTGTCTGCACCTGCCCTTGATCCTGCAGAGTTGACCGATGAAGAACGCAGCCTGCGTCGCGCCGTCCATAAGACCCTCAAGAAGGTCACCGAGGATATTGATGAACGCTTCCACTTCAACACCGCCATTGCAGCGGTGATGGAGCTGATGAACACCCTGCAGGGGGCCCGTCTTGCAACACCACAGGCTGCTGCGGTCATGAAAGAGGCGCTGGAACTGGTGGTGACCATGCTGGCTCCGTTTGTCCCCCATATCGCGGAGGAACTCTGGCAGTCGCTTGGCCATGCCACGCCCCTGTCGGCAACCGTCTGGCCTGCCTGGGACAGTGAGGCGGTGGTGGATGAAGAACTGCTGGTGGTGGTGCAGGTCAACGGCAAGTTGCGTTCCAAGCTCTCGGTGGCGGTCGGCATTGATGAGGAGGCGATCAAGCAACTGGCCCTTGCTGATGACAAGGTCAAGGTCTTTACTGACGGCATGCAGATCCGCAAGGTGATCTATGTGCCTGGAAAGCTGGTGAACATCGTTGTCGGCTAGGCTGAAGCTAGGTCAGGCCTTGATGCTCCTGCTGCTGGTATTGTCGGCAGCAGGTTGCGGCTACCATTTTACCGCAGACAGCGGCACCAAGCTGCCGACCGGACAGCGGGTCTGGGTGCCGTTTTTCAAGAATGCCACGGTCTATGCCAATGGATCGGTTGCCCTGAAAAGGGCTGTCTTTGATCAGTTCGCCGAACAGCGCAATATCCTGCCCGCTGCAAGCGCGGAACAGGCCGATCTGATTCTGGAGGGTACTCTGACCGGTTATGGCGCCGGTGTGGTCAGTTACTCTGCAGCTGACAAGGCCCGGGAATACCGTCTGACCATTACGGCTGATATTACCGTGCGTCAACGCGGTGCAGCCAAAGAGAGTGCTCCGCTCTGGCGTGGAACCCTCTCGGCCTGGCAGGACTATCCGGTGGCTGCCACCATTGAGTTGCAGCGCAGCAATGAGGATGCCGCTTTAACCGCTGCCAGCCGCAAACTGGCACAACAGCTGATCTGGAGCCTGGAACAACAGTACTGACCAACCGGGGCAACAACGTGCAGATATGCAGCAACTGACGCTCAGAACAAAATTTATCCTGATTACTTCGGCAGTCTTTCTGATTGCCGCAGTTGCGGTCTTCTCTTTTGTTTCCGGGGTGACCAGCCGCATCATTACCACGTTTGCCTTGCAGTCTGCCACCAGCAAGGCCCTACACGACAAAAACAAGATCCTTTCGATCATTAATCGTGAGGTGGCACTGTCACTCAAGTTGGTTGATGATGATCTGATCAGGGCCTGGGTTGCTCCGGGCCAGAGCCCTGCCGTAAAAAAGGCTGCTTTGCATCAACTGGAAAGTTACCGCCGTTTTTTTCGGGACAAGAGCTATTTTATTGCCCGTGCCGCAGACGCAAGCTATTTCAATGCAGACCGCTCTTCGCCGCCGGAACAACCCAGAAGCAGTCAACTCAGTCGTGATAATCCTAAAGATGCATGGTTTTTTGATACGTTACAAAGGGTGGATACCTTTGAGATGTATCTGGATTTTGACACACTGATTCACAAAACCAAGGTCTGGATTAATGCCGTTATCCGTGACAATTCGGGCAAAAAAATCGGCATTGGCGGTACCGGTATTGACCTGACCGAGTTTCTGCAGGAGATCGTGCTGACGGACGAACCGGGTACTGCGGCGATTCTGATAAACCGTCGCGGCATTATTCAGGCTCACCACGACAAGGCGCTGGTTGAACGTAATGCCCTGGAGCCGGATTCCGACAAAAGGATCACAATCTTCCAGCTGCTTGAACAGCCGGCTGAGGCAGAACAGTTGAAGCAGGAACTGGAAATCCTTGCCAGTCAGCCCTCAAAAGGGGTGGCAGCCTTTCCAATCAGGATTAACGGGCGCCAGTCATTTGCAGCAGTTTCCTACATGCCCCAGATCGGCTGGTACACCATTGCGCTGGTTGATTTTTCCCACGTGATGCAGACAACCACTTTTTTGCCGATTATCCTGGCCAGCCTGCTTGCACTTCTGGCCGTTATTACGGTGATCGGCTATGCAATAAACCGTATGGTCCTCAGGCCGCTGAACCTCTTGACCGGAGCTGCCGGAGAGGTGGCAGAGGGGCGTTATGACAGAGCCCTGCCGGTGTTGCACAGGGATGAAATCGGCATGCTGACCCAAAGCTTCAACAGCATGGCTGCCACGGTACGGGAACATACCGCGCATCTGGAAGAACGGGTGTTGCAGCGGACCCGTGAGCTAACCGACGCCAATCAACAGCTTGAGGCGTCCCAATCCAGGATCATGGAAAGTCTTCAGTATGCCAGGATACTGCAGACCGCCATCCTGCCGGATCCACAGCGGTTTGGCCGGATCTTTGCTGACTGGTCGGTCCTGTATCAGCCGTGTGACCTGGTTGGTGGAGATCTGTACTGGCTGCATGAGTCTGACAAGGGCAAGGTCTTGCTGGCTGTTCTGGATTGTACCGGCCATGGGGTGCCGGGGGCCTTTATGACCATGACCGTCAACTCTGTGCTGAACCATATCGCGGATACCCTCTGTGCTGATGATCCGGGGCGGATCTTGCAGGAGGCAAACCGGTTGCTGCAGGAAACCCTGCGATTGCGTCAGGATGGAGAGAGTCTGGTGGATGCCGGGCTTGATATCGGCCTGTGCTGTATCGATCTTAAGCAGCAGTCTTTGACCTTTGCCGGGGCAGGAATCTCCTTGTATCATGCCGACGAACAGCAGGTGTCTGAAATCAAGGGCGACCGGCAGCGGGTGGGGTACAGCGGCAGTGATCTGCAGTTTGTCTATCAGAACCATCACCTGGCATTGAACAGTGCAGTAGTCTGTTACATGACCACTGACGGTTTTCTGGATGAAGGTGGTGGTCCCAAAGGCTATGGGTTTGGAACTGCCCGTTTCCGTCAGCTGCTGTCCGAAAACCATGGCCTTGATCTGCAGCGCCAGTTTACTGTTTTTGCACAGCGGATGGATGCCTGGCGTGGTACGAGAAAACAGCGTGATGATATTACCGTGTTGGCCTTCCGTCTGTAATCCTGGAGAGGAGTTGCCATGGACCTGTATAACCTGAGAAAGCAGTTTGATGAGTCCGGCATGATGATGTGTTTTAACGGTCCTTTTTCCCACAGCATCATTGAGGAGATCGGAACCGCGCTGCGCAATCACCTGGCAGCGGAAAACATCGCAAAGGCTGCGGTACTGGATGTCTTTGCAGTCTATATCGAACTTGCCCAGAATGTGCGTAATTACCTGGCGCTACGAGAGCTTGGCCATGGTGATACGGCCGCCTCGATCATTACCATTGCCCGTTGGAACGAGGGCTACATGGTCTCTTCCGGCAACATGGTCCTGCAGGAAGATGCAGCATTGCTCTGTGCCCGGGTCAACGAGATTAACGCCATGACGCCTGAAGAGCTGAAGCGCAGCTACAAGGAACAGATGCGACGCGAGGTCCAGCCCGGAGCCTTGGGGGCGGGGCTGGGGCTGCTTGAAATTGCCCGCCATTCTTCAGCGCCGATGAACTGTTCTGTGCGCACTATTGATGAAACCTATGTATTTTTCAGTCTTAGCGCTTTTGTTTAGCAGTGGAGAACATTATGGCACATCTTGACATTCCCCAGACCACTTCGACGCCGTTGATCAGTTTTGATTGTGAGGCAAAAACCCTGCGTATTTCAGGGGAGTCCTACCCCGAGAACTCCTTTGCCTTTTATGCGCCGGTACTGGCGTGGCTGAAACAGTATCTGCTGGACAACCGGCAGCTGACCATTGCCATTACCATTACCTATATGAACAGTAGCAGTACCAAATGCATGCTGGATCTGCTGGATATCATGGAAGAGGCCTATGGGCGGAGTGTCAATGTCTCGATCATCTGGCATTATGACCTTGAGAATCCCCGCTCCTTTGAGCTGGCGGAGGAGTTTTGCGAAGAGGTCAGCTTTCCCTTTGAAATAACGGCACTTAACAAATGATCAGGGCCAGAAAAAAAACATCTCAAAAACCAGAACAACCGGATCCGGCATTGCAGCGCACGGTACAGGTTCTGGCCAATCCTCCGGAAGACAGGACCGAGTTGCTTGCTGAATATTTTGTGCTGTCTGACAGCTTTAACAAACTCCATCACCAGTTGTATAAAACCATTGCCATCAGCGACTCGTACCAGCAGCAACTGAAGGAGCTGTCCAGGAAACTGGAACAATCCGATATCAAGCTGCGTCAGTTGAGTGAAGTGGCATTACCGATCTGTATGTACTGCCACAAGATACGGACTGATGATAATTACTGGCAGCGTTTGGAAACCTATTTCAGCAGCCATGTGGATATCATGTTCAGTCACGGCATCTGTCCGGACTGTGTCAAGACTACCTACAGCAAGCTGGAGGGAAAGGGACAGTCTGCTGTTGTTCTGCCGCAACTGCAGAGTAAGCGACAGCAGGCCGAGGTGCCTGAAGACGAACCGCTGCGTGAAATGAAAGAGCTGCTGGAAAGGATTTCAACTGCCGGCGATCCGTTGAGCCCTGAACTGGAAAAGATTGTCAGCCGTTATGCCAAGCTGTTGAGGCGTTTTAACAAGATCGTCACTATTAGTGATTCCTACCAGTTTCAGTTGCAGGACCTGAATATGCGGCTTGAGGTGATGGTCAGGACCGATATTCTGACCGGACTTGCCAACCGGATGGAGATGCTGAATCAGCTTGAGATTGAACAAAAACGTTCAGAACGCCATAACAAGACCTTTTCACTGATTCTGGGCGATCTGGATCTCTTCAAGCAGGTGAACGATACCTTCGGCCACCTGGCCGGTGACCGGGTACTGCGGCAGATCGGAGCCCAACTGAGAGACAACCTGCGTTCAGAGGATGTGTGCGCCCGTTGGGGCGGAGAAGAATTCATGATTCTGTTGCCTGAGACCTCGCTTGAACAGGCTGTGATAGTGGCTGAAAAGCTTGCTGCTGCAGTGCGCGGGAAAGAGATTGTCTGGGATAATCAGCCTATTCATTTGACCATGAGTTTCGGGGTGGGGGCTTTTTGTGCCGGGTGTAGCATCGATGAATTTATCCAGCAGGTTGATAACGCCCTCTATGCAGCGAAAAATGCGGGTCGGGACAGGGTCGTGAAGGCCTGTACACAGAAACAGGTCACCTGATGACTGAACAGGAACTTGAAAAACAACTTCAGACCGGCTGCTTTTCAGCGGTCTATTTCTTTTATGGTGAAGAGCCGTTTCTGGTTGAACGGGCTGGTCGTCGTGTCATGGATAAGGCCGTTGATCCTGCCATGAAAGACTTTAACCTGAACATCTACTATGGAGCGGATTGCAAAGGGACCGAGATCCTTGATACCTCCCAGACGCTGCCGATGTTTGCAGAACGCCGGGTGGTGGTTGTCAGGCAGGCCGACAAGCTGCCAGCCGCAACCCAGGAAGGGCTGCTGCCCTATCTGGCCAACCCCTGTCCGGAAACCTGTCTGTTGTTTCTGGCTGCCAAACCTGACCTGCGCCGCAAATTTTTTTCCGAGCTGAAGAAACAGCCCGGTACGCTGGAGTTTAAGAAGCTGTATGACAACAGGCTGGGGCCGTTTATCAATGCTGAAGCCGCGGTGCATGGCAAGAAGATCGATGGGGCAGGAACCGAGATGCTGGGCTTCATGGTTGGTAACAATCTACAGGAGCTGGTTTCACAGATTGAGAAGGCGGCCCTGTACGTTGGTAACCGCCCGGTGATCGGGGTTGAGGATGTCAAGGCAATCGTCAGCCAGAGCAAGTCCTTTACCGCCTTTGAACTGGCCAGGTTCATGGGGGAAAAGAATCTGGCAAAGGCCTTGGCCACCTTGCAATCCATGCTGCAGAATGGTGAAGAGGCGGTCATGATCCTGGGAGCCCTGGCCAGCCATTTTCGCAGGATCTGGCGGATCAGGGAGCTGCTGGATCAGAAGATGACCCCTGCTGATATCGGTAAGCAACTCAAGATCCACCAGTTCTTTCTGGGGGAACAGGTCACCCAGGCCAAGAAATACCCGGTTTCTGAACTGGAAGCCCTGTTTGAGCGGTTGTACCGGGGGGATGTCGGCGTCAAGACCGGCTCCTCAGCAGCAACGGTTCTGCAGGGACTGGTCTATGATGCCTGTGCCGGGACAGTAGCCGGCATGGCTCGTTGAGCCATACTTTCATGTTCTCAGGATACAGTGAACTGTAAAACCCCCCAATAGGTTGCTCCTTCAGTGTCATGGCGATCAAACCCGGTGGTCGTCAGCCCTGCCGCATTTCTGGCAATCACCCGCAGATAGTAGGTTCCGGCAGCTGGTTTGGCTATGGTCAGACTGGTGCCCGAATAGGTTGAGGTACTATGGATAACGGTACTGAACGCAGGGTCACTTGCAATCTGAATGTCATAGGTGACAGCCCCGCCTTGTAAATCCACGGCAGGATCCCAGGCCAGCACCAGAGTTGATCCCTCCACGGTTGCACTCTGCCAAAACGGCATTGGTTGATTCAATGACGCCAGATAACGATCAAGATTGATTTTTGTCACCGTCACAAGGCGGGCATACTCATGTGCCCACTGTTCCTCTGAATCTGCCCCTGCAACGGTGGGCAGGTGATCAAGATCAGGGCTTCTGGTGATAAGCGGTTGAACCAGTGGCCTGTAGCTGTCCAGCAACGCCTTGATTCTTTCCGGCGTCAGGTAGGTGCTGTAGATATCCAGCACGGTCCGGGTAAGATCAGCCCTGTTGGTGGCATCCATGAGAAAGCGGTTATGAAGCGGGACTCCCCACCAGTTGCCGATGCCCATCTGCCAGGGGGCATACAGATTGCCAGCAGCCTGAATATCCGGCTGGTTTTCAAAGCCGAATGCACCGTCATAATCCCAGGGTATGAAATAGAATCTGCTCCCTGCAGCCGGTTGGTACAGTTCAAAATTCTGGGTGATGGTGTCACGGTTGCCGGCCAGGATATTGGTTGCCAGCCAGGTGATATAGTTGTTACGGTCAAAATAGGTTGCGATCGTGTCATTGATGCTGCTGCTGTCGTTATTGACGGCGTTGATCATGGCAATAAGCGGCCGGTGATCAGTATTCACGTTTTCAATTTCCAGAATCAGCTCGAACGCAGCCTTGTCTAACGGTTTTTTACCATCGCTGCCGAGCGTCAGACCATCCTCCATGCGAAACGTAAAATTGTTGGCCTTGTAGATGTTACCGTCCGTTGCCAGCCCCCGGTTTAACAGATACTCCTTGCCCACCTTTTCCACATGGGTAAAAAGCCCGTAATCGCCATCGTTGCTGTTGTTTTCGTCATCGATAGTGATCTGCATGAACTGGGTCCGCAGGCTGGGAAGGTGCGGAATGTCGCGGAACAGGTCAAAGGCAAGCTTGTTGCGGACCCTGGTCAAATCCCAGGGATGCTTGTTGAGTTGCAGGGTTGTCTCATTACGCCAGTAGCGCTGGACGCTGCTGGCATCTTTTGAGAGTTTTACCCGGTATGATTTCTGGACGGCAAGGCGCGAGCTGTTGCCACGCAGCCGCAGTGTGGCGTTGGTTGGTACGCCGTCATCAGGGTAGTCATCGGACAGGAAATGGGCACTGACTTCCGGTTCCCAGGTGTCATTGGGGTCGGTATCCTGATTGACCAGATCAAAGGTGTAGACACCACCAGTATAAGCAGTATCAAAGGTCTTTATGGCAGCTTGCAGCACAGCTGTCTGCTGCTCAGCTGTATAGAATGTGTTTGGCGAGTCCGTTACTGCTGCTGCTTCCGGCTGGCTGAAGAGGGAGCTGGCGGAGTAGGGCGCAGTAACCTGCTGCACCGTGACCGTTATCGTGTCTGCCGTGCTGTCCAGCTGGCCGTTGTTGACAATCAGCCGGGCCACGTAAAGGCCGGGGAGGTCAGGTGTAAAAGCCGGGGTCGCCGTGGTTACTCCAGAGAGGACTGCTGAACTGCCTTGCGGCTTGACTGCCAGATCCCAGCTGAATGAGAGCGGATTGCTGCCTGCGTCCCTGCTGCCGGTGCCATCCAGCTGGACCGGCCAGTTAGGGAAACTTAATCGGTCGGAGCCTGCATTGGCCACCGGCTGGGTTGTGGATGTGCCGGATGCAATGGTCAAACCGCTTACCGCAAGACTGCCGCCGGCAATGGTCAGGGTGCCATCCAGCAGTGAGACGCTGTCCTGGCTTTCAAAACTGCTGTTATACCCGCCCTGTAAGCTAAGCAATGCCGGGTTTGTCAGCAGGATATCCTCGTGGAACACGCCGCCTGCAGCGCGCAGAACCTCGCCGCTAGCGGCGTGGTCAAACGCCGTCTGAAGTGTTGGATAATAACGCGATGGTGCCCCTTGAATCCGTACCTTTGCCGGCCCTTCAACAAAGGTTGCACTCATGGTGGTATCACCTGTGAGCGTCAAGGAACAGCTGTTTGCCCCTGTGCATGACCCTCCCAGCCATCCGGCAAATGAAGAACCGGTAGCAGGGACCGCAAGCAGAGTGATTGAGGTTCCGGTTGTGAAGGAGTAGCTACAGGAACCGGTCGAGCATGCAATGGTGGCTGGAGTGCCGCTGACAGCACCCTGGCCGTTGACGGTAATCATGAGTTGAGCTGTGGCGGCTGCATCGCTGGCCTGCTGAAACAGGCCGATAGATGCCGTTACAAGGGAAATCAGCACAAGCTTTGCCGGAAATAGTCTGCGCATAAACCAAGCCTTTTGTACGAATTTTAGTTGGGTACTTAATTTAAATGACATAAATTATGCCATGGGTGGGGGGATTGCAAGCGGGATAATTGGAGGGAACAAAAAACCCTACCTGAAAACAGGTAGGGTTTTTATCTGAATGGTATCGGGCTGTGTCTGTTGCGGCGGTTTAGCCCAGTGTATTAACCAGTTTGGTCAGACGGGATACGCTGCGTGAGGCATTGGCCTTGTGAATAACCCCTTTGGTGGCAGTCTTGTCAATAACCGGAATTGCAACCTGCAGGGCAGCTACTGCAGCCTCTTTATCTTTGCTTTCAACCGCTTCACGAACCCGCTTGATATAGGTCTTGAGCGTTGATTTTTGGTGACGGTTACGGGCATTGCGCTTTTCGTTCTGCTTGATACGCTTGATTGCCGATTTGTGATGAGCCACGTGCTACCTCCGAATGTTGTACAGCAGTCATATGCTGATTGTAATCTAATTGAAGCGAAATTTTTAGCATGCTGCCTTGATGCTGTCAAGGGGAAAGTGCTTTTATTCGTTGATTATGACCTTGCGGCCTTCGACCTTCAGGCGTCCTGCACAGAAGAGGCGTACGGCCTCTACATAGGTGCGATGCTCTTCTCCATGTATGCGCTGGGTCAGGCTCTCGATGGTGTCACTGCCAAGCACCGGGACAACGGATTGCAGGATGATCGGGCCGGTATCGGTCCCCTTATCAACAAAATGTACGGTGCAACCGGTGTAACGCACCCCATAGTCAAAGGCCTGCTGCTGGGCATCAAGACCGGGGAAGGCTGGCAGCAGGGCAGGGTGAATGTTCATGATGGCGTTCGGGAAGGCGTCAATCATGATTGGTGACAGCAGCCGCATGAATCCCGCCAGAATGACCAGGTCAACTTCGTGTTGGCGCAGCAGCTCAACCAGAGCGGTGTCATAGGCCTGCCGGTCGGGATAGGCTTTGTGGTCAAGCACAATGGTTGTGACGTTGTGTTTCCTGGCCCGTTCCAGGGCAAAGGCATCACTCTTGTTACTGATCAGGCAGGCAACGTGGCTGTTGGGGAGCCGACCAGCCTCTATGGCGTCGAGAATAGCCTGAAAGTTGGAGCCATTGCCGGATACCAGTACCGCCAGCTTGATCGGTGCTGTGCCCATCAGACCAGCACCACCTGTTCTGTCTGGTTTTTGTTCATGCTCTTTACCTCGCCGATCAGCCAGGCCTGCTCGCCCAGTCCGTTCAGGCGTGAAAGAATATCATCCACATCGGCTGCTGCTACAGCCAGCACCATGCCGATACCCATGTTGAAAGTGCGGTACATCTCATTCTGCTCGACATTTCCGGCTTCCTGCAGGGTTGTGAAGATGGGCGGCATGTCCCATGAACCGAGCTTAAAACTGGCAGAACAGCCCTTGGGAAGTACACGGGGGACGTTCTCAAGCAGCCCGCCACCAGTGATATGGGCAATCCCGTTGATCCTGAAATCCTTGAGCAGGTTCATGACGGAGCGGACATAAATCCGGGTAGGTGTCAGCAGTTCTTCATCTACGGTTTTGGTGCTGTCCGGCAGTGGGCTGTTGATGGCAAGTCCCATCCGGTCAAAGATGATACGGCGCGCCAGGGAGTAGCCATTGCTGTGCAGACCGCTTGAGCCGATACCGATCAGCTTGTTGCCGACGGTGATGGAAGAACCGTCAATAATCTGGTCTTTTTCAACCACGCCGACCGTGAAACCGGCAATGTCGTATTCTCCGTCAGCATAAAAGCCGGGCATTTCAGCGGTTTCTCCCCCGATCAGGGCGCAGCCGGCCTGACGGCATCCCTCGGCAATGCCTGCCACAATCTGGGCTGCCTTGTCCGGGTCAAGCTTGCCGGTGGCCAGGTAGTCCAGGAAGAAGAGCGGCTCAGCTCCCTGGACCACAATGTCATTGACGCACATTGCCACCAGATCAATACCGACCGTGTCGTGACGGTCCGCCAGAAAAGCCAGTTTCAGCTTGGTGCCGACACCATCGGTACCTGATACCAGAACCGGGTTTTTGTACTTGGCTGCATTCAACGAAAAGAGTCCGCCAAAGCCACCGATCTCTGTCATCACTTCCGGACGGAAGGTCGATTTGACCAGGGGCTTTATTTTCTGGACAAAGCTGTTGCCAGCCTCAATATCAACGCCAGCTTCTTTGTAGGTCGCACGAGGTTTGCTCACGGGTTACTGCTCCTTATCAGGCAAAAAAGTCATCTTCAGCAGGCTGATTGGTGAAGATATTTCTTCTAGCCAATCGGGCGGTAAAAGTCAATCAACTGTACATTTTAATCCGGTATACGGGTACTTTAAACTTGACAAATCGGGCACTTTTGCCGTTATGTTACTAACATGAGCCGCCTTGCCGCCCATAGCTGTACCAGAGATCTTTGCTGTCCCAGCATATTGTTTCTGCTGGGGGTGCTGTTTCTGTCTGTTACACTTTTTCCAACTCCTTCCTGTGCCGATATTTATCGCTATGAAGATGAAGAAGGGGTGGTGCATTTTACCGATGCACCGACTGACAAAAAATTCAAGATTTTCATGCGCGATCTGCGTAAGGATCGTCAATTGCGGACCCGTTTTCGCATCGCCTCCGGTAATCCTCAGGAATTTGAGCACCTGATTGCATCTGCTTCAGCAAAGTACGGTGTCAGTGCCTCACTGATCAGGGCGGTTATTCAGGCTGAATCAGGGTACAACCCCCAGGCGGTTTCCCGGGCCGGCGCCGGCGGCTTGATGCAGTTGATGCCCGGTACCGCCAAACACCTGAAGGTTGCTGACCGCTTTGATCCTCACCAGAATGTTGATGGCGGTGTGCGGTACCTGAAATTCTTGCTTGATACCTTTAAAGGCGATGTCTCTCTGGCCCTTGCTGCCTACAATGCCGGACTTTCCAAAGTTGCCAAATACGGTGGCATTCCACCCTACGAAGAAACCCGAACCTATGTCAGCAGGGTTCTGTCATACATGAGATAATGCAATGTCCCAGCACCATCCCATTCTGAATCCTCCCAATATTCTGACCCTCTTCAGGGTCGCCTGCATCCCTCTGATGGTGGTCCTGTTGTTTTCACCTGCTCAGGAAAACTGTTTCTGGGCGGCCTGGGTGTTTGCCCTTGCTTCCGCCACTGACTGGATTGACGGCCATCTAGCCCGCAGAATGGGCATTGAAACCGTGTTCGGCAAATTTCTTGATCCGATAGCAGACAAACTGATTGTGACTGCAGCGCTGATCATGATCCTGCCTTTTGGCCGGGTACCGGCCTGGATGGTATTTGTGGTGCTGGCACGGGAAATTGTGATTACCGGCCTGCGCAGCATCGCCTCCTCGGAAGGTATTGTGATCCAGGCCTCTGACCTGGGCAAGTATAAGACGATCTTTCAGCTGACCGCGATCATTGGGCTTTTGTTGCACTATGATTATAACTGGCTTTTCGGTATTGCCCATCCGCTGTTGACGGTTAATATGCACAATGCCGGCATGTTTTTCTTCTGGATCGCCTTTGTTCTGACTGTTTGGTCCGGCGTTGACTATCTTGCAAAGTTTATCAAGGTGATCGCCCGTTGACGCCGTTTCAAACCGTATCCCTTGCTGAACTGGCCCACCGCTTCAAGTTTGATGAAACACCGCTTAAACCGGTTGCTGATCTCTACCCCTACCGTATCAGCAGCTATTACGCCGGTCTGATTACCGCTCCCCATGATCCGGTCTGGCAACAGTGCGTGCCATCACTGCTGGAGCTTGTTGACACAGAGCAACATCCCGACCCGCTGGATGAGGAACGTTTAAGTCCTGTGCCGGGCCTGATTCACCGCTACCCGGATCGGGCTGTCTTGCTGGTCTCCAATCGCTGTGCCACCTATTGCCGTTTTTGCATGCGTAAGCGCAGGGTAGGCTGTGCAGGCAGCCAACCCGCTCTTTCGGCAGCACTGGAATATATTGCGGCGACTCCCCAGCTGCGGGATATTATCCTGTCAGGGGGGGATCCGCTGATGCTGTCGGATGATGAGCTGCATGAGATCCTGTTGGCATTGCGCAGGATTCCGCATGTTGAAGTTATCAGGATCGGCAGCCGCATGCCGGTTACCGCGCCTGCCCGGGTAACTCCCGCACTCTGTCGAATGCTGGCAGAGCATCATCCGCTCTATCTGAATACCCATTTCAATCATCCGCTTGAGCTGACTCCGGAGGCTGCACATGCCTGTAGATTGCTGGCCTCGGCAGGGGTGCAGCTGGGCAATCAGACGGTGCTGCTGAAAGGGGTGAATGACGACAGTCTGACCCTGCAAACGCTGCTGAGCGGACTGTTGCGGCTGCAGGTCCGGCCCTACTACCTGCATCAGATGGATCTGGTGCGCGGCACTGCCCACTTTCGGACACCGCTTGAACAGGGTAGACAGCTGATCGGGTCACTCAGGGGGAAGATCTCAGGCATGGCAATCCCCCACTTTGTGATCGATCTGCCGGGGGGGAAGGGCAAGGTGCCTGTTCTGCCGGACAGCCTGAACAGAGTGGGGGATGGCTGGCAGGTTCAGACAAATTCCGGTGAATTTGTCAGCTATTTCGATCCCGTGTGAGTGATTCAGTGAAAACGTTTGCGCATTTCCAGTATGTTGCCGCCCTCAATCTGACGGTATTCCACTGAATCCATCAGTGACCGCATAATGTACAGCCCCCTGCCATGATCCTCAAGGTTATCTCCTGCAACCACGGGCGAATGTGTAATGCCTGCCAGATTAAACCCGCTGCCATGATCAACTACCTGTAACAACAGCTCTTCATCTGTGACGCTAATCCTGATCTCCACCTCTTCATCAGGATTATCGGCATTGGCATGACGAATAGCGTTGACCAAGGCCTCGGTAAGCACCACGTTAATCTGGTTGGCCAAGGCCTCCCGATCACCGCTGTAGTTCTGTAACTGGGCAGCCAGCTCTTCACTGATCCGTCCGATCAGACTCAGGTAACGGGTCTGATTGGGTACTTTGATCTGCAGCTGGATCTGGTTTTTCATCGCTGCTCTCCGCACGTCCTGCTCAGAACGCCTCAATAGCCTCATCAACGGTGGTGTAGATATCAAATACCCGATGCAGTCTGGTAAGCTCAAACATTGACTTTACCTGGTTCTGCAGGCTTGAAAGCTTCAAGGCGGCCTGACGGGCCGAGGCATTCTTGAAACCGGATACCAACGCGCCCAGGCCTGAGCTGTCGATGAAACGTACTTCTTTCAGGTCAACCACCACCCTGGTTTTGCCCTCTCCGAACAATCTGCCTAATTCCTGTTTAAGATGTTCGGAATTATGGGCATCAAGCCGTTCCTCCTTGACGATCAGCAGCACCACCTGTCCGTTGTCTTCAAGCTTCAGATTCATTGCGTTCCTCCTTTCAATTAGGCGACAATTTTCATAACTACCATTGAGACATCATCCTGAAGGGTTGTACTCTGACTGTACTCCTTGACCAGTTCAAAGAACGAGTCGGCAATTGTGTCCACCGGTAAGGTGCTCTGCAGAGTGAGGTGTTGACAGACCTGACCGGTTCCCAGCAGTTCTCCGGTGCGGTTGGTCGCCTCGGGAATGCCGTCGGTATAAAAGAGCAGGGTGTCGCCTTGCTGCAGATTTATGGAGCGTTCTTCAAAGATCATGGAGGGCTTGATGCCAAGAATCAACCCCTCTGCATCCAGCTCTATACAGCTCTGTTCACCCTGGCGGTGTATCAGCGGTTTGTTGTGCCCTGCATTGGCATAGGACAGGCGGCCGGTGGCAGCACTGTAGCGGGCATAGAACATGGTGATGAACAGTTCCGCCCTTGTCAGGTCTTCGTAGAGTTGGCTGTTAAGGACGCCCAGGATGCTGCTGGGACTGACGGCCCGGCTGGAATGGGCGCGCAGCAGGGTGCGCACCTCAGCCATGATCAACGCTGCTCCAACGCTATGGCCGGAGACGTCGGCGATCAGGAGATCAATGGTGTGATCATCACGCTTGAAAAAGTCATAGTAATCACCACCGACATGGGCGGCTGGATAACAGCGTCCGGCAAGCTCAATCCCGAATAGAACCGGCGGGGCGGCAGGCAACAGTGAAAGCTGGATCTGTTCCGCAATCTCCATATCGCGTTTGACCCGTGCGTTGGCCAGCAAAGCCTGTTCCTTTTCCCGGCGCTCCCGCTCTTTTGCCTGCATTTCACTGGCCAGGCGGGCCGCCTGCGCAAGCTGCCCGGTCAGACTAGTCAGCAGTCCGACAAATTCTTCAGTAAAAAGGCCGATAATGGATTTTGAGTATACCGACAGGACCCCCAGGCTCTCTTCACCTTCGCGATAGATCGGGATATGTGCAAAGGAGACGAAACCCTCAGATGACGTCTTCGAGAGGTCGATGATCGCTTGCAGGTTTTTGATGTCATTGACGAAGTGGGTGGTCTGGTCGATCATCGCCATCTTGATGTAGGGATCACTCTCCAGATACCAGTGTTCAGGATTGATGGGGCGGCGGTCGCAGCCCTGGTAGCTCTGCACAGACAATGGTACGTCACTGCTGGTGCGGATCTGGATCAGGGCCACGTCAAGCCTGAACTCCTTGAGCAGCAACTGCAACAGTTCATCCATGATAGTCTGCAGGTCAAGGGTGCGGTTGATGATCTCAGAGGCCTTCAGGCGGACGTACAACGCTTCACGGCTCTGGTCAAGGGAGGCCCTGACGGTGCTGAAGATATCGTAGACCGACTCCATCCGGCTACCCATATCGGACAGATAACTGTCCATGATGGCGCCTGCTGCTGCCGCTCCCACTGAAGCGGCCAGGGTCCGTTCAACAAAGCGTTTCATGGCTGGCAGCTCAAACTCGGGAACCATGACCTCCTCGTCGATCATCCGTCCCTTCAGGTAGGTGGTCATGGCCTGCGAAGCCTCTTCGGGTCCGATAAATTTACCCATCAGGCCGATGAACTGCGGGATGGTAACCGGTTTTGAAAGGCGTTTGGCAGCACTTTTGACCTGGCGCCGTTCAGTTTCAAACTTGCCGATGAAGCGGCGTACCTGTTCCTTTTCAAGATCGCTTTGGGAGATAAGTAGAGAGCAGACCAGGTAGGCGCCAACATTGAACAACATGCTCCAGAACAGCGCATGGCTCCACATATCCATGCCGGTCAGGCCAAACAGGGCCGTGGGTTTCAGCAGCGCCTGGCCGAACAGGCCATCCCGCATAATCGGACTGTCCGGTGCGCCTGCGTAGAGTGAGGGGATCAGCAGGGTGTAACACCAGATGATAAAGCCCAGTGCCATGCCGGAAATGGCACCGATTTTGTTCCCTTTGGACCAGTACAGTCCACCCAGCAAGGCTGGTAAAAACTGCATTGCCGCCAAAAAGGAGATCAGCCCCATATTAACCAGCATGAAGGAGTCACCAACTGCCCGGTAGTAGAAGTAACCTAAAAAGACCACCAGAAAGATCGCCACCCGTTTCAGGTTGATCAACAGCAGAGGAAACCATTGCTTGGGAGTTATTCTGACAATGACCGGCATGAACAGGTTGTTAAGCAGCATGGTGGAAATAGCGACTGATTCAACCATGACCATACCGGCAGCAGCGGACAGGCCTCCCAAAAAGGCCAGTAGAGCCATTGATTCATTTCCGGCTGCCAGGGGCACGCTGATAACAAAATAGTCAGCACCTGTAGTGCTGCCGCTTTGCAGGATACCACCCAGGGCGATCGGCATGATAAACAGGTTGATCAGAAACAGGTAGGTGGGAAAGAGCCACATAGCCTTGCTGATATGTCGTAAATCAGCGTTTTCTATGACAAGTACATGGAACTGGCGCGGCAGCAGGATGATCGCTCCCATGGACAGGAACAACATGGTTGAAGAAGGGATGACATCATTGCCCTGTGTCGTATTGAGGGTGAATAAACGTTCAAACAAAAGCGGATACTGGGTGTGGAAGCGGAATAGAATGTCTTCAAAACCGTCAAACAGATACCAGGTGACAAAGACTCCCACTCCGATCAGGCTGACCAGCTTAACCACCGATTCAAATGCGACGGCTGCAATCAATCCTTCATGCCGTTCCGTTGAGGGGAGACGCCGGGCGCCAAAGATCACACCGAAAATAGAAAGCATGACTGCCAGGGTCAAGCCGGTGGGGAGTATCACGGACGAATCCGCGCCGGGCAGGGTGATGGTTCGTTCGGTAACTCCGCTGACTAGGGCAAAAGAGGTGACCACCGCCTTTATTTGCAGGGCAATATACGGCATGATCCCAAGTACTGCTATCAGGGTAATCAGGGAACCAAGCAACTGGGAGCTGCCGTAGCGCAGGCTGATGAAATCGGCAATGGAAGAAACATTGTTTTCTTTGCTGATCCTGATGATGCGTCGCAGTACAAAGAACCAGGAAAAAGCGACCAGCGATGGACCAAGGTAGATCATCAAAAAGTCGATTCCGCTGGTGGCAGCTTTGCCGACGCTGCCGTAGAACGTCCAGGATGTACAATAGACTGCTATGGAGAGGCTGTAGACATAGGGGTTGTTGACCAGGCTACGGCCTTGTTCAAAGCGTCTGCGTGCATACCAGGCGACCAGAAACAGCAGTCCGGTATAGGCGGCTGCAATAGCGGTAACATGAAGGATATTCAGCGTCACGGCGGAGCCTGCTCTTCAGTCTGTTGATCGCCGGGTTCCGGCTCAACCGAACTGGCAAACAGATAGATGACACCGATTGAGATGGCCCAGCCGACCGTAAAGTAGAGATACAGGAGCGGGAAGCCGAATAATGTGCTGGGCTGGTTGAATATTTTAAGGAACGGGAAGTTGAGCATGACATTTCCCAATACAAAGAAGATCACCCACGACTCCCGCAAATGCAGCCGCCTGAGAATTCTATGTCTGGTTGAGTGCCACATGGGGCATGCTGTTCCTTTCGAGTTCAGGTCGGACGCGTGAAATCTTACCATTGAACCATACCGCACGCAACCGAAGGCCGTTGAAATCTTCTCTCAACGGAATCGTTTGACGCTCGTCTGGTTGTATGGTAGCGTTTAACACTTAATTATTTCTGCAACCTGCTGAATTCTGGGTGGTGTCCCATGTTACGATATCTGTTTTGCTGTGTTGGTCTCTGTCTGCTTGCAGCCTGCGGTTCTGTACGTCCTGCCGATTCTCCGGATGGGGATGCGGCATCTTCTTATCTCCATAGCGGGCTGGGTGCCTATGCTCAGGCCCGTCTTTTCTGGAATGAAGGAAACGCTGAACAGGCCCTGATACTGACGCGTCGAGCCCAAGCTGCCGATCCTGATACGCCCTATCCGATTCTGTTGGAAGCTGAAATCATGCTGAAATCAGGCCGTGTGCAAGACTCTTTGGCGGCTGTTGATCGTGCCATTAAGGTGGCGCCGGATTATCGCCCTTCCTATCTGCTGGGCGGCAGTATCATGTCGACAATGGGTAAGACCAAGGAGGCTGCATCCTACCTGCGGAATGCCGTCAGACTTGAGCCGGGCAAGGAAGATGCCGTATTGCATCTGGTAACGTCCCTGATGCAGCTTTTTGAATATGAAGAGTCGGTTACGGTGCTGAAGTCCTTGATCAAGGCCAAGCCGGAATCGGCTGTAGGCAATTACTACCTGGCAAAAGTTTACAGCCAGATGAAGTTGTATCGGGAATCGATCGGGTATTATCAGAAAGCGCTTGAGCTGCGGCCGGAATTTATTCAGGCAACAATCGATATGGCTATTTCATATGAGGCTCTCGGAGAGTATGACAAGGCGATTGCCGCTTACAAAGATGCCCTGGAGGATGCGGAAAACCGGGCTCCCCTGATCCAGCACCTGATACAGCTGTTTATACAGAACCGGCGGTATGAAGAGGCCTTGACCTATCTTAAAAAGCTGGATCAGATGGGGCTGGCAACAGCCGAGACCAACCGTAAAATCGGTTTGATCTATCTGGAGCTTGAGCAGTACGATGATGCAATCAAAGTGTTTTCCCAAATGCTGGAGGCAGACCCGGATGCACACCAGATACGGCTCTATCTGGGCAGTGCCTTTGAAGAAAAAAACGAACTTGAGCGCGCTGTTGCAGAGTTCCATAAAATTCCGGCCGACGCACCGGTTTATACTGAAGCGGTTGGGCATCTGGCGTTTATCTACAAAGAGCTGGGCAGGGGAGATGAGGCTGTCAAGCTGTTGGAACAAACGATTGCAGCCAACCAGGATAAGCTTGATCTGTATCTCTCTCTGGCAACACTTCACGACTCCCTGCAGCATCCTGCAGAGGGGCTGAAACTGCTGTTGGGTGTTGAGACACGCTTTTCCAGTGACCCCAAATTCCAGTTCAGAATGGGAATATTATACGACAAACTTGGCAAACGTGCGGAGTCCATCGAGCGGATGAAGAAAGTTGTCGAGCTGAATCCCAAGGATGCCCAGGCTCACAACTTTCTTGGTTACACCTACGCCGAGATGGGAATCAACCTTGAAGAAGCGTTGGCCCATGTCAAGCGGGCCCTTGAAATCAGACCTGATGACGGCTTCTTCATTGACAGTCTGGGATGGGTCTACTACCAGATGAAGCGCTACGATGATGCTGTCCGGTACCTGGAAAAATCGGTTGAGCTGGTGACTGATGACCCGACCATTCTTGAACATCTGGGGGATGCCCACCTTGCTCGCAAGGAGCCGAAACATGCCCTCAAATATTACAAAAAGGCCCGGGCCCTGGATCCTCGTAAAAAAGGGTTGGATGAAAAAATCAGAAGGATTCTGCGCGGAGAACTGGAAGAAAAATGACCGTAAGGGGCGGGTTTCGAAACAGCTGTCTGCGCGTCATCATGCCGACTGTTCTCTGGCTACTGTGTGCAGCCTGCACAGGTAGTGAGGCCCCTCCCGCCAAGAAGAACGTTTCCACAGCACCACCGGCCTACGGCGACACGCTGGTTGAGGGTACCATTGGTGAAGCATCCACTCTGATCCCCATTCTTGCTTCTGACAGTGCCTCCCACAGTGTGTCAGGTCTGATCTACAACGGCCTGATCAAATACGACAAAAATCTCAAGATTGTGGGTGATCTTGCAGAGTCTTATCTAGTCTCACCCGATGGTCTGACCATTACCTTCAAGCTACGTCGTAACGTCACCTGGCATGATGGCAAGCCGTTTACGTCACGTGATGTGCTCTATACCTACCGTGTCATTATTGATCCCAAGACCCCCACCGCCTATTCAGAAGACTTCAAGCAGGTTGCTGCGGTTACAGCACCGGATGCGCATACTGTGGTGGTGCGTTATGCAAGGCCCTATGCACCATCCCTTGCCTCATGGGGGGTGGCCATCCTGCCCAGCCATCTACTGGAAAGGCAGGATATCACCAGGAGTCCACTGGCCCGCAAGCCTGTCGGTACCGGGCCGTTCCGTTTTGCAGAGTGGGTGGCTGGCCAGAAAATCGTGCTGGAGGCCAACAAGGACTACTTTGAAGGGCGTCCCTATCTTGATCGCTACGTTTTTCGTTTGATTCCTGATACTTCCACCATGTACATGGAGCTGAAGGCGGGTGGCATAGATCAGATGGGACTTACCCCGGTTCAGTTTGCCCGACAAACCGATTCGCCGCGTTTCAAATCTGCCTTTAACAAATATCGTTACCCGTCAAATGGCTACCTCTATCTTGGCTACAATCTGCGTCACCCCACATTCAAGGATACACGTGTACGTCGTGCCATAACCGCTGCCATCAACAAACAGGAGTTGATTCAGGGGGTGCTGTTCGGCATGGGACAGAAGGCTAATGGTCCGATGATTCCAGGCAGGTGGGCGTACAACCCAAACGTAAAAGATATTACCTATGACCCGGCCTACGCCCGACAGCTGTTGGCAGAAGCGGGATGGCAGACCGGACCGGATGGTTTTTTGCAAAAAGACGGCAAGCCGCTGCGTTTTACCATCCTGACTAATCAGGGGAATCAGCAGCGTTTGATGACAGCCCAGATTATTCAGCAACGTCTGAAACAGGTCGGGATTGATGTACGGATCAGGGTTGTGGAGTGGGCTGCTTTCCTGAAAGAGTTTATTGACAAAGGTAATTTTGAGGTAGTGTTGCTGGCCTGGCTTACCTCACAGGACCCGGATATGTACGACATCTGGCACTCCAGCAAAACTAAGCCGGGCGAGCTGAATTTTATCGGTTACAGCAATCCTGAGGTAGACCGCTTACTGGAAGAGGGGCGTAGCACCTTTGATATTGAAAAGCGTAAACAGGCTTACTACCGGATTCAGGACATCCTGGCTGAGGAACAACCCTACACCTTCCTTTATGTGCCAGATGCGCTGCCGGTTGTTTCGTCTCGTATTCGCGGTATTGAGCCTGCCCCGGCAGGTATAGGGCATAATCTGATAAAGTGGTATGTACCCAGGATGGAGCAGAGATATTGATGTAAAGTCATGAATTGGCCTTGAAAATGCATTGCGTTTAGATTATATGAAAGGAGTCGTGTCATGAAGAAACGGGCTGTAGCAATAGCTGGTTTTACGTTGATAGAACTCCTCATAGTTGTGGCTATCATCGGGATACTTGCGGCAGTCTCCATTCCAATCTTTAGAGATTACACCAATCGAAGTTTTAATGCTGCTACTGTTGCTGATCTGAGAAATTTTAAAGCAGCAATGGAAGCTGAATTTGCTAATAGTTATAGTTACCCTATGTATTAAGTTGTGACAAAAAACGTCAGCCTGGTTGACAGCATTGCGTAACTAACTAAGTTGTGTTGTGAAAAAAAGCTTGAGAAATTGGTGCTAATGTGTTGGCTTGTAATTTGCAGTGTATTGAGTATTAGGTTGAATTTGAAACCAAATCATTCCATGTAAGTACACACCATGAAAGGAGAAGAATCTATGCTTAACAAGATCCGGAACAGAAAAGGCTTCACCCTCATCGAGCTGCTGATCGTTGTAGCGATCATCGGTATCCTGGCAGCAGTGGCTATCCCGCAGTTCTCGTCATACCGCACCAAAGGTTTTAACTCGGCAGCAACCAGTGACTTGCGAAACTTTAAAACTCAGATGGAATCAGGCTACGCTGATAACCAAGTGTACACTACCTACTAATTGAAATGAAGGGAGACCAATTTATGAATAAGATTGTCCTTAAAATTGCAATAGTTACTGCGGTATCAATATCGGCAGTGTCAGCATTTGCGGCTTCACAAGTGACGACTACAGTTATAGGTGGTGGTACTTTTGCGCCATCAAATAATGTTGGGCTCTGGTGTTCCGCATCTACCACCGCTTACAATGCTGTATCTGGTCACTTGCAAGGGGATAGAATTATGGGGTCCGGCAATGCAAGCCCTAATATTGTTTATAAAGCAAAGGCGAAGGGGACTGCAGTTGTTGCCGGAGATTGTCCTGCAAGCACAACGGATTTTTCTTCTTGGAGTGCTGTTGGCACTCTCTAGAGCTCAAAGTGCTGTTCTTTTATTATATAGGGGTTGGCTCTGCCAACCCCTATATTTTTGTTGTATAAACAGTGTGTCCAAAGATTTTTAGGGTATTTAAGTTCAATGAGGACTCAATTGCAAAAATACCGAATTGTATTTTTAGTGGCTTTTGTATTGGGTGTATTTTATCCGGCTGTGTTTGCTGAAATATCTATTGTTGATGATGCGGGTGCTATAGATTCTTTTTTGAACTCTGATGCATACAGTATAAGAGCAATCTTTGTTCCAAATACTGCAAGTGGAGGCTATTATCGTCCATTTATAGGTGTAAGTTATTTGTTAGACAAACTAATATGGTTATTTGATCCTAAAGCAATGCATCTTGAAAACATACTAATGCATTGCTTAAATATTGTTCTTGTCTATTTTCTTGCTCTTACTCTACTTGAAAGAGACAATAAAAATGGTTCTCTTGTGCCACTTACTGCTTCCCTTCTGTTTGGTGTGCATCCTATAGTAACTGAGTCTGTAAACTGGATATCTGGCCGTACTGATCTAATGGCAGCTAATTTTATCCTTCTATGTATGATTTTAGTCATCAAATATTTTAAAAAAAAATCTATTATAGTAATAATCGCTTCAATATTGCTATTTATGGGGGCAGTATTTTCTAAAGAGATATCTTTAGGATTTTTGCCCGCCCTTTTTATTTTTGTTGTAGCAAGGAAAGGATCTTTTTGGTTAAATAATAAAGAATGCGTTGTATTTGCTCCGGCCGAAATGATTACTTTCTTAATATTTGTTTCGGTATCTGTTCTTGAGGTTCTTTTTATTGGAAATTATTGGTTTGTGATAGTAATGGGGATAATCTATTGTTTTACAAGCATTTATCAAACACACCATCGAAATGGTGAGAGAATAGTAGCTGTTGATTATGCTAAGTATCTTGTATTTACTGTCGCTTCGTTAAGTGCTGCCATAGGACTGTTTTGGGGGGTTCGAAGACTCGTATATACTTCAGATATTGATAAAATATCTATGACGCTTAAGCTTATATTTGACGATACTAATTATGCAATATCCGTTTTTTTTCGTGCTATTGCATTTTATGTGAAGAAGTTTTTTCTGCCACTGCCCCTTAATTTTTACATCCGTGAAATTGATCCACTTTACAGTCTGGTTGGAATAATTATATTTTTTGTTTGTCTTGCATTATTTAGAAAACTCACAAAAGCATCTGTCCTGTTTATTGCTGGTATTTGTATGGTCTTGCCCGCATTGCCCTTTGCTTTTGGTACAATAGCATGGACGCCTTATGCAGAGCGTTATATTTATATTGCAACGGCCTTCTGGTCGCTGAGTATGTCTCTGTTAGGTGCTGATCTTATCCGATTGTTTTACGAAAAATACGATAGTTTACGTTTTGCGCTTGCTATAAAATTGACCGTGCTTTTTTTACTATTGCTTATGTCTATGGTAACCTTCCAGCGTAACCTTAAATGGATGACTAATATTGGCATAATTGGCGATACTGTCAGCCAGTCACCGGAATCGAAAACTTTAAGATCATTTTATATGGTTGCATACTGCAATAAGAATGATTTTGCTGCAGCAAAAAATCAATATCATATTGCCAATTCGCTTTACAGTCTGCAATACGATGAAACATTGGATGTTAATATGGCTGGAATCCTTGCAGCAGAAGCTGATTTTAAAGAGGCGGAACGCTATTACCTGATTGCTCTTAATAAAACGAAATGGAGGTCTGCTTTATCCTTAAATGCGTACTTCAATTTTATTTGTGATGATAAAGCTTTGGATGCATTAGGCATTAATAATGATGAAAGAAGATTGGCTCGTCGCATAGATATTGGAAAAAAATTGTATGGACTAAACAAAGATCCCATTGTTTTTTATCGTTTGGGGCAGTTAGCTGTGTCAAGTTATCAGTATTCTGAGGCGATTTCTTTTTTTTCTAAAGCGGCAAATGAGTTGCCAGCCGCTAATGTTTATCGTGACTATTCTTTGAGAATAATTTCAAAGCTTGAGAAAAAGAGTGGTCTCTAAAATTTTGAGGAGCTGTTAATAATGATATACATCGCTAAAACAACATTGAAAGGGATTTTTCGGGATCGTGTTTTTCAGGGGATAATGGTGGTTGCCTTGCTTTTTCTTGCCATCCCTGCTGTTGCTTTGCTTTCTATGCGTCAAGTAGCAGAACTGTCAATCACATTGTCTCTTTCCCTTCTCTCATTTATCCTGCTTCTCTTATCGGTTTCTTTGGGGGCTACATCACTTTGGAAGGATATTGAGCGTAGGTATACATTTAGCGTGCTTAGTCTGCCGTTGAGTCGTAGTTCTTATATTGTAGGACGTTTTTTAGGTTTTGCTGTTTTTATGATTTTGTCTTCGCTAGTGCTGGGAACTGTAGCATGTCTGGTTATCAAATTTTCTTCTAGCATGTTTCCTTCCCCGTCAGGACAACCGATTGTCTGGTGGTATGTCGTTGCAGCCATGCTGTTTGCCACAATGAAATACATTTTGCTGATTGCCTTTGCCATGCTGTTTTCATCAGTCAGTACATCTTTTTTCCTTCCTGTTTTTGGTACAATTTGTGCCTACTTTGCTAGCAGTATAACGCAGCAGGTTTATGAATTTGTAAACTCTCCTGCATCGGAAAAGTCGATTTCACCTCTTATTAAATATGCCTCAACTGCTGTTTATTATATTTTGCCAAACCTTGCCGGGTTTGATTTGAAGGTTAATGCCATATACAGTATTGCTCCCAACCCTATCGGGCTGGGACTTACAGTCCTTTATTTCTTTGCCTATATTTCAATTTTGCTCTCTGGAACCTGTCTTTTGTTTGGACGGAGGGAGATGAAGTGACTCGTATATTATCTCGTCCATCATTTTTAGTCATAGCATGCATTATGTATATGATTTTGATAACTCCTTTTACTTCCTATATGCGTAATAAGCCTATTGAAGAAAAGTTAGGTTATCTTCCGAGTGTGAAAGTGTTAATTCCTTTGAGCGCTGATCAAAAAGAGTTGACAGCAGCTTCTTTAGTGATGAAGGTTCTGATGTATTTTGGCGGGATTGTTGGCAAGACGCAGGATGGTAAGGTCATTAGTGAACCTCCTGACCTGAAGGGGATGTCTCGTTTACTGCATGGTGCAGTGCAACTAGATCCCTATAATATGGATGCCTATTACTTTGCTCAAGGGTTTCTAACATGGGATGCCAAGCAATTTAAGGTGGCAAATGCGTTGCTTGATTATGGGATGAAATACCGGACCTGGGATTGGTATCTGCCGTTTTTTGCCGGGTTTAACAGCGCCTATTTTATGAAAGACTATGCCAAGGCTGCGGAATATTACAAGCGTGCTGGTGATTTGAGTGGAAGTGATTTGCATAAGAGTCTGGCTGGACGGTATATGCAGGAGTCAGGTCAGACTGACCTGGCGATTGCCTATCTTACTGCAATGGAAAAGGGCGAGAAAAACCAGGCATTGAAAAAGAATTACCAGATTCGTTTGGCTGCCTTTCATGAAGTGAAACGTATAGAAACTGCGCGGGATAGATTTGTGGCTGAGCATGGCGGATCACCTGTCTCTGTTGAACAGCTGGTGCAGCTTGGTTTTCTCGCTCCAGCGCCGGCTGATCCCTATGGCGGCAGATTCTATCTTGAACCATCCGGCAAGGTAGCAACAACCAGCAAGTTTGCGTTTGCAACAAAGAATAAGTGAGGAGTGCTGATGTACGCTCTTGATATGCAGGGCCTAAGTAAAGCGTTTAAAGGTAAAAAACGTCAGACAGTTGAGGCGTTGAAGGGATTGTCACTTTCAATAGAGCAGGGCGAGGTGTTCGGTTTTTTGGGACCAAACGGCGCTGGCAAGAGTACAACCATCAAATGTTTGCTGGGGTTGATTCGGCCAACATCCGGAACAGCTTCTATTATGGGGGCACCGATCGGATCAGAGGCTTCCCGTCGTAATGTTGGGTATTTGCCTGAGAATCCTGCTTTTTATGATTACTTAACAGCAGAAGAGTATCTGCAGTTTGTGGGTAAAACATTTAAAATGCCTGATGCTCTGTTAACCCGACGCTCTACAGAGGTTTTGAAGCAACTTGAGTTGTGGGATGCACGCAAACGTCCTATCCGCGGCTATAGCAAAGGTATGGTGCAACGGGTCGGTTTGGCACAAGTGCTGATTCATGATCCTGACGTCTATATTCTCGATGAGCCGATGAGTGGTTTGGATCCGATTGGCCGGGCTCTGGTAAAGGAAATTATCGTTGATTTGAAGAAACGCGGGAAATCTGTTTTCTTCAGCACCCATATTACCGATGACGTTGAAAAGGTCTGTGACCGTGTGGGGATTCTGCTGCATGGAGAACTGAAGATGGTGGATCGGGTGGATGCCATTATGTCACGTGGCATAGTTGGCTATCAGGTCCGCCTTCAGGATACAGATGGTACGGTTTTGGATGAAGAGGTGCCCAAAGAGCTGCTTGACCGTTTTCTTGCTGAACAGGTTGCATGTGGCCGTGAAATAGTCCTGGTTGAACCACGTCGGAAAAATCTGGAGGACTTCTTTCTTTCATTGGTGCATGGGGAATAGAGTTAGTGTAGTTGTCCTGTCTGCCTGAGCGCCTCATACAGCACCACTGCTGCAGCGTTGGACAGATTCAGACTGCGTACCTGACCCGGCATCGGTATGGTCAGGCAGCGTTCTTGGTTCGCCATTAGCAGCTCTGCTGGCAGACCGGCAGTCTCCTTGCCAAAGACCAGAAAATCACCTGGTTGGTAGATCCCCTGCTCATAGCAATTTCTGGCAACCTTGGTACTCAGGTACCAGAAACGGCCTTCCGGGTGCTGTTGCTGCAACTGCTCCAGGTTTTCCCATCGCTTCAAGTCAACCTTGTCCCAGTAATCAAGTCCGGCCCGTTTCAGGTAGCGGTCATCAATGGAAAATCCCAGTTTGCCGACTAAATGCAGGGTTGCAGCAGTAGCTGCACAAAGGCGTGCTATGTTGCCGGTGTTAGGGGGGATTTCAGGCTCAATCAGGACAATGTTGAAGGTTTTCATGGGTACTGTATACCTCAAGACAGTTTCAGTCCGCTTGCATTTTTTGCGGGTCAGGTCTAGGATGCAAAAACTTGAATACAACAAACACGGGGACTATGACCATGAAAATTATTGTTACTGATGAGGTTGCTGATCAAGGGCTTGCTTTGCTCAAGCAGGATCCACGCATTGAGATGGATGTCCGTTTGGGATTGAAAAAGGAAGAGTTGCTTGCCCTGATCGGTGACTATGACGTGATCATTACCCGTAGTGGTACTACGGTTGATAAAGATCTGCTGGATGCGGCCAAGAATCTGAAAATGGTTGCCCGGGCTGGTGTTGGTATTGATAACGTGGATGTGGATTATGCCAGTTCAAAAGGGGTAATTGTGGTGAATGCCCCCTTTGGCAATACCAACAGTGCAGCCGAGCATACCATGGCGCTGCTGATGGCTGCCTGTCGCAACGTGACGGTGGCCAACGCCTCGTTGAAGGCCGGCGAGTGGAAACGTGCCCCTTTTACCGGGGTGGAGCTGAAAGGCAAGACCGCCGGTGTGATCGGTCTGGGCAAGGTTGGTGGTCGTGTGGCAACCCGTTTGAAGGCCTTTGAGTGTGAGGTGCTGGCCTGTGACCCGTACATTGCGGTTAAGCGGGCCCATGATCTGGGGGTTAAGCTGGTTTCCCATGATGAGATCTACAAAAAATGCGACATCATTACCGTCCATACCCCGTTGACTGATGAGACCAAGGGGATGATCGGCGCCCGTGAGCTGGGTATGATGAAGGACGGCGTGATTGTGATGAACGTAGCCCGTGGTGGAATCATTGATGAACCTGCCCTGCTGGATGCCATGAACAGTGGCAAGATCGCCATTGCCGGCGTGGATGTCTGGAGCGAAGAACCGCCCAGAACCGACGTCCTCAAAGGGCTGATCGCCCACCCCAGAGTCACGGTGACTCCTCACCTGGGGGCCAATACCCACGAGGCCCAGATCAATGTAGCCGTGGATGTGTCCAAAGAGATCCTGAACTATCTGGATGAGAAGCCGTTGGAAAATGCGGTGAACATTCCCCGTTTTGATATGGCCTTGATGGACCAGATGCGGCCATTCCTGAATCTGGTCAATGTGATGGCCGATTTTGGTATTCAGTTGCTGGATGGCCATCCTGAGAAGATCACCTTCAGTTATGCCGGTGCTATTGCCCACTATGACTGCTCGCCACTGACGGTTTGCGGTCTAGCAGCACTGTTGGGGCGGGTTGTTGAGCAGGATGTCAATATGGTTAATGCCTCTCTGATCGCTGAGCAGATGGGGATTGTGGTGGAAGAGACCAAGACCACCTCGGCTGATGCCTTTTCCAACCTGATTACCCTGATTGCAGAAGGCGACGGCAAGCGTCGCACCATTGCCGGTGCGCTCTTTGAAGGGGCTCCACGGATTGTTCGGCTGCGTGACTATGCCATGGACTTTACCCCGGAAGAGCATATGCTGCTGCTGCACTATGCTGATCGTCCTGGCATGATCGGCAAGATCGGCACCATTATGGGTACACATGAGATCAATATCGGTTCAATGAACCTGGGGCGCAGCGAGAAAAAAGGCGAGGCAATGGTCATCCTCTCGGTTGACTCCGCTGTTTCCCAGGCGGTGATTGAAGAGATCAAGCAGGCAACCGAGGCTACCTTTATCAGGGCGATTCATATGGCTTCGGTCAAAACTTCTCCTTGACCCCCTTCGTGTGGGGGTGGTAAAGTACCTCACTACTTTTCATATCTGCCTTTTAATCTAACCCCGTGAGGTTAACAAAGGTGCAACAGTTTCAGCCACATATTCAAGAGGGTCTTTCCGCGCACGGGCGGAGAGACCCTTTTCTATTTCTGAAGGGA
>Ga0074199_1000115_pt1 | contig 167907 bp, 118 predicted proteins | sample EPASupsiteSAE347_FD_64528 | JGI IMG/M metagenome (GOLD analysis project Ga0074199, IMG submission 64528) | Bioremediated contaminated groundwater from EPA Superfund site, New Mexico - Sample SAE3-47 | ecosystem: Environmental > Aquatic > Deep subsurface > Groundwater > Contaminated ... | reverse complement strand
TGTTGCGGGCGAATGCCGGTGGTTCAAGCAGCTTACTACCAGGGGGTGAAGCACGAAAGGAATACCTCTTGTGCTTCGCACCCGGGCAACAAGTTGCCCGGGCCACCCCTACCCGCATCTTCCTTTCCTTGACGCCCCTTGTGCCCTTCAGGTCCCTTGAATTAACGCCCGTGCGCGGGAGCGTGGGAACGGGGGGGGGGACGAATTTATGGCGCGGTGATCTAGATTCACCGCACCGTAAGTTCGTCCCTCCCCTGGGTGACACGGGCAACTCGTTGCCCGTGCCGAAGGCAAGAGGTATCCCTCCTGTGCTTCGCACCCAGGCAAAAAGTTGCCTGGGCCACCCATGGGAGCGTTGGAACGAGGGGGGGGACGAACTTACGGTGCGGTGATCTAGGTCCTGGTCTCGCCGATTGTGGGGGCAAGGATTTTTCCCATGGCCACTTCGAAGTTGGCGATCAGGCATAGGGTACCATGGCGGACATAGTCCTGCTCGCGCAGCTCGCCCTTTGGCTTGTCTGTTCCAGCGGATGTTCCAGTTGAGAGAGAACGTGGTTCGCCTATAAGCCCCTAAAGTTTAACTGCTTTTTGCTATTCGTAAGCTTCTTTCGAGTGGCTACAGCCACCCTTTTCAAGGGGGAGCACTTCGGGTACCTTTAGATGTAGAGAGTGCAGACCATCGCCCAATTCCGTGGGCTTGGGGACCTTCTGGCAGGTAACATTCCCGACGGTTAATTCTGAGGTGAGAAAGAAAGGCGGGGTCATGCGGGGTATGCGGGATCATTTTATGCGAGACTGCCCCAGTCAAGTATTGTGGGACGTAGCACATAGCTTCGATTTGGGAAGTCGCGGTGAGTCACATACTGTCTATGAGCGTACCGTGCGAGGGCAAGGAATGCGCTTTTGGATTTGAGCCCTCTTTACCGTCTTATGACGGCACGAAAGAAAGGATGGTCATTCATGGCACTTTTTCTGGTTCAACACGGCAGGAGTCTTCCGAAGGAAAAGGACCCCGACCAGGGGCTGACGGAAGAAGGCATGGCGGAAGTAAAGCGTATTGCAGGCGTGGCCGCGGGATACAAAGTGCGTGTATCTCGCATCAAACACAGCGGAAAGAAAAGAGCGAAACAGACAGCCGAGGCTCTTGCCTCCGCTCTGGCTCCGGAAGGTGGTGTCGAGGAGAGCCGCGGGTTGAGCCCCATGGACGATGTATCCGCAGTCGCCCGTGAATTGCGCACCGAAGACAACCTGATGTTCGTGGGCCATCTGCCTTTCATGGAAAAGCTGACCTCCTACCTGATCACCGGGTCTCCCGACAGCCTGATCTTCAAATTCCAAAACGGCGGCATCGTATGCCTGGACAAAACCGCCGAGAGCCCTTTGTGGTTCATCAAGTGGGCACTGATGCCGAACATAGGCTGAGCAGTGCTCGTTGCCTGCTTGTTTTTTGCTTGTTTTTTGTAGGTTGGGTTGAGGCCGAAAGCCCTGCAAATTTGAACAAATAGCTTGTGAGCTCTCCTTCTGGATCTTCCTGCCGAAACCCAACAGCTCTTGCCGCCGGCGAGCGTGTTGGGTTTCGGCAGGAAGATGTATTTCAGGAAACAGGCGGTGCACAAATCAAACTCACCGGTTCTGCTGCCTCAACCCAACCTACAGACCACAAGCCGCTCATCCTGGATGTCCGAAACTATGATCATGGCCTCATTTTCACTGGCTTTAGCCACATGGCTCGGAATATGAGCAAAAGGCTTCCCCGGGCACACCCACTCTATTCTATGACAATCATCGCCCCGGCAGCCCTGATATTGTTGTCTTCCCGGCTTTCGGTGACACTCCGCTCCGTGTCCGCTATGACGCCTGTCGTGTACGATCCCGGTTTGGTACTGGCCGGAATCGTCACTCTCGTTTTGACGGTGCATGAGGCTCCGGGGCTGAGCTTTCCCACCTTGGGAGTAGCAAGGAGAATGTCCTTGCCTTTCTCGATAATGTTGTCCTCCGAAAGGTAAATGCCCGCCTCGGAGACTTCGGCTGCAACCGTTCCCTGGTTTTTTATCGTGGTGCCGATCAATATGGATTGCCCGGGGCCGGCGCCAAGAGGCGAGGAGACTCCCGTGATCGTGAGATCAGGTCCTTTGGACTGCCGAACCCGGGTTTGCGCGGGAAGGGATGTCTTGCCGTTTATATCCCTTGCAAAGATCGTGATGTTATAGATGCCGGGGGTGCTGAATCGGCTGTACTTCGCCTGGTAGCGGCCAGATCCGGCGTCCACGAGCTCCAGAACGGGAAATTGGCCCTTTCTATCTCCGTTCGATATCAAATCATAGTTGGGAGGAGTTATGACCGCCCAAACCCGCTCGATGGGGCTCGCGGACGTCACACTCCAGGCTGCAATGACGGCCGAAGACGCTCCTCCGCTAAGGGTGATACGGGGAGAGACTGAAGCGACAACGGGAGGAGACGCGGCAACCATGATCCCGACACCTATCGTCGTGGACCCGGCGCGGCTGCCATCTGAAACTTCATTGCCGATCCCGTTTCCGTTATCGTCAAGCTGCGGCGTCTGATACCCGCAGGAGTACTGGATTCCGTTCGAGGCTCGAAGGAAGGCCTGCTGCAACTTGGCCCCGTTTGCGATCTCGTACCAGAAATACTGGGAGAAGGATATGTCGCCTTGGGAAGCAAAGCAGGCTGTCTCCTCCGCATTCGCGCTCGAGATGAGTATTAGCTCCTTTCCCCGGGGGCGGGCGAGGCGGGAAAGAAAGCTTCCGGAGCGCGATGAGTCGGCAATCAGGATGATTTTTCCCGAGAACTGTTGCTGGAGTGTACTCAGCCAGTCGTTTATGGCCTGCGCGGTAAGGATTTGGGTAGCATCGAGCGGCAGGGTTTCAGTGTCTCCCTTTGCCCCTACAAGATAGATCAGGAGATCCTTTGTATTCACTCCCGCCCAAGTTTCGATGGCATCCTTCAGGTACTGAAGGGACGGGGCTTCATCCACGCCGGGAATGCTCATCGGGCTCATGAAGAGAATATCATCTTCGGAATAGCCCTGAAAGACAAGGGCGTCGTGGGCCGTCCGAACATTCTTCTCAATATCCGGCCATTGGGGGTCAGTGGTCGATCCCGCCGCCACTATGATCGCTTTGGACGTAAGGGGAGAGCCGACTGAAACCGTGGTCAGAACGGGAATGGAAATGTTTCCGTTGGGATCAGAAGCGTAGATGGCTATCTGATAGGTTCCCCCCATCGTGAACCCATCATAAGTCGCTTCATAATGGCCCGCCCCTTTGGGGAGAAGGTCCACTGAAGGGATTCCCAGTACCGGGTTGCCGTTGGGATTGGGATTGAAATCCGGCGGGCGGATGATCGCCCAAACTCGCCCGACTCCATCGTCACTGGTGATATTTTCCGCATAGAGAGCCGCGCTGCTGACTCCCGTGATGGTCTGGGGCGCTGAAGCCTTTCCGATCACCGGAGCCTGAGCGAACATGTCGATTCCGTTTCCGATGAAAGTCGCCTTGGCAAGAGACCCGTCGCTTGCCTCGCTTCCCACTCCGTTTCCATTGTCGTCCAAAAGAGGATGCTGATTTGCCGTCGTGTACCCTACCGCCTTTGCGGCGAGATCGAAGGAGTCATAGACGTCGATTCCGTTAAATACATGGGTCCAGAAATAATAGGAAAAGGAAATGGCGCCGGTGTTCACAAAATAGGCTTCTTCTCCCTGAGAGGTACTGGTTATAACGATCCGCTCCTTTCCAGAGGAGGAAGTCAATACGGGAAGAAAGCTCCCCGAATAGCAGGCGTCGTAGACGATTATGATCTTTCCCGTGATCGTCCCTGAATCTTCCAGGCTATTCAGCCAGGAGGAGAGATCTTCGGCGAGAAGGGTCTCCTTTTCGCTCATGATGAAGGTCCCATCCCCTCCGTGATCCACAAGGTAGAGGATCAGGTCTTCGGCTCCCCTGGCCCATTCGGTTATGACAAGTCTAAGATTGTCTTTCGTTACCGGCCCGCTCACGTCGTCTGCCATGCCGTTACCGTCAAGGTCCAGATTCTTGTCGGAGGAAAGGTAGGTGATCTTTTCCTTGGTGAATCCCTGGTTGGCCAAAGCCTTGTAGGAAAAATTGGCGCAGGCCTCGGTTGCATCCCACAGAATGCTCCCGGTCTTGGGATCGCCTCCGGCCACGATGATGGCTTTGTTTCTTGAAGCCTGCCTGATGGCTCTGAATGCCTGTACTCGATTGTTGCCACTGTCCGCAACGTAGAGAAAGCCGTTGGGGCCTGTTGCAATCCCCGTTGGGCCATTCAATTGGCCGGGATTACTGCCTGGGCTGGATATTTCTTCGATAAAGTCTCCGTCCGTCGTGTACTCATAGATGCGGCTACTAACATCCGTCACATATACATGACCACCATCTATGGCTATCCCATTGGCGCGGGTTCCCCACTGTTTGATGAACACACCATCACCGGTGAATTTCTGAATTCGAGCATTGCCACGATCGGCCACATAAACATTACCGATTCCATCCACGGCTACACTATAAACACCCATAAACTGCCCATTACCACTACCAAAACTTCCCCATTGCTTGATGAAGACACCATCCGCGGTGAACTTCTGGATGCAGAATTCCGCACCATTAGTCACATAGACATTTTCGCTGCCATCCACGGCTATACCCCATGGCATATAAATTTGCCCGTTACCAAAGCCATAGCTTTCCCATTTTCCGATGAATGAGCCCTCACCGGTGAACTTTTGAATGCGGCCGAAGTAGCTCCCGGCTTCGGTCACATAGACATTTCCATTCTCATCTACAGCTATGGCAAGGGGCTGATTAAACTGTCCATCACCAGTACCATAACTTCCCCATTGCTTGATGAACACGCCATCGGCGGCAAATTTCTGAATGCGACTGTTGGACGTGTCCACCACATAGACATTCCCGCTACCATCCACGGCTATGCCCAAAGGCCCATTAAACTGCCCCTTACCCGAGCCGGAGCTTCCCCATTTTCTAATAAACACTCCATCGGCGGTAAATTCCTGGATGCGGCTGTTTCCCTGATCAATCACCAAGACATTCCCATTTTCATCCACACCGATTCCCCCCGCATTTTGGAATTGCCCATTACCAGTACCGGAGCTTCCCCACTTTCTAATGAACACTCCATCGGCGGTAAACTTCTGGATGTGATCGTTCCCATCTACCACATAAACATTCTCATCTATAGCTATGGTAAGACGCCCAGTGACCCAGCCATTACCAATAACAAGTCCCCATTGATTGATAAACACACCTTCACTGGTGAATCTCTGAATTAGAGCATTCGAAGTATCAGTCACATAGACATTCCCGATTCTGTCTACAGCTATACTGTTGAGCTGATGGAATTGCCCACTAATACTGCCAGAACTTTCCCATTGCTTGATAAATATACCTTCACCCGTAAATTTATGAATTAGATTGTTTCCACTATCAATCACATAAATATTACCAATTCCATCTACGGCTACATCAGTGACATCACGAAACCACTCTTCGTTAGCTCCATTACTACCCCATTGTTTTATAAATACCCCATCACTGGTAAACTTCTGAATCAGATTATTGATTCGATCAATCACATAGACATATCCGCTCCGATCTATGGCAATGCCTGAAGGAAACATAAATTGTCCGTTACCATACCCACTACCACCCCATCCCCTGATGGACAATCCACCATGGCTGAACTTTTTAACGCGACAGTCACCACCGTCCGAAAGATAGATATTTCCATCACGATCTAAAGCTATATCAACTGGCGTATTGAAATACCATGGCTGCTGCAACGTCGGCCACATACGCTCGAAGCGATGGTATGCTTGCGAAGCTGCGACCGCAGGCATCAAAACCAGAACCAGCAAAGAAACGGCAGCAATTGCCAACCAATGGCAATGACTATTCCTTCCTTTTCGCGACATGGCACCCTCCTTCTCAAGCATCTATTGAATCACTCACTGCGTAATGACCTTGTGCATCGGCTTGATCCGCTCCAAAGACGCTTTTTCAAGCACTTCAACATCCGACATCTGAGGATAAACAGCCATGATCCTGGCATGCCCCAGCTCCTCGGAATCAGTCCCCAAAACGGCGCCGGTAACCGGATGCCGAATCGGCTCGCCTTCCTGAAAAACGATCAGGCGCATTCCTTTCTTGACGTGACTCTCTTTTCCAAGATCCACGATGATTCGTCCTCCCTTGACCTGCACAACCAGGCCCTCCGTCAGGGGAACTTCGTCGCTCAGTTTCAGGATCAAACCCCGGCAGAGCTGCTTGAGGGTGGCGAGGTCCACGTCTTCGCCGTAGACGTCGATGGCTGTCAGGATCAAGGAGGTCTCCGTGTCGACCAGCCGTGCGTAGATGTCCAGCGATCCTTCCTTCTCCACCACGGAGCCCATTAACACGCAACCGGCCGAGACGATCTTCCCGACGCGAACGGCGGCCTCGGGGTCGGCAAGGTCGGTGGCGCCAAGCTTCTGCTCCCGCAGAACCTCCTCGAGGCGTTGGCGCTCGACCATATCGAAGCGGCCTCCCCTCACGAGCTCGCCCAGAAGAGCATCTTCGATCCCTTCTCCAGCCATGCCCACGGTTCCTTTCCGCTCGAGAGGAAGCATCGCCACCGTCAGCCTCGTGCCGAGCGCGTGGACTTTTTGCATCTTCCTGACGATCCTAACCTGCTTTTCACTCTCATAGCCGAGGGAGTCTTTCGCCTGGATCTTGAAGGTGTTTTCGCCTTCATTGAGCATGGCCATGGAGCCGAAATAGACACTTTTCCCAGGTTTTTTCAGAATCGGCTGCCCATCGAGGGCCAGAAAAGCGACGCCGTTGTCACCGCGAGCATGGCCGGACAGATAGATCTGGTCTAGGAATACGGTCTGATCGTCCGTCCAGTCCCGAAGCTCGATGCTCGGAGGATTGGGGGCTTTGGGAGCATCACCGTCCTCCCTGAGAGCCAGTTGAAAGGTCTTCGGCAGGTGCAGGGAAGGCAGGGCTGGAACGTCGAGAGAAGCCAGAAGAACCTCGGAAAGATGGCGCGGCTGCGGGAAAAGGGCGGCAAGACGGGCAGGCAGTCGAGACAGAAGGGGAAAAGTATCGGTGGGACGTACGGGCCTCGCCCGGGAAAGAGCGGAAAGGCCGGGAGAGAGACGGATCTCTGCGCGGGTTTGATTCCCGGCTCGATCCCTGGCTTCTACCAGCAAGGTCACTTCTCCGGGCGAAAGCAGGAGCGGGGCGTCCAGGCGCATTTCCCGCGCCGGGCTGGAGGTGCCCGGTATCTCCCGGCCATTCACTTTTACCTCGGCGATTCCTGAATCATCCTGCACGTAGCCCTTGAGCCTCGAGCCGGCTTTGGGACGGGACGACCCTTCCGCCGGCTCATCGATGTTGATTATGGGACCCTGGCGGTCAACCCGGACTCTGCGCTCCAGCAGGAAGGTCTTTCCGCTCAGGTCGGTTGCGCTGATTCGAATGACATTCTCTCCGGCCTTTAAGGACACTTCCCTTTGAAATGGAATCTCCGGCGCCGCAAGATCGATACGGACGGGCACGCCGTTTATCAGCACGTCTTTTACATAGGTGTCGTCCCGGACAACTCCCTTGACCACGGTGCTGAAGCCGTTGGTCAGGAGGTCCTCGACGGGGGTGAGAATCATGATCTCCGGCGGGGCGACATCTGAATTTTTCCGCTGTATGAGGGATTTTCGCGTGCAGTCCAGATAGTATTGCGCTTTTGCCGATTTTTCGCTTCCGAGGGAAGCCTCCAGTTCGTGAAGGGCTTCCTCGAAACGTGATTGATGATAGAGCACCACGCCCAGTTCGCGGTGGGGAAAATAGTCGACGAAATGCATCCCATAGGTTCTTGCACGCCGTTGATCCTCGCCGCGCTGATGCAGAGCTTCCTTCAGGTCGGCTTCGGCTTCCCTCCAGAATTGCCCGTCCGCGAAGGAAGTACCTCGTTCGTAATAGCTCCACCAGCGTCCACGGAAGGAGCCTTTCGTTACGCCGTAGGTTTTCTCCTCCGCGGATTGCCCCTTCAGAGCAGTCCGGACCTCGCATCCAAGAGTTGCAGCGAGGAGCAATCCCATGAGAGTCCAAACCAGAACCGATTTTTTTTTCATAGTTATCCCGAAGATCACGTAAATGAGCCATGCTCAATTTGGCTCAAAGGGCTTCCCTGAGCACACCCGTTCTATTCTATGACAATCATCGTCCCGGCAGCCCGGACGTTGTTGTCTTCCCGGCTTTCGGTGACACTCCGGTCCATGTCCGCGATGGCGCCTGTCGTGTACGATCCCGGCCTGGTATTGGCCGGAATCGCCACTCTCGTTTTGACGATGCATGAGGCTCCGGAGCTGAGCTTCCCCACCTTGGGAGTGGCAAGGAGGATGTCTTTGCCCTTCTCGATAAGGCTGTCCTCCGAGAGGTAAATGCCCGCCTTTGAGACTTCGGCCGCTACCGTTCCCTGGTTTTTTATCGTGGTGCTGATCAGGATGGATTGCCCGGGGCCGGCACTAAGAGGCGAGGAGACTCCCGTGATCACAAGATCGGGGCCTTCGGACTGGCGGACCTGAGCTTGGGCGGGAAGGGACGTCTTGCCGTTTATGTCCCTGGCAAAGATCGTGATGTTATAGATTCCGGGGGTGCTGAACCGGCTGTACTTCGCCTGGTAGCGGCCGGATCCGACGTCGGAAAGCTCCAGAACGGGAAAATAGCCCTTTCTATCCCCCTTCGATATCAAATCATAGTTGGGAGGAGTTATGACCACCCAGACCCGCTCGAGGGGGCTCGCGGACGTCACGCTCCAGGCTGAGATGACGGCCGAAGACGCTCCTCCGCTAAGGGTGATATGGGAAGAGACCGAACCGACAACGGGTGGAGACGCGGCAACCATTATCCCGACACCTAGCGTCGTGGACCCGGCACGGCTGCCGTCGGAAACCTCATTGCCTATGCCGTTTCCGTTATCGTCGAGCTGAGGCGTTTGATACCCGCAGGAGTACTGGATTCCGTTCGAGGCTCGAAGGAAGGCCTGCTGGAGCCTGGCCCCGTTTGCGATCTCGTACCAGAAATACTGGGAGAAGGATATGTCGCCCCGGGAAGCAAAGCAGGCCGTCTCCTCCGCATTCGTGCTCGAGATGACTATGAGCTCCTTTCCCCGGGGACGGGCGAGGCGAGGAAGAAAGCTTCCGGAGTGCGATGAGTCGCCAATGAGGATGATTTTTCCCGAGAACTGTTGCTGGAGCGCACTCAGCCAGTCGTTCAGGTCCTTCGCGGTGAGGGTTTCAACTGCATCGAGGGGGAGAGCTTCCTTGTCCCCATTTCCCCCGACAAGATAGATCACGAGATCCTTGGTGTTCACTCCCGCCCAGTTTTCGATGGCATCCTTCAGGTACTGAAGGGACGGAGCTTCATCGACGCCCGGAATGCTCATCGGGCTCATGAAGAGAATGTCGTCCTCGGAATAGCCCTGAAAGACGAGGGCATCGTGGGCCGTTGCGGCATTTTTCTCTGTCGCCGGCCATTGTGGGTCCGTGGTCGGTCCCGCCGCCACTATGATGGCTTTGGATGTAAGAGGGGAGCCTACTGAAACCGTGGTCAAAACGGGGATGGAAGTGTTTCCGTTGGGGTCCGAGGCGTAGATGGCGATCTCATAGGTCCCGCCCATTGTGAACCCGTCATAGGTCGCTTCATAATGGCCCGTGCCTTTGGGTAGAAGATCCACTGAAGGAATTCCCAGCACCGGGCTGCCGTTGGGATTCGGATTGAAATCCGGCGGACGGATGATCGCCCAAACTCGCCCGACTCCATCGTCACTGGTGATATTTTCCGCATAAAGAGCCGCGCTGCTGACTCCCGTGATGGTCTGGGGCGCTGAAGCCTTTCCGATCACCGGAGCCTGAGCGAACATATCGATTCCGTTTCCGATGAAGCTCGCCTTGGCGAGAGCCCCGTCGCCAGCCTCGTTTCCGATTCCGTTTCCGTTGTCGTCCAGGAGAGGATGCTGATTTGTAGTCGTGTACCCAACGGCGTTTGCGGCAAGATCGAAAGAGTCATAGACGTCGATTCCGTTAAAGACATGGGTCCAGAAATAATAGGAAAAGGAAATGGCGCCGGTGTTCACAAAATAGGCTTCCTCTCCCTGAGAGGTGCTGGTGATAACGATCCTCTCCTTTCCAGAGGAGGACGTCAATACAGGAAGAAAGCTTCCCGAATAGCAGGCATCGTAGACGATTATGATCTTTCCCGTGATCGTCCCCGAATCTTCCAGTGTATTCAGCCAGGAGGCCAGATCTTCGGCGAGAAGGGTCTCCTTTTCGCTCATGATGAAGGTCTCATCCCCGCCGTGATCCACGAGGTAGAGGATCAGGTCTTCGGCTCCTTGTGCCCGGGCGGTTATGGCAAGTTTAAGATTGTCGTTCGTTACCGGCCCTGTCACGTCGTCCGCCAAGCCATTGCCGTCCAGGTCCAGTTTTGTATCCGAGGAAAGATAGGTGATCTTTTCCTTGGTGAATCCCTGGTTGGCCAGAGCCTTGTAAGAAAAATTGGCGCAGGCCTCCGTTGCGTCCCACAAGATACTCCCTGCCTTGGGACCGCCTCCGGCTACAATAATTGCTTTGTTTCTTGAAGCCTGCTTGATGCCTCTGAATGCCTGGACTCGATTGTTGGCGTAGTCCGTAACATAGAGAAGGGCGTTGGGACCGGTTGCAATCATCAGTGGGCGAGTCATTTGGCCGGGATTAGTGCCGAAGCTGGATATTACTTCGATAAAAACTCCGTCCGTCGTGAACTCCTGGATGCGAGCATTATAAAATTCCGTCACATAGACATGGCCGTTACCATCTACGGCTATGCCGGTGGGACCATGGAATTGCCCATTACCATACCCAAGGCTTCCCCATTGTTTGATAAACACACCATCACCGGTGAACTTCTGAATGCGATTGTGATCACGGTCCGCCACATAGACATTGCCGTCGCCATCCGTTGCAATACCTGCATCACCAACACCGGCACCTCCCCATTGCTTGATGAAGACACCATCCGCAGTGAATTTTTGGATGTTGTTGTTCATAGCATCAGCCACATAGACATTTCCGCCACTATCCACCGCTATGCCTTCGGGATCCTTAAACTGCCCGTTACCAGAGCCATAGCTTCCCCATTGTCTGATGAACACTCCATCGGCGGTGAACTTCTGGATGCGGTGGCTCCCCACTCCCGGGACAAAGGTACTCCCGACTTCCGTCACGTAGACATTTCCTCTCACATCCACAGCTATGGCGATAGGAGTATAGAACTGCCCGTTACCGGTACCAAAACTTCCCCATTGCTTGATGAACACTCCATCGGCGGTAAATTTCTGGATGCGATTGTTATAAACGTCCACCACATAAACATTCCCGCTGCCATCCACGGCTATGCCGTAAGGCCCATTAAACTGCCCTTTACTCAACCCCGAGCTTCCCCATTGCCCGATAAACACTCCATCTGCAGTGAATTCCTGGATGCGGCTGTTTCCCCGATCCATAACCAGGACATTCCCGTTTCCATCCACACCGATTCCCTCGGCGAAACGCAACTGTCCGTTGCCGGTACCATAGCTTCCCCATTGTTTGATGAACACGCCATCGGCGGTAAACTTCTGGATGCGGTGGTTTCCCACTCCCGAGGTATACCCCTGACGCCCAATTTCCGTAACATAGACATTTCCATTTCCATCTACAGCGATGCCGGCAACCCTGTCAAACTGCCCATTACCACTACCATAGCTGCCCCATTGCTTGATGAACACGCCATCGGCGGTAAACTTCTGGACGCGATTGTTCGCAACGTCCGTCACATAAACATTTCCGCTTCCATCTACAGCTATGCCGTTGGGCTGATTGAATTGCCCATTACCACTGCCAAAACTTCCCCATTGTTTGATATATACACCTTCACTCGTAAATTTTTGAACTCGATTATTCTTAATATCAACCACATAAACATTCCCCGCCTCATCTACGGCTACACCGGAGGCGCCAATAAACTGTCCGTTTCCGGTCCCAGTGCCTCCCCATTGCTTGATAAATATACCATCACTGGTAAACTTCTGAATCTGATTATATATGCTATCAGCTACATAAACATATCCACTCCGATTTACTGCAATGCCTGAAGGAGCCTGAAATTGCCCGTTACCATACCCCGTACCGCCCCATGCTCTGATATACAACCCATCACGGCTAAACTTCTGGACGCGATCGTTGTAAGTATCTGAAATATAAATATTACCATCACAATCTATAGCCATATCAACTGGCATATTGAAATACCAGGGTTGTTGGAGCGTCGGCCACATACGCTCGAAGCGATGGTATACTTGCGAAGCTGCGACCGCTGGAATCAAAACCAGGACCAGCAGAGAAACTGCAGTAATTGTCAAGCAATGGTAATGACTGTTTCTTCCTTTTCGCGACATGGCATCATCCTTTGCAAGCATCTATTGAATCACTATCTGTCTCGAGCTCAGCTTCCAATTGTTATTTTCATTGCTTTCAGCCACCTGGCTTTGACCATCAGCATGGATCAAAAAAGAGTACGTACCCGGAGCGATATTCAGCGGAATCGTAACGCTTGTTGCCTCCCTTGATTCAACACCAGGGGCAAGATCCGGCACGGTGCGTGACGCGATCTGCACGTACCCTATCGACTGGCTGTAGAGATAGATCCCCGCTTCAGAAGCTCCGGCGGCTCCATTGCCGCGATTCTTGACGCCGTTCGTAACCTGGATAGTGCTTCCCACCGTCCCTCTCGCAGGACCCGTAGCCGCCGTCACCACCAGATCGGGGGCTATGATTCGATACATGTAGAAGTCCCTTCGCTCACCGTACTGAAAGTTCAAGATTTCAACCGATTCGGCGACGGGCCAGTAGCCGGGCTTCTGAGCTGTCAGAGTCCAGGTGCCGGCGGGGTACCGGATGAAATAGTCGTAATAACCCTTCTTTGTAACGGATTTCCTGGAACCGATTTGAACGGTTACACCGGCAAGCGCATACCCTGTGCCGGCATCCCATATATAGCCCGTAATCGACCCACCACCCTGTACCGGCACGAGAGCTCGAAGAGAATAGCCCGTATATTCACCAAAAACAGAGGGCTCGACCTGTCTTACCCTGAGAAAATAGACGTCTTCTCTCGGGAAGAAGCGCCAGGACAGGTAATTGTCCTGGCCGTAGCCTCCCGCGACTCTGGGCGAAGTCAGCAGGGTGACTCCGTCGGAATCGTAGAGCTCCAGAACGGTTCTGCAGCGGCTCTCGCAGCGTTTGACCCAAAATTCATAGCTTTCTCCCGGAAGGCCGTGAAACTTTATCCAGTCTTCATCGGCTTCCTTATCGAAATTATGGCGCTGGGCGTTGACGGCATTGAGGAAAATGTGCCTCGCTTGAGGAACGGAGTCGTCGGGCTCGTATTTGTCGGGGGCAGTCTGGGGCAGCGCACTGAGGGGCAAAATGCTTGGAAGAAGCAGGCAGATCAGGACGATTGCCCATTTTCCATAACCATGGCATCTTGACTCGGCTCTCATTTTTCGACTCCTTTCCATTCCGGGAACAAAATGACTTTAGAAATGAATGATGAGAGATGAATATACGGTATGCTCATCAACATCCTGAGAAAATCGCAATGCGGGAAGAAGCGACTCTCCAACGTCTCTGCCGAACCTATACTGATACGCTATATCGAAGATGAAGCGGCCGATCCCTATTCCGGTCCCCAGGCTGAACCCCAGGAACGTATCAGGGCTGCCTTCGGCGGGAGCAGGATCGTAGAAGAAGCCGGCTCGTAGCGGAACCGTGTATTTGGGTTGAATGAAGAGATACTCCGCTCCCACTCGTACCTGAGTTGTAGAGGCGATATTCGCCTGCCCGGCAGGCTTGCCGCTGAGCGGGGATGTCTTGTTTCCCTGAGAGTCGGTCAGGACAAAATCCTGCCATTGAGTGTGGTAGACATCGCCTGAGACGGTCAGTCGATCCGAAAAGCGGTAGGACAGTCCGATACCGTAAGACATCGGCATATCCAGCTTCTCGTTCTCGACCAACCCCATAGTATCCCTGGAAGTTATCCCCATGAATTCAATGGCTTCCGTATCCCTGAATCTGTGTTTCAAATCAGCGGTGAAGGGTGACTTAAACACCAGCCCCACATTCCATTTGCCGGTTACATTCCACAAAAGTCCGACATTGGTATTGAAGCCGCTGAACGAAAAGCGGTCCGTCGTGATTGCGGAAAAATTGACGGGACGTCCACTTGCGCTGAGAAATATGCCTGAATCCTTCGTCTGTTGAGTCCACCCGTTGGTATAAGGGCCGTCTTCCCAGAGGTTCAAGGTGAACCCCATGGAGAGCTGGGGAAGAATCTGAAGGGAGTACGCAAGTCCGTACGCATAGAGCCCCCCAATCTGACGGAAGTCGCGGGTGACGTGCACCCGGTCGTCGGCGACCGTGAAATGCCAGTCCCTGCTAAAATCGAAGAGATGTTGATAATTGAGGGATACTATCATGTTACGATTGAGGAGAGTGAATGGATAGGCCGCACTGAGATAGTTGAATTTCGCTTCCGAGGTCCTTTGTTCTCCCGAGGCTTCAGGATTCGTTCCGAACGAGTTGTCCTCGGTCCGGTATACGCATTCTCCCACCACCGAAATCTCGGGGCGCTCCAACTGGACGAGTCCTCCCGGATTCCAGGATGCCGCCGTAGCATCGTCGGCCACGGCGATGAAAGCACCTCCCATCCCCAAAGCTCTCGCCCCCGAGCCCACGGGATTGGGAGACGACGGGATCTCGACCTGCTGCAGTAACTGTCCCCGGGCAGGATTCAATACGGAAAGCAAAAGCAGGATCACCAGAGACCGACACAACAAAGGCCCGTGCCGCGGCAATGTTTCCAAATCTCCTCTTCCATGAATCAGACACCACCTTTGTTTACTCCTCATTTCCTCACTTCCCTCTTTTCATTGACAATGGCCCCAAAACTGCGTGGGTGGCACAGGCAACAAGTTGCCCGTGCATCCTAAGAACCAGTTTTTTGAACCATGCCCTGAAGACCACGTGAATGAGCCATGCTCAATTGGGTTCAAAGCGGTCCCCGAGCACACCCACTTTATTCTATGACAATCATCGCCCCGGCTGCCCTGACATTGTTGTCTTCCCTGCTTTCGGTGACACTCCGCTCCACGTCCGCAATGGCACCTGTCTGTCGTGTACGATCCCGGCCTGGTATTAAAAATTGGCGCAGGCCTCGGTCGCGTCCCACAGGATGCTCCCTGCCTTGGGGCCGCCTCCGGCCACGATGATGGCTTTGTTCTTTGAAGCCTGTTTGATGCCTCTGAATACCTGCACTCGATTGTTGCCGTGATCCGTAACATAGAGAAGGCCGTTTGGACCCGTTGCAACCATGCCTGCACCACTCATTTGACCGGGACTACTACCGAAGCCGGATACGGCCTCGATAAAGTCTCCGTCCGTCGTAAACTCCTGGATTCGGCCATTATCAAAGTCCGTCACATAGACATGGCAGCCATCCTCTACGACTATGCCGTTGGGATGATTGAAATGCCCATTAGTGGAACCGTAGCTTCCCCACTGTTTAATGAACACACCATCACCGGTGAACTTCTGAATGCGATTATTATAAAAGTCCGCCACATAGACATTTCCGCCACCATCCGCGGCAATACCCGCGGCCCCTGCAAACTGCCCATAACCAGCACCGGCACTTCCCCATTGTTTGATGAAGATGCCTTCCGCAGTGAACTTTTGGATGTTGTTGTTCATAACATCAGTCACATAGACATTCCCCCCGCCATCCACCGCTATGCCCTCGGGAGACATAAACTGCCCGTTACCGGAGCCAGGGCTTCCCCATGTTCCGATAAACGCACCATCACCGGTGAACTTCTGGATGCGGTGATTACCCGCTCCCGGCAGGAAGTAGCTCCCGATTTCCGTCACATAGACATTTCCACTCCCATCTACAGCTATGGCGGCGGGGTGATCGAACTGCCCGTTAGCAGTACCATATCTTCCCCATTGTTTGATGAACACGCCATCGGCGCTAAACTTCTGGATGCGATTGTTCTGAACGTCCGCTACGTAAACATTCCCGTTACCATCCACAGCTATGCCGTAGGGCTCATTAAACTGCCCTTTACCCGAGCCCGAGCTTCCCCATTGTCCGATGAACACTCCATCTGCGCTAAATGCCTGGATGCGGCTGTTTTTCCGATCCATCACCAAAACATTCCCATTTCCATCCACACCGATTCCCTCGGGAAATTGGAACTGCCCATTACTCGTACCATAACTTCCCCATTTTGTAATGAACACGCCCATGGCGCTAAACTTCTGGATGCGACTACTGAAATATTCGGTCACATATAGATTACCGCTTCCATCCACGGCTATGCAGGCAGGCCCATTGAATTGCCCATTACCGAGCCCAAGGCTTCCCCATTGTTTGATAAACACACCTTCACCGGTGAATTCCTGAATTCTATCGTTATAGGTATCGGCCACATAGATATTGCCGCTTCTATCCATAGCTATGCCGTTGGGCTGATTGAATTGCCCACTACCAAGCCCCAAGCTTCCCCATCGTTTAATGAAGGAGCCCTCATTTGTAAATTTTTGAATTCGATGATTGTCAGTATCTACCACATAGATATTCCCGGCTCCATCCACGGCTACACCACTGGCAGTCTTAAATTGCCCATCTCCGGTCCCAGTGCTTCCCCATTTCTTGATAAATACACCATCACTGGTAAACTTCTGGATCTGATTATTTATACTATCAGACACATATACATGTCCTATTCGATCTACAGCTATGCCTGAAGGAGCATTAAATTGTCCGTTACCATACCCCTTGCCACCCCATGACCTGATGTACAATCCATCACGAGTGAACTTCTGGACGCGATAGTTATAGGTATCCGAAACATAGATATTCCCATCACAATCTATAGCTATGTCAACGGACAGATTAAAATACCAGGGCTGCTGCAGTGTCGGCCACATACGCTCGAAGCGATGGTATACTTGCGAAGTTGCAACCGCGGGAAGCAAGAGCAAGACCAGCAGAGAAACGGCGGCAATTGCCAGGCAATGATAATGACTGTTTCTTCCTTTTCGTGACACGATATCCTCCCGCAGGCATCCATAGAATCACCATCTGAGCTTTTCACCGCAGAGACGCAGAGGACGCCGAGAGAACGCAGAGAATCGTTAAAATTCTGATTCTCATGGAATCCCTCTGCGTCTTCTCTGCGTTATCTCTGCGCCCTCTGCGTCTCTGCGGTGAAAACAAGAGCGCACACACACCCCGTTCAGTGCGAAGAGCTTCCTTTTTCTTCCACGCGCCACCCTGCCTGCACTGGCTGCGTATTTTCCACGGCAATGGCCGTAGACGTCTTGTCCCGAGCTTCCTTAACTGTCAGCTCGATCCCTTTCCCATCATCTTCGACCACGTGGAGCTTCATTCCGGGCGCGACTCCCGTCAGGCTTCCGACATTGAGAGCCACCTCTCCGTCCCGGACTTCTACAACCCGGCCTCTAATGGGATAGGCGGCGGCAACTCGATCCTTGAGATCCCCGCACAGGGTTTGAATCATTCCGGCGGGATCGTCCGTCATCGCCGACATTTCCGATACAGAAGCCACGACACGGGTGGTTTCCGTGTCCACGGCACGAAGACTGATCTGGAGCTGATTTTTGTACCGAAGGAGTGTACCGGTTGCGAGTATCCGGGCAGAGAGGATTTTCCCGAGACGCAGGGCGGTTTGGGGATCGGAGAGCTGGGTGCTGCTCAGTTTGAGCTCTTCCAGCAGGCGATCCAGAAGAATACGTTCGACGGGATGCACTCGGGTTGATTCGGCCACGTCACGGGCAATGGATTCGGATAGAAAGGCATCCTCGCCTTCCCTCGGGGCCGGTTGCCCTTTGGCTTCCAGGTCGAGAAAGAAAAGATAGAGGGGCTTTGAGCTCCATTCGTCCTGAAGCGGGAGCGTCTGCCCGCCCTCCCGATAGGCTTTGATAAGGTCGGATACGAGGGTATCCACGCGAGTCCGGCGCTCGGCGGTTTCCGCTGACGCCATCCGATCCTTGCTTCTCCGGTAGAGAACGGCATTGATCGGTTCGCTCGCGTTGATGACACTGGCTTTTCCGTAGTATTCCGAAGCCCCCTGAAGATTTCCCAGCCCTTCCATGGCCAGGCCCTTGGCGGTATAGGCCTGAAGAAACGAGGGGTCAAGGCCGAGCGCCCGGTCGAATTCCTCTACGGCCTGGGTCAGGGAGCCTCGTTTGGCAAGAATACGTCCGAGGCCAAAATGACATTCCGCTTCCTGCCATGCTTCCAGCTCTTTGGCCTCTACAGTTCTGCGGTAGGCAGCCTCGGAATCCGCCAGGTCTCCCCGGCTAAGAGCCATATGTGCTTTCACGAGCATGAGAGAGGCGGAATCAGGCAGGTCTTTCTCTACCAGTGCGGCGACTTCCCGTGCCTTGTCCACATCGCCCCGAGTCAGGTAAACCGAGGCCATTCCCTGGTGGTATAGAGGGCTCTTTCCTTCCAGGCCTCGAAAAACCTCTTCAGCTTGAGCTATCTGACCGGCGTGAAGAAGACTGAACCCCTGTTTGGCCAACTTGGTGGAGAGAGAGTGGCTGTACCACATATTTCCGAGGAAGAGCCCTCCAAGGATCAGAGCCAAAGCTGCCGGTATGGCCACGGCGGCAACGGTCCAACCGGAGGAGCGGAGCCTCGAGAGCCATGTTTCTTCAGCGTGAGGCTCATTGCCGGTAAAATAGCTGAAGGACGGATCTCCGTACAGCACGTAGGAGGCCCAGGCAAGGGTCTCTTCGCCGTAGCGGGAAATGGACTTGAGCCGTGCCTGTCTCAGCGCCTCTCCAATGGGGAGGTTTCGGACCAACTGACGATAGAATTCCTCGGCAAAGGCGGCGCTGGAGCGGTCATAGATGTCCAGAACACTGCCAATATAATGCCTCACCCCGGAAACCAGAAAGGTCTTGGCCAGACCGAAAAGGTGCTCGCCTGTCGACCAGTTTTCCGCCCGGCCCGATTGACAGGCGTTGGCAAAAACCAATGAGGGAAGAGAGGCCTCCCTGGCCAGACGAAGCAGGCATCCCGCCTCGAACTTGCCATCCGACAGCAGGAAGCCGCTCAGAGAAGGGTCACGGGAGTCATAGTCGGAGTGCCCCGCATAATGAAACAGATCATAGTCGGTCAGATTGTTCAGGAGGAATTCACGGGAGGCCTCCCTGCCGGCCATTTTTATCACGAGATCCCTCGGGGCTGGAGACTTGCTTAGCTCCCTGCGGATGGCCAATCCTTCCTTCTTCGTCGCCGCCAGATCACCCCTGGGATCAGCTACGACCAGCATTCGAAACGGTTTCCCGTTCCGAAGCTTCTTTCCGGCAAGAACCTTTTGGGAGCCCGAGACCAGTTTTCCCATGCTGTATTTGAGGCAAAGGAACTGTTCCCCATCGTGGAGCAGCTCCCAGGGAATGTAGGCAAGGAAATCGTCCAGTTGAAGAATGAGGACACGAGGCTGATTTTCCAGAATGAACCGGTTCATATCGTCCGGAATCAGCATCCCATGGAGCATTTTGCCCAGGTCTTCGATGGCGGAAAGATTTTCTTTCGACGTTCGCCCCCTGAGATCGATGCGAGAGAAGCATTGCTCCATCTGCTCGACGAGATTACGGATTTCGGTTTGTGGAAAGGGGATGTTCGATACGTGTCTGACGGCCTGCGCCTGCTCGCTGTCGAAATGCGCAACCAGCAGGATCTCGCCTTCCTTCAAGGAAATATTCAAGTGGAGGGCCGCGCTGTCATAGGGATGGACAAGGGCCTCTTGTGTGATAGCTCTTCGAAGGTCCGTCTTTTGCCCGTCATCCCAAAGAATGCGGTGAACGTCCACGGGATTGGTTTTTCCCTTGAGCGTTTTACTGCCCACGTAGTCACGAGAAATATCGAATCGCTCGCTTATGACATCGATATAAGCCTGGGAAACGAGGATATCGCCTTTTCCGGCCAGAGCACAAATGCGTGCCGAAGTATTGACCACATCTCCGTACACGTCCTCCTCTTCGACAATCCCCAAACCGTGGTGGATGGATATTCTGGTCCCTATTTGGTTTGACGGGCGCTTGTGTTCATTGACCGCAGCAAGGCTCTGCTGGATTTCGATGGCGGAGTGGGCGGCACCCTGCGGACTCTCGAAGGAAATCATCAGGCCGTCCCCCAGTTCCTTCAATATACGCCCCCCATATTTTTCGATAATGGGATGCAGAAGATCATTGTGCCTTTGGATCATCTCACGCCCGGCGATATCACCTCGTTCATCGAAGAATTCCGTCGAAGAGACGATGTCCGTGAACATCACCGTGATCGGGCGTTGGAACTTCTCCCGAATCGTTGCATCTATTTCAGCCTTCTTGCGAAGGTACTCTTCAATACCGGCTTCCTTCGCACCGCTGGAATCGTTGCTGCCCATGAAGTCCCCCTCATAGCATCATTGTTTCGAAAGATTTTTCTCGAAGACAGGGCTCACCCTGGCCAAGCTCAGGCAGAACCGGAATTGCGCAAAGTGGATGTGATAATACCCGATGTTTGAGCCCTTATACGCCGCAAGAGCCATGTTGTTTATTTTATTGGATAAGTATGGATTACACAACCAGTTCAACAGTAATGTGCATTTACTCACATTTAAATATCCCAGTCAAGCGTTTAACGGAATTTCGTCATTCCAGCTCTTGTTATATTCCACCCTTCAAATACCGTTGCCTCAAAACTTCCGAAAACTTCTCTATGGCATACCGCAGCATGGTCCGCGGCATGCCCTTGTAATGGGCTTTAAGAAACGCTTCTTCAATTGCGAGATCGCGCTTGCCGATCTCGCGAAGCATCCAGCCGACCGCCTTGTGAATCAAGTCCTCGGGATCGGCAACCAACAGGCCTGCAATGTGGATCGTCTCGTTGAATTCGCCCTGCTTGATGTAGTGAAACGTTGACATGATGGAGATCCTGCGCTCCCACAGCAGACTCGATGCCGCCAGGGCGTGGAGCGGAGCCTTGTCGCGATGCCTCAAATGACGACCGACAATGTGCTCGGCCGACACATCCACCAGATCCCAGCCGTTCACGAATCTTGAATTCTCAAGATACATTTCGTGGATCCGGCGCTGCGTCGCCGCATCTCCACGCCCATAGGCGCGAATCAAAACGAGCAGTGCCAGTAATCTTGCTTCATGTATGGGGGATTGAAGCAATTTGATCGTTTCCTCAAGAGAAAGGTCCTGGTACTCCTTTGCCAACTTTCTCAGCTCCGGGACACGGATGCCGATAAAGACATCTCCCTCTCCGTATTCCCCGGGGCCTGTCTTGAAGAATCTTTGAAGAAACCGCGCTTTTTCACGATCACCAAGGGCTTCCAGTCTCGCGTGAACATGTTGGGCCAGGACGCCTGCCTTGGCTCCGAAAACTTGCCCGGGTGAATTTTCTTTTGTTTCCATGCTCTTCTCCTTTCCTCCTCTGATCTCCGGAATGCTACCACAGTTGAAAAGCCCGGTCTTGATCGTTGTTTCTGCTCGATCGTTCTTTCGGCCACGGGGCATCCAAACAGCCCGCCGACCCACCTACTTACAATACTGTGTGTAAAGTCTACATTAATGTAAGCTTTTTCCGATATTCATTGTCATATAGCCTAAAACCTTCTCTCGAAACAATGCCAATACTATCAAAACCTTAATACCGATACACACCTCTTCCTCAGCCCTTGGCACGCTCTGTGCTTTCTAGTAAAGGCAACCAACTACTGAAACCAGGAGGTTTTGAAAATGAGAAAGATTGCGATTTACGGAAAAGGCGGCATCGGGAAGTCGACAACGACACAGAATACGGTAGCAGGGCTAGCGGAAATGGGACGTAAGGTCATGGTGGTCGGATGCGACCCCAAGGCGGACTCGACACGGTTGCTTCTCGGGGGACTCTCCCAGAAGACGGTATTGGATACGCTTCGCTTGGAAGGTGAAGACGTGGAGCTGGAAAGCATCCGCAAGACGGGCTTCAAGGGAGTCATCTGCGTGGAATCGGGTGGTCCGGAGCCTGGTGTTGGCTGCGCGGGGCGGGGCATCATCACCTCCATCAACCTGCTCGAGCAGCTCGGAGCCTATGCGCCGAGCGAGAAGCTGGACTACGCCTTCTATGACGTGCTCGGCGACGTTGTCTGCGGTGGGTTCGCCATGCCGATTCGTGAAGGCAAGGCGCAGGAAATCTACATCGTCGTATCGGGCGAAATGATGGCCATGTATGCGGCGAACAACATCTGCAAGGGTATCGTGAAGTTCGCGGAAGCAGGCGGCGTTCGCCTGGGCGGCATCATCTGCAACAGCCGCAAAGTGGATTTCGAACAGGAAATGATCGTGGCCTTCGCCGAGAAGCTCGGAACCCAGATGATCCATTTCATTCCGCGGGAAAACATGGTCCAGAGGGCGGAAATCAACAGGAAGACCGTTATCGATTTCGATCCCACCCATGCTCAGGCGGACGAGTACAGAACGCTTGCAAAGAAGATCGAAGAAAACCAGATGCATGTCGTTCCCAAGCCGATGCACACGGACGAGCTCGAAAAGCTTCTCATCAAGCACGGCATTGCAAACTAAGAACGGCAGGGATGAAAGCATCATAAACCTCGATACAGACAGATATGAGCGCGAAACTGTAAAGGAGAAGCAGCGATATGATCATGATCAAATCCATCGTCAGACCGGATAAGGTGGACAATGTGCTTGCGGCTTTGATGGAAGCGGGTTTTCCGGCCGTGACAAAAATGTCGGTTGTAGGGCGTGGAAAGCAGCGCGGAATCAAGATCGGCGAGATCACCTACGACGAAATCCCCAAGGAATTGCTCCTGACCGTCGTAAAGAAGGATGACAAGGACTTCGTCATACGAACCATCATCGGCGCCGCGAGAACCGGCGTCAAAGGCGCCTTCGGAGACGGCAAGATCTTCATCAGCCCCGTGGAGGAAGTCTACACGATCAGCTCCGGCATCAAGGAGACGCCATCGGGGGAGACCGAAGAGGTGCAGATATGAAAGAGGTCATGGCGATAGTTCGCATGAACATGATGAACAAGACGAAAAAGGCGCTCTCCGATGCGGGAATATCGTCCGTCACGGCGCGGGATGCTCTCGGGAGAGGCAAGGGAATCGTCGATCTGTCACTCCTGGAAGGCGCGGAAAAGGGCTACGAGGAAGCCATCGCCCAACTGGGACAAAGCCAGCGTCTCATTCCCAAACGGATACTCTTTGTCGTCGTACCGGACCGGCTGGTTCAAAGGACGGTGAAGACCATCATCAACGTGAATCAAACGGGAAAATCCGGTGATGGGAAGATCTTCGTCACGCCCGTCATGGATTCCATCCAGGTCCGGACGGGGGATAGCGGCGACAGGGTCCTCGACGAGGTCTGAAAAAGTCTGAAACTGAGTGAGTAAGCAAGTGAATGACTGAGTGCGTGAGTGAGCTGCTCATACGGGAGAACCGAAAATGGCAGGGTTGAATAAGGACATACGGAATAGCACTACCGAGGATATGAATCCCGAGGAAATAAAGCGGGAGCTGCTGCTTCGGTATCCAACGAAGGTCGGTCGAAAGAGAGCGAAGCAGATTGTCATCAACAAAGTGGACGACAAGGGAGAGGTTCCCGAGATCCAGGCCAACGTGAGAACCATTCCCGGCATTATCACCCAGCGCGGCTGTACCTACGCCGGCTGCAAGGGCGTGGTGCTGGGGCCGACCCGTGACATCGTAAACATCACGCATGGCCCCATCGGATGCGGGTTCTACAGTTGGCTCACCCGGAGAAACCAGACAAAGCCGCCGGGTCCCGAAGACGACAACTTCATGCCCTACTGCTTCTCGACGGACATGCAGGATGAACAGATCATCTTCGGCGGAGAGAAGAAGCTGAAGCAGGCTGTCGAGGAAGCCTACAACCTGTTTCATCCCAAGGCCATCAGCATTTTCTCCACCTGCCCCGTGGGCCTCATCGGCGATGACGTCCATTCGGTTGCGCGGGAGATGAAGGAGAAGCTGGGAATCAACGTCTTCGGCTTCAGTTGTGAAGGCTACAAGGGCGTGAGCCAGTCCGCGGGCCATCATATCGCCAACAACGGGATTTTCACTCATGTGGTGGGGCTCGACGACACCGTCCAGGAAGGCAAGTTCAAAATCAACCTGCTGGGCGAATACAACATCGGCGGCGACGGCTTCGAGATCGACCGCATCCTGAAAGATTGCGGCATCACGGTCATTTCCACCTTCAGCGGCAATTCGAGCTACGATTTGTTCGCAAATTCGCACACGGCGGATCTGAACACCATCATGTGCCACCGCTCGATCAACTACGTGGCGGAAATGATGGAAAAGAAGTTCGGTATTCCCTGGATCAAGATCAACTTTATCGGCGCCCAGGCGTCAGCCAAGTCTCTCAGGAAAATTGCCGGCTATTTCGAGGACCGGGAGCTGATGGATCAGGTCGAGGCCGTCATTGCCAGGGAACTGCCTCTCGTCGAGGCAGTGAGGGCTGAAGTCCGGGAGCGCTGCCAGGGAAAGCGCGCAATGCTCTTTGTGGGCGGCTCGCGTGCTCATCACTACCAGGAGCTCTTCAACGAAATAGGCATGGAAGTCATCACCTCGGGCTACGAATTCGGCCACCGGGACGACTACGAAGGACGGCGCGTCCTGCCGAGCATCAAGGTCGATGCCGACAGCCGAACCATCGAGGAGCTGCACATCGAGGCAGACCCCGCCCGCTACAACCCCCGGTTGAGCATGGCAAAGGTGGAGAGCCTGGAGAGCAAGGGCATCAAGCTCAAGGACTACGAAGGACTGATGCCGGACCTCGAAAGCGGCAAGCTCGTCATCGACGACATCAGCCAGTTCGAAACGGAAAAGCTCATCGAGATCTACAAGCCGGACATCTTCTGCGCGGGGATCAAGGAAAAGTACGCCATCCAGAAGAGCGGCATCCCCATGAAGCAGTTGCACAGCTACGATTCCGGCGGCCCTTATGCCGGATTCCGGGGCGCGGTCAACTTCTACCGGGAAATCGACCGCATGGTGAACAGCAAGATCTGGGGCTACGTGAAAGCGCCCTGGCAGAAAAATCCCGAGCTCGCAGCAAAGTATGCATGGGAATGAGCCATACATGAAGCACCACGCTGCACGGGCTTCGGAAGCCGCAGCGCACGAAGCTGCAACGCATGCATGGCATTAGATCCATACAGGAAGGGTGAAGCACCATGTTACTGAGACATACACCGAATGAAATCGCCGAACGCGAGGCATTGACCATCAATCCGGCCAAGACGTGCCAGCCCATTGGCGCCATGTATGCAGCCCTCGGAATCCACGGCTGTCTTCCACACAGCCATGGCTCCCAGGGGTGCTGCGCCTACCATCGGAGCACGCTCACCCGCCACTACAAGGAACCGATCATGGCTGGCACGAGCTCCTTCACGGAAGGGGCGTCGGTCTTCGGCGGGCAGGCCAATCTGATACAGGCCATCCATAACATTTTCTCCATCTACGATCCGGAGGTCATCGCCGTCCACACGACGTGTCTTTCCGAGACCATCGGCGACGACGTGCCCCAGATCATCGCCAAGGCGGACGAAGAGGGAAGAATTCCCAAAGGCAAGCGCGTAATCCACGCCAACACGCCGAGCTACGTGGGATCGCACGTAACGGGCTTTGCCAACATGACCAAGGGGATGGTGGACTACTTTGCCCAGTCCACCAGCCCGCATAAGGACAACCGGATAAACCTCATCCCCGGTTATGTAGAGCCCCCGGACATGAAGGAGATCAAGCGGATCGCAACGGAGCTCGGCATCAATACGATCATGTTCCCCGATACTTCCAATGTATTGAACGGGCCTCAGACCGGCCGCTTCGACATGTTCCCGAGCGGTGGAGTCACCGTGGACGAGCTGACCCGCAGCGGCGACAGCATGGGAACCATCGCCCTGGGACCTCTGGCCTCCAGTGCGGCGGCACGGGCGCTCGACACCAAATGCAAGGTGCCCTTCGAAATCCTGGATCTGCCCATCGGGCTCCTCGCAACGGACAGGTACATCGATCATCTCAGAAAGATCGCCGGCGTCCACGTGCCCGACTCCCTGACAATCGAGCGAGGCCAGTTGCTGGATATCGTTACGGACATGCACCAGTATTTCTACGGCAAGAAGGTGGGTCTTGTGGGAGACCCGGATCAGCTCATCTCTCTTACCGAGTTCCTGGTCTCCATCGACATGTGGCCCATCCACGTCATTACGGGAACGCCGGGGAAGAAGTTTGAAACCCGGATCAGGGAGATCACGAAGGATTCGCCCTATCCGGTCAACGTACGGGTCGGCGGGGACATGTTCCTCTTTCATCAGTGGCTGAAAAACGAGCCGGTGGACCTCATCATGGGGAACACCTACCTCAAGTACATCGCCAGGGATGAAGACGTTCCCTTCATAAGGTTCGGCTTTCCGATCCTGGACCGCGTCGGCCACAGCTATTTTCCGACCGTGGGCTACCGGGGCGGCATGCGCCTTCTCGAAAAGATCCTGGATGTGCTCTTAGACAGGAAGGACAGGGATTCTCCCGAAGAGAGCTTCGAGCTGGTGCTGTAGGTTATCGATTTTGGCCAAAACTTCTTTGTGCCCGGTCAGGACCGGATCTTTAACGCCGGGTGCAATCCAAAACAATAAGAGAGGAGATTCATCCCATGGCAAAGCCCAAACATCACATTCTCGTCTGCTGCAGCTTCCGCGGAACGGAAGCCAAGGGAAAATGCATCAAGAAAGATTCCATCAACTTCGTCCCTTACATCGAAGAAGAGCTGGCCGACCGCGGTGTCGATGCCATCGTCTCGAGCACCGGATGTCTCAAATACTGCGAAGAAGGCCCGGTCATGATCGTCTACCCCGAAGCATACTGGTACAAGAACGTCGCCAACCAGGGCGCCATCGACGATATCCTCGACGCTCTGGAAAACGGTCAACCGGCCAAGAAATACCTGATGGCTTAAACCCTGTCGGAAACAAGCTCCGCGGGATGATGGGTGGAGGCGCGCTTTTTTCACCGCGGCCCATCACCACACGGGTGACACGGGCAACTCGTTGCCCGTGCCGAAGGCAAGAGGAATACCTCTTGTGCTTCGCACCCGGGCAACAAGTTGCCCGGGCCACCCGCGAATGACGGAGAGCACAACACCACCCAATCACCGTTCACTGTACTTCTCAGGGAGAATCCAATGCAGTCCGTAATTTACAAAGAGAGAGAAGATCAGATCTACCGCAAAGGGGAGCAGCCCTATCGAATGGCATGCGACCGGGAAAGTCTCGCGGGAGCGGTGAGCCAACGGGCCTGTGTTTTTTGCGGCTCTCGAGTGGTGCTCTATCCCATAGCCGATGCCGTCCACCTGGTACACGGCCCCATCGGCTGCGCGGCCTACACGTGGGACATTCGAGGAGCCCTTTCCTCCGGCCCCGCCCTGCACCGGCTGAGCTTCTCCACGGACCTTCAGGAAAAGGACGTGATCTTCGGCGGAGAGGAAAAGCTCTATAAGGCGCTGATCGAGCTGATCGACCGCTACGAGCCCAAGGCCGCCTTTGTCTACTCCACCTGCATCGTAGGGATCATCGGAGACGACCTCGAAGCCGTCTGCAAGCGCGTCAGCCGGGAAAAAGGGATTCCGGTCCTTCCGGTCCAGGCGGAAGGTTTCACGGGAAACAAACGGGCCGGATACCTAGCCGCATGCAAGGCCATGTTCAGGCTGGTCGGAACGGGCGATATCACCGGGGTTTCTCCCTTGAGCGTAAACATCCTGGGGGATTTCAACCTGGCGGGCGAGATCTGGATCATTCGAGACTACTTCCGCCGCATGGGTATCGAAACGGTTGCCAACATCACGGGCGACGGCCGGGTGGACGACATACGGAGGGCTCACGGGGCGGCTCTGAACGTGGTCCAGTGCTCCGGATCGACCATGGACCTCGCCAAGATGATGAAGGAAGCCTACGGCACCCCCGTCCTTCGAGTCTCCTATTTCGGTATCGAGGACATGGCGGAATCGCTCTATTCCGTGGCCGCCTTTTTCAAGGATCAGGACCCGGAGATGATGGACCGCACGCGGGAGCTGGTACGGGAGGAGCTTTCGGTTCTCTATCCCGAGCTTCAGAAATACCGCAAGGGTCTCGAAGGAAAGAAAGCCGCCATTTATGTAGGCGGAGCTTTCAAAGCCTTCTCGCTGGTGAAGGCGTTCCGGCTGCTCGGCATGAAGGTGGTGCTGGTGGGCTCACAGACGGGAACCCCCGAGGACTACGAAGAGCTCCGGCAGATCACGGACGACGGCACCATTATCGTGGATGACTCGAACCCTCTCGAGCTCTCCTCGTTCCTGAAAGAAAAGGACGTGGACATCTTCGTGGGCGGAGTCAAGGAAAGGCCCATCGCCTACAAGCTCGGCGTCGGCTTTTGCGATCACAACCACGAGCGCAAAGAACCGCTCGAAGGCTTCATCGGGATGCTCAATTTCGCCAAGGAAGTCTACACATCGGTCATGAGCCCGGTCTGGCGCTTTGTACCGCGGAAAACAGGGAGGTCCTAGATTATGAGCTGCTCCACTTCCTCATGTGATTCCTACGTTTCGACGACAAACGCCTGCAAGCTCTGCAAGCCCCTGGGAGCATGCCTTGCCTTCCGCGGGATTGAAGGTGCAGTCCCCTTCCTGCACGGCTCGCAGGGATGCGCCACCTACATGCGGCGCTTCATTATCAGCCATTTTCGCGAGCCCATGGACATAGCGTCATCGTCCCTCGGCGAAAAGCATGCAATCTATGGCGGCGAAGCAAACCTCAAGCAGGGACTCAAAAACGTCATGGGTAAATTCGGTCCACGCATGATCGGTGTCGCAACGACGTGCCTCACCGAGACCATCGGAGACGACGTCCCCATGATCGTAAGGGCCTTCCGCCGTGAGATGAGCGAAGAAGAGAGAGCTGGCGAAGCTCCGGTCCTGGTGAATGTTTCAACGCCAAGCTATTCGGGAACGCACATGGAGGGCTTTCATGCCGCTGTTGAAGCCGTAGTGAAACAGGTTGCGTGCGGAACGGAAGCCTCCGGAATGTTCCACGTGGAAAAAGACGCGGCCTCCGGGGAGACGCGGAAGCTAAACCGCGTAAATCTCCTGCCGGGCTTCGTTTCCCCGGCGGATATCCGACATCTCAAAGAAATATTCGAGGATTTCCAGGTCCCCGTGATCGTCCTCCCCGACATTTCCGAGACGCTCGACGGACCGGCGCTGGAAGATTGTCCGAAGATTCCGGACGGCGGGACCTCCATGGAAGACATCAAAGATATGGGCCGCTCCGCGGCGACCATTGAATTTGGCAGGACCCTTCTTAACGGACCCACCGCCGGCCGGTATCTAAACGAGCATTCCGGAGTGCCGCACCACGGCGTCGGCATTCCCATCGGGCTGAGGGAAACGGATGCATTCTTTTCCGTGGTCGAAGAAATCGCGGATCGCGTAACCCCCGAAAAACACGCTCTGGAACGGGGCCGTCTCGTGGACGCCTATGTTGACGCTCATAAGTATGTTTTCGGAAAGCGGGTCGTTGTCTATGGCGAGGAAGACCTCGTGGTGGGATTGACTGCATTCCTGACCGAAATCGGCATCAAACCGATCCTCTGCGCCTCTGGAGGCCGTAGCGACCGCTTCAAAGCCGCCATCGAGCAGGTAACCGCGGGCCTTCTGGACGAGCCCCCAATTATTCGAGAAGGCGCCGATTTCCACGACATCTCCGAGGAAGCCGAAGCCCTTTCACCCGACATCCTGGTGGGACACAGCAAGGGATACTCTCTTGCGCGCAAGTGGAAGATCCCGCTCATTCGAGTCGGCTTCCCCATCCACGACCGCTTCGGAGGCCAGAGGATGCTTCACGTGGGATACCGAGGAGCCCAGAATCTGCTGGACCTGATCGTAAACGCCATAATCGAGAAGAAACAGGAAGATTCCCCGGTTGGCTACGGCTACATGTGATGAGCCCCGAGTCATCGGCATCGGGCACCTGTTCAGCAGCGAGCACCCAGCACTCAGCACTTTTTCATATAAGGATACGGACCATGAACGCCAGACTAGATCTCAAGCGACATCCCTGCTTCAACGCCGAAGTCAAAGGACATTGCGGCCGGATTCACCTGCCGGTGGCTCCCCGATGCAATATCAAGTGCAACTATTGCAACCGGAAATTCGACTGCGTGAACGAAAGCCGTCCGGGAGTTTCCAGTGCGCTTCTCACCCCCATCCAGGCGGTGGGCTATCTGGAAAAAGTCATGGAAAGGCAGCCCGCAATCACCGTAGTCGGCATCGCCGGTCCGGGAGATCCTTTCGCCAATGCCGAGGAGACCCTGGAAACGCTACGCCTCGTCCGAAAACGATTCCCCGATATGCTTCTGTGCCTGGCCTCCAACGGTTTGAACCTCTCCGCGCATCTCGATGAGCTTGCCGCTCTCGAGGTCTCCCATGTAACCGTTACCGTCAACGCCGTTGATCCTGAAATCGGTGCCAGGATCTACAGTTGGGTTCGAGACGGCAAAGTGATCTATCGAGGCTTGAAAGCCGCCGAGCTCCTGCTCGAGCGCCAGATCGAGGCGATAGAAGGCCTCAAGGCCAGAGGCATAGTGGTCAAGGTCAACACCATCGTGGTTCCGGGTGTAAACGATCATCACGTGGAAGCAGTCGCCCGGCGCATGAAGGAGCTCGGGGTGGATCTCCTCAACTGCATGCCCATGTATCCCAATGCAGAAACCCCTTTCGAGAAGGTCCCCGAGCCGACCGCCGAAGAAATGGCCGGCCTCCAGGCTGAAGCCGAAAAGTACCTCCCCCAGATGAGGCACTGCACGCGATGCAGAGCCGACGCCGTGGGACTTCTCGGTGCCGACTGCTCTCACGAATTCCAGGAAACCCTCTCGGCCTGTGCCCGCTCCCTGCCCTCGTCCGAGAACAGGCCCTACGTAGCCGTGGCTTCCCTCGAAGGCATCCTGGTCAATCTGCATCTGGGAGAAGCCCCCGGCTTCATGATATGGGGCCGGACGGAGGATGGCGACTACACGCTGATCGAAAAAAGAGAGGCTCCCAATCCCGGCAACGGTCCCCAGAGGTGGAAGGACCTGGCCCGCGTACTCTCCGATTGCCGCGCCGTACTGGTGAGCGGCGTAGGCGAAGCCCCGCGCAAGATCCTTACCGAATGCGGAATCGTCCCCGTTGAAATGAACGGCTTTATCGAAATGGGACTGGATGTGATCTACAAAGGCGGCAACATGAACGCCGTCAAGGGCAGGCGCATGGGATGCGGCAAGGGTGGGGGCTGCAAGAGTAACGGAGAAGGGTGCGGCTGATGAGCCATAAAACACGAAGAGCACGAAGGAAAATGAAAGTCTCGAAATCGATTATTAGGCCACCAACATAAGCCGGGACAACCTATCGATTCAATATACTCTGAGTGGATAGTGGCTGAGCTTTCTTCACCGCGGAGGCGCAGAGGACACAGAGGAAACGCAGAGAAAAGCTCTTGGAAATCTCTAAATCTTCTCTGCGCTTTCTTTGCGTCCTCCGCGCCTCTGCGGTGAACACACAAGCTCCGCCTCGGGCATGTCCCGTTTTATGCCGGTAGCCGATTATTATGCAGCCACATGGATGCCGACTTACTCACGCTTCATCCCGCCTTCCCATCCCCCGCCCAAAGCCTTGATCAGCCGCACGGTCGCAGCGAAGTGCTGGCCTGCCAGTTGGGCGAGCTTGCGCTCCTGCTGGAGACGGCTTCGGTCCGCGTCGAGAAATTCGAGATAATTTACGGCTCCGGTTTCATAGCGAGCCTTGGCAAGTCTGACGGTAAGCTCGGCGGCGGAAAGAGCTTCGGCCTGAGCGGTTGATTCCTCGTTTCGAAGGGCAATTTGGGCGAGTGAATCCTCAACTTCCCTGAAGGCATTCAGCACCGATTGACGATAGACGGCCAGGAGCTCCTGAAAGGCCGCCTCGGCCTGCTTTACTTCCGCCGCGGTGCGGCCGGCGGTAAACAGGGGAAGGCTCAAGCTCGGACCGAGGGACCAGACGCGGCTTGGATCGGTAAAGAGCTTCTCCACATCGGCACTGAGATATCCCACCTGGCCGGTCAAATGGAGCACGGGAAAATAGGCGGCCCTGGCGACCCCTATCTGAGCGCTCCTGGCCGCAAGAGCCCGCTCCGCCCCGGCAATGTCGGGGCGCCGCTCCAGAAGCGATGAAGGGAGTCCCGCTGGAACATCGGGAGGAGAAGGCGGGAGAGATCCTTCGGAAAGCCTAAAATCGCTCGCGGGCTTGCCGCAAAGAAGCGAAAGCGCATGGAGCGCTTCGGCTCTTCTGCGCCTGGTATCGGCCAGATCCGCCCTGGTAGAGGCAAGCTCTCTTCTTGCCAGGGCGAGGTCGATCTCCGGAATGGTGCCGGTCTGGAAGCGTCCATTCAAGATGCGGACGGTGTCCTCGCGGGATTGGATTGACTTTTCAAGCACTCCGATCTCCTCATCCAGGGCGCGAACGAGAAAGTAGTTCAGCGCCACATCGGCACCCAGCGTGAGGAGCACGCTCCTGTAATCGGAAACGCCGGCCCCTGCCCGCGCCCGGGCCGCTTCGAACGAGCGCCGCACCCGGCCCCAAAGGTCCACTTCGTAGCTCAAATCGAAGGGGAAGCCAAACGTGTCGACGTGGGCCACGGGAATTTGAAAAGGAACCGGTGTCGGCAGATTGCCGGAAGTACGCTCCCGCTTGACCACTGGATCCAGGGATATTTCGGGGAAAAACCGGCTTTGGGTGATCCTTGCGGCGGATCTTGCCTCATCGACTCTTGCCACTGCGGCGCGAAGATCTTGATTGGCCGCCATGGCCGCGGATTCCAGGGCATCCAGAGCCGGGTCGCTAAAAACTTTCCACCATTCACCTTTAGGAATCTCATCGCGGGGCTCGGCAGCCTTCCAATGCCAGTCAGCCGGAGTGATATCCGCCACATCGGGCTTCCTGTAATCCGGTCCGACCGCGCAGGAGTACAAGGAAAGAAGGAAAAGGGAAAGAATGGTCAGCTTTCTAAGTGAATGCATAAGCTTGCCTTGGCTCTTGGCTTCTTGTTTCATGTTTGGTCCCCATGCCCGGCGAAGATAGAGCTTCTTGGGTGTCGGGTGCCCTGAAATCACCTCAATCCAGCGTTTGCCGATACCGCTTCACCCCGATTATCAGAGCGACCGTCATAAAGACCACGATCTGCCAAAGCTCGAGCACCACGTCTTCAAAGCCGTTTCCTTTCAGTAGAATGCCCCGAACGATCCTCAAAAAATGAGTCAGCGGAAACACTTCGCCAAGCTTTTGCGCCCAGGGCGGCATGCCCCGGAAAGGAAACATGAACCCTGAGAGCAGAAGGGAGGGTAAAAAGAAGAAAAAAGCCATCTGTACGGCCTGCAACTGGTTTGTCGCGACGGTGGAAAAGGTGATTCCCATGGCCAGATTGGCGGCGATGAAAACGAAGGCCACAACGAGCAGCAAAGGGAGGCTCCCGACCATGGGGACGTGGAAGAGCAAACGGGCCGCGATGAGAATGAGGCCGATCTGGACGTAGCCGACCAGTATGTAGGGGATGATCTTTCCGAGCAAAACCTCGAAGGGCCGGGTGGGCATGGAAAGAAGATTTTCCATGGTGCCCCGCTCCCTTTCTCGCGTAATGGCGAGCCCCGTTATCATGACCATGGTCATCGTCAAAACGACCCCCATCAGGCCCGGGACGATATTGTACTGGGTAATGGCCTCCGGGTTGTAGAGGGCGTGTATGCGCAGATCGACCGGGCTCTCCGAGGCGGCGAGAAAGGCCAGCGGTCCCTTTAGATCGTTTTGCAGGGCGCTGTTGAGAGAGCTTGCAAGGGAGCCGAGAGCGTTGCCGGTAGCCGCCGGATCGGTTGCATCGGCTTCGATGAGTATGGTGGGGCGGTCTCCGCGCAGGAAGTCCCGTGTGAAATTTTCCGGGATGTTTACCACGAACTGCGCCTGGCCCCGTGCCAGAACATCGCGCCCTTCCCTTTCGGAGCGCACCTCCCGGACGAAATCAAAATATGCGCTGTTTTGAATCGCCTGGAGCAGGGTGCGGGCCTGAGGGCCGTGGTCGGCCTGGAGCAGGGCGGCGGGAAGGTGCTTTGGATCGGAATTTATGGCGAAGCCGAAAAGAATCAGTTGAATGAGGGGAATGCCCACCATCATGGCAAAAGTCACCCGGTCCCGGCGCATCTGGATGAACTCTTTTACGACAATCGCCCAGAACCGTTTGAAGGAAAACTCATGCACCTTTTTCATGAAAAGCGCTCCCCCTTCGGTTTATCCATCAAGTGAATGAAGACATCCTCCAGCCCGGATTCAATTGTTTGCCAGTCATAGGGAGCCGCTCTAAAAGGGGCGATGGCTTCATCGAGGGCAGCCTTATCGTCGCCGCTCACGTGAAGAGTGCTTCCGAAGGCCACGGCCTGCTCCACTCCCGGACGGCCATGAAGGAGATCCGAGAGCTTCAAAAGGTCCGGGCCGGTAACTTCCCAGGTCGTAAGGTTCGATCTTTCGATCACTTCGGAGGCCGTGCCGTGGATGAGGAGGTCTCCATACAGGATGAAGGCCAGACGGTGGCACCGCTCGGCTTCATCCATGTAATGAGTGGCAATGAGAAAGGTCAGTCCCTCGCCGGCCAGACGGTGGATCTGTTCCCAGAATTCCCGGCGTGCTTTTGGGTCCACTCCGGCTGTCGGCTCATCGAGGAGGAGAAGCTTTGGCTGATGAATCATGCACGCCGCCAAGGCAAGACGCTGCTTCCAGCCCCCCGAAAGCTGGCCCGCAAGCTGGTTTCGACGCTCGGAGAGTCCGAGCCGCTCGATGCTTTCGCTCACGGCTTCACGGCGCTTTTTCATGGAATACATGCGTGCCACGAAATCGAGATTCTCGGCGATGCTCAGATCCTCGTAAAAGCTGAATCGCTGGGTCATGTAGCCCACCTGACGCTTTATAGTCTCGCTTTCCCTTGTAACATCGAGGCCAAGGCAGGTGCCTCTTCCCCCATCGGGGCGAAGCAGGCCGCAAAGCATTCGTATAAACGTCGTCTTGCCGCTTCCATTGGGTCCTAGAAAGCCGCAGATCTCGCCTCTTTTGACCTGAAGATCGATGCGGTTCACGGCCGTGAGATCGCCGAAGCGCTTTGTCATTTCGTGCACATCGATTGCAAGATCGTCGCTCATGGCTCAATTTCCGAATCGAACGTCAACGGGCTGGCCGGGGTGGAGCTTTACCGCCGTTTCGGGCTCAAAGACCGCCTCCACCATGAAGACGAGCTTTGCGCGGTTATCCAGGCTGTAGATGACCGGGGGCGTGAACTCCGCGTGAGGAGAAATGAAGCTCACCTTGCCGGAGAACTCTCCACTGATCCCGTCCACACTGACCCGGATACTGTCTCCGGGATGAATGGCTGAAAGCTTTGTTTCCGGTACAAAGAAGCGCACCTTGATGTTTTGGGGCGGAAGGAGGGATACGATGGGGCGGCCCGCGGCCACCCATTCTCCCTCGCGATAGAGGGTGTCGAAAACCAGTCCGGCCTCGGGGGCGCTTTGAGACTTCTGGGAAAGGTCCCACTGAGCCCTTGCGAGCACGGCTTCCTGCGCCCGCTGGCCGGCTTCCGCCGCAACAAGCTGATCGATCCGGGAGCCGAGCCTTGCCGTTTTAAGATCGGCCTCGAGCTGCGCCACGCGCTGGCTGTCCTGGTCCCTCGTTGCGCGCGCCCGGTCGAGATCCTGCTCCGAATTCGCCCCCTGGATGTGCCTGAGCTTTTCCTGCCTTGCAAATTCTCTTTCAGAAAGAGTCTGGGCAGCGCGAGCCTGCTTCATCTGAGCTTCGATGGACTCGATTTCCGAGGGGCGCTTGCCCTTCCTTGCATCGTCCAAATTTGCCCGAGCCTGTGCCATGCGCCGCTCCGCTTCGTCTCGCGCCGCCTTTTCCGGGGTGTTTTCAAGGCTGAAGAGCGGGTCTCCAGCCTTTACCCGTGCTCCCCGTTTTACATTTAAAGTTTTAAGGGTTCCCGGAAGAGGCGAAGCGACATAAACAAATTCCCCCTCGGCATACCCCTGCACCTTGTCTGAAGCCGGAGGGCTACAGCTAGTGAAAAGGCCCAGTAATACCAAAGCCCCGAAGACGGGAAAAACCGTTTTGCAAAAACGAGCCATGCCGCTCATAGCTTCGCTCTCCCCTCCTGAGTTACGACACCTTCAAGAAACACTTTTATGATCGCTAGAAATCCGGATTTTAGCGTAAGATCCAGCTCACTCATTTTGGGCGGATTCATGATCGCCTGTACCGCTGCAAGAAGAATCTCTATCATCATCTCGACCCCGATGTCTTCCCGGATAATCCCGACCTTTCGCCCTTCCAGGAGAAACCGGCCGAAATAGCGCTGTAAAATCGCACGACGGCGCACCTCGACCAGCTCGAACATCCCAGGCGCTTCCCGTTGGATATCTCGCAGGAATGAGGGATGGATCTCGTCCATATGCCGCTGAAAGCACGAGAGCAGATGGTTGAGGGCGGCCACAAAATCGGAGGAGCTTTCAGAGGTAATGAGCTCGAGCTCCGCCTCGATCTTTTCGAACTTATCGAGAAGCGCCGCTTCAACCAGTGCGGTTTTGCTTGGAAAATACGCATAAAGCGTCTTTTTGCTCATCCCGAGCTCACCTGAAAGATCATCCATGGTGACGCCGCGCAGGCCATGGGTGAAAAAATGGCGTCTGGCCTCGGAGATGATCCGCTCCCGAGAGCCAATCCCGGCAGGAGAGTCTTCTCGCTTCAAATTGGGTCGAGGTGCAGATTTAGTTAAAGCCATGAGCGCAGCTCGTATCATTTAGCATGGGGTTTTAGGACCTTGCGCTGCACACCCTAGCGAGGCAGAGCCGGCTCTAAAGAGTACAACCTCATCGAGCTCAAGTCAGTTTAGAAAAGCCCGCTATCCAGCCCCTGGTTGAACAGTATCCACAGCTCCTCCGCAGCCATTCCACCGCAGAAACTATTTACGTATATCCGGTTTCCAATTCCAGTGCAAGCAGAATCTCCTGCTCCTCGGATGGGCGGACAAAAGACCGGTCAACGTTAGAAACCCGATTTAGACGCCCTAAGCCAAAGCCGAGCACCTCACTTTTCTTCAACAGCCTGAAATGATATCTTAAATCAAACTGGTGCAAGTAAGAAAAGATGATGTTATTATGGGAACAGTAGGGGTCTTCAGCTTGACTGACTCCATGGCAATCCAGACTCAGCACTGTGCTCCGGCATATACATCGCTTTCCGGGTAGACAGTAGCAACTCTTTTCGAATCTGTGATAATCAGGAGTATGTCGTGATCAACGCCAAAAAAAATCGCTTGCGGGTGCTGTACAGCCTTCCGATAATTTTTTTTGCCGCTTTCATCTCCAAAGCTTATGCTCTTGATCTTTCAAGTGAAGAGCAGGAGTACCTTCGCACAAAAGGTACGATCGTTTTTGTCAGCCAGACACGATACCCGCCGTTTGAATTCATAGACCAAAACGGGCAGCACGAAGGGATGATGCTCGATGTTGTCCGCTGGATGGCCGTGGAAATGGGTTTCAAACCGGTGTTCATGGATATGACATTCCTGGAAGCACAAGAGGCCATTCTTTCCGGCAGAGCCGATATACTCACCAGTCTTTTCTACAGCGACAAGAGGAACGAGGTGTTCGATTTTACCGAAACCCTTTTTGACGTTCCCGCATCTATTTTCGTAAAGCTGGAACGAACGGACATAAAAGACTTGAACGATCTGAACGGCAAGACCATTGCCATGCAGAGAGGGGACTATGCGAAAGATTTCATGGAAGCTCAAACCATACGTTTCGATACTCTGAGCACCGAGGACTTTGCCCAGGCCACAGACGTGGTCATTTCGGGAAAAGCGGATGCCGTCATCGGCGACGAACAAATCGTCCTTTACCATATTTTCAGTAACCGGTTGACAGAACATGTCAAAAAAATGGGTGAACCGCTTTACATCGGCAAAAATTCCATGGCTTCGCACAAGAATAACGCCATTCTCATCGGCATCCTGAATAAAGGAATCCGTGAAGCGAAGAAATCCGGCCTGTTGGTCAAGATCGGCGAGAAATGGCTGGGAACGAAATATGGTCCCCGTGAATCGTTTCTCGGACGTTATCTTTGGTTGTTGGCTGCTGTTACGGGCAGTCTCCTGTTGTTGTCGCTGGTGGTGTGGGCGTCGAATGTAAGGCTGCGCACACTGGTTCGAGATAAAACAGAGGCTATCCTTCGACGCGAGGAGGCATTGCAGGAGAGCAAGGATGCGTTATCCAAAAATCACATAGAGTTACAGGAAACCGCTCAGAGACTCGAGCGATCCAGGAACATGCTGCAGCTCATTATCGAATCGATACCAGTCAGAGTCTTCTGGAAGGATAAAGACCTGCGCTATTTGGGATGTAATACCCTCTTCGCACGTGATGCAGGTTTCAGTCACCCGGACCAGATTCTGGGGCTTGACGACTTTTCCCTTGGCTGGAGAGAACAGGCGGAGCTCTACCAGGCGGATGACCGCCAGGTCATGGAATCAGGCCTCCCCAAAATGAACATTTTAGAGCCGCAAACCACTCCCGCCGGTTCCAGGATCTGGCTGAATACCAGCAAAGTCCCATTGCATTTGCCGGACGGTGAGGTCTTGGGGGTCTTGGGCGTATACGAGGATATCACCGAGCAGAGGCAGACGGCGGAAGCATTGAGTCTGCGGGAGTCTTATCTAACCGCCATAATAGAAAATCAGCCTGGCCTGCTCTGGCTCAAAGATACGGAAAGCCGTTTTCTCGCTGTAAACCACGCCTTTATTCGGTCTTGCGGCAGACAAAGGGCCGAAGAGGTCATAGGAAAGACCGATCTGGATATCTGGCCAAGAGAGCTTGCTGAAAAATACGCGGACGATGACATGGAGGTCATGACAAGATACTCACAGATTACTGTTGAGGAGCCCATTTTCGACCAGGGGATTGTAAAGTGGTTCCAGACATTCAAGACGCCTGTTTTCGATACGGACGGCAAGGTCCTTGGCACATGTGGCTTCGCCCTCGACATAACCGAGCGCAAGCAGTCCGAGGAAGAGCGTGCGCAAGCAAAGAAGGACTGGGAACAGACCTTCGATGCCGTGCCCGAACTGATCGCCATACTCGACAACGATTACCGGATTGTGCGAGTGAACAGGGCAATGGCGGCCAAGCTGGGCATGACTCCGGAAGGGTGCGCAGGGTTGAAATGTCATCAGATCATCCACGGGACAAATACACCGCCATCGTTTTGCCCCCATAGACGATTGCTCGCGGATCACATGGAGCACACCACGGAGGTTTTCGATGAACGCCTCGGCGGTGATTTCATCGTCAGCGTTTCGCCACTCTTCGACCCTGCGGGGGGGCTCAAAGGGAGTGTGCACGTCTGCCGTGATATCACTGAGAGCAAGCGAGCGGCAGCGGGCTTGAGAGAGAGTGAGGAACGGTACCGACAGATCGCTGAAAATATCCGCGAAGTCTTCTGGATGGTGAATGTTGAACTGGACACGATAATCTATGTTAGCCCGGCTTTTGAAGAAATATGGGGCCGGACTTGCGCGGACCTATATGCAAATCCAACCTCCTGGCTGGAGGCGATACACCCGGATGATAAGAATCGGGTCATTGACGCCATGTCTTACAGGCATACTGGAGGATTCAACGTGGAATACAGAATTGTGCGCCCCGATGGATCCATCCGTTGGGTGCTGGATCGCGCTTTTCCCGTTATTAATCAGTCTCAAACGGTCTATCGCATCGCTGGAATTGCAGAGGACATTACGGAGCGCAAAATCGCCGAGGAAGAGCGAAGAAGACTGGTAGAGCGCCTGCAGCGAGCCGAGAAGATGGAGGCACTTGGCACTCTGGCCGGAGGTGTGGCTCATGATCTCAATAATGTCCTGGGCATTATCGTGGGTTATTCCGAACTACTCTCTTATGATTTTAATGATTCCGGCTCGCCAAGATCCGAGGTTGTGGAGATTCTGAAAGCCGGCCAGAGGGCAGCCGCGATAGTCCAGGATCTCTTGACCCTGGCCAGGAGGGGAATCCAAAACAGGCAGACGTTGAATCTGAATAGTGTCCTTCATGAATGCCAAAAATCCCCCGAGCTCGCTCAAGTTTCTTCGTATAATCCCAAGATGGAGGTTTTGACCGATCTGGAGATGAATCTGCTGAACATCTCCGGTTCCGCCGTTCATTTGGGGAAATCCTTCATGAACCTTGTTGTCAATGCGGCAGAGGCAATGCCGAAAGGCGGCACGCTGAGAATTATGACCAGGAACCAGTACCTGGACAAACCGGTTTCAGGGTATGACGAAGTCAGCGAGGGCGACTATGTTGTTCTCTCGGTCTCCGACACGGGGGAAGGCATATCGGCTAATGATCTCAAGCGTATTTTCGAGCCGTTCTATACCAAGAAAGTCATGGGTAGAAGCGGGACGGGGTTGGGATTGGCCGTGGTCTGGGGTACAGTCAAGGACCATGGCGGTTACATAAACGTAGAGAGCGAGGAAGGAAAAGGAACCACCTTCACAGTCTATATCCCTGTAACTCGAGAAAGCATTATCCCGGGACAGACTTCCATATCCGCTTCCGAATACATGGGTAACGGCGAATTCATATTGATCGTGGATGACATTGAGGAGCAGCGAGACCTCGCTGTAAGGATGCTTACAAGACTTAACTACCAGGTTGCCACCGCTGCAAGTGGTGAGAAAGCAGTGGAGTACGTCGAACAGCATGCGGTCGATCTTATCGTCTTGGACATGATCATGGACCCAGGCATGGATGGATTGGATACCTACATGAAAATACTCGAGAGCCATCCCCATCAGAAGGCGATCATCGTCAGTGGCTTTTCCGAGACGGAACGGGTGAGTAAAGCCAAGGCCCTGGGTGCGGGAGCTTATGTCAAGAAGCCCTACGTGTTGGAAAAACTGGGATTGGCCGTCAGGAAGGAGCTTGACAAGCGAGCTTATACCTGATTCTACTGGATTTTGTATTTTTTTCGATTCCCGAGATCCCACAGGGACTTCGCTCCTGTTAGTATGCATAAGAAATAGCAGGCAAAATGTCCTGGGAGGCCCTTTGGAATATCTCCATCGGGACATGCATTTCGTAGAGATCCCAGACCCTGACTTACCGAAAGTTACAAGAAAGAGCAAAAACACAAAATCCGGTAGAATCAGCTTTATCCCGGCGACATCCTCACAATCTTTGGAAGACCGAAGAAGACAGCAATATTTTGCAATAAATCCACCCTCTAAATATGGTTAATCAATACCGGCTGTATTCATCGTGAATACCGACTGTCTCGCCAAGACATTGATATGGTAGCGTTAATTCTAAAAAGAGGAGAAAGGAATGGACTCGGAAAAGAAATTTTCACTCAAGGGATATACCTTACCGCTTTCACCGACCGGTCGATCCTCACTCGTTGATGCACCACCGTGGTACTATGGCGGAGAGGTGATGCACCTCAGATTCAGGGCGGATGAAGAGCGGGTAAAGGAGTTGATTCCACCACCTTTGGAAATCGGACCTAACCCTGGAGAAGGCATCATATGGTTCACGGAATGGGTCTCCGTAAGCGAAGAGAATCCCGATCTGGCGTTTCTCAATCCTGAACGGGCCGTATACCGTGAGTGCCTGGTATTGCTCAGTTGCTGCTACGAAGGAACCCCCGGCTACATTGTTCCCTACATTTGGGTGGACAACGATTTCACTCTGATGAGGGGATTCATTCAGGGGTTTCCAAAAAAGCTCGGCCGAATCCATATGACAAAGCTGCATGAGCTGAACCCCAAAGTCGGTGGCAAGCGCACGGGTGCAAAAGTGAAAGGTATCTGTGAGGCCCACGGCGAGAGGATCATAGAAGGATCGCTGGTCTTTACACGAAAAGCTCAAATCTCAGAGCTTCCGTCGCTCAAGTTCTTCTTGATGCGTCATTTTCCGGATATTGAAAATCAGGATAAACCGGTAGTACATGAGATCACGTCAAGCGTGGTGACAGATGTCAGATTCGGAGATGTATGGGCCGGAGAGAGTCAGGTCAGCTTCCTGGAATCTGCTTTTGAAGAAGTTTCGGATTTGAAGCCCATTGAAATGCTTGGCGGCTTCTACTACAGCATGGGCCTGACGATCAGTGGCGGTAAGGTGTTATACAAATACAAGTGACCATCCAAGGTATACTCCAAACGGGCACAATGTGAGCTTTTCACCGCAGAGACGCAAAGAGCGCAGAGAAAACGCAGAGGAATTCCATAAGAATTTTAACGGCTCTCTGCGGTGAACACAAGAGCGCACATTCCCGCATGCGTTCGACGGGAATGACGAACCGGCATATCGGCTTTGCCTCCTTGATGTTTCGCCCCATTCCAGCTATAATCTTGAGGTTGAATCAACGGCAGACTCCGCAACCTTACCCCTCTGATATTGAATTTTACCGATCCTCTCGCTGCCCTCGGTAGTTGGATAATCTCTCCAAATGTTCGGGATCATTGAAAACACAACGCCACTTCAACACTGAGAAAGGAGTCACACCATATGCAAGAAACAGAAGTCAAGCTCTCCAAGGGCGATTGGGTGTTTCACCCTCGTATGCCTGATTGGGGTTATGGAAAGATTTTGGAGCTGATAGGCAATAATAAAGGACGCGTGTTCTTTCTGATGGCGGGTGAAAAGAAAATGTCCTGGGAGCACGCCGGACTGGGTCTGGTCGAAGGTGACAAGATATCTCAAGACGCGCTGAACGACCAACTAGTGGAGTTCAAGCTGAATCTTGCAAGGGATCTCCTGACATCTGAGGAGCTTCGCCAGGGAGTAACATGCACTTCCTGCGATTCGTTGAATCCGAGATGTGAATTATGCAAATCCTCGTCGGAAAGTCTTCGGGTCTACGGTTTTATCTCGAGAGGGAAAATATGCCTCTGTGAGATGTGCAGAGACAAGATAATGCTGGAAACCAAGGACAGGGCAGGAATCAACCAAAGCATTACGGATATGGAGAAGAGAAGCAAGAAGGAGGCTGCTGACAGGGAGAAGAAGAAAAAGAAGCTGAAGCTAGTAAAAAAATAAGAGCAAGTTTCGGAAGATACGTAGCCGTATCCTGGGAATCGCATTGTAGCGATACCTTTTCGGGCCATGGCATGTTCGCTTCCAAAGCTCAAAAAGGATGCGACTCGTGGGGTACTTGCTTGCCAGGCTGTGAAAGGAGAAAGGGAGATAACTCATGCGCGATGAAAAGCCGAAACGAGGTCCTTACGCCAACAACAGGGTTAATCCTCATGAACCGAACGAGGTCAAATACTGGTCTCGAAAATTCGATTGTACTGAGATGCAGCTAAAACATGCGGTCAGAGCGGTCGGGACGTCTGCTGATGCAGTCCTGGGTTTTTTGAAAGATAAAAAGTAAGGCAAGAAATTAAGGCTATAAGGAATTCTCATCCATTCTGCTGAAAGAGCCGGAGACATCTCCGGCTCTTTGCTTTTCATGAAGGAAAGGGCGTCTTTAGCACGAGGTCTCATCACTGGAACTATGACAACAACGGCCTCAGACCGGCTCAACTGCGATTCTACGATATACCTTGAACGGTCATAAGGTGCGCTCTTGTGTCACCGCAGAGACGCCGAGGGCGCAGAGAATCGTTGAAATTATTATAAAGCTCCTCTGCATTTTCTCAGCGCTCTCGGCGCCTCTGCGGTGAAAAGCTCACATTGTGCCCGTTTGAAGTATATGCCTCCTCACGGTGTAATGGTCAAAATCTCGGAGGCCGCATCGTATTGCGTCAAGAACCATCCGATTGTCTCAAACGTAGCGGTAGCAGGCCGTCCGGAATGGTCGGAGGTCGTTACGTCCGAAGAAAGAACGGAGCCGAGAGCGAGCTTTATGGGGTTGATATCCAGGGACTGCGGGTCAAAATAGGCTTTCTCGTTGGCCTTGATAAATCCTATATCATCCGTTTGGTAGATTGCCGCTACTATCACGTCGAGAGTATGTCCCGTGCAATTCTGAAAGTCCATTTTGAACGGATTGGCGATAATGGAGTAATAAGGATTATGCAGCTTTCTGTAGGTGGGGGACGCGATTACCTGCAGTAATCGCTTCTGTAATTCGGGGGAGGGAATGATCACTCCTGCCTCGAGCACCTGGACTTCCGCAAAGAAATCCACCGGGTAATCCTGCACAAGGTCGCTCACATTGGGCTTGTTGCTTCTCTGATAGAGATTGTACATCGCATAGCCGGGGACCCGCCGTCCATCGCCTGTCGTGATTTGAGAGTAGACAGCCAGCCCTGTATGTGTGTAGGCAATGCCTCTGGGAAGCTTGTTTCGGGGACGGCCGACTCTGGCAACTATGGCAACCCTGGCCCCTTTTTCTGCAAGGGTCGCTTCGACTTTTTTCGAAAATTTCATTATCTCTTCAGGCTTGAAATGCATCGCGCCGCCGCCGTTGCCACTGCCCTCGGCCGTGGCATGGCAGAAAGCGAGCACCACCACAAAAGCGAAAGCCAATCTTCTAAAATTTCTCATCGCACTCTCTCCTTCTCAGCGTCTGGCATCCGTATTCGTTTGCAGCACCACATTTGGCGGCGGGCCTGCCGTTATGGTCTCATCCGTAATCGGAAGAGGAGTCCCGGCAGGAGTCGTCTCGGCATCCATCATTCCGCTCACGATTTCCGTACCAACGGACCCGACGACCCCGACCGACCCGACAATGGCGAAAGGCACTACGGCAGTGGCTGACACCAACTGCCCTGAAGCGAGTGTTGCATGTCCGGAGCCCTTGAATGCATGCGAGCCTGCCTGGACTGATTCTTCAAACGCTCGTCCGCTGTGTGTGCCTTCCGCAAAACAAGGGCCCACAGGAGCGAGGGAAAAAATTAAGACTGCCGACAAAATCCTTATCTTCCTCATTGCTTGCCTCCAACCATGCTGATGAGTGTTAAATCCGGCCCGGACATTTCCTGAAGACCAACGATGGGCTCACTGGATGTATCCGGGACTGCCAATGCCAAGAGCCGGTATATGTTTCACTCCTGCTCTGCGCTTCATTCTCAGGCATACGGATTGAGCATGGAACATGCCACATCTTGCGATGTGTTACTTTTATTCATTATTACAACACAATAGATTGATATGTAGTCTCCCTGTCAAAGACAGGGCTTGGTCTTGCCTTGACATTTAATGCATGCATGCCATACATTCATTGCATGAGTAGAAAAGGAGAGCTCTCAGCCGAAGATCGTGAATTCTTCGAGGCGGTCACCCTCGCCGCCTTCTGCAATCCTTTCAGCGACGAGCGGGCCGGGCTGGACCGGAGAATTGCCCAATGTCCGGCGGATACCGCTCCCGATGAGTTAGCCCGCGGAAGCATCGAAAAAGTGAGAGAACGGGTGCATCGGCTGGAGCTGAAAGGCGAAGCGGACCTTCGCCTGTATGCGGGGGAAGATCGTTACAAGGTTCAAACCGGCTTTCTCTTTGACATCTACTACCGCCTATCCGAGCGCTTCGATCGCCTCATACAGGATCAGATCGATTCCGGCGAAAAGCCCTGTCCCGTTCCTTTTGCCCGCGAAGCGTCGGCAATGTTCTCGGAGCGCGGTTTCAGCATCCCTGAATCCCGCCGCTATTTCGAGATCTTCTACCAGATGCGCCGCGCCTCCTACTTCATCACCCATAGCATCACCGGGCTCAGCCCTTCCATTCAGCAGCTTCGGCGCCATCTCTGGAACAATGTCTTCACCTACGACATTCTCTGGTATGAGCGCTACCTCTGGAACCGGATGGAGGACTTCTCGACCCTTCTTTTAGGCGAAACGGGAACAGGAAAGGGTACGTCGGCCGCCGCCATCGGGCGCTCGGGATTCATTCCTTACGATGATAAGAAGGGATGTTTTACCGAGAGCTTCACCCGGAATTTCGTAGCCATCAATCTCTCCCAGTTCGCCGAATCCTTGATCGAATCGGAGCTTTTCGGACACAAAAAGGGAGCTTTTACCGGGGCCATAGAGCAGCACGACGGGATATTCGGGCGATGCACCCCTCACGGAGCGATTTTCCTGGACGAAATAGGGGAAATATCCATCCCTGTCCAGGTAAAGCTTCTCAAGGTCCTCCAGGAGCGCACGTTCACCCCCGTCGGAAGTCACCAGCAGCTTCGCTTCAACGGCCGTGTCATTGCAGCGACCAACAGGCCTCTGGATGAGCTTCGTCAAAAAGGCCTGCTGAGGGAAGACCTCTATTACCGGCTTTGCTCGGACGTGATCGTTGTTCCCTCGCTGAGGCTACGCCTGCGGGAAGACCCTAAAGAGCTCGAGGTAATGCTGTCGCATATAGTGCGGGGGATCATTGGCGAGAGCTCCGAAGAGCTCGTCCGGATTGTTCTCGAGGTGATTGAAAGGGAGCTTGGGCACGGCTACCCCTGGCCCGGAAACGTTCGAGAGCTAGAGCAAGCGGTTCGAAGAATACTGCTCACAAGGCGCTTCAGGATCGAGCTCGGCGATAGTGGCGCCGAGAGCGGCGATCCCTCCCTCCTTTCCTTGAGCGAGGAAGGGACCGTGAGTGCTCGGAAACTACTCATGAAGTATTGCGCCCTCCTTCATGAGAAGCTTGGAACGTACGAAGCGGTTTCTCGCCGTACGGGACTCGACCGGAGAACAGTGAAAAAATACGTTGAGCAGCATGAGCAGGGTGCAAAGCTACATCTTGAACCATGCCCGAATGTGCTTCGCTCGCAACGATGAAGCCGGCCAGGTACAGGAGCTCGTCGCTTTTCCACGATCTCGAGGACGTGATCGGAACGCCCCTCTTGTCAACCGGTTCCTGGAGGTGCGATCCCCAAAAAAAAGATACCCGAGCGGGTGGCTAAGATGCCGAGCGCAGAGATTTGCCCGCCAAGGGATTGTATAGCTTCATGATCGCAGCCTTCATCACATCCACTGTTTTCAGGTCCACAATCATGTTGAAAACTATATTCTCCGCATTTTCCGGGAGCACGCAGGCATTGGAAGCATCAAAGGCTAATTCGGGAAATCCCTTGACCAGCTTCTTCTGATCCATCTTGCCTATACCCATCTGGATCGCCTTCTTGCCGTCCAGCTCCTTGACACTACCTACCAGACCTACGGCTTCGAGCTTCTTCACCTTCTCATCATCCAGGAAAATATTCACGTAGTAATCTGCCATTTTGAGTACCTCCTTGAACGTTTGATTTTCTGCCTGACACTGGGAAACCGTCTTCTTCTTGGATGCCGTTTCCCTCAACCCAAACGAGCCCCTTGTTGCCCGTAGAGCAGATGCAACGCGAGACGAATCACTTTGAGAAATTTTGCACCAGATCTTATAGTGTGTCGTCCTCCACATGTCAACAATAATGCCTTGGAGCCCTGAGATGCGGAGCTTGCCGAAGGCTCTTGACGTTTTAAGCTGGTCGATTGTAGAATATGACGTCACGTTATGAAGGGTGACATTTTGTTCCTGATGCTTTTAATGTTGATTTTCGCCAGAGGTTACGTAAATGGAATGCGGAAAAATCCCAAGGCGCGAACGAGAGAAGTTACGGCAGCGTCAAGAGATTCTCGCGGCTGCTCTCGAGCTTTTCTCTCAGAAGGGATACCATAACGTATCGATGCACGAGGTCGCCGAGAAGGCCGAGTTTGCCATCGGAACGCTCTACAAGTTCTTCCAGAACAAGGAGGATCTTTATAAGGCCCTTGTTCTGGAGCAATCGGACAAATTCGAGGAAGCAATCACGCGGGCGATCGAGGAGCCGGATGATGATGTCGAGAAACTGCTGAATTACATTCGGACCAGGGTGGGAAGGTTTCGCGCCAATCTCGCTTTCGTGCGCCTCTTTCTTGCCGAGCGCAGGGGGGCGAGCTTCAACATCAAAGCCGGCCTCGACGAAGACCTGCGAAGAAGACATTACGCCTTCCTGGAGAAGCTCGCCTCGATATTCGAGAACGGAATCAGAAGCCGACGGTTCAAGCAAATTGCCGACCCCTTCCATTTGGCCGTTGCTCTCGACAGCGCCATCGATGCCTTCCTCCTCCTCTGGCTCGACGCACCGGAGCGCCATGGCTATCCGGAGGACCCGCAGGTCATTTTGGATATTTTCTTCAAAGGGCTGGTCGATTCATAAGGCCATGGCTTCGCATCGACACCTTACCTCAACACCTTCATTGCCGAATCTTTTTGGAGAGGTACATTATGCGGTTCTACAGTGATTCCCATGGAAAGATCAGAGGGACCATCGCGTTGATGGCCTTATCGAGCTTCTTGCTGCTGACGGGCTGCGACAGCGGGCGGGCTCAGCAGCCCGCAGCGCAGGCTCCCGTTCCCGAAGTGGCTATCGTGACCATCGAGGCCAGGCAGGTGGCACTCACCACCGAGCTGCCGGGCCGCACCGCCGCCCACCTTGTGGCGGAGATCCGGCCGCAGGTAAACGGAATCATACAGAAGCGCCTGTTCAAGGAAGGCTCCGATGTCAAGGCCGGGGCACTCCTCTACCAGATCGATCCTGCTCCCTTTCAGGTAGCCCACGATTCCGCAAAGGCGTCCCTTGGCAAGGCCCAGGCGAACTTGCCGGCGATCCAGTCGAAGGCCGGGCGATACAAGGAGCTGCTCGTCGATAAGGCGGTCAGCCGCCAGGACTACGACGACGCGGCAGCCGCCGTGGAACAGGCCAAGGCCGAGATTGAATATTGGAAAACACAGGTCGAAGCGGCCCGCATCAATTTGGACTACACCCGTGTAACCGCGCCCATTTCCGGCCGCGTCGGCAGGTCCAGCGTGACGGACGGGGCGCTGGTGACCGCGTACCAGCCCACTTCCCTTGCAACCGTTCAACAGATGGACCCCATATACGTGGATGTGACTCAATCGTCCTCCGATCTCCTGCGCCTGAAGCGCAACATGGAAGCCGGCCGGCTCACCGCCGACGGGAAAAATGGGAAGACGGTCCGCATACAGCTTGAAGACGGAACACCCTATCCCCTGGAAGGGACGCTGCAATTCCGGGACGTCACGGTGGACCCGTCGACCGGGTCCTTCAACCTGCGTATAGTGGTCCCCAATCCGCAGCTTCTGCTTCTGCCCGGCATGTTCGTGCGGGCCGTCGTGCAGGAGGGCATAGCTGAAAAGGCCATCCTGGTCCCTCAGCAGGGGGTGACCCGCAATCCCAAGGGGCAGCCCGTCGCCCTGGTCGTGGATGAGGCCGACACGGTTCAGCAGCGGATGCTGACACTCAATCGCGCCATCGGCGATCAATGGCTGGTATCTTCCGGTATTTCGCCCGGAGACCGCGTGATAGTCGAAGGCCTGCTGAGCGTGCGGCCGGGCGCGACCGTAAGGGCGGTTCCCCTGGATAGCCCGAAGGCGGACATGGAAGCCCCGAAGACAAACAGTCCGCATTCGGAATCGAAGTGACGGAGGATTTCAATGTTATCGAATTTTTTTCTGGACCGTCCGGTCTTTGCCTGGGTTATAGCCATTATCATGATGCTTGCCGGCGGGCTGGCGATACACAATCTACCCATAGCCCAGTATCCACCCATTGCCCCGCCGTCCATTGCCATCGAAGCCTTCTATCCCGGCGCCTCGGCGGAAACCGTCGAAGACAGCGTGGTCCAGATCATCGAACAGAAGATGACCGGCTTCGACAAGCTGCTCTACATGTCGGCCACGAGCGATGCGTCCGGATCGGGGAGAATCGAGCTCACCTTCGCTCCGGGAACGGATCCCGACCTGGCCTGGGCTCAAGTCCAAAATAAGCTCCAGCTCGCAATGGCGAGCCTGCCCGACGTGGTGCAGCGCCAGGGTGTAAAGGTCAGCAAATCGACCAGAAACTGGCTCATCATCGTGGGGCTCGTCTCCGAAGACGGCAGCATGGATGACAATGACCTCTCGGACTACGCCCAGTCCAGCCTCCAGGAGGTGCTGGCGCGGGTTCCGGGGGTAGGGGAAGTGGAAACCTTCGGCTCCCAGTATGCCATGCGGGTGTGGGTGAATCCGGACAAGCTGACCGATTACCACCTGACCATGGACGATGTCATCCGGGGGCTCAAGGCCTACAACGTCGAAATTTCCGCCGGGCAGTTCGGTGGAGCGCCTGCCGTGGCGGGCCAGCGGTTGAATGCCTCCGTAATCGTCCAGAACCTGCTCAAGACCCCGGAGGAGTTCGCCGCCGTCCCCTTGAGAACAAACCCCGACGGCTCGGTAGTGCGCGTGCGGGATGTGGGGCGCACCGAGCTGGGTACCGAGAAATACGGAACGTATACGCATTATAACGGCAAGCCGGCGGCCGGCCTGGCCATTCGGCAGGCCCCCAGCGCAAACGCGCTCGAGACCGCGGATGCCGTCAAGGCGAAGATGCTGGAGCTTTCCAAGTATTTCCCCCCCGGCATGAAGGTAATCTACCCCTTTGACACAACGCCTTTCGTGAAGGTAGCCATAGGCGAAGTGGTCAAGACCCTGTTCGAGGCAATTCTGCTGGTCTTCCTGGTTATGTACATTTTCCTGGGAAACATTCGGGCCACGCTGATTCCCACCCTGGCCGTGCCCGTCGTGCTCCTCGGGACCTTCGCCGTCCTGGGAGCGTTCGGATTTTCCATCAACATGCTGACCATGTTCGCGATGGTGCTGGCGATCGGCCTCCTGGTGGACGACGCCATCGTGGTGGTGGAAAACGTGGAGCGGGTCATGAGCGAGGAGGGACTCTCGCCACGGGAAGCGACCCGCAAGTCCATGGGAGAGATCACCAGCGCTTTGATAGGGATCGGCCTGGTCCTTTCGGCAGTTTTCGGCCCCATGGCATTCTTCGGGGGCTCGACCGGTGTCATCTACCGCCAGTTTTCCGTGACCGTTATCGCGGCAATGCTGCTCTCGGTCCTGGTGGCCCTCATACTGACCCCCGTTCTGTGCGCCTCGCTCCTAAGGCCCGTGGCGAAGGGGCATGAGGCGGCGGAGGGCGGCTTCTTTCCGCTCCGGCCCTTTTTCCGATGGTTCGACGGGGTGTTCAACAAGTTCAGGAATAAATACCAGGCCTTGGTCGGCCATATGATATCGAGGAAGCTCCGGTACGTGCTCATTTACGTCCTGCTGGTGGCGGCCCTGGGATACTTTTTCCAGCGAATGCCCACCTCCTACCTTCCCAATGAGGATCAGGGCATGATGTACGTTCAGGCGATGCTGCCCGTGGGCTCGACCCTCGATCAGACCGAGCAGGTCCTGACTGAGGTTCGAGACTATTTTCTCGTGGATGAAAAGGAAGCGGTATCGGCCTGCTTCACGCTCGCGGGCAGAGGCTTTTCCGGAACGGGGCAAAACGTCGGGCTGGGGTTTGTGACGTTCAAGGACTGGGACCTTCGCAATCGGTCCGACCTGAAGGTGAATGCCCTGGTCAAGCGCGCCGGGGAAAGATTCAAGAAGATTCGTAACGCCAGGGTGTTAGCGTTTCCGCCTCCGGCGGTCCGCGAGCTCGGGCAGGCGGGCGGCTTTGACTTCCAGTTGCAGGACCGGGGCGGGCTGGGGCATGAAGCATTGATGGCCGCGCGCAACCAGTTGCTCGGAATGGCCGTAAAAGATCATCTGAGGCTGATCCGCGTGCGTCCCAACGGCCTGGACGATGTGTCCCAATACCGCATCGATGTGGATTGGGAAAAAGCAGGCGCCCTGGGGGTGCCCATCGACTCCATCCACACCACCATTTCGGCCGCGTTCGGCAGCGCCTACGTGAATGACTTCGTCCAGGGCGGACGGGTCAAGAGGGTATACGTCCAGGCCGACGCTCCCTACCGCATGCTCCCAAAAGACCTGGAGCGGCTCTACGTTCGAAATAACGCGGGGACGATGACTCCGTTCACCTCCTTTGCAACCGGCCACTGGTTTTACGGGTCGCCGCGCCTGGAGCGCTTCAATAGCTTCCCGTCGCTGAACATATGGGGTGAGGCGCCTCCGGGGAAGAGCTCGGGGGAGGCGATGCAGGCCATGCAGGAGATCGCCTCGAAGCTGCCGAGGGGCATCGGTTTTGACTGGACCGGGCTTTCCTTCCAGGAGCGGCAGGCAAAGTCCCAGGCGCCGCTGCTCTATGCCTTTTCCATTCTCGTCATTTTTCTGTGCGTGGCCGCACTCTACGAGAGCTGGACAATTCCCTTCGCCAATATGCTGATGCTGCCCCTGGGGTTGATCGGCGCGACACTGGCTACTTCGCTGCGCGGTCTGCCCAACGATGTCTACTTTCAGATCGGATGTCTCACCACTCTCGGGCTAACGACGAAAAACGCCATCCTCATCATACAGTTCGCAAGGGAGCGCATAGCGCAGGGAGCCGATCTCGTCGAGGCGACCCTGGGCGCGGCCAGGACCCGGCTCCGGCCGGTAATCATGACCTCCCTGGCTTTCTTCTTTGGCGTCCTGCCCCTCGCGCTGACCTCGGGAGCCGGGGCGGGAGCCCAGAATGCCATCGGGACCGCCGTTGTCGGTGGGATGCTGTCGGCCACGTTCATCGATCTTTTTTTCATTCCCATGTTCTATGTTCTGGTATCGAGCCTGTTCAAGAAAAAGGTGCACCGGCAAGTCCCCGAGCATGGTCCGAGCCTCGTGGGCTCGGAAGGGGGGAAGTAATATGACAAAGTCATTGTTGCTGGTTTTGGCCGTATCTATTTGCCTTGGCGGTTGCACGCTGATACCGGAATACAAGCGCCCCGAAGCACCGGTTCCCGCCGCCTGGCCCGGTGGCCCGGCATACAAGGAGACCCCTTCCGCAAAGAGCGCCGCAGCCGACGTGCAGTGGCGGGATTTTTTCACCGACGCCCGACTCAGGGCGATTATCGGGATGGCCCTGCAAAACAATCGTGATCTGCGGGTGGCCGCCTTGAATGTGGAGCGAGCGCGGGCGCTCTACCGTATTCAGCGGGCCGAGCTCCTACCGGTGGTCGAGGCGGCCGGCAGCGCCATCAGGCAGGGAGTGCCCGGTACTCTTTCCAATAACGATCAGGCTGAAACATCGTGGCGGTACAGCACCAGCGTGGGCATCAGCTCCTGGGAGATCGACTTTTTCGGCCGCATCAGGAGCCTTGAAAAAAGTGCCCTGCAAGAATACTTCGCTACCGAGGAAGCCCGGCGCGGCGCGCGGATTCTGCTGGTCTCCGAAGTTGCCAACGCTTACCTCACTCTTGCCGCGGACCGGGAAAACCTCCAACTGGCCCGATCCACCCTCGAGGCCCAGAAGGCTTCCTACAACGTGATCAGGCGGCGCTTTGAAGTGGGACTCACCCCCCAGTTGGACCTCAGCCAGATTCAAACGAGAGTGGACACGGCACGGGTGGACGTCGCCCGGTTCACTGAACTGGCCGCCCGGGATGAAAATGCCCTGAACCTGCTGGCGGGCTCGCCCGTCCCGGCCGATCTCCTGCCCGAGACATTGAGCGTGGTTGAGCTGCTGCCCGACGTCTCGCCCGGCCTGTCCTCCGAGGTCCTCCTGCGCCGCCCCGACATTCTTCAGGCGGAAGCATTGCTCAAGGCCGCCAACGCCGATATAGGCGCGGCCCGCGCCGCTGTCTTCCCCCGCATATCGCTCACGACCGCCATGGGGAGCGCGAGCGGCGATCTCTCGGATCTCTTCAAATCCGGCTCCTTTGCCTGGAATTATGGCCCGCAGATCGTTCTGCCCGTTTTCGATTCCCGCACATGGTCGGCGATAAAGGTAACCGAAGTGCAAAGGGAGATCGCCATGACTCAATACGAGGGGGCCATCCAGGCCGCATTCAAGGATGTTGCCGATGCGCTCGCTCAGAGAGGAACCGTGGGGGATCAAATGGAAGCCCAGCAATCCCTCGTGAATGCCGGCGCGGATGCCTACAGGCTCTCCAATGCACGGTATGAGAAGGGGAGTGACATTTACCTCAATGTGCTGGATGCGCAACGGTCTCTCTACTCCGCGCAGCAGGGACTCATCGCCATCCGCCTGGCCCGGCTCACCAACCAGGTGCGGTTGTATTCGGTATTGGGTGGGGGCTGCGACCCGGTTACCCCACACGACCGTGAATAGTACAGGTGGGCGCAAGTTCGTGACCAGTTCGAGCCCGAAACAACCTGGCGGCTGTATTCCTCGCGGTTTCAGCACGTCCGTGGGTTTCTACCAGCCCGATGACGACATTGACGCCCTCCGCCCTGAGTCGCTGCCCTTCCATCCTTTGAGGCAACTCTTGAAAAACCACAGCCCGGGATCATACAAGATGAACGATCTCCATATCCCCCCACTTATCCCGCAGGTATTCCGCCACGAGACGCCTGTGGCAGCGGTCCGGTGCTTCTTCGCTGCATAGAAGGCAGCCGTGGTGGAAGAGATCCTTTGGTACCTGCTTTTCAATATGCCGCTCAGCTATGAGATGGAGGAAATCTTTCTCATAGACGGACCAGTCTCCACCCTTCCCGCGGTAGCTCTCGAGGATTTCCCCGGTAGGAGCGAGCTCGATCAGGTGGACGTAATCCATGCCGCCAATGGAGCGAAGAAAGAAGCGAAGATCGTCTCGTTTGGTGAATCCGGCGAGCTGGGAGACATTGTTCAACCGGATATCGATGACGCGCCGCACGCCGGCTTCGCTGAGCATCGAGAAGAACCGCTGCGCCGGCTTTTTGGAAAAACCGATGGTAAAGAGCTTTATTTTACTTTCCTTGACGTCCATGCTCGTCCTTCTCGCCTTGTGATTGTGGCTTACCGTTATGGCTGTCCCTGCCTTGTGTGGCTCTCATCCCTTTCCATGCATGCCACTGACTGCCTATAGCCGTGCTTCCTCACCTTCCCCGCTTTCATCCTCCCTATAAATGTCGGCCTCCCTGATGTAGGCGATTCTTTCGCCTTGGGCCTGGTAGGCCCGCAGGATCAGGTCTTCGGGCTTTTCAAAGAGGCGAAGCTGGGGCATTTTGAGCTCCCTCAGGAGACGAAGCTCGGATTCTGCAAGGGTCTCGATACGCCCGTCCTCCAGGATGTGGGCGATCTCGATGGGCTCGGGGCGCAGCGCTTTACATACCAGAATCATGCGATGACAGGTAATGGGATCTTTTTCGGCGCACATGAGGGCTATTCGATGCGTTTTCATGCCAGTTTGCAGTCTCTCGATGCCGCGTCGAAAAATTTCCGTTGCAACGAGGCGGGTGTACTGAACCTTTCCGTCCACGTAACAGGCGGGATCTTCGCTGCGCGGCCCCAGTTCGGCGCCGAGAAAAACATAGGCGATGCGGTTCTCCTTCAGCGCCTTCTGCACGGATTCCCGATTGAACTGGGGATTGAATTTGCTGTAAGGACTCGAGCGGACATCGGCCACCGCCGTGATGTCATGCGTTCTCAGCAGATCGAGGAATTGGTGGATGTCATGATTGGAATGGCCGATGGTGTAGAGTCGATTCATAAAAGGCCCTCGTTCGCGATAATGTCTTACGATCTCCATGGCTCCGATGATTCCGCCGGCAGCAGCAGGATGGCTGCCGCGAGCTTGTAGCAGAAGCCCTCGAAGGGCTCGCTTATACTCAAGGTCACATAAGGCTTGACTCCTTCCACGGGATAGCTGCCAAGGTCCTTCTGCAGATACCGGGCTTCCGCAATCGGATCGGTAACGGTCAGGCAATAGGCTTCCCCACGGCAGGCAAACTCCGCCCGGACTTTCTTCAAACCCCGTGCGCCTTCCTCGACCCTGATCCATAGATCGTGCGGCCTGATGAAGAGCAGAGAGGATGAAAGGGTTCGATCTACAAGCTCCACGGGCATCCGGTCGTTATGCCCGTTGTGGCTGTGATAGCCGTTTATCCACAGTAGCTCGACTTCATCACAAAGCTCGTCCACCTGGGACGGCGGCAGGGTCCCATTCCATACCCAGCGGGGCCCGGCTATGCGATGGTTCTCCGATTGGTACGCATGAGGGCAGCAGCCCGCGAGAGGAACCGTTATAATGTCCAGCAATCCGGGCACTTTTCCATTCTGCATGGCCATGTCGCTTGGATAGAGCTCTCCGTTCTCCTGTGCGCCGACCGGCCTGATCCATCCTCCGACAGGCCCGGATAGCCATTCCGGCACCTGCCCGAACAGCCATTCCTTGCCGGCCACGCAAAAGCCCGAGTATTTGCGCGAATTGGCAAGACATACCAGCTTTCTGAAATACCCTCTTTTACCTTCTCGAAAGGAGGTACCTCCGCTCGCCCGCGGGTACCACATATCCGGGGTGCGTGGAATGCCCCTATTTTCGGGAATGTCCGGAATATCCTGTAAATCCGGAATATTTCGAAGGTCGGGAACGTCCGTTGCCCGGCGATTAGGGCAGCTCATACGATAGAGGCGAATGAGCTTGAGATCTTCATAGCCGAGCTTTCCTTCCAGTGTGTCGAAGACCGGCCGGAGGAACTGATCGCCGAGTCTTTCGAAGGCTTCCATGGCCCTCGACAGGTCGGAGTCTGGAATAGTGGCGATGAGGGAGAGCAGCCCTCCGGGGCGCAGATCGTGCCCCTCCCGTGCGTAGGTGAAGAGGTGGTCCAGCACCGTGATTTGTTTTACGCAAAGCTCCCGCATGAGGCTTTCAACGGATTTGCCGGCATTGAATGATTCACCGATGAGGGTGTGCCTCTTTTTCTGATACAACTGCGCGCCCACCGACATAGTGGATGCAGCCTGGGGGCGAGGAGTCTTTTCAACCGTGCGAAGAGCTCTTTCAACGGGATGATCCCGGCAGTAGTCCTCGATGATCGAGAGAAAGACAGAGCCGTATTTTTCCAGCTTTGCCCGGCCGACTCCGTGTATCTCCAGCATGCTTTCCGGGGTTTGAGGAAAATAGGTGGCCATTTCGGCAAGGGTCTTATCGGAAAAGACGACGTAAGGCGGAACATTCGCGGCAACGGCCAGTTCCTTGCGCTTGCGCCGCATCGCCTCGAAGAGCTCCACGTTGAGCTGAAAGGCCTTTCCCTCGAGAGATTTGCCCTCCGCGGCCCGTCCCGCGGCAGCCGCCGTCACAAACGGTGATGAAAGAGGCGAGGAAGACAAAATCTCCGGCTCCTTGGGAACATCCAGCCGGCCGAGGACCTTCTCCCCGCCTTTGAAGACATCCCAGGCCCCGGCCGTGAGCTTCAAGCCGCCGAAGTCCGGGTCCTGCACCATCAGCCCTTTGTGGAGAAACTGGCGTGCCAGTTGCAGCCACTGGTCCCTGGTGTATTCTTTTCCGATCCCGTAGGTGGAGAGCCTGTCGTGGCCGTTCTTGATGACCTTGCCCGCTTTCGAGCCGCGCAGCACGTCGATGATATGCATGGTCCCGAAGGATTCGCCGGTTCGCTTCACACAGGACAAAAACTTCTGGGCAGGGATGGTAACGTCCGTCAGCTCTTCCTCTTCCGCAAGACAGTTGTCGCACATCCTGCATTTCCCGCTGGAAAAGGCTTCGCCGAAATAACCGAGGAGAGGAATTCGCCTGCAGACATCGGATTCCGCCAACTGCACCATGGCGTTCAACTGGAGGTTGGCCGCCCGCCTCTCCAGGCCTTCCTTCTTGTTGATGAAATACTTTATTTTGTGGAGATCCCCGTAGGAAAAGAGCAGCAGGCATTCCGCCCTCATGCCGTCCCGGCCGGCACGGCCTATTTCCTGGTAATAACTTTCGATATTTTTGGGCAGATCGTGATGAAGCACGAAGCGGACGTTGGACTTGTTGATCCCCATCCCGAAAGCGATAGTGGCGACGATAATTCGGACTTCATCCCTCACGAACCGTTCCTGGTTTTCGTGACGCTCCGTCTCCGAAAGCCCCGCATGGTAGGGGCAGGCGGGAAGGCCCTCCGCTCTCAGGGCTTCGCACAGTCCGTCCACCTGTTTTCGGGTAAGGCAGTAGACGATCCCTGATTCGTTGGGAAATTTTCTTAGAAACTCGAGGACCTGCCGGAAGGGGTCCCGTTTGGGAGCAACCCGGATCAAGAGATTTTCCCGGTCGAAGCTGGCGACGAATTGGTTTGCATCATCGAAGCCGAGGGAAGCAAGGATGTCCGCCCGGACCCTTGGAGTTGCGGTAGCGGTGAGCGCGATACAGACGGCACCGTCCAGGCGGGCTCGGATCTCGGTCAACTGGCGGTATTCCGGACGAAAATCCGGTCCCCACTCGGAAATGCAATGCGCTTCGTCGATGGCAAGGCACGCCACGGAAACGGACTCGAGGAGTGCCAGCACATTGGGTTTGAGAAGGGTTTCCGGCGCCGCGTAGAGAAGCTTCGCCTCGCCCTGGCGGATTTTGTCCACGTGGGCGCGATAGACGTGTGAAGGCAGGGAGCTGTTGAGCAGGACGGCGGGGATTTCGAGCTCAGTGAGCTGGTCGACCTGGTCTTTCATAAGGGAAATAAGAGGCGACACGACCACGGTGAGTCCCTCGAGGAGGAGGGCTGGAATTTGATAGCAAACGGATTTTCCACCGCCGGTGGGCATGACAGCCAGAGTGTCTCGCCCGCGTAAAACATTCTCGATGACATCCTGCTGCAGTGAGATGAACTGATCATAGCCGAAAACAGATTTGAGAATCTTCTTCGCCTCTTCGATCATGGCTCACCTGAAATAAAGGGTTTTGGTTGCATGAGTAAGCATAAAAAAGCTGATTCTAGCTGCAATCTTGCGATGTCGTCAAGGCTAATACGGCCGGTTCGGGAGACGGGGATTCACCGCGGAGACGCCGAGAGCGCAGAGAAAACGCAGAGGGATTTTCGGCATGGAATTTTATGGTTTTTTTCCTGGAAGGGTATGAGGTATAAATTGGAAACCTCACAACCTTGGAAGCGGGAGCACTCAGTGCTCGGTTTATCGGAAGGAAGGAAACCTGAAGCCGTTCTTTCCCGTTGGCAGCCTTCTGGTCCGCCTCATTTCGCTTGTCTTTCCCGCTCTCACTCCGGCATTCGGACCCGGGCACGGCAAGGAGCCATCCTAATGCCGGATGAAGAGCGCACATCGGCAAAAATCGTGCTTTTTGCATGGGAGGTGGATATGGCGGAGCTCGATGTCAGCAAGGTGAAAAACGGCCACATCCTGAATTTGAAGGAGAAGGTGCGATCTCTCTTCCGCGCTTTTCAGAACAGTGCCCTGGGCAGGACGGTCAATCCGCGCCGATGGGGGCTGCGCAAGCACTTTCTCTTTACCTCGGGACTGTTTCTCTTTGCCGGAATCGTGTCCCTGGTGCTGTTCGTTTCCTATGCCATGGAAGCAAACATGGAGAACTCGATTCAAGATCGTCTCAAGCTCTTCGATCAATGGCTGAAAGACGAGCTGCACACGGAAAGAGACCTTCTCCTGACAACGGTTGTCCTGTTGTCCTCACTGCCGGAAGTCACCCATTCGATGGCCGCCCAGGATCGAGAAAAGCTAAAGAATTTCATCCTCCCCTATGTCGAGCGCATTCGCGTCAGTACCGGCAATACTTCCCTGTATTTTCATTTCCACCTTCCGCCCGCCATCTCGTTTCTCCGGACCTGGAACATCAATAAACATGGAGACGACCTTTCAGGATACCGGCTGATGGTGGTCCAGGCCAATCGAGAGCTTGCTTCGTTTACGGGTTTTGAAATCGGCCAGGGGGGACCCGTTGTCCGCTCCATAACCCCAATCATCGCCGACGGAAAACATCTGGGCACCGTGGAAGCCGCCCTCAACATCGTGGAGATATTCCAGGCGCTCAACATCCCCTCCGATTGCGGGATAACGATCCTCCTGAATGAAGCGTACAAGAGCGCCTGGGAATCCCCGCCGAACATCCCCGTCATCGGCCAGTGGCTGGTTATCAAGCACGTCGGCAATACGGATACCTACCTGGCCAAAAAGGCCGTGGAGTCGAATACAGCCGGCGGGCGGGCGGGTACCAGGTTCTTTCGACGCGTGCCTCTGGAAGACTTTCAGGGCCGCCATATCGGTGAATTTGTGCTGTGCTACGACGGCAGTGTCCTGCTGCAGGCCAGCCAGGCCAGAGTTTCCCAGTTCACATGGCTTTTTCTGCTGGGTGCCATGGCCATGTGGACTGTCCTGTACCTGAGTGTCCGAAGAATCAAGCTTTTTCTCGACAAGCTGCAGAAAATCATTATCGCCTCCCACAACAATGATTTTGCCGAACGCTTCGAAAGCGATCATGTCCATTGCCTGGAGGTGCTCCGGTGCACCAACGCCGATTGCCCGGTCTATCGTAATCCCTCCCTGGTCTGTTACCTCGAAACAGGCTCGGAAGCCATTTCCCCGACGTGGCGCAACACCTGTATCTTCATCAAGCACTACATCACCTGCCATGCCTGCCCAGTCTACAACGTGCGCCACGGGGATGAGCTGATGGACATGCGCAATGTCGTCAACACCATGATGCGCATCTGGAGCCTTTTTCTCAGCAGGGTGGGCACGCTCCTTTCCGAAGTCCTCCGCAACCAGAATCAGCCATGGAATCTTCCCTCCCTCGATCAGGTCTCCAATTACCTGGAACAGATGGCCAGACTGACCGCCTTCAGCCACGACCTGCAAGGCGTTTACAGCCATGAGGAAGTCTACAAGCAACTGGACTACGTCTTCGAAAACCATTTCGCCCTGCGGGAATATGCTCTGATGGAAGTCACGCACGACGAAAACCACATGGAAGTGGCCATCAAGAAAGCCGGAGACCATCTGAGCCTCAGCCAGGACGTGCTGCTCAACAGCGATCTTTGCCGCGCCAAACGGGTGGCCGAAGGAGTCTGCTCCTATCCGAATCCGGTTCTGTGCCCGTTTTTCAACTGCGACCACGAAGAATACATCCGGTGCTGCCTGCCCATGGTCATGGGCGGGAAAGTCGGCGCCGTGTTTTCTTTCGTCGTTCCCAAAGAGGAGTGGGATTCCAGGCGAAAACAACTGGTGATGCTGCGCCGCTACCTGGATGAAACGGCGCCCATGTTGAGCTCCCTGCGCCTGCTGCAGGTGACGAAAGACCAGTCCCTGCGAGATCCTCTGACTCAGTGTTACAATCGCAGGTTCATGGATGCATACATCACTCAGTACGAGCCTCTGACGAAGCGAAACGGCCAGAATGTCGGCTTCCTGATGGCCGATATGGACTACTTCAAGCAGGTAAACGATCAGTATGGACATCAGGCGGGGGATAGCGTGCTCCAGCAGATGGTAAAGGTCATTGCCGGCAGCATACGCAATTCGGATCTGCTCATCCGTTACGGCGGAGAGGAGTTCCTGATCCTTCTCCAGGAAGTTCACCCCGGGGACTCCGTGATGATTGCCGAGAAGATCCGGCTTGCCATCGAGCATCATAACTTCGCGCTCCCCGACACGAGCAAGCTCCACAAGACCATCAGTCTGGGAGTCGCCGAGTATCCCCGGGATGGTGATACCATGTACAAAGTCATCAAGTTTTCCGACGTGGCCCTTTATACGGCGAAGACCGAGGGCCGAAACCGTGTGGTGCGCTTCGAGCCGAAGATGTGGACCGGAGAAGAGTATTAGAGCCTGTGCTGGAAACCGCGGCCTTCTCATGATATATGTGAGGTGATGTGAGCATGGCTCCTCTCTTTCGCGCTTTGGCCTCATTGGCAACTACGGACGCCGTAGCCCGAAACCTGGAGCTCGATACTAAAACTTATTACTTACAAGCGAGGCGGTCAGGCTATGAAAGAATATGTGATTTATCCGTTCGTCATCGGAGCCAACGAGACGGATCAAGGGATCATGACCTACCTGAGAGGATACGGCAAACGCATCTGGATACCCATCTACTCTTTCCTGATAGACGGCGGGGACGAGAAAATCCTGGTGGATACAGGGCTCGAACAGTTTGTAGTTCCGGAGCACGTGGGCCAGGAGTACGGCCTGGACATTATGGAATTTGAAGATGCCCTCGAAGCTCACGGTCTCACGCCCGAAGATATTGACATCATCATCCACACTCATTTGCACAACGATCATTGCGAAAATGACTACAAGTGCTCCAAAGCTTCAATATTCGTACAAAAAGCGGAATACGATTTCTTTCTGAATCCTCACCCCCTCGACCATCGCTACTATCCGGACCTGCTGGACGGACTGAATGTGCAAACGGTGGAAGGAGATGTGGAGCTAAGGGACGGCATCGAGCTGATCCTCACTCCGGGCCATAGCGCGGGAGGCCAGTCCGTTGCGATTCGGACCTCTGCCGGTCGAGCCATCATCACCGGCTTTTGCTGCAATGAGATGAACTTTCCTCCCAATGCTCCCGCCGTGCCCTCCGGCGTTCATATCGACGCAATTGCAGCCTACGAGAGTGCAAAGAAAATTCGTGAGATGGCCGACATCCTGATCCCCCTTCACGATCTTTCCATAGGCCGGCGCAAGCGTATACCCGAATAGGCCGGAATAATGGGGCAAAAGAAGCCCCATTAAAGGTTTTGAATGACTTGTTCGATATTACTAAGTAGAGATGGATGTAACCTCGGTTATTTCAAAGAATGTTGATGCTGGCACGCGCTCGGAATCGCCAGGTGGATTTGGGAGCTGAAGGAAACGGGGCTCCCGTGCGAAGCCCCGTTTCTACAAAGGGGATAGAAGTGTCGGTGTGACGTGGCAATATGTTTTCGGCTATCCGCATAAGCCGGGACACCTTCCTCCCATTCGTCCTCTCCCTCCTATTTGTCCTATTCCTCGTTCCTGCTCAGAGCATGAAAACGAGTAATAGGACAAATAGGAGGGAGAGGACGAATGGGAGGAAGGTGTCCCGGCTTATGCGGGTAGCCATGTTTTCTGACCAACTGACTGATCGACGTACGGACGAGGAGTTGCCGCAGTGGGCGAAGAAAGCAGAAATGTGGCAGAATTATCTCGGAAGGGGCCTCAGCTCGAGGACGAGCAGATGCTGGCCAGACTGGCTGTTAAGCATCAGTTTGTCAGCGAAGAGCAAATCCGGAAGGCGATGGCATTTCAGAGTCGTGAACGAGAAGAAGGACAGAATCTTTCCCTGGAAGATGTTCTTGTCGGGCAGGGTATGCTGTCGCCCAAGCAGCTCAGCGCCCTCCTCCTCTCCAAAACTTTTGTGAAGCTCAGGCAACCGGACCGCGAATTCGGCAAGTTTGTTGTCGGGAGCGGCGCGGCCACTCAAGAGCAAATCGATGAAATCCTCAAGCAGCAGGCCGGGATTTTCAAGGAAACCCATTCTTTTAAAGCTCTCAAAGACCTGCTGATCGAAGCCGGAATCATCGATGCCCGCCAGCGGGACTCGATCCTTCTTACCATGAAGCGACTCAGAAGCCAGGGTGCCGCGCCGTCTGAGCCGGAAAGGAAGCCGCCTCGGATCGAAACGGAAAGACAGCCTGCCCGGGCTGAAGCTGCGGCGGAAGGGCGCGAACAACCCATGCGCTCAAGCCCCGGTGCACCGAGGGACGGGCTGCGCATGAAGAGCGATAGGGAGCAGGGAAACGTCATTGTGGAAGATATCTACTTCGACCTGATCGTATCGACCGACAAGCTCCACGTCTATCTCCGTCTGAACGACGACGTTCCCGAGACCTTTACCGCTTTTCGTATCAAGAATCTACTCATGGAAAAGGGAGTATCTCACGGATTGGCCAGTGACGCACAGATCGAAGCCATTCTGAAGAAAAAGGGGCGGAAGGGCGCGCTTTTCGAGGTCGCGGCAGGAGTGGAGCCGGTACCGGGTAAGTCCGCCACGATCCAGTACCTCTTCAGTTCAGAGCCCGTGAGAGCCGAGGTATCTTCGGAAAAGGAAATAATCGATTTCAAAGACAGGGGAGAAATTCCGCAAGTCAAACAGGGAGACCTTCTCGCCCAAAAAATCCCCAAAGTGGAAGCACTGAGCGGGATCGACGTCTACGGCGATAACATCTACGCTCAAGCACCGAGGGACATCAAGATCCAATGCGGTCCCGGCACCGAGCTTTCCGCCGATGGCATGCAGGCCTTGGCGAAAGTGGACGGGCGTCCTCAGTTGAGTCCCTACGGCCAGTTGTGCGTGCTTCCCGAGCTCATCATCGATGGTGACGTCGACTATGAGACCGGAAACGTTTCCTTCGAAGGGAACATCAACGTTCGCGGCATCATCCTGGACGGATTTCGAGTCAAGGGCCGTGGTCTTACCGTCAAGGAAATTTCCAGGGCCACGATAGATATTGCCGGCGATATCATGGTGCACGGAGGGATTCTGGGAGCGAGCATCAAGTGCCAGGGGAGCATCAGGGCCGTCCACATTCATGCCGCAAAGATAGAGGCTCTGGGCAATGTGGTTGTGGAGAAGGGGATCTTCGACTCCCGGATCGTCAGCTCGGGAAAATGCGTCACGGAAAGAGGCAGTATCATCTCGTCCAACATCATTGCCAGGAAGGGAATCGAGGCGGCCCATATCGGCACGGATCGTTCAAAATCCTGCACGCTGCTGGTCGGCGTCGATCCCAAGACTGAAAATGACATCCTGAGGCTTAAGGCAGCCATCCTCGCGAAGGAACAGGAAAAGGAGCCTTTCCTGGAAGTAGTCACCCGGTTGAAAGAAGAATATGAGAGCCTGGAGCCCAGGATCGGAGAGCTGGCACAAACTCAGGACATCACGGCGCGAGAGCAGCGAGCCTTTCGGGAGGAGCTGGAAGAATGCAAGGGGATGCAGGACCAGGTGCAACTGGCCACGGTCGAGCTCATGGTTCAGGAGATGGATGCAAAAATAAAAAATACGGAGCAGGAATTAGAGAAGCTCTTCAATCAGCAGGATGGCATCAAGGACGAGCTCGCCGGCCAGCAGAGCAGTATCGAAGTAATCGATAGTGATATCAGCGACATCAATAATGAGATAGCAGCCATTGAGGAATGGAAGGAGAGCAATCCGGGAAATCCCTCAGTCAGGGTATCGGGATTGATCTATTCGGGCACGGTCATCAAAGGTCCTGCTTCCTCGATAACCATGAGCAACGACCTTCGCTCGGTAGTCATCAAGGAGATCACGATGACTGAACAGAGCAAAGAAGGGGCCGTCACGACAAAAAAACAGATGAGCGTCCATAATCTGGCGTGATCCTTTGGTGAGTTACCATCCATGTCCATTATCGAAATCAGCGACCGAATCTTCATTCCGGAGGACGAGCTCAGCTTCACCGCGTCACGAAGCAGCGGGCCGGGGGGCCAGAATGTAAACAAGGTGAGCACGCGCGTGACCCTGTGGTTCGACATTGTCAATTCACCGAGCCTCTCAGAGGAAGACAAAGAGCGCATAGTGGAGCGTTTGGGGAGCCGGGTGGACAAGGACGGTGTTCTTCATATCGTGTCGCAGCAAACCCGAAGCCAGGCGGAGAATAGGGTGCTGGTCATGGAGCGCTTCGTTGAATTGCTGCGAGCCGCTCTGAAGCAGGTTCCCATAAGAAAGAAGACACGGGTCAGTAAGGGGGCCAAGCTTCGTCGTCTGGAGGAGAAGAAGCAACGTGGCAGCTTGAAAAAAGGGAGATCGGAAAGAGTCCCCGTCGAAGATTGAACCCGCCCGAAGTAGGAGGAGTATAGGGACTGGTTGCCTTGGCTGAAATGCCGCGTCTCTACCTATTCGCTGAAGGAACAACCGAGCTTAGGTTCGCCGACACTGTGCTCAAGCCGCACTTTGCGAGCTTCGGAGTGTATTTGCATCCCCCGGTCCTTATTGCGCACGCGAGGAAAAAGGGAAAAATCCATCGAGGCGGGGGACGAAAGTACGTTCCGATGAAGACTGTTGCAACGTGGGTAAACGTGTACCCCAAGTCACATAGGGGATTTATAGTGGCCTGAAACTGGACAGCCGCTGCTATAGTGATAGATCTCCATGAGCTCCTTACGAGAATATTTCTTTTCCACATCCCGGTCATGTTCCGCATACTTTGGCTCTCTTGCACCTCTGACTATCACCTGGGCAGAAGCGAAGCTGAGAGTGAACTTTCCCAATTAGTGGAGGATCGAAATGTTTTCAATTCTCCCGCATATTTGGTATATAGATAAGTCGTGTTCAGAGATGGGGTGGGGCGACGATGGAAATTGAGACTTTTTCCGCAATTGATCTTTTTTGTGGGTCCGGGGCAGTTACGGAAGGATTAAAAGCCGAAGGATTTAAAGTCATTGCTGCGGTTGACAACGATCCTATCTCATGCCAAACGTATCTCCTGAATCATCCAGAGGTTAACCTGGTCCAATCAAACATCCGACTTCTCTCCGCTACGTCGCTATTGTTGGAGCTGGGCTTGGATAAACGGCTTGATTTGCTGGTTGTGTGTGCTCCATGTCAACCATTCAGTAGTCAGAACCGCAGGCGTGCTGTGGATGATCCCCGAGCTGGTCTAATTTTAGAAAGTGTAAAGTTTATCAGGGCCTTTACACCCGGGGTAATTTTTTTCGAAAACGTTCCGGGTATCACGATAACTGGCCCTATTATGGATTTGCGCCAACAGCTTGCTGATCTTGGTTACTATCTCGGTGAACCGCGAACGGTTGATGCAGCCGATTGCGGAGTTCCACAGAGGCGGGTCCGTTGCATTATGCTTGCAGCTCAACATCCATCAGCCGTTGAAGAATTTTATGCAAATATTCAGGTCAAACCAAAGGTATCAGTATTTGATGCCATTGGTTCATTAAGACCACTTTCCTCAGGAGAGTGTGATCCGAATGACCCTCTACATTTTGCTCGTCGGCACCAACGTGTTGTTTTAGAACGTTTGAGTCATATTCCCAAGAACGGGGGGAGTCGGTCGTCACTCCCACAAAGACTTGAGCTCCAATGTCACAGCGGGAGAGCTAACGATTTCCCGGATGTATATGGTCGGTTGAATTGGAATGGCGTCGCGCCAACGCTGACCACTGGCTGCACAGACGTCACCAAAGGGCGTTTCGCTCATCCGCGCGATGACCGCGCAATTACTCTCAGGGAAGCTGCAATACTTCAATCCTTTCCAAGGCACTATAAGTTCTATGGAAATTCGGGGCAAATAGCCCGTCAGATCGGAAATGCCGTTCCCGTCAACATGGTCAGGACGCTTGCCCCTTCCCTCGCGCACTGCATAGCCGCAGTTCGCGTGATAAGCTAATACGCTTGATTTACTAATTTAAATGTGAGTTATGAAGAAACGACCATCTCCAAAATCTGCTATAGTTTCAGAATCAATGCGGCACATGCCCGAAACGGCTACGAATCCCGAAGTGATGGTACGTCGATCACTTTTCCGGAAGGGATTACGTTTCCGTGTTCAGTATCCCGTGCCCGGTTTTCCGAGACGAACCATTGACATTGCCTTCCCCGGCATAAAGGTCGCCATCTTTATAGATGGATGTTTCTGGCATGGCTGCACTCAACATCGTGGTATTCCTGCCAATAATCATGAGTGGTGGAAGAATAAAATAGAGGGGAACAGGTCGAGGGATTGCGAAACAGATTTAGGATTAAGGGAAAATGGTTGGATTGTCCTTAGATATTGGGAGCACGACTCGGTTGAGCGAGTAACCGTAGAGGTTAGCGAAACAGTTAAACTGCGCCGGAATTTGAAAGAACGGAAAAGTTAGCATCTATGTCCTCCTGCAGTGAGCTTGCGAATATTAAGGTAAGGGCGAGAGCTGTGGACATGCTCGGCCGCCAGCAGATCGCGGGTATTCCCACAGCGCTGCATGAGCTGTTCAAGAATGCTTATGACGCATTCGCCAACCAGGTGGAAGTGGATTTATTCGTCAAACGACGCACCCTCATCCTCCGCGATGATGGTTTCGGTATGACTGAAACGGAATTCCGGGATCGTTGGTTAACACTTGGTACCGAAAGCAAAGTTGGTCAAAATGAGCATTCCGCTCCATGGCTGGGTGATCAGGGGAAAATTCCTCGACGTATGTTGGGTGAGAAGGGAATCGGACGGCTTGCAATAGCATCAGTCGGTCCGACCGTGCTCGTTCTGACCAGAGCGAATCGAATCGATGGACTTCATGACCTCGTGTGTAGCTTGATATACTGGCCTCTTTTTGAAATAGCGGGCTTGGATCTTCATCTTATCGACATCCCCATTATGACTCTACCCGGTGGAACCCTCCCTGAAAAAAAAGAATTGGAACATCTTGTCGGGGATATCCTGCAGAATATTGAAAACCTTGGGAACCGCATTCCTCCGAAAATCCGCGAACAAGCTGCTTCTGATCTCGAGCTTATGAAATTCTCACCAAAAGCAGTCCTGGAAGCACTGGACAGGGGAAGCCCCGAAAGAGATCGTCTGTCGCTGCTCGGTGAAGGGTTCGGCACACATTTTGTGATTAGGCCTTATGATACAGTTTTAGATGCGGATTTGGCAGCTGATACGGAGGGAAAGACATCGGTTCTGGAGAGACTATTGATCGGCTTCAGTAACACTATGCTTTCCGATCTTAAAGCACCACCGATCAGGGCCGCCTTTCGCCAACATCGACTTGACGGTGAAGTGCGAGATTTCATAGGTGGACGCGCCTTTTTCACTCCTGATGAATACCGGACTGCGGATCATATCTTTGAGGGGAAATTTGATGAATACGGTCAGTTTCAGGGAACCGTAAAGATTTTCGACCAGCCACCAGTTGCCTACACACTCAATTGGTCAGGTGCTAGCGGTACTCGCATCTTATGTGGCCCCTTTGAGATCCGATGCGCTTACATCATGGGGCTGCAACACCAATCATTGCTCCCGGCTGAGGAATGGGCAAGGATGACTGATAAACTCGAACGCATTGGTGGGTTGTACATATATCGTGATGGGATTCGCATCCTTCCCTATGGTGATTCGGACAAGGACTTTCTTAATATAGAGCGTCGTCGCACATATCGAGCAAAAGACTGGTTCTTCTCCTACCGCAGAATGTTGGGCGCCGTTCTCATCTCTTCGATTCATAACCGGACCTTACAGGAAAAAGCCGGACGAGAAGGCTTTCGTGAAACTATGGCATATCGGCAATTCAGGGATATGCTTGAAAATCTTTTCATGTCTCTTGCCAAAGACTTTTTCCGTCCGAAAGCCCCTCTAGGTGAAGAATTCAATCGCATGAAAGAAGAGATGGAGGCCAGGAAAGATCTGCTCGTTAAGCGTGAAAAACTTGTCAGCGTTCGAAAGGATAAGTTTAGGATTGGCCTCGATAATTTTTTCGAGGCAGTGGAGCGTGGTCAACCCGGGGCTGAAGCGGAACGTATAAAGGAAAAATTCAATAGCCAATTCAATTCCATAGCGGAGCTAGACGACCCCGACGAAATGGGAGTGGAATTGCACCGGTTAGAAACGGCGATTCGCAGTAGTCTCGACGAATTACGTCAACGTTTTCGGGTCACTCGACCACAGGGTATCGGTCTCACGAAGCAAATGACAAGTGATTGGCAGGCCTACAGGAAAGTGTATGCCGATCTCGAGATGACCCGATTTGCCCCCCTCTCTGCCTATTTTGATGCTCGCCTGGCTGAATTACTGGAAAGAAGAGGGGCTGCTATTAACCGTCGCCTATTGCTAAGGCAAGCTTTGGAGACCCGCCAGCAGTCAATCAGGAAAATGGCCGGCCAGAGTGAAAAAGAAGCAAGGGAGGGATTAGCACGTGCGCGCGAGTGCGTTACCCGGGGGATTACCTCCTGCATTACGCGGTTGCGAAACGAGATAGAGACAGTCCTTTCAGATTTTGAAAAGACGGAAGTGGCCCAACTTGATGGTGAGGCTTTAGTTTCACTGCGCGCTTTGTTTGAGCGAAGGTTGGACAGCACTGCCGAGCGTGAGACACAATTCCTGGGGAGACTTCGGGAACAGATGGATGCTCTTTCGGAGTCCATAACTGCCGGTGTTTTGCCTGATGACATTACCTCGGCTCTTGAGGACAAAAATAAGGATCTACAAGAAGAACTCGAAGAGTCACTGCATTGGGCACAAGTGGGAATGTCTCTGGGCGTGGTGCAGCATGAGTTCAACGGAGTCGTACGCAAAATTAAACAAAGAATCCAGCATCTCGGTCCTTGGGCAAAGGGAACCCCGGCTCTAAAAGTAATTACGGATGATCTTCGGGCTGGATTTTCCCACCTCGAAGAATATTTGCAGCTTTTTGCCCCACTGGATCGTAGGTTACGCCGCCAAAGGGTTGAACTTTCCGGGGATGAAATTCGTGGATATATTCTGAGTATCTTCGAAGATCGTTTCAAGCGCCATGGAATCAGTTTTACTGCGACCGATGATTTTCTTAAGAACGTGGTCAATGTTTTTCCTTCTACACTTCTACCGGTATTCATCAACCTTATTGATAATGCATGCTACTGGCTGCGAGAGAGCCTCCCCCAAAAACGATGGATTCGGCTCGATCTCCATCCGGAGGGAATGATTGTTGAGAACGGTGGGCCAGGCATTGAAAATCGTTACTTGGAACGCATTTTTGAGTTTGGTTTCACTACAAAGCCGGACGGCAGAGGCATGGGCTTGAGTATTGCGCGCAGAGCGCTAATGCATGAGGGAATGGATTTGGTGCTCCTCAACCCCGGCCGTGACGATCCTCCTCGTTTTCTCATCAAATTGGCGGCTGAGCAGCAGTAAAGTGAAAAGGACAAGGTATGGCCGGGATTGGAGATTTTTATATTGGGAAGGTTTCATCATTTTTAAAAACTGTCGTCTGTTTCGATGATCAAGCCGGATTCGAGTGCAGCATTGATAGTGAAATAAAAGTGGCACAAACCGCCGAGGATGGTTTTTACGATGAAACCGAACAACCGGCAGACCGCTCGGCAGATGAAATTAAGAATGGCGAACCGCCCAACGAACTTTCCTGTCTGGACGCAAAAGCCCTCACGGAAGCCTTTGCAAAAAGAGCAATTCTATGTTCCGTAATGAAGCCCAGTGGAGAAGCACCCGATATAGAAAAACAAATAGTCAGCCTGGCCGGAGCTGCCGATGTGCTGGTCCTTGACTGGATATTGGCAGACAAAGATCCGACCATCGCAAGGGATGCAATCACCGGAATACTCCGCGAAGATAAGAATAATGGCGGCCGGTTACGGTTAATTGTCGTTTACAGCGTCCAGCCGGGAGACGATGTCGTTAAACAGCTTATCGAAGTTCTGGGTCCGGTCGGTTTTAAACAAAGTGAGAATGCTCTCCTAATCCCCAATGGACATAGTTTGATCGTTGTTTTTCAGAAGCCGGGCACTTTTGTACCAAAGTCGCCAATTGTAGAATATGAAGATTTGCCACAGAAGGTAATCGAGTCCTTTACAACCCTCACTTCCGGCCTGCTGCCGGCTGCTACCCTTTCGGCAATAACCGCAATTAGAGAGAAAACCCACCATCTGTTAGCAACCTTTCCCGGCACTCTGGACGCTGCCTTTCTGACACATCGCTGTCTTATTCCCGATCCCAATGATGCAGAACTGTTTTTGCTTGATCTTTTGGAGAGCGAGATCGGAACTCTTTTACGACAAAGCAACATATCCGAATGTGTTGATTCGATAAGATGTAAAGAGTGGATAGACTCGAAGCCCAATCTAGTTAAAAAAGAACGTGATGCACTCATAACAGCAGTTACCAAATACTCTAGAAATAGTAAGCTCGAAAAAATAAAGAAAGGATTTAAACTCGATAAGGAAACAAGCGATAGACAAATCGCTGATGAAGTCAGTGACCGTTTGTGCAAAGCAAATCAGTGCGACACTAACTCATCAAGAGAGGATCTAAGTATACTCGCTACTCTTGCAGTTCCAAGAAAACATAGTCCTATTGAAGTATTTGGCAGCCCACCTAAATTGAGACTTGGAGTTATTGTTAAGGATGACGCGAAACGGTACATGATCTGTATTCAGCCGCTATGTGACTCGGTTCGGATCAGTAATAATAGAGATACAGAATACCCCTTTTTGATACTTGACCATCAAGATACCGGAGGTGGCAAGGATTCTCTTGACCTATGTTTGCCCTTACGAGACGGATCGGTGATTTGGTTGAGAGTCAGTCCTTTTCCAAGAAATATGATATCATATCCTTTTAAACCAAAATCCACTACAGAGGCGTATGTCGAAGGGATGGCCTCTCAGAATTCCTTCATGTTCAATACCTCAACCGGGCCTAAATTGGAGTATGTAGCAGAACTGAAAATCGGCAAGGCACAACGTATCGTTAGCCAGTTAGCTGCGAGAATACATACTCTGGGGATCGAAGAATTTGAATGGATGCGATTGCATCAGTCCTGACAGTGGAAGCCTAAAAACGCAAGGAGGGCTATGGTGCCCGTAAATTGGACATCGTTCCCCTCTCCCCGTCTTGTAAGGTTTTGGAGCTGCATTACGCAGATGGATTACTTTTCCTGTCAAGCTGGCTTGGGGGCGCCCCTTGACTGCACGTTTCCGGTATCGGTATGTCTTGACAAGAGAGCGTGTGATGAGTCAAGGGTCCAGAGTCTGACGTAACAGAAATCAATGGAAAGACTAAACCGGGTGTGAGGGAACAAAATAATCGATGGAAAATGGGCGATCTTTTAGCACGGTATCTGATGGGCTGAGTAAGAACCAAGCCAGAAGCAACTTCCGGTTAAAAGGAAGACGCAGGTGAGCAAAGGGGCCAAGGAACGGAGACTGGAGGAGAAGAAGCAGCGTGGCACCTTGAAAAAAGGGAGATCGGAAAGAGTCCCCGTCGAAGATTGAATCGAAGCAAATCCTCTGAAGGAAGCAGATGTTATGAATGTGAATGTAAGCTTTCCCTAAGAACTGCTGGTGGCCTCAAGGTAGGATCGTAAGACCTTTTCACGCAAAGTCACGATTTATACTCTGGGGCATTTGTATGAACAAGGCAAGATTTCTTCCGGTATTGGTGCTAAGGCATTGGGATGCAGTAGATTCGAATTCTACCGTTTGATTTCAGAGCATGGCTTTTCCGTCATAGATCACGATGAGGAGGAATTACAAGACGAAGCTCAAAGCAGCCGGGAGCTTGCTCAACGTAAGAAGCACTTATGAGAGTCGTGGTCAATGCAACGCCTTTGATCGCTTTATCGTTGGTGAATCGGCTGGATTTGCTTCATCGGCTGTTCGATGAGGTTATCGTGCCTCCCGCAGTCTATGATGAAATCACTGCAAAAGACACCACTCGGACTGGAATACCGGCTCTTCGCTCTGCTGCCTGGATAAAGATCGTATCCCTGATGGCTTCTCCGACCATCGAGCCTCTCTTGCTCGGACTGGATATCGGCGAACTGCAGGTCCTTCTTCTTGCGCGCTAAGTTGAGCCTGACTGGGTTCTGATGGATGAGCGTTTATAATCTGTGTTTGCGAGGCGGCGTGGAGGGAAGTACGATACCACGCTTTTGCGGCTTTGACCGGTAGCATTTGTTTTTCCCACTTTCCAAGGAGTGGGCGTAAATGTAGTTTTTAAAGGCATCTTTGGGAAAGTTGCTTCGACAATGGACAGGAAGAGCAGCTATCCATCTTCGGATTCGGGAGAGCAATATTGGCTAAATTGCAAAGAGTGATCCTCAAGGGCTTTAAGTCCATCAGGGAGATGGACATTGAACTGCGCTCGCTGAACGTTTTGATCGGTGCGAATGGGGCCGGCAAGAGCAACTTTGTCTCATTCTTTAAGATGCTAAACGAGATGATGGGAATGCGCCTCCAAGGCTACATCGGCACAACGGGACGCGCACAATCATTTCTGCACTTCGGTCCCAAAGTGACACCGCGGATAGAGGCCCTGCTGGAGCTCGAACTGGATGACGCCGTGGATACCTACGAAATGCGTTTGTTCCACGCCGCGGGAGATACTCTGGTTTTCGCCGATGAGCAGTTAAGCTTTCTCAAGACCGGTTATCCGAGACCGCAGGTGGTTTCTCTTGGCTCGGGCCATGTAGAAACACGAATCGGTGAGAAGGCTAAGGAGGGCGATCAAACCGCCGGAGTATTTAAGCACTTGCTGGATCATTGCCGGGTGTATCACTTTCATGATACGTCGCCGACAGCACAAGTTCGCCTGCATTCCTACATTGGCCACAACCGTTGGCTCATGCCCGACGCGGGGAATCTGGCCGCGTTCTTACTGCGCCTGCGCGAACAGGACAGTGGGGCGGCTTATCAACGCATCGTCAGCACCATCCGCCTTATTGCACCATTTTTCGATGATTTCGATCTTGAGCCGGTCGGCTCCAACAAGAGGGATATATTTCTGAACTGGAGGGACAAAGGATCGGATCAGGTGTTCGGCCCCCACCAGCTTTCTGATGGTACGCTGCGAGTGATGTGTTTGGTGACCTTGCTCATGCAGCCGGAAGACGAGCTGCCGAACCTCATCGTCGTTGACGAGCCGGAATTGGGGCTGCATCCATATGCCCTCAACATAGTCGCGGCGCTGTTTAAGAAAGCATCAAATCATACTCAAGTCCTTGTCAGCACTCAGTCGAGCTCCTTTCTGGACAACTTTGATCCTGAAGATCTCATTGTAGTGAACCGTGAGGGTAAAGAGTCGAAGTTAGATCGGCCTGATAGTGCAAAACTGGAGGAGTGGCTCGACGAATACAGCCTTGGCGAAGTCTGGGAGAAAAACGTCATCGGTGGAGGACCCCACTAATGCCGCGCCTCTACCTATTCGCTGAAGGAACGACCGAGCTTACGTTCTCCGACACTGTGCTCAAGCCGCATCTTGCGAGCTTCGGAGTGTACTTGCATCCCCCCGGTCCTTATTGCGCACGCGAGGAAAAAGGGGAAAATCCATCGAGGCGGGGGACGAAAGTACGTTCCGATGAAGAATGACATCTTACGATTTCTCAAGCAGGAGAAAGATGAGGGCGTATTCTTTACAACAATGATAGACCTGTACGCCATTCATGCGGACTTTCCTGGATTGGCCGAGGCCGAAAAACTACGCCACAGGCCCGATAAGCGCGTCGAGGTACTTGAGGAAGCATTCTCCAAGGACATCTGTGATGTCCGATTCATGCTTTATATCCAGTTGCATGAATACGAGGCTTATCTGTTTTCCGATCCCACCTGGCTCGGATATTTCTACGACCATCACGACAGGCAGATTGCCGCACTCAAGGCCATCGCCGATAATCACGACACACCAGAGTTGATTGACGACGGACCTCATACGGCCCCGAGCAAGCGGATCATTGCCCATTTTCCCGATTACGAAGATGCGAAGTCTGTCATGGGACCACAGGTGGCGGAGCTAATCGGGCTAGACGTGATCCGTAGCAAATGCCCCCACTTTAATGCATGGGTGTCACAGCTCGAAAAGCTTGTTTAGGTACATCAGTGGAATATAGCCAAAGCGGGCTGCATTTGCCCCAGTTCGGGCCTATGCCTATGCCTATGCCTATGCCTATGCCTATGCCTATGCCTATGCCTATGCCTATGCCTATGATGGAGTGATTTTACATTGAAATTATAAGCTTATAAATGGTGTTGGAAGTGAGCACGCGTGTGACCCTGTGGTTCGACATTGTCAATTCACCGAGCCTCTCAGAGGAAGACGAAGAGCGCATAGTGGAGCGTTGTTAGCAGACTACAGACGGGACCGAAAAACCACGTCCACGACATTGCGCACATAGCGCTCGTCCGTCAATCCGTCGAGTATTTCCTGGGGAAATTTGACGAGGGACTTGAAATGCGCCGCGAGCTCATGGAAGAGAGCTATTCTGGCCTCCGGCTCCAGCTCGTCTCTGCGCAGGAGGGTGCGCAGAGCCAGGTAGGCTTCTTCCGGAGAAACTTTGCCGCGAAGGCGCGAGGCGAGGTGGGGATGCTCGCGCAGGGAATTGTACTTGTCAGCCGTCAGCTTTTCCAGATTCGGTGTATAGACTTCGGGAATCCTCACCACAACGGTGCTGGCGGCAATATCACCCAGACGCTGGCCATGGCGATGGATGAAGCAGGCCATGCCGCCGACCAGATAGAAAACCGGAAGGCTATCGACGGCGCGCAGCAGGTTCCGAACGACGATCTGGCTGAATTTCACCCGCAGTCCCTGTTCATCCATGACTCTCAGCCGCAGTATGCGCTTGCCGAGCGTCTGGCCTCTCCAAAACCACTCGAGCGAAATGCCGTAGCCGACGGTGACGACATAAGCGGCCAGGATGCTCAACGCCGCGCCAAGCTGTTGATGCAGGGCCGTGATCATCTGGAAAAAGACCCCCAGGACCGTGAGAGTCGCTGAAATGCAGGCCAGATCGATCAGCCAGGCCAGAAATCGGCTTATCGGCCCAGCCAGTTGCAAGGAAAATTCAATGCCCTCCGGGGTTCTTATGGTCAGGGCTTTTGTTCGGCCATTGAGCATTGGGTGTTATCCTTCCGCATCCGGTTGCGGTTCCATGGTTGAGAAAAAGCACGACAGCCAGGAGCTCCATGACCCCGAATCCGATCTTCAAAGAATAGGAAACTACCGGCTCATGGTATTGCGAAAAGAAGGCTTCGATAATTCCGGCCCAGATAAGCATCATTCCCGCGCAGCCCAGGAGGGTTACCAGGTCCGCTGAAGTGCGGCGCAGCCGCTCGGCGAGGGGCAGAGCGCTTTCACGCCCCAGGAGCGCGGCGGCAAGAACCAGCCCGGCCTGTCCGGAAATCAGAATGGCGGTGATCTCCACGGACCCGTGGGGGAGCAGCCATCCAAAAAGGAAGCTCGCCTGGCCGGCTATCAGGTAGTCCGCGGCCACAGCTCCCAAAATCACGCCGTTGTAGAAAAGAAGGACGATCGTGCCGATTCCCCAGGTCGTTCCCATGGCCATGCACAGGATCGCCACCTGCATGTTGTGGGTCATCAGTTGACTGGAAAAAGTCAGCTTTCTGTCTTCTAAGCTTCGATTGATGCCCCGTTCTTCCCTGGCGACCCGCTCCGACGGACTGCCCTGAAGATGTTGAAAGGGCAGGAGCACGTCCTTTGTCTCCGGATTGATGCTCAGCATGGCGGCTCCGAACACAACGCCGAGGAGCGTTGCGGCAACCGCCGTTCTGAAAGCCCAGATCCTGCGGCGGAAGGTTTGAGGCAGGCAACGAAAGAGCCAGTCGAAGGCGGCGATCCGGTGGGCCCTTTGGCGTGTCTCGTGGATTTCTCCGAATCCCCTGGCAACCAGGGACTCGAGATAGCCCTTCAGCTCGGGCTCGGAGGCAAAGCTTCGAAGCTTTGCCAGATCGGCCGAAGCGCGCTGATACAGGTGATGGAACCTCTTGACCTGTTCCAGATCCATCCCGGCGGCGGGGTCTTTCTCCCGAACGCTCAGCAGCTCATCCAGCTCACGCCATACTTCCCGTTGTTCGGCGATGAATTTCTCCAAATCGAGAATCACAGGATCTGCCTCCGCTTGACTGCAAGGTATTGAGAAACCATATCGGTGCATAGCTTTTCGTGGCTCATGAGCGAAAAGCCGATGCCGCAACGCCTGAGGACACTTTCCAGCTCCCGCAGGCTTTGCCAGAGCAGATGCCCGCCCAGAGCCCGGTAGAGATCGTCGGGCTCGCCGACGCTCTGATCCGAAAAGGCCGGCCTGGCCTGCGCCGGTCTCACCATGTTGACGAGTACGATATGCCTGCGGCCCACGGGGCTCATGCTCTGCACAAAGCTTTCAGCCAGAGCCGGGTCGTCGAGGCTGGTGAGAAAGAGCAGCAAGGCGCGGCGCCTGAGGTTTTGAAGAATGAAAGTCGCCACTTCCTCGAAATCGGGTGTAGTGAAGGCGGCATGAAAACCGAAAAGCGTATCCATGCAGGCCCGGAAATGCGCCCTGCCCATTCCGGCGCGTATGAAGCTCACAATGCGGTTATCGAAGGTGAGAAGACCGAATTTGTCTCCGCGCCGCCCCGCGATATCCCCGAGGGTCAGAGCCGCGGTGATATAGCGCTCCAGGAGCGGCTCCCGGGATCTCCCGCTCCAGCCTTCCGTCTGCTCTTCCATCTGAGCGCCATCCGGAGGATCAGCGCCTTTGGAATCGGAATCGAGGCCGGAATCGACATAACGGGTACTGAGGCGCGAGGCATCGATCAGGACGTATACTTCCCGGGTGCGCTCGATCTGGTATTCCTTCGTCACGAGACGGCCGCGCTTTGCCGTTACCCTCCAGTGCACGTCGCTGAGGCTGTCGCCTGGAAAGTAGTCGCGCAGCTTTTCGAAATCCCTCCCCTGTCCCACCTGTCTGAGGGCGTGAAGTCCGGCTTCGCCGCGGTGGAGAATAGAAGAGGCCAGCATTTTGTACTCCCTGCGAAGGTTCGGATAGACACGAACCCTTGTGCTTGCCGGCAGGCTGCCTTGCTTGAACCAGAGTCCCAGCCGGGAGGGGATACGGAAATAACATCCGGAGAGCGCGAGCTCACCTCTCCGCCGTGCGTTGATGGGCCATTCGATGCGCAGGCCGGGTGCGCCCGCCGACGGCAGGGCCACGGGAAAGTGGCGCCAGGGTGAAGTCACCTCGGCGGGCAGCCCCAGGGCAAGAACGAGTGAGCGAAGGGCGCGCTTTTCATCCCTCACGGAAAAGGATAGCTTTTCCTCCCGTCCCTTGGCCACGTTCACCTGTTCCGGGAAATCCACCCGAAGACCGCCGCTCAGCCGCACAACCCAGAGGGCGTCGAGAAGGCAGACCCCGAGCAGCACGGCGAGAGCCGTTGCGAGCAAAGGCAGCTCAAGAGCTGGAACGGCGGCCGCCGCCAGGGTGGCGGGCAACAGTGTAATAGCCGTCAGCCGGAGGAGCTTGTTTTGCGGGACAATCATCGCGGCACCGCTATATCCTGGAGGAGCGATTCTACGACCTCGCTGACCGTCAGGCCCTGGATTTCATATTCGGGACGAAGTATCAGCCTGTGGCCAAGGATCGGCAGAGTCAGGTATTTAACGTCATCCGGAGTCACGAAATCCCGTCCGCACAGGGCGGCGTAGGCTCGGGAAGCCAGTAGCAGGCCTTGAGTGGCCCGAGGTCCTGCCCCCAGCAGCACTGCGGGATGCCGGCGGCTGGCACGCACGATGTCCAGGATGTATCCGATCAGCTCCTCCCGGACCACCACCTCCTTCAAGGAATCTTTCGACTCGGCCATTGCCTCCTGCTCGATCACCTGCCGGACGCCTCCGCCCGCCAGTACCCCTTCCGGCGCGTCGGAGCCGAGCATGCGCTTTGCCAGCATGAGCTCCTCGTCCCGCTCCGGCTCGTTCATGGGAATCTTGAACAGGAAGCGGTCCTTCTGGGCTTCGGGCAGAGGGTAGGTTCCTTCGAATTCAACGGGATTCTGGGTGGCGAAGACGGTGAAGCCGGCGGGCAGCCGGTAGGTCGTGCGGTCGATGGTCACGGTTCTTTCCTGCATGGCCTGCAGCAGAGCCGACTGGGTTTTGGCCGGAGCGCGGTTGATCTCGTCGGCCAGGAGGAAGCCGGTAAAGATCGGCCCGGCGGACAGCACGAACTCGTTTTCCTTCATGTTGAAGATGTGTGTCCCGGTGATGTCCGCCGGCATGAGATCGGGAGTAAACTGGATGCGGGAGAACCGGCCGCCGAAGACACGGGCCAGGGTGCGGGCCAGAAGGGTTTTACCCACCCCCGGAACACCCTCGATGAGGGCATGATGGCCGGTCAGGACGGCGACCAGTGCAAGATCCACCGCCCGGGTCTGGCCGATGATGACCTTGGCCGTTTCCTCCCTGGCTCGTTGGAGCGTATCTTTCAATCGTATCAGTTGCCCGTTCATGGGTGTTTCCTCTCTGAGAGAATTTCCGTAATTTTACGGTAAAGAGCCGCCGCTTCCCGAGGGCGAAGGGCTCCGGCCGCCTCCGTATTGAAAAGCTGCTGTACGCGCTCCATCTTTTCCTGCATTCCATGGCGATTCCGGTCCATGCTTTTCCGCCATTCCTTGAAACAGGCCTCCAGGGCGTCTCCGGGCTCGAGGCTTCGCCGCAGCAGGCTGATCAGCCCGCTCAACTGATCCTTGTCCGCTCCAACCTCCGCTCTTTCCAGCTCAGAAGATCTCTCGCCTCTCGAAGGAGCAAACGGAGCGGCGGTCTGCCACAGGTAGAGGCTCGCCAGCAGGATCAGCGCGGCAAGAAAGGCATGCAACCGGTATTGTTGCACCAGCGCCATGACACCCCGGTTTTCCACGACCCCGAGATGAAATTCATCGAAGACGATCCGGCCGCTTTCGCCCACGATCCGCGCCAGCAGCGTGGAATAGCGGGCGTCGCGCATGGCTTCGTTGCTGAAAAGGTAGGAATCGGCCACCAGTACGATACTGCCGGCGCCCAGAGAGCGCTCGAGCAGTACCGGGTGTTTTTGAAGAGAATAGAGAACCGTCCAGTCCGCTCCAGGGTGGCGGAAATAGAGGCGGGTATTCATGTCGATGCTTTCAGGAAGCTCCTCCGTCCGATCCGATAACTGAGCGCAAGGGGTGGTACGATCTGCGATCTTCTTGAATGATTTGAGGGATAGCAGGGCCGGGGCTATTTCCCAGCTTTCGGCGAGAGGAGCTTCGGGGGCTTCGAGCCGTTCGGCTTCCGGCTCATTTTTTCTTTTTTCATCCCCCTCCGCTTTTTTCCGCTCTTCCGCGCCTTGCCCCTGGTTCTGGTCCTGGCCCTGTTTTGCTTCAGCCTTGTGCTGTCGTTCCTTATGCCGCTCCTTTTCCCAGCTCCTGGAAGCCTTCCGTTTGACGGAAGTACGATGCTCCGGCAGAAAGGAGATCACGAGCCTGGCCCCACCCTGAGCTAGAAATTCCATCCTGTCCGCCAGATCTTTCGGAGTGTGGCGCAGGAAATCCGGCCCGACGCCCAGACAGAAGAGGGTCGTATTCCGCCCCGTTTTCAATTTGGACAAATCCCGGTAGGAGCGCTGGACGGAAACGCCCGGAATCCGCTCCAAGGCCTGGTAGAAGGCTTTCACCCCGAGAGGATCGGCTCGAAGGGACGAATAGGCCGGGAACACATCCCCTGTTTCGAAGCGCAGGGAAAAGAGCGCATACAGCCCGGCGATGAAGCAGCCCAGGAGCAGCAACAGGGCCAGTGCGGCGATCCTTTCGGTTCTAAGCATCTTCCATGATCCGCTTATGGTTTGTCAGGAACTGATCGAACATCTCACGGCGAATATCGTGCATGCCGTACCAGATGCATTCCAGGATAGCCACATTCTCGGAAAAACAACGGACCAGCTCGGGAAGGGCGTGAGCACGCCTGGCGAGCTCCCGTTCGTAGTCGCGGTTGGATTTGAACCTGGCGATATTGAGCAGGCTTCTGTGAGCCAGGTGGCCGAGGACGGCAAAATAGAAAGCTCTCAGAGCGAGGCGCGTCTCGCCCTTGGCGAGCAGCTCCGTACCCAGGTCCAGCCAGCTTGCCACGGGCAGCACCTCGGGGGTGGTGGCTTCGTCCGCAAGATCCGGCAGGGGCTGAACGGGCGAGCTCGGCTCCCCTGCTGCGTCCTTTTTCGCTTTCATTCGATGCTTCAGATAATTGAGGAGCATAACGCAGGTAATGCCTATCGCCGCGGCGAGCAGTACGGCAAGCCATCCTTTCACGGTTCCGAGCACGTTCCAACGCGTGGCCTTGTCCGCCCGATCTCCTCCAAAGTGCTCCATGAGCCATTTCATGAGCCAGTCCAAGAACCAGTCAATGCCGTCTTTCATCCACGTCCACAGTCGATGGAGCCATCCGCCGACGGCTTTGATGACCTGGGCGAGGAAGCCTTCCGTGGATACGGGGCCTTCCTCGGCTTTGCTTGCCGACAGTCGCCAGGTGTATTGCAGCTTTTCCAGTTCTTCCGCGATGGCCCGGTCCAGCTCTTTAGGCGAAAAGCGCTCTTGAACGGCTGCCTCATTCATCTGAGTGTCCACGGGCTCCCGTGCGGCACCCGCTGGAAGAGGAGCGAGACCCCACAGTGAGGAGAGGGTCAGGAGCAGAGCCAACGTGCGTAAAGTGCGAGAGCTCAACCGCCTCAACTCGCTCAGGAGGTCCCGGCCCGAATACAAGGAATCGCCATAATAGCAACGCAGCAGATAAGCCGACTTGATGAGCGGATCGATGCACAGGTAAGTGATCCCGGCCATGGACAGCCAAAAGGTGGTATTGAGAAAGTAACTGTTGCTCATGGAAAAGATCGTCTCGACTCCGAAAAAGGTACTGAGCAGTCTGGGAGCCAGGTACGCTGCCGTGCACAGATTGATGTACGCGAAAAGGACAAAAGGCAAGATGATGAGAATCATCTTGTGGTTTTGGGAGGGCCAAAGAGAGGCCTGGCGCCATGCCGTACGTACGGCGCCCTTTAAGCTTTCCCCCTCCCGGCCGCTTGCGACGACGGACAGGTTGTGAAACAGGGCATAGCACCATCCGAAGGGCAGGAGAATGAACGAGGCCAGGGGCAGAGCCACAAACTCCCACGGCATGGCCGCCATTTGGAGCCCCACGAGACGCAGGATACGCTTGAGAGTCCACGGAGCGGGCGGAGCATCGGCAAGCAGTGCGCGAAGACGAGCGACAAATACCGCTTGCCAGCATTTCATCCACAAAAAGAGCACCGCCAGTTCGAAAGAAGTCCGGATTAGATGAGCTCTGGCTGTGCCGCTGGAGCTCATGTCCGTGCAGAAAAACAACAATCCCAGCACAAACGGCAAGCTGCCGATGTAATAGCACAGGAGCGTCGCCACGGGAGCCCGACGAAGCAGATGCGTAGCTTCTTCGAGGATTTCCAGGGCGCCTTTGTCGCTTCGACGGTACTTGCCTGGATTCATTTTGTCGTCATCATCATTTTCAGAATTTTTCCCAGAAGGCTGCTTCGTGAAAGCTGGAGGGCAAGAGCAGCAGGATCTTTCCCAGGTAGTAAAATACCGCCCAGAGAAGCAGGAAGCTCAATACGCGCCATGTCCCTCCAGCTATGGCCGCCGCGGGAGCCCATGTCGCCGCCGGCTTCCGGGCCGGAGCAGCGAGGCATCGGGCGCAGATAATGCGCGAATCGTGCTCGATTATGCATTCCCGGCAGAAGGTGCGCCCGCATTGCGGACAGCGCGCGACGGCTTCACGGTGGGCATGATTGAAGCAGCGAGCATGTGCAAGGGTGATGGCCATGGCCTCTTTTCCCGTGCGGCAGTTGAAGTGCGCTCAGCGCCACGGATGTCAGCCGGTACGCTTCACATGCGGCTGCCGGTTGAAGGCCATTGCCAAAAGTCCCGTCACTCCGCAGAGCAGAGTAGCCGCCGCATAGGCCACATCGACCTTTGACAGGAACGGATCGGCTGACCGTTCTACCTCGGCGAGTGCGGAAACCATAGCCCATTCGTTGTCAAAGAGCTTCATGTTCCGGCTCTTTACAAGCAAAAAGGACGCATAGACATAGCTGAGCAAATAGCCGGCCGTGCAGACGGCCAGGGCGGCCCGAGTCATTGTCTTCGCCAGTGAGGGAACCGCGCGGGCTTTTTGCTTCCTCAAAGCAATAATTATCAGGACGAACAAGGCGATGCCGGAAGCCATGTTGACGAGCGTCAAGGCCAGGCTGCCATGCTCGTATCTGAGCAGGGTCAAACCGGCCTCGACAATCAGCAGACCGAACAAAAACCAGTGTGCTCCGCCGCCGTACTCAAGGATCTCCTCTCGGGGAAAGAAGGAGGGGATTGAATTCAAAGGGCCGGGTGCCGTCAAGGCAGTTGTGGCTTGAATTTTATCCACCGAAAGCCGGCCCTGAACCGCTTCCACCCGTGGGCGTATTTGCGCCAGCATTCTATCGACATGCTTGATGCGCCAAAGTGACGGCAATTCATGCACCGTAAGCGGCATCTTCACGTGGCAGGTACAGGTGGCTCCTTTAACCAGGTTTATGAGGAGCATAACGAGGATACCACACGGCAGGACGGCCCACGTCAGGATCGCCGGGATCGAGATTTGCTTTGGCATATACATTACAACGACAAAAGCGGACAGACAGGCGAGAATTGTCAGTATGATATTTGTGATGAGGCCATGCACTGTCCTGCGGACGATAAAGGCCTGGATATCCTTGAAGTGAAAGCGCTTATAGTGCTCCGAATAAATGTTGGACTCCACTGAAAGCAGATGGTCTTCACCGATCCAGAGTGTCCATCGCCGGTAGAAGCCCGCCTTTTTTCCGGGTAGCCGCGTGTATTTCATTACCTGTCCTTCTCCTTAGCCGGCAATATTGAAAATATAGAGCAATATCAATAAAGTCATCAAAGTCATCCAAACATAGCCTTGAAGATGCCGCCTCGCGGAGACATGAAAACCAGCATCCAGCAGATCACCTGCAGACTTGCGAGCAAGCCGGCCAGAATGAACCTGAATCGGCTTCGGGGTAAGAGGCTCGAAGGCGATTTCCAGTGGTGAACGATCATGTACAAGGTTATGGGTGCCGTCAGGGGGGTTGGAAAAATGAAAAGCAACGGGATGGTAGCAAGCGAGAGAGCTATCTGATCGTAGAGTGTCCGGTAAGTAACGAGGTCGGTCAGTTGCTCCCTTTTTCTTCCCAGCTCAACACAGGTGGGGCAAAGGTTTTGTCCGGCCAGTGAGATATTGCACAGAGCGCACAGAAAGCGGCCACAGATTTCGCATACTACAACGGCTCTCTTGCCCGGGTGGTAAAAGCAACCGGCTTCTTCCTTCCGGTGCAATGACTCTCCGAGCTCCACCGGGTCCATTCCCCTAAACAGGGCGGGGAAAAGCTCCGCCTGAAAAACGGCCTCGCAGCCCGCGCAGTGCAGGGATGCGGCGGGGCTGGAGAAGCTGCCCGCGAGGCGCGCTCCGCATCGAGGACAGGAGACTGGAACAATATTGCGGCTGTCGTCAATCATTTCCGAATCACCCGCGTATCGCAAATCCTGTCGTGTAGCGTCCGCTTCTCATCGTCGAAGGCGGCCATGATATAGCCTATGCACAGGATTATGCTGCTCAGGATTTCGGCAAAATAGCGCCCAAACGCCCTTGAGTAGCTTATCTTGCCGCCATCCGCTCTTACAACCTTGAGGCCGCAAGCCATCTTTCCCAGCGTTGCGCCGTATTTGCCGAGGAAGAACGTTGTGTAAACAAAGGGAACTATCAATTGTATGAGCATGCGGGCAGCCAGTTTGCCCGGCTCCACCACCGGCATCGGGCCGGGTATCTGGGCAAAGGAAAGAGGTATGGAAAAAATGAAATTCAACACGAGCAGGGCAAGGCCGTCCAGAAGCTTGGCCCCAAGACGTATCCAGAATCCTCCGTAGCTCATTTCTCCCGGTGTTAGCGTCCCCTGCTGAAGCATTTGAATATAGCCCGGCTTGCACCGGGCGCACACCCATGTTTCGCCGAAGCGGATCATGTCGAATTGAGGAAAGGTTTTCCCGCACACGGAACAAGTGCTTTCAAAAGAAGCGGGGCCTGGCTCCGGTGCGGCAGCGGGCATGGCGGCCGGGGAGGCGGGCTCAGGTCCGGATTGCATCACAAGCGGAGACGGTGAGCTGTTTTCCACGCGATTCTTATCAACGAGAAATCGTTCACTGCAACGGGGGCAACGCACGTAAGCGCCCGTTTCGGGGATCTTTGCATCATCGATGTTACCTTCAGCACCGCATTTTGAACATTTGATTCTCATAAGGCTCCCTCCCTCCATGGTTGCAGTCCAACCCCTGCTCTGAAGTCAACTCCACTATTTTTCCTGAATGGTGAGTCAAAAGCTTTGATCCGGGCAATACCCAGTGGAATCGTGGTCATTACACCCGTTCCTGAATAGAAATGAAGCTTTGCGTGGCCTGCTGGTGAATTCGATTACTTTTTCAACAGTAGATATGAAAATCCATAGCTTAGTAAGGGGATTTCTATCATACTCGCTTTATCGTATCAAATGATTTTGAAATCGCTCCTTAATTCGGCTTTGTCACATTTGGCTTTCACGTGAAGGACGATGTGGGATAGACTGGCCGCCTGCCTGTAGGGCAATGACGGATTTTCCCGAACATGAAAGGCGCACCCCATGATCACTCATGAGTCTGAAGCTGCCTCTGCGCCCGAGCCCGCGCATTGGAAGGTCCTCCGCATGCTGAAGGAGAGCAGGGGCGAAGTCATTGCCTGCTCGACCCTGGCCTCACGGCTCGAAATCGGCCGCGCCGCCATCCCGGAGCATATCCGAACCCTTGAATCCCTGGGCTACGTGATAGAGAGCCATCCCCGAGACGGGTATCGTCTCCTCGATGTGCCGGACCTCCTCATTCCGGAAGAGATCGTTCCCAATCTCACCACGTCATGGCTCGGACGGCCCTACCTCTATTTCCCGAAGATCGGCTCCACCAACGAGCACGCTCTTCACCTTGCCCTTCAGGGCGCTCCCCATGGGTGCCTTGTCGTCGCCGATGAGCAGACCCGGGGAAGAGGCCGCCTCCGGCGGCCGTGGATCTCTCCTCCCGGCTGCGGCCTTTACATGTCCGTGGTCCTGAGAACACCTCTTCCCGTGCGGGACGCTCACCAGTCAACGCTGGTCGCCGCTCTGGCCCTGGTGCATCTGCTCCGGACGCATTACCGGCTGCCTGCGGCCATCAAATGGCCAAACGATGTGCTCATCGAGCATAAAAAGGTGGCGGGAATTTTGACGGAAATGCAATCGGACCAGGATCTCACACGGTTTCTGGTAATCGGGATCGGGGTGAACGTCAACCACCAGGCGAGCACTCTGGCTGGACCGCTACGCTATCCGGCCACGTCCCTGGCCATGGAGCTGGGAAATCTTCTCAAGCGGCAGGACTTCCTCCTTGCCTTCTTGCATCGACTGGAAGCTCACTACGAGCGCTTTCTGCAAGAAGGCTTTGCAACGGCCCTTCAGCAATTGGAAGAAGCTTCCGTCCTCCTCGGAAAAACTATAACCATCCGATCCGGAAGCGGAGAAATTATGGGAAAAGCTTTGGGATTCACTCCGGAAGGAGCGCTCAGGCTCCGGACAAAAGACAAAAAAGAGGAGCTTATCTGGGTGGGGGATGTCACCCAGGTGGAAGGCGATTTCTGAGCTCATACGTCCTGGCGGCCGATCAGACCCCTCGTGACCTATGCACCTCTGGCTCGCTCCACGGCTTCCTGTTTGCGCTTGCATTCGATGCACAGCGTTGTCACGGGCCGGGCCTTGAGTCGATCCACCCCAATGTCGTCGCCGCAGGACTCGCACAGCCCGAAAGTGCCGTCTTCAATCCGCTGCAAGGCTTCACGAATCTTGACAATCAGCTTGCGCTCGCGATCCCTGATCCTCAGCATAAAATTTCGATCCGATTCCAGGGTAGCGCGGTCCGTCGGATCGGGAAAGCTCTCTTCCGTATCCGTCATCCCGGCGACGGTCCTTTCAGCTTCCTGATACAGCTCATCCAGGCGCTTCACCAAATCTTCCTTGAAATACCGCTCTGTTTCCTGATCCATATCTCTACCCCCGATGGTTTCATGAAAGAGTTCTCGCTAGCACACTCACAAAAAAGAGTAAAGAGAAAATCGCCCTATGCTCGTTGGTACGTACCACTTCGACCACCGGATTTGAAGACCAGTTGCACTCCGTGAATGCTCATGTCACGGTCTATCGCCTTGCACATGTCGTAGATCGTCAAGGCCGCATGAGTCACGGCGACCAGCGCTTCCATTTCCACACCCGTCCGGTCCCGGGTCTTCACACGGGAAACAATCTTGATCTCGCTCTTCTCCGCCTCCACATAGAAATCGACCTCGATCCCCGTAAGCTGCAGGGGATGACAGAGAGGAATCAGCTCCCAGGTCTTCTTGGCGGCAAGAATGCCGGCCAGCCGCGCAGCCTCGTACACGTTGCCTTTCGGAATGCTCTTGTCGCCGATCCGGCGCAGCGTCTCGCCGGAAAGGCGGACTCTCCCTTCGGCAACCGCTTCGCGCCACGTTACCTCCTTCTCGGTTACGTCCACCATCCGAAGTCTTCCCTGTGCATCGATATGGGTCAGCGCGTGCTCTTCCTCAGTCATCGTTTCCCCTTTTCTCATTCCTTACCACGTCATCCATCACAACTTCGCTCATCATCACGTCATCCCGATCCACTAATCCAAAGCCGCTTTCGATCCCGTCAGCGAATATCGATCACGTGAAGAAAAATCACCAGGTCTCCCGCCTGATCTCCTGGATACAGCCAATCACCCGCACCGGCGATCCGGACGCGGGCTCCATCTTCGCTTCCCGCCGGAATCCAGACGCGCAGGGTGAAAGCTTCCTCCACTTCTCCGTTTCCTTTGCACATCCGGCATGAGCTGGACTCTTTCCCACGGTTCTTTCCACAGCAGGCCTGGCAGAAGACCCACCGCGCATAGTCGATGTTCTCGAAAGCTCCCTCGAGGGCGGAGCTGCGGGAAACTTGCAGATCGAAGCGCAAATCGTAGGATCTTCTCTCTGCCGCCCGTTCATTACGAATTCCGAAGGCCGCTTCGAGGATCTCGTCATACGAAGAGACCTCGGCCTCCATCCTCGGAGCCCCTCGCCGCCGGCCGTTTCCCCCTCGGGGCTTCTTGTATCCCCTGATCCTGTCGTAATGCCCGCGTCTCAGAGGATCTACCAGCGTCTCGTAGGCCTCGACGGCACCCCTGAAGCGCTCCGCGGCGCCAGGGTCCCGGGGATTTCGGTCCGGATGCCAACGAAAGGCCAACATTCTGAAAGCCTTCTTTATTTCTTCTTGACTTGCGTGGACCGGTACCCCTAAGATTTTGTAATAACATGCCATCATGGCGATTGTACACGTACCTTGTATTTCAAATCCCATGAGGGATTTTTCATTAAGAGGGGAGCGACAATGCATCTCGTTCTTGGGACATACTCCTGTACAACGGAGTTTTCCCCGCGCCGGCTCAGCTCCCCATAACCTGAGCCATTATCGTGGAGATCATAGAAGCTATTTTATAAGGAATATTCATATAAAACAATATAAAAACAAGGCCATAGCCATAATCCAATAGAAAGAGCCCATAGCCGTTATGCTCGCAAAAACCTACACATGCAGCCTTTTGGGAATCGACGCCATTCTCGTCGAAGTCGAAGTGGATCTCTCACCCGGGCTTCCGGCGTTCGCCACCGTTGGACTCCCGGATAGCATCGTGCGTGAAAGTAAGGATCGTGTCAAGACCGCCCTTCAAAACAGCGGCTATCCCTTTCCCGCGGAGCGCATCACCGTCAATCTGGCCCCCGCCCACATCAAGAAAGAAGGTGCCGGCTTCGATCTTCCCGTCGCCATCGGTATTCTGGGCGCCATGGGTATACTCGATCCCGCAAGGGCGCAGCAGTGCGTCATGGTCGGCGAGCTCTCTCTCGACGGCCGCGTGAAGCCGGTGGCGGGCAGCCTTCCCATGGCCATTCAGGTCCGAAAGAGCGGCTACGAGCAGATGCTCCTCCCCGCCCCCAATGCCCCGGAAGCGGCTGTAGCCGACGGGCTTGCCGTGCTGCCGGTCCATCACCTGTCGGAAGTGGTGGAATTTTTGAACGGACGCTCCGAGATTCTGCCCATCCCTTTCGACCGGGAAAGCGCCTGGGCGTCCGTAATCACGGATGAGCACGATTTCCAGGAAGTCAAAGGACAGGAGCTTGCCAAACGAGGGCTCGAAGTTGCCGCGGCGGGTGGACATAACGTTTTGATGATAGGCCCGCCGGGCGCCGGCAAAACCATGCTGGCCCAGCGTCTTCCCGGAATTTTGCCTCCTCTGAGCTTCGAGGAAGCCCTCGAGACATCGAAAATCTTCAGCGTGGCCGGCCTCCTCAACGATCAGCCGCTCCTTGCGCACCGCCCTTTCCGCTCGCCTCATCATACCATCTCCGACGCCGGCTTGATCGGAGGCGGCCATATTCCCCGTCCCGGAGAAGTGAGCCTCGCCCACAACGGTGTCCTCTTCCTGGACGAGCTCCCGGAATTCCGCCGAAACATCATCGATCTGCTGCGCCAGCCCATCGAGGACGGACATCTCACCATAGCCCGCGCCGCCATTTCCCTCACCTATCCCGCCCGCTTCATGCTCGTTGCGGCCATGAACCCATGCCCCTGCGGTCATTTCGGCTCTCCCCAGCACCCCTGCAACTGCGGCACCCACCAGATGCAGCGCTACCGAGGCCGCATCTCGGGACCCATCCTGGATCGGATCGATCTCCATATCGAAGTCCCAGCCGTCCGCTACGAAGATCTTCGGTCCATAGCCTCGGCTGAATCCTCGGCTGACATTCGAGAGCGTGTCATTGACGCAAGAAAGTGCCAGATAGATCGATACGGTCATGACGGAATCTACTCCAACGCCGTCATGAGACCCAAGCATATCAAGAAATATTGCAGACTGGACGATGCCGGAGAAAATCTTCTTGCCGGAGCCGTTCGGCAACTGGGCCTGAGCGCCCGTGCCTATCACAGAATTCTCAAAGTGGCGAGAACCATAGCAGATCTCGATCATCAAGAGGCCATAGCTTCCCAGCACCTGCTCGAGGCCATACAGTACCGCTCCCTGGATCGTGGGACGTTTTAAAATGCCGTAGGGGTCAGACCTACACTCTTGACACAATGTTTGAGAGGGCCACCAACATAAGCCGGGACAACCTATCGATTCAATATACTCTGAGCGGATAGCGGCTGAGCTTTCTTCACCGCAGAGGCGCAGAGGACACAGAGGAAACGCAGAGAAAAGCTCTTGGAAATCTCTAAATCTTCTCTGCGCTTTCTTTGCGTCCTCCGCGCCTCCGCGGTGAATACACAAGCTCCGCCTCGGGCATATTCCGTTTTATGCCGATAGCCCTTGAGAGGGAGCTTGGGATGTGAAAAGTGTAGGTCTGCCCCCTTTGCTTTTGCATCGAGCGTGAAAACGGTTCGATCCGCTAGACGTTCTTCGGCTTCGGCCCCTATCGTGTCAGGAGTGTAGCTGTGCTTCCATTTCACCACCATTTCACAACTTTTGCAGGCGGATGATTTTTGCAAACCCGCGGGCCACGGCATCCGAGTGCGTTGCGCAGATGATGGTCGTTTTCGGGAAATTATGGAACAGCGTATCAAGGATTTTTTCCTCGGTTGCATGGTCCAGGGCCGACGTGAATTCGTCGAGGAGGAGGACAGCCGCCTCATGCACCAGCGCGCGGGCCAGCATCAGTTGCTGCTTCTGCCCGCCGGAGAGCCCGTAATCCCGGTCGTCGATGACCGTATCGTATCCGTAGGGTAAGGCCGTGATCGTATCATGCAAGTGAACACGGCGGGCGGCATCGATGATGACGTCCTCCGGAACGTGATACCAGCCCATGGCGATATTCTCCCTCACGCTGAGCCTGAAAACGTGAGAGCGCTGGGTTACATAGGCAAGATGCTGAAGATACAGAGCCAGCGAATACTGTGCGATGTTTGTGCCGCCGATGAGGATTTCTCCCTTCGTGGGAGCTATCTGTCGGGCCAGCAGATTGAGCAGCGTGGATTTGCCCGATCCACTCGGCCCCATCAATGCGATTCTATCGCCAGGCTCGATTATGAGGCTGAAGCCGCTCAGCACCGGCTTGCGGCCCTCGTAATGGTAACTTACATCTCGAAGCTCGATCCGCGTGGAATCCGGTACTTGTTCGATCTCCCGTGCCGTCGGGCGCGCTTCCTCATGCGCCTCCAGGATCTCGAGGATTCTTCTGAGAAGCGGCTCAGCCCGCGACAGGCAGGTAAGGCCCGCCATCAGTTGGGCAAGAGCAGCCATCACGTTGACGAGGTAGATGTTATAGGCAACGAGAATGCCCACGCTCAGCGTTCCGATGGACAGGCATATTAGATAACCACCGATGAGAAAGGGCATGAAGGTGACTATTTCACTGAACATCTCGTTTGCGGCCATTGCCCAGTCATTGATCCGGACGGCGCGGATATTGGCACATGTAAAGTCTTCCGCCGCGGTCCGGAAGCGCCGGGCACCGGGCTCGGCCTGCTGGTAGAAGCGTATATCGTGAGCTCCGGCCAGGAGATCGAGCATAATGCCGTTCTGATGCGACAATTTGCAGCGCGCTTTAAAGGCTGCGTGCGCCAGTGGACCGTGCATTACGAAAAGCAGAACCGCGTAACAAGGCAGAGACAATAGGGTGAACAGGCCCAGATAGAGATTCCAGGCCAGTAGAAATCCGACACAGCCAATGATCATGAGTGTGCTTGTGATAATCCAAAGGATGCGCTCATGGAAGTAAAGCGATAGGGAGTCGGTATCATTCGAAATGCGGGTGATGAGATCGCCCGTCTCATGGCGCAAATGAAAATCCGCCGGCTTGTTGAGCACGGATGAGATCAGGCGAGAGCGCAGCTCGAGGAAAATGCCTTCCACCGCCGGCGCCAGATAGTAGAAGCGCCCGAAAGAACAGGCCAGGTGGAGGATCAGACAGAGGAAGAAAGCGCCGGCGTACCGGAAGAACAGGGGGAGACTTCCGGCTGGCAACGCCTTATCGAGAAGAAGCGAAATAAAGTAGGGCTCGCTGAGGATGGCAGCCCAGCCGACCATGGAAATAGCATAGGCAATGATGAGCTTTGTCCGGTGCCGACACAGACCATCCCGTAGTACGCTCCACATCAACCGAAAGGATGCCGTAACGGATCGTCTCTCCCACTCGGTCGTGCCGGCGTCGCTCTTTTCACTCACTGGCCACGCCTCCCCCTAATTCTTAGATCCTCCACCTGTCGTTTCTTCTCTCTCGTGGACTTTCTCGACTTCACACAGGAGCGCCTTGTAGACCGGAAAGCCGGAGATGGGATCGCAAAGCTCCATACTGGTAAGCTCATTGACGTTCCCCTCCTTCCAGGCCCGGGGACCCACCGGGCCGCCGCCGCCCATGCTTGCATCGATCGTGCCCGGCATGATGTCCTCGGTCACGACGGCCCGCATCATCACCTGGCCGCGCAAGGTCCGGATGCATACTGGATCGCCGTTGACGATCCCCCTGGCCGCTGCGTCGCGCGGATGCATGGTGACCGTCGGCTCCGGCCTTTCCCTGGTCAATTCAGGCACGCCGTGAAATTGCGAACGAAAATCGGTTGTGACGCGTGATCCGGAGTTGAATACAAGAGGAAAATCCCGAGCCAGATCCGGTCGCGCCAGCGGCCCTTCCCGAGGCTCCGTGTAGACCGGCAAGGCGTCGAAGCCATGCTCCTCCAGAATAGTGGAAGCAATCTCGAACTTTCCCGTAGGCGTTTCAAATCCCGGCTTTCCATCGGCCCGCAGCAGTCCCTTCTCCCATTTTCGGTACTGCATCATGACCGTAGGAATGCGTACGCTGCCGCCTGCCGCTCGGACCTCTTCCGGCGTGAAGCCCGTGCCTCTCAGCACGTGGCGAAGAAGCTCCTCGCCGTTTTGTGGGTAGAGATGACCGTAGCCAAGGCGCCGGGCCAGCTCCGCCATGATGAAAAAACCGTTGCGCGCCTCGCCTATGGGCGGAATCACCTGCTCACGGATGCGGAAGATGGGCCCGTAGACCATGTAGGACTCTATCTCGAAGAAAGTGGCGGCGGGCAGCACGAGATCGGCGTAGGCCGCGTCCGCCGTAAGCTGCACATCGATGCAGGTTAGAAAATCGAGCCCGGCCAGGGTCCGTTTCCAGATTTCAGGCTGAGGCCACGAAGTAATCAGAGATGAGCCATATATGATGAGGGAGCGGATGGGATAGGGATGACCCTTGAGCACTGCGTCCGGCAGCGCTTGGGGATGGGATTCCTCGCGATACAAGCTGTAGATCGGGAAGCGATCCCGTCCCACGGATTTCCTGACGTCGGGGTTTGGCACAAGTCCTTCGCGGTTGATCCGGAAGCGGTTTTCGCGCATTTGAAAACAACGGCCGCCTGGAGCATCGAGCTGCCCGGCAAGGGCCCAGAGGACGAAGGTCGCGCGGATGGCCTGGACTCCGCTGTCGCTGTACTCGAGGCCGCTGTACATAACCGGCGCCGCTCCCCTCGCCGCGGCAATACGGCGTGCCAGTGACCGGATGGTTCGCGCCGGAATCCCGGTGATGCCCTCCACGACCTCGGGCCGGTAATGCCGCACGTACTCCGCAAACTCTTCAAAGCCCCGGGTCCAATTGCGAACGAAGGGCTCGTCGAAGAGCTCCTCCTCAATCAGAACATGGCTAAGACCGAGTGCCAGTGCGCCGTCCGTGCCCGAGCGTATGGGTATCCATTCCGCGCCCGGCAGCTTGGCGGTCCGGGTCCGGCGGGGATCGATGACAACGAGCCGGGCGCCTCTCTCGACAGCGGCACTGATTTTACGGAAATCGAGAGGCGGAGAATCGGTGGCCGGATTTGCTCCCCAGACAACGATCAGCTCCGCGTTTTCAATATCCGAGAACATATCGATAAGCATGCCGCCCATGGTGACGTGTGGGGCGATCATGGCAAAGGAGACGTAGCAGAGAGAACCGACGCCGAAGGTATTGGGTGAGCCGAAAGGAAAAAGAACGCTCGAGGCAGAGGATACCGCTACGTTCCGTGGCTGAAAAACATCGCACATGGCCAGTTCGAAGCTGCCCCGGCCCGTATAGAGGGCTGCGGCTTCCGGCCCGTACTCCTTCTTGATCCGGTTGAGGCTATGGACGATGATTTCGTAGGCCGCATCCCAGGAGATACGCTCGAATTCATAAGTGCCCTTGGAGCCTTTGCGGCGAAGAGGATAAAGGAGGCGACTCCCGGCGTGGACGATTGCCGGCGCATGATCGCCGAGCTTGCAAGTGATCCCGAATTTGGAGCATTCCTCGGGCCGGACTGCGCTCAGGCGCCCTTCGTCATCATACTCGGCGATGATCCAGCAGCCGGATGGACATACGCCGCAGATGGCACGTTTCTCCGGCTTGATTTTCCGCATCCATGCACCTGTACAATTGAGCCATGTAAAGAAAACCGGTTATTCGCCGATATGTTTGCGGCAACGATAAAAGGCGTTGATTTGACAAGAGCTTCTTTTTTACAGTTGGACACATAGCGAAATCATAACTATGTGTCAATGAAGAACAGGTCCAGGATATTGTGGGGAAGGTATGATTGTTCGAAAGCGATGTAACATGGGGAGGCGAATGTCGCACGATGAACCTGCATTTTCATGACCACCATACGCAATCCGATGACCTGCACCGCTGTGTCATGGCGGGACTCGCCGATTTCCCCAAGCAGCTATCGCCCAAGCTCTTTTACGACGAAGAGGGCTCACGGCTATTCGCCCGGATCTGCGAACAGCCTGAATATTATTTACCGGCGGTCGAGCGCGGCATTTTTCAAACCTATGCCGAGGATATCCTTCGCCGTCTCGAGCTCGACGGCTGCCCACTGATCGAGCCCGGCGCGGGCTGCGGCGTCAAGGCGCGCTTCCTGATCGACGGCGCCCGTCCGTCGATGTTTGTCCCAATGGATATCTCCGCCGAGCCTCTTCGGCAATATGCACGGCGGCTGGCTGCCGACTATCCCCTGCTGCCGATCCACGCCGTGTGCGTGGATCACACAAGGCCCTTCGAGCTGCCGGCCGAGATCCCGGCCGACCGTCGCGTTTTCTTCTATCCCGGCTCCAGCCTCGGCAACTTCACCCCGTCGGAGGCGATTGGGTTTCTCAAGGATCTGCGCCAAAAAGCGGGTGCCAGGGGGCGGTTGCTGATCGGCATCGATACCGGGAAGTCGGTGGAGGTGCTCAATCGTGCTTATAATGATGCGGCCGGAGTAACGGCGGCGTTCAACCTGAATGTGCTGCGCCGTATCCGCAGGGAGCTGGCGGCTGAGCTGGAGCTCGACGGTTTCCGCCACCACGCCTTCTACAATGAGCAGCTCGGTCGTATCGAAATGCACCTGGTCAGCCACCACGACCAGCAGGTGCGAATCGATGGCCACCTGTTCGAATTCAAGGCCGGTGAGTCCATCCACACCGAAAACTCCTACAAATACGCACCGGAGGAGTTTCAGCGGCTGGCGTGGGAGGCCGGCTGGGCCGTCGAAAAGGTCTGGCTCGATCCTCAGCGGTATTTCAGTGTCCATCTGCTGAAGGCAGGTCCTAACGAGCCGTAGGGGGTCAGACCGGCTACCGGCATAAAACGGGACATGCCTAAGGCGGAGCTTGTGTGTTCACCGCAGAGGCGCAGAGGACGCAAAGAAAGCGCAGAGAAACTTAGTCTATCCAAAGCCCCTCGAGATCGATTTCTATTTCCTGGAATGGCTCGGCCCGTACTCTGTCTTTTTCCGCGTACACTCCGAGAACCACCCATCTGCCGGCTTCGCTCCGGTACACTTCCATAGTCTTGTTGCTCGGATCGATAAGCCATACATATTGAACCCCGAAGTTGAGGTATTTGGGCATCTTCGTTACCCTGTCCAGCCTGACCGTCCTCGGAGAAAGAATTTCGCAAACCCAATCAGGAGGCACGGAGATCCAATTAGTATCGATTGTCTCCGGAAATCTTTCGATCCTCCACCCCGATAGATCCGGTACTATGGGATGGCATTCTTCCGCGAGCTTGATTTCCACCTCGTACAGAATAATCCATCCCCCCGGGCCTCCATGAGCAAATTGGAAGGGAGGTCCGATTCCCATGCTCAGAACGGATGACACCTTGCTATGCCTTGGCGATGGCCGGGGGCTTACAAACAGTTCGCCGTCAATGATTTCTCCGATCATGTTTTCCGGAATGGTGTAAAGATCGTCATAGACAGCTCTCTTCTTTGCCGCTTCACCCATCTTTTCTCCTCCATCTCACAAATCGTGATTCTCTTATTTCTCCTTCCCTTCCAACGCTACCTGCTCTCGATAGGATAGTCTATCGTTTAACGCGACGAAGCGGCCTCCGTCTGGGCGGCCATCTGGGCATCGGTGTAGTGTTTCAACGTTATGGCTTTTGCCGGACAATCGGCGGCGCAGATGCCGCACCCCTGACACTTGCGGGGATCGATGACGGAAATGCCCTGAGCGTCCATGCTCGGTACCTTGTAGGGACAGCAGTAGACGCAGGTGAGGCACGAGCAGCAGCGCTCTCGGTTGACTTCGGCCACCACTCCGCTGGTGTGGATCTCTTTTTGGAGCAGCAGACCGGCGGCCCGTGCGGCGGCGCCTCTGGCCTGAGCGAGGCTTTCCTCCATGAAGCGGGGGCTGTGGGCAAGGCCGCACAGGAAAATCCCGGCGCTGCTGAAATCCAGCGGGCTCAGCTTGGGATGAGCTTCCATGAAAAAGCCTTCCTGCATCATGGGGAGCTTCAGCATCTTGGCGATGCTGACAGCCTCGGGGCGGGGGCGAACACCGGAGCTCAGCACCAGGATCTCCGGTTTGATTTCAAGATGCATCGCGCTCGCCGGGTCAAATACTTTTACCTCCAGTGCCCCGTCTTCCACCTGAACCTCGGGGGGAGCTTCGGGCTCGTACTTGATGAAGATCACGCCGAGATCCCGCGCCCGTTTGTAGTAGTCTTCCTTGAAGCCAAACGTCCGGATGTCCCTGTAGAGGACATAGACGGACCCGGCAGGGTTTTTCTCCATCAGCAGGATCGCGTTCTTGACCGCGGCCGAGCAGCAGATGCGGCTGCACAAGGGAAAGTCCTCACGGCGTGAGCCGATGCACTGGATCATTACGGTCGTGTGCGGCAGCGGCCCCTGGTGGGTGAAGAGGCGGTTTTCGAGCTCGAGCTGGGTCATTACGCCGGGATGGAGGCCATAGAAATATTCCGAGGGAACATAAGGCTGTCCGCCGGTGGCAACGATGATGGCTCCAAAATCGACGGGAACGCTTTTCCCCTTTCGCTCGACGATTCCGCTGAAATGCCCCGGGCCTCCGCTTAGGGCCTTTATCTCGGCCCAGGTGTAAAGGGTGATGTTTCTGTGCGTCTTTACGCGGAGGGCAAGAGCCTGAGCAAGACGGCGCGGGGAATGGCCTTCCAGGGTATGGTGTATTTCCCTTGCCATGCCTCCCGTTTGAGCGTCCTTTTCCACCAGAATGGCGTGGATCTCCTGATCGGCGAGAGCCAGAGCCGCCGTCATGCCCGCCAGTCCGCCTCCGATAACGAGAGCACGGTGCACCACCTGCGTCACCACTTCCTCAATGGGCTCGAGGAGCGAAGCCCTTGCGACGGCTCCCTGGATCAATTGCCTGGCCTTTTCGGTGGCGGCTTCAGGCTCCTTGCCGTGCACCCAGGAACATTGGTCTCGGATATTGGCCATCTCGAAGAGATACTTATTTATACCCGCCTGCTGCAGCGTCTCGCGGAAAAGGGGCTCATGGGTGCGGGGCGAGCAGGCGGCAACGACAACCCGGTTGAGGCCGTTATCGCGAATGAGCTCCTTGATCCGTTCCTGAGTCTGCGTCGAGCAGGTAAAGAGAAAGTCCTCGGCGGCTACCACATGAGGGAGAGTCAAGGCGAAGTCGCGCAGGGCTTCCACCTGGATGACTCCGGCAATGTTCTTACCGCAGTGGCAGACGAAAACGCCGATTCGAGGCGCTTCCTTCGAGACATCCCGAAGGGACCGGACTTCCTCGCCAACGGTTTCCCCGCTCCGGTATTCGGCCAGCAGCGCCGCAACGCCGGCCGCTGCCGCGCTGGCCCCCGTGACGGATTCAGGAATATCCTTCGGACCGTCCAAAGCACCGCACACGAACACTCCTTCGCGGGAGGTATTCGAGGGCTGCTCAAAGTCGGGCTCGACGAACCCGTAGCGGTTCAGAGCGAGTCCGAGGCGGTTCAAGAGAGGCATGATCCGCGGGGCCGGCTTCATGCCGGCCGAAAGGACCACCATGTCGAATTCCTCTTGGGCTTGCTCGAGGGAATCGCGGTCGTAGTATTGAAGGAGGAGGTTTCCATTCTCGGGATTCTGAACTACCTGCGAAAGCATGCTCCGTACGAAGCGCACTCCGTAGGTGTCCTTGGCCCGGAGCACGTAGCGGTCAAAATCCTTCCCGTGGGCCCGGATGTCCATGTAGAAGATGGCGGCTTCGCTCTCGGCGTCGTGCTCACGGGTGATCAGCGCCTGTTTGACGGCCGCCATGCAGCAGACGGAGGAGCAGAAGTTGCGGTTCCTGGCGCTGTCTCTCGACGCTACGCATTGAATCCAGGCGATCCTCCCGGGCTTCGCTCCGTCGGAGGGCCGTTGCGGGTGGCCGCCGAAGGGTCCGGTGGCGGAGAGCATGCGCTCATATTCAAGGCTGGTGACCACGTTGGGATAGCGGCCGTGGCCGTATTCGCCCGCCTGAGGCACCAAGGCGAGCTCAAAGCCCGCCGATAGAATGACCGCTCCAACCTCGATCTGTAAATCTTCAGGCTTTCCCTCGTCCAACTTAACCGCCTTCGTGGGGCAGACCTTTTCGCAGGCGCGGCACCGGCCCTTCTGAAAATAGATGCAGTTGGCCGTATCCACGGCGGGAGCCATGGGGATGGCTTGGGGATGGACGAAATGGATTGCCTTTCTGCTGTCCAGTGAGGCGTTGAAAGCGTTGGGAGCTTTCTTGGGACATTTTTCGACGCACTGGCGGCAGCCGATGCAAAGCTTTTCGTCCACGTAGCGCGGATGCCGGCGAATGCTTGCCGTGAAGCGGCCCGGCTCTCCTTGGAGATCCATGAGCTCGGCAAGGGTGATGATCTTGATGCGGGGGTTACGGGCGCAGGCCACCATTCTCGGGGAAATCATGCACGTCGAGCAGTCGTTGGTGGGAAAGGTCTTGTCCAGGCGGGCCATGTTGCCGCCGATGGTGGCCGAGCGATCCAACAGGTAGACCGAGTGGTTCATGGCCGCCAAGTCCAGAGCGGTCTGCATGCCTGCAATGCCTGCTCCTACCACGAGGACCGCATCGCTGAATTTGGGTTCCGGAATGAGCATGGGATTTTCCTCCCTCAGTGATTGAGGAGCTGTGTGATGAGAGGCAACGGATCCACCAGATGGCTGTTCAGACCGGGCAAAATGGCTTCGAGGCCGAAGGCGATGCCGAGCAGCTCCGTGTAATACAGGATTGGCAGTGCCGGTGTGGTGGGGTCCGCATCGGCTTGCCGGCGGATTTCCGGCTGATAGAGGTCAAGGTTGCTCTGGCAGAGCGGGCAGCAAACCACAATAGCCTGCGCGCCGGAGGCGTGGGCCCAATGGAGCAGCTTTTTCACAAGGGACAGGCCGATCTCTTTCTTGGGAATGCCCATACTGGCGCCGCAACAGGTGGCCTTGAAAGACCAGTCGATGGGCGTGGCTCCGGCGACTGCGGCGATCCTGTCCAGATGCTGAGGGTTTTCATAGTCCTCGAACCCGGTGATCTTCGGGGGGCGAACAACCTGGCATCCATAGTAGCAAACCACCCGCAGGCCCGTCAGGGGCAGGATCACCCTGCTTTTGATCTGCTCGAGCATCGAGTCGGTGGCAAGAAACCTTGCAAGGTCATAGATGGCGAGATTCGGGTCTACGGTCCAGGGACCGCTCAGCTTTTGCTGGAGCAGCATCTGCCTCGAATGGCTCAGGCGCTTGAAGCACATGGGGCACGCAACGGCCAGATCCAGCCCCATCTGCTGAGAGGCGGAGAGATTTCTGGCAGGCAGGGCGAGAGACATCTTCTCGTCGAGGCTATGAGCTGCCGTGGCACCGCAGCAGGTCCAGCCTTCGATCTCCATCAGTTCAATATCCAGCGCCGCCACCACTTCCTTGATGGATTCCCGGTAGTCCCAGTTCATCGACTGGAGTGCACAGCCCGGATAGTAGGCCAACCGTGTCATGATGAAACCCCCTTTCGGCCATACTGTTCAAAAATCCGGCGCACTTCGCCCGTTGCTCCGCTTCTTTCCGGGAACAGCTTGAGCCGTTTGCGCTTGAGGAGGTCCATGGCAAGGTGGAAATCCTTCATCATTTCTCCACGGGCGGGAAGATCGCGGCGCACCAGCCCCTTCCAGCGGAACTGCCGCATGAGCTGCAGGTCGTTGATGCGGCCGCTCGTTTGCAAAACATTTAGGAAGACTTCATGGAAGGTCGCAATGTCGATTTCCGCCGGCTTCTTTTGGCTCGACACCACCAGGTTCTTGAGGTGGTTCATGAGGCCCGCCACGTCGATCTCGTTCGGGCAGTAGGTCGAGCACATTTCGCAGGAAAGGCAGATCCATATGGAAGAACATTCCAGAAGCCTCTCCCTCTGTCCGAGCTGCACCATACGGACCACCTGATGAGGCTTGATGTCCATATTGGTGCTCACCGGGCAACTGTTGCTGCAGCGCATACACTGGTAGCAGGATGCCACCTGAATGCCCGTTTCCATGGCCACGGCCCGCGACCAGAGGTTTTCCCGTCCGTTTACCTGAAGGGCTGATCCGTTTGGATTCATGGCAGCTTTTCACCTTTCTTCGATAAGGATCGTATGGAGGGTACCCTTGGGACTTTGGGAAGGTCCATCGGGTAGCGTCATTGTAACCACGCTGAAAAGAAGTGCAAAGTACGCCTTCGGTTTTCATGTCGAATCATTGCCTGTTGGTGGGATTCCGCACTTCCCGCACCTTTTTCTCCTCGCATAGCCTTTAGGATGTTATGGTGTTATAATGGTCATCGATCCAGGAGGCAGGGAATAAAACAGCAGATCGGAGGCCGTCGCTTTTTCACTTTATGCGCATCTCCCTGCCCGGGAAGATTCCTATACCGTTTTTTCAATACGACTGGACTTTGCAAGCCCGACATTCATTACCTGCCGACAGCCGCAGCTAGCCTGCCGGATGTGCTATGACCCGATGACGCGAATGAAGGGCTTAGTGGTAATAAAACGAAGAAAAGGTTGGCCTATGAAATCTTCGATCATCGATGCGCATGCCCATTGCGGCAGGCTGTATGGATTGCCGGCTCAGGACTTTGAAGATTATATCGAAGGGGTTGGCGAGAGTGGCATCGGGGGTGTCGTGATGTTTCCTCCGGTAATGGAGATCTACGACCGCCATGCTCCCGATTTTGAAGATAACCCCGAATGGCAGCGCAGAAGGCGGGAGGCCAACGCCTATCTTTTGACTCTCGGAAATGAAGATTTCGAAGTCACCCCGTATCTTTTCATCTGGAACGACTTTGCAGTGGAGCAGCTTTCTCCTCACCATCGTGGAATCAAATGGCACCGCCATGCGGACGAGCCCCGCTACCACTATGATGATCCCCGATGCAGAGCCGCCATAGATGAGATAAGGCGCCGGAACATGCCCGTCTGCCTCGAGGAAGAATTCCATAACACTCTGAGGTTTATCGATGACCTGGCACCGGGGGTCAGGGTCATCATTCCCCACTGCGGCTTCCTGAACGGCGGCTACGAGAGCTTTCACCGTATGAAGATATGGGGGCGGCCCCATATATATACGGATACATCGCTGGCTCCTCGCGATGCCATCCTGCATTACATTACAAATTATGGGCATGAAAGAATCATGTTCGGGTCGGATTTCCCCTTCGGAGACCCGGCTGCGGAGCTGCGGAAGATCTTGCGCCTGCATCTCTCCGACCATGTGAAAGAGGCGATTATCGGTGGGAGCGTGAGGCGGTTGCTTGCGAGCAGCAATCAATGAGTACAATCATGAAGGAAAGTGATCGTGGACGAGTGCTGATTGCCGGTGCCGGACCCGCCGGTCTCACCGCTGCTTATGAACTGTCCCGAGCCGGATGTGAATGCCTTGTCCTGGAGAAGGACAGCGTTGTGGGGGGGATTGCGAGGACGGTAAAGCACAAGGGCTACTATTTCGACATAGGGGGGCATCGCTTCTTTTCCAAGATCGAGCGGGTCAACAAATTATGGATGGCCGTTCTGGAAGAGGACTTCATCAGAAGGGAGCGGCTTTCAAGAATATATTACAACAAGAAATTCTTTCACTATCCTCTGAGCCCGCTCAATTGTCTTCTTGGACTGGGAGTGTGGAACAGCTTTCTTGCCCTGCTCAGTTATCTCGCTGCGTTTCTCTTTCCTTCAAAGCAGGAAGACTCCTTCGAACATTGGATTCGTAACCGCTTCGGAAATCGCCTTTACAACACCTTCTTCAAGTCGTACACGGAAAAGGTCTGGGGAATACCATGCAGTGAGATAGGAGCCGAATGGGCTGCACAACGGATCAAGGGCCTTTCACTCCTTGCAGTCGTGAAGCATGCATTGATCGATTCTCGGTTCAAAAACAAGAGCAAAGCAGGTACTATCAAGAGCCTCATCGGCCAGTTCGACTATCCCAAATACGGTCCCGGCATGCTGTGGGAGAGGGTTGCGGAGCTGGTCGGGCAGAATGGCTCGCAAGTCTGGCTGGAATCCCAAGTTGAAGCCATTCTATGGGAGGGAAGCAGCGTCAAGGCGCTCGAGATCCAACGAAACGGGCACAGGGAAACCGTGGACGCCGCCGAGCTCATCAGCAGCATGCCTATCGGGGAAGTAATACAGAAGCTTCGGCCCGCCGCGCCTCCCGAGGTCCTGGATGCGGCCAACGCTCTCAGGTACAGGGATTTTCTAACGGTAGCACTCATCATAGATCGGCCGCACGTTTTCCCCGACAACTGGATTTATGTTCACGAGCCCGCCGTAAAGTTGGGCCGCATTCAGAACTTCAAGAATTGGAGCCCCTCGATGGTTCCCGACCAGACGAAGACCTGCCTGGGACTGGAGTATTTTTGCTTCGAGGGTGACAGCCTCTGGACCATGAAAGATGAAGAGCTGATTGAATTAGGCAAGAGAGAGCTGGAGCTTCTGGGGCTCGTCAAGAGTGATGAGGTGAAGGAGGGTCGGGTGGCTCGCATGCCCAAGGCATATCCGATATATGATTCAGCTTACAGGGATTCGCTTGAAACCCTGCGCAAATTCCTCGACAAGTTCGATAACTTCCAGGTTATAGGCCGCAACGGCATGCACAGGTATAACAATCAGGATCATTCCATGTTGACGGGGATGCTTGCGGCGGAAAATATCCTGGGAGCGAAGCACGATCTGTGGAAAGTGAACGATGAGCAGGAGTACCACGAGGAAACACCCGATGAAAAAGCTGAAAATATTTTGTGGGAAAAGCTTGCAAAAAGCACCTATGCAAGGATGGATAAGCTGGGCTTTGCCACGGCCGTGGGGGCAACCTGCGCGATGCTGCTGTTCGCTGCCACTATGATGTTGGTGCTGAGAGGCGACCATGCCGCCCAACCAACACTCCATCTGCTTAGAGAGTATTTCATTGGCTACAGGGTGACAAAAGCGGGAGCCTTTATCGGGGTTGCCTATGCTTTCGTCTGGGGATTTATGTTCGGATGGCTTTTTTCCTATCTGAGGAATCTTTTCATCGCCTTCTATATTTACCGCGCAAAAAGAAAAATAGAGCTGCTGACATTCAAGGATTTTTTGGACCATTTTTAACAGAGGGAGCGACTTTCCATGGGAGGAGAGGTTTGGGTCCTTCTCAGCGGAAAGTATGAGGATGAGGCGAAATGGCTGACAAAACAGCAGATGAAGAAAAACTGTTCGAGGGGGTTCTTGTTCTCAATGCAAAGGTCCTTGGACTGGTGCTCGGTCTTCTTCTGGGATTGGTTATCTTCGTTGCCACCAACTGGCTGGTGATCAAAGGCGGCCACTATGGTCCGAATGGTGAATACATATTAGGCCCTCACTTGCAGTTGCTGAGCCAGTTCTTCCTTGGATACCGGGTTTCATTTCTTGGAAGCATCATAGGCTTCGCCTACGGCTTTGCGGTCGGTACCCTGTGTGGCTCGGCAATTGGATGGATTTACAACAAGATAGTCTATCTACGGAGCTGAGGGGGCTCATCTTTCCGCAAGTCTTCCAGGTGGAGAGCAGTTCGCGGGAAGACGGATAGTGTCCGTCCACTTCGTGGCTCATTCAGGCTGCCGGCGAAAAACGAAGCTCTTCTCGAAGATATAGGGGTCGTCGAAGTGAGCGCGGCCAACCAGCTCGATGGCGTGGTGGCCTCTTTGCCGCATGCTGCCTACGGAATGGATGCCCATGGAAAAGAAAATGAATGGTTCTATCCGTTCCGTGCCTCGGGCGATGCCCTGAGCGTCGAAGATGCTCTCCGGATGGTCGTTTTCGCCTGGCAGGGATTCGAGAGCGTCGTAAGAGACGAGCTCATAGCTCGCCGAGCCGGCGGAGGCCTTCACGGGAAGAAAGAGCTGAACCTGGTGCCACCCCGAATTAACGCGGATGCCCAGCTTCTCTCCCGGAGGAGCTTCGGGAAGCCACTGGGGGACGAAGGGCTCGAGGGGAAAGTGAGTGTATCTTGTCCGGAGCACCTTGTCCTTGCGGGGAGCGAACAGGTGGTAGCATCCGCAGTTGTTCATGGTGTCCACCATGAAAACCTGCCCTTCCGTATCGAGAGAAGCTCTTACGGTAAGCCCGTCCAGGCGTCCCCGCTCCATCCATGGCGATCCTTTGCCCGCCCTTTCGGAATACCAGGCAACGTAGTTTATCTGAAGAATCGGCTGATGGTGCAACAAAGCGTAGGAAGTGTAGTAATAGACCGTGGGCCTTCGAGGGTCCGTGTCCGGACCCTTTGTTGTCCGCGTCACCGCGCCGGGAAGATCGTAGGCTGCGGCGACGTCCTGAATGAAGACAGGGGCGAAGAAGGCTGCGACTCTTTCCGTCTGTTCCTTTCCCAGCAGTGGAATTCGCAGGGGATTGTTCGTGGAAGCTTTCAGCATGCCCTTGATCGTGCTCTCGTCGAGACCGGCTCCCTCGGGGGAAGGCACGGAGGGAGTGAGCTCGATGAGCTTTCCTCTGACAGGGAGCTCTTCGGGAGGAACAGCGCGCCAGGCCGTGAACTTCTCATGGACTCTTTCGGTGGCAAGAGCCACGGGGATGGACGCCAGGGGGTAGAGGCCCGCGATCCTCATGAGAGATGAATACTCTCCGGGGACTTTCACCGCAGGGTAGAGCGCTTCAAAAAATCCGGATCGAGTCTGGTCGTGCAGCAAAAGAGCGTTTGAACAGGCCTTCATCGAAGCATAAAGCTTTCGACGGCAGGTATCGGCTGTTCCCTGCTCTCCTACCCGCTCCCGTGCCCGTCCTTGAGCGCTCTTCAGATCGCCGTCCCTCTCGTTCTCCTTATCGAGCAGCTTCTCTTCTCCGTCGGCTTTTGCTTCCAGAGCAAGAACCTCGGTGTCGGACAGGTTGCGAATCTCCTTTTCTCCGGCCTCGAGGTTTGCCTGCAGCATTAACTGGAGCCATTGCTGTTTTTCCGGGACGGTCTTCAGACGGTCTTTCAGCGCAGTAAGAAATCGATCCGTTCTAAGGTATGGAAAACCGGCAACCGGTACCTTCGAAGCATCCCTCACGCCGGCTCTTCCCACCGCATCATCCAGCCGGTCCATGAAAGCCTGGCATTCCCGCGGCCTTTCAAGCCCGGAAGTAACGGGATGCGAGCTCAGAGTCGAGCACCCGGTAACAAGGAGCAGGACGAGGAGGGAGGAAAGAACGCTCTTGGAATGGCTCATCGGTATTTTCCCCTATATTCGCATGCCGGTTGTGCTTTGGCTTCACCTCTGCGCCTCTGCGTCTCTGCGGTGAAAAGCTCAATTTTCAATCTCGCAAAACATAATCATCAACCCTTCCGGGTACTATCCTCAAAGGCGGAATCGAGGGCGGGAAGATACACGAAGAGCGTCGTTCCGATACCGACTTTGGACTCGAGACTGATATGGCCTTTGTGTCTTTTGGCTATGGAATAGGCCGTCGTGAGTCCCAACCCCATTCCCTTCCGTGCTCCCCTTGCTTTGGTGCTGAAATAGGGATCGAATATCCTGGGAAGATGTTCCTCCGGTATTCCTTTCCCGTGGTCTGTGATGGATAGCTTGATGTACTTGCCCTCTTTCAAGGATAGAATCGAGTCTCCCGCAAGTTGCTCGTTTCTTGCCGAAACCTCTATCGTTCCCTTCTCTCCCATTGCGTCTCTGGCGTTGACGGCAAGATTGATCAGCATCTGGCTGATTTGTGCCGGATCACAGTCAACGAGCCAGAGACCTTCGGGCAGGTCCATTTCGCATCGCACATTGGAGCCGCTCAGAACCAGGTTGAATGCGTCCGCAACCAGTGCCCGGACGGACTGCGGGCGCTTGAGGGGCTCCAGACCCGTGGTCAGGGAGATCAGCCGCTGTATCAGATCCTTTGCCTGCAAGCACGCCCTTTGTGCTTCCTGGAGGCTTTTCAACGCCTCGGAAATGGAGCCCGTCATGCATATTTCCGCAAGAGAGACATTGCCGAGGACTATTCCAAGAAGGTTATTGAAGTCATGGGCAATACCGGCTGCGAAGATCCCGATGGACTCGTGCTTGCGAATCCGGTCCAGCTCGGCTTCCATTCTTCTCAGCTCACTTATATCCATCAGGGATGCAACGCTTTGGGTAGTCCCCGGAATCATGGCGACGTTTGCGATAACATTCCTGATATTGCCCTGCCTGTCGACGAACCGGAATTCGTAGTGATCGGGAGCCAGGCGCGGATGGACTCTCCTCAGAGTATGATAGCTCTTCATCCTCTCAAGATCTTCCTCACACACGAATTCAGTCCAGTGCTTCTTGTTTTCCATTTCCTCCCTGGAGTAGCCTGTGAGCTTTTCTTGCTGAATGTTTGCAAAAGAGATCAGAGTGTCTTCTTCCAGGATGGAAAGAGCGGCGCCGGCGTTTTCAAAGATAGTGCGATAGGTGTTCTCGGATTGCCTGAGGGCTTCCTCCACCTGTTTGCGCTCGGCGATTTCCAGTTGAAGCTGACTATTGCGTGCTTCCAGTTGTTGCTGAAGACGCCGCAAAGACAGGTGCGTTTCAACCCGTGCAAGGATTTCCGCCGCTTCAAACGGCTTGCCGATGAAGTCAACGCCTCCGGCCTCAAACCCCATGATCTTGTCCCTCGTCTCGTCAAGGGCGCTGATGAATATCACCGGAATGCCATGGCTCTTTTCATCCGCCTTCAGGCGGCGGCAGACCTCGTAGCCGTCCATCCCGGGCATTTTCACGTCGAGCAGGATCAAATCAGGCAGCCTTACCCCAACGGATCTCAGCGCAAGGAGCCCGCTCGACGCCGGGCGTACCCGATATCCCCGATCCGTCAAGATATCCGTCAGCAGCTTCAAATTCGCCGGGATATCGTCAACAACAAGGATTTCGGCCGGACCCACTTCTTGCCTCTCCTGATCGATCATACATCGTCCTCTAAGGGGATTGATCTATAATCCGAGATCAATCCGTTTTACTTACCGGCTTCCAGATAGTCTTTCCATTTTTCGACTGTTTTAGGCCCCACTCCAGGGATTACCCGGAGGTCATTCAAATTTGTCCAGGCTTCCCGTCTGCGACGTTCCACGACGGCGGCGGCGAAGTCGCTTTTCATCTGAGGCACCAGGCAAAGCTCCTCCCGCGAGGCTGTGTTGATGTCAAGCTTCTGCCCCAGCGTAAGGCGGGCGGCGGCACCCATTAGCTCCACCCGCACCTGGACTTCGTTGGAAGCTTGGATGCCGATGCGTACCAGATGGCCGGTCTGCAGCTCCTGCAAGCCCGGGCCTTCCGGGATGGCCGCCCCTTCCTTATCGGCTCCTCCGGCGGCTCGCACAGCCTCGCCGACCGTTGCCGAAGGCCCTTCCATAAGGTAAACGCCCGGATGCTTTACTTCCCCTTGAACCTCCACGATGAGGGGAGGGAGAGCTGAAGCCGATGGCGGCAATTCAGTCGGACGAAAACGCAAGAGAAGAATCGAGAGCATTGCAATGGACACAAACAGGACTGCCCCCAACAGCCCACGGTGCCTGGCTTCATCGGAACTGTCCATTACAACGAGTCCCCATGGATGTACTGCGAACTGCGAATGGCCATAACCCGCGCTCTTGTTCTCACCGCAGAGACGCAGAGGACGCCGAGGAAACGCAGAGAGGATATCGGTATTCCGGTGAAATTTCTCTGCGTTTTCTCCGCGCTCTCCGCGCCTCCGCGGTGAAAAGCTCAGTCAATAGAGCGAGGGACGCCTCAGCACTTGGGATTCTGTTTTTCCGTCTTGTACATCTTGTAGTTGATGCTGTCCACCAGCGCCTGCCAACTGGCCTCGATGATGTCGTGGGAAACGCCGACCGTGCCCCACTGGTCGACTCCGTCGGTGGATTCGATGAGCACCCGGACTCTGGCCGAAGTACCGGCTTTGCCAGGGAGTACCCGGACTTTATAGTCGCTCAGCTCCATGCCTTTGAGCTCGGGATAAAACTTTTCGAGAGCCTTTCGCAGTGCGTGATCGAGGGCGTTCACCGGCCCCTTCCCCAGGGCGGCTGTATGTTCGATACTCCCTCCCACCTTCACCCTGATGGTGGCTTCAGCGACCGGCTCTTGATTCTCGCTCGTCTTTTGATCGATCACCCGAAAACTCACCAGTTCGAAATAGCGCTTGCTCTTCCCCATTGCTTTGTTCACGAGAAGCTCAAAGCTAGCTTCCGCCGCCTCGAACTGGAATCCCTGATTCTCCAGCTCCTTGAGCTCTTCCAGGACCTGCATGGCTACCGGGTCCGTCTTGCAGATCTGAAGGCCGTAGTCTTCGGCTTTGCGCTTGATGGTGGCGCGCCCGGACAGGTCGGAGACGAGAATCCGCCGTTTGTTTCCCACGAGGACCGGGTCGATGTGCTCGTAAGTGAGAGGATTTCGTTCGACGGCGCTGATGTGGACGCCGCCTTTGTGAGCGAAGGCGCTTCGCCCGACGAAGGGCTGGTAGCGATTGGACGGAATATTGGCCAGCTCCAGCACGAAGCGGCTGACGTGGCGCAGCTTGGACATGTTCGAAGGCTCGATACAGGGTATGCCCATCTTCAAGGCGATATTGGGGATGATGGAGCAAAGATTGGCATTGCCACAACGTTCTCCGACCCCGTTGATGGTCCCCTGAACCTGAACGATACCCATGGCAACCGCCGCCAGGGAATTGGCCACAGCCAGGTCACCGTCGTTGTGTACGTGAATTCCGAGCGGGAAACCGGGAAAGCGCTCCTGCACCACCCTTATGGTATCGCTGATAGTGCCGGGCAGGCTCCCACCGTTGGTGTCGCACAGGATCAGACACTCGGCTCCGGTCTCGAGGGCCCTTTTCAAAGTAGTCAGAGCGTATTCCGGATTGTCTTTGAAGCCGTCGAAGAAATGTTCGGCGTCATAGAAGAGCGTGGAGACATGAGGACGCAGGTAGGCCAGGCTGTCGCCGATCAAATCCAGGTTTCTTTCGAGCGTCGTGTGGAGGGCGTCCCGTACGTGAACCGCCCAGCTCTTTCCGAAGATGGTGACCACCGGGGTTCTGGCGGCCAGGAGGGCTTTCAGATTGTCGTCGGTTTCGGCACTCTTGCCGGGATGATGCGTCGAGCCGAAGGAGGCAATCTGAGCTTTCTTCAACTGATAATTGAGGATTTCCTCGAAGAACCCCACGTCCTTGGGATTGGACCCCGGCCAGCCTCCCTCGATGTAATGCATTCCGAGATCGTCCAGCTTGAGCGCGATCCGGACCTTGTCTTCGACCGAAAGAGTGAAGTCCTCGGCCTGGGTTCCGTCTCGCAAAGTGGTGTCGTAGATTTTTACTTCCTGCATGAAATCGTCCTCTGAATACCTGGTACAAACGATCGCAAATGCTCAGCCGGCCGCCCCGGCGGCGCAAATGCGATCATCGGTAATTAAGGTATGGATTCCCCTATACTTCTTCCTGGACTTTGATCACGCCGAGCGGCGCCTTATCCAGTTCGAAGGCATCATGGAGCACACGAACGGCAAGCTCGGTATATTTGTCGTCGATGATACACGAAATCTTGATCTCCGAAGTAGTGATCATCTTGATGTTGATGTTCTCGCGGGCCAGGGTGTCGAACATTTTGTTCGCGACTCCGCTATGGCTTCGCATGCCGACGCCGATGATGGAAATCTTGGAAATGCGGGGATTGCTGTGGACGGTGCCCGCTCCCATTTCCTGAGCCGCGGCTTCGGCGAGCTTGATCGTTTTTTCGTAGTCCGTCTTCGGAACCGTAAAGGACATATTCACCCGGCCGGCGCTGCTGCCGCTGCCTTGAACGATCAGGTCCACATTGATATTCGCTTCGGAAATGGGCCGAAAAATCTTTGCAGCCATTCCGGGAACGTCGGGAATATTGGTGACCGTGATACGGGCTTCGTTCTTGTTATAGGTGATTCCGGAAACCACCACTTTTTCCATGTCTAGATCCTCCTTGGTAACGAGTGTGCCGGGAGCGTCGGTGAACGACGAAAGAACCATTATCGGCACATGATATTTCATCCCGAATTCCACGGCCCGCAGATGGAGCACCTTGGCGCCCATACTGGCCATCTCCAGCATTTCTTCGTAGCTGACCTTTTCGAGCTTCCGGGCCTTGGAGCAAATGTTCGGGTCGGCGGTGAAGACGCCTTCGACGTCCGTATAGATCTCGCAGACTTCGGCTCCAAGAGCCGCAGCCAGGGCCACGGCCGTGGTATCCGACCCGCCACGGCCGAGCGTGGTGATGTTTCCTTCACCGTCATATCCCTGGAAGCCGGCCACCACCACCACTTTGCCTTCGTGGATCTTTTCCATGATGGGCAGCGTCTCGATCCAGTTGATGCGTGCCTTCCCATAGTGGTGATCCGTAATGATGCCGGCCTGATATCCGGTCATGGAAACGGCTTCGAACCCCATCTCCTGCAAGGCTATGCTGAAAAGAGCGACGGTAATCTGCTCCCCCGTGGACACCAGTACGTCCATTTCACGGGGGTCCGGGTTAGAGCTTATTTCGCGTCCTAATGCTATCAGTCGATCCGTATCCCCTGAGCGCGCGGAAAGAACCACAACCAGACTGTCTCCGGCTCTTTTTCTTGCCGCCACACGCTGAGCGACGGCACGGATACGCTCGGCATTAGCAACTGATGTTCCTCCATACTTCTGAACAACAAGTGCCATAGGTCCTCAAGGTCCTCCCTCGTAGATGATTGAATATACTTTAAACCGTTCTTCTCCTCCCCCGGCGCGCCAAAACCGGCGAGGGCCGAGAAGGTGAAAGGCGCATGCGAGCATGACCTCAATGCGCAAAACGTTATTTCCTAACATAATTGTTCCCGACTTTGTACAGTATTTTTCTATCGAGCCGATGAAGATAGACTCCGCACGGGCATTGACGTGGGTTTTCACCGCGGAGACGCAGAGGGCGCAGAGAGAGGGCAGAGAAATGAAAACAAGAGTAAAAATTTACGACCATTCTTAAGTATGGAAAGTGAAAAAAAGCGCTTCCTTCTCTTGCTTTAAGAATGGGACAGTAATAGAGTGCGCGGGAATCGTTCCCCCACCATTATCGGCGATGCGGGAAGGGGAGGGATACTTGGGTGGAAGGCATGTGTGGATGGATTGTCGAAGAGTCAACAACACGAAGAAATGAAAAAACAATCAAAGGAGTTGCCATGGACGAGTTGCAGGAGATCGGAATTTCGCGAAAGCAGACGGGTATTCGGTTTGGTTACACGGTACTGTACCTGATTATACTCGAGGTATTGAAGATCGTTATCCAGGTCACGGTTCTATTTCAGTTTGTCTACCTTTTTGTCACCAAGCAGTACAGTGAGCCCCTCAGAAAGTTCTCCAACAAAGTGGCGACTTATGCCTACCGGTTGATCCGCTATGCCACACTGAACGAAAACTACCGGCCCTTTCCTTTCGGCGAATTTCCGGCGGAAATGGAGCGCGCCGAAAATCTCGACAGCACTCCGTCGAACTGGTCTTGATTCGGCTCTGATATTGCCTCAAAGCCCGCTGTGAAACAGGCGGCAAGGGGCTCCCGTGACTTGGGCGGTTGGGTTTCAGGCTTTAAGCTCTGAAAGCCCTGAAACTTAAAAACTGAAACCCAACCCCAAAAGGCTCACGTTTCACCTTCCGAAGGAAGGTGGACGATGAAGCTGGCTCCCTGTCCGGGTGTGCTCACCACTTCGATGTCTCCGCCGTGAGCTTCAACCAGCTTGTGCACATTGGCCAGCCCGAGGCCCACCCCCTTGGGCTTGGTGGTGAAGTATGGATCGAAGATATGTGAGAGATGCTCTGGCAGGATGCCGGGGCCGGAATCATCGATAGTAAAGAGAACCTGACCGGTCTGGCGTGACGCCCCTACCCTCAGGGCTCCTCCGTTTTCCATGGCCTGAATGGCGTTGAGATAGAGATTGAGGAGCACCTGAGCGAAGCGGTCCGGGTCCACCTGGACACGGAGATCCTCCGGCTCCACCCTCGCCTCGATTTTTACTCCCTGATGTTCCGCATCCTTTTCTATCAATCGCAGCGTGTGCTCTATCAGGTCCTTGCACGGATGAGGATGCTTGTGAATTTCCGTGGGCCGGGCGAAATCCAGCAGCTCGCTGATCACGCGATTGAGCCGCTCCACCTCCTGCACCATGACTTCAACGATGTTCCGGCCGCGGTCGTCTTCTTTGAACCTGTTCGCAAGGATAGTGGCAAAGCCCTTGATGGAGCTCAAAGGGTTTCGGATCTCATGGGCAATTCCCGCTGCCAGACGCCCCAGGGACGCCAGGCGCTCGCTTCGGCGCAACTGCTCTTCCAGTTGCCTGATGTTCGTAATGTCCATGAAGAGAAAGACATAGCCCGCCGTCTGCCGCTCGGCGTCGCGAATCCGCGCGGCATTGACCAGGAGAGGCACGGTGCGGTTTTCATCGATTTGACATTGGACTTCTTCCTCGATCACCGCTTCTTCCTTTTGAAGCCTTCGGGCGACAGGAACAAAGCACCCGAACCCGTCCAGCTTCCCGCTCAAATTGTTTGATTGCAGGATACGCTGCGCCGCTTCGTTAGCTCTCTGGATGTTCCCGTTTCGATCTGTAGCCATCAGCCCCACTGGCATCTGGTTGACGACAGTCGAGGTAAAAGCCTGGACGTCGAGGAGCGAGCGCCGGGCGGTCCGGTAATGCTGCGCCCAGACGAGGGAGAGGAACCCAGCGGCTCCAACCAGGAACATAAGTCCGAAGAGAAGGGCCGTTTGATGGAGATCCTGGCTGAGGGCATCCTCGAAGGGGCCGGGGTCGAGCCCCACCACGACGAACAAGTCGCCCTCGATGTCCTGCGCCGGAAAGGCACTGCACACGCCTTCCCCATGGCCTTTCCCGCCCTGACCTCTTCCACTTTGGCCTCTCCCGCCCTCTCTTGCGGTCCACGGCTGATAGAACCGGATGACTTCGAAAGATTTCTGCCCTTCCTCCAGAAAGCGATACACCGTCCCGCCCGGCTTTGGAAGGGTAACCGAAAGGATGCTTCCCACTCGGTCCGGATCACTGTGGAAGATGATCTGCCCCCGCGACGTCACCATGCCCACGTAGTGAACATCGGGCTGCTGCGCCGTTTGTTCCATGAGCAGTTGAAGCTGGCGCTTCCCCCATCCCATGCCCATCATCCCGGTGCGGCTGCCCGCTTCCAGAGAGCGCATGAGCACGTTTGCCTGCGAGAGCAGTGCACGCTCCATGAATTCTCTTTCCCGATGGATGTTTTTTACCGCCAGGACCAGAAGAATTCCTGCCAGAAGACAAACCGAGCCAATGATCAGCCATGGCGAAAACCATGCCCATCGCGCTGGATGGGAAGATTGAAGTGACATAAGCAGCTCCATCAGAGAAGGTAGAAAAGGACCCAAGAGATTTATGGGACTTATGGGACCTATGAGACCTATTAGACTTATTAACCTATAGGATCCAAGGGCCTGAAGGACCCAAAAGGCACGAAGAGAGAGGGCTTGTCTCTCCTTCATATCGTTAGTGAGCTTCGTGTTTCCAGGGCCGGACAACGCCTTGTCGTGAGTCTTGCCCTGCTGCCTTTTAGCCATTCTACATGTTTCTTCATGCAAAATGAACACCATGTTATGTAACCTCCTGAATTTGAAGGCATGCTGTTTGCCGAACAAAGCCCATTATTCTTAGAGGTGGATACAGTTTATGCAGGCGGGGGCTTCCAACGCGCTCACTTATGCATACTTTCCATGCAGCTTCCAGGTTCCCAGTTCGTCATCTCCCGGCTCGTTTAGAAACACCGTACCCTCATGTCAGGGGCGGCCTGTTGAAATGGGGTGGCAAAGGGTTTATAGTTAGTCCAGGCTGATCGTAATCGAATGAGTGTAATTCCTTTGCGTGCATTCGCTTTGATACTCTAGCCCGGCGGGTGCGTTTTGCGCCGCAAGGAGAGGTGGATATCTCCGCCAGGGAAGTAGATTACACTCGAGTGACACAACTTGAAAGCGTGCACTTTTCGAGGATATACCTATATGAGCGATGACATTCCTAAGGTTCCCGACCAGGAAGAATTGGAAAAGGAGCTGAGTGAGTACCTTTCCAAGAAATACGGTTATCGTATCAAAGTCATTTCGCCCATGATGATGTCTCAACCGCGCGAAGCGCAGCAGGATACTCAGAAAAAACCGGGCGGGGTGGACAAGATCAAATTCGACATGAAGCCCGAGGAGCTTGAAAGCTATCTCAACCAATATGTGATCAAGCAGGATGAAGCTAAGGCCATATTGGCGACCAAGATCTGCACGCACTACAATCGGATCAAGTATCAGCACAAAATAAAAGGCCGTGCCGGAAACGGCCGGATGGTGGGGCGGATAAAGAACAATATTCTCCTCATCGGACCCACGGGAGTGGGAAAGACCTATCTGGTGAAGCTGATTGCGCAGAAGCTGGGAGTGCCCTTCGTCAAGGGAGACGCCACCAAATTCAGTGAAACCGGCTACGTGGGCGGCGACGTCGAGGACCTCGTTCGCGAGCTCCTCGTCGAGGCCAATGACGATATGGAGCTGGCTCAGTACGGCATTATCTACATTGACGAGATCGACAAGATCGCTTCGTCTCACAACATCATCGGGCCGGACGTCTCTCGCACCGGCGTTCAGCGGGCTCTCCTCAAACCGATGGAAGAAACCGAAGTGGACCTCAAGGTGGCTCACGATCCCATTTCCCAGCTTCAGGCTATCGAGCAGTATCGCAAGACGGGGAAGAGGGAAAAGCGCACCATCAACACGAGGAACATCCTCTTCATCATGAGCGGGGCTTTCAATGAGATCGGCGCCATTGTAAGAAAACGTATACAGAAACAGGGAATGGGGTTTGGAGCGGAGCTGCAGAGTAAAGGGGATGAGTACCGGCAGGTTAAGTACGTGAAGGCGGAGGACTTGATGGCCTTCGGGTTCGAGAGCGAGTTTATCGGGCGTCTGCCCGTGGTGTCGGTCCTGGAGCCTCTGGACGTGGAAGACCTGTATTGGGTCCTCAAAAACCCCAATAATCCCATCGTCCTGGGGAAGAAAGAGGACTTTCGCAGCTACGGAATCGACATCAAGTTTGAAGACGCGGCTCTCCGCCTGATTGCCGAGAGGGCAGCCGAGGAAAAGACGGGGGCTCGGGGCCTGGTGAGCGTGGTCGAGAAGGTGCTCATGCCCTTCGAGAAGAGTCTACCCTCGACCAGTGTTCACCTTATTGTGGTTACCAGCCAGATTGTGCTCGACCCGGCCGGCGAGCTGCAACGGATTTTGAGCAAAACGGCCGATGCCGAACAGATGGAGCTCTACACTCAGCTCCTCGATACGGAAAGAAAAGAGCTTCGTGAGAGCGTGATCAGGAAGAAAAACACCTACGTGGAAAACTATCCCCTGGTGTTCACTCCGGAGCGGATCGAAGTGACCGTGGATCACCATCTGGCTACGGGACTTCCGATGGAGGAGATTTTCGATGAAGTCGTGCTGCTCTTCAATCAGGTCAGGGTGTTCGAGTCGGATTTCTACGAAAAGCACGGGTTCAGGATACATTTCAATGAAGAGGCAATGAACGAGATCATCCGGGAGGCGTTGCTCCGGGATACTTCGGCCATGGCTATCTGCAACGAGATCTCTCGCGACTACGATTACGGCTTCAAGCTGATCTCCGACAGAAGCGGGCAGATGCAGTTCATTCTGCCCAGGAATGCGGTTGTCGATCCCGACCATTATCTGGATGAGCTGATTCGCGAAAGCTATCGCCAGTACCCTCTTACCTCCCAGGAAATAAAGAAGAACGAATAGAATAATAGAAAGAGCTAAGGAAACAAAGAAATGATCGGTATTTCCAAACTGTATTGCGGCACCGTCGAGCCCTCCGACGCCTTGCGCTACGGGCGGCAGAGCGGCAGTCTTCCTTCCCACCTACTCCAGTTTTCCGTGGACAAGAAGCCCGTGGTGGTCTGGAACACCACCAGGCGCTGTAATTTGAAGTGCGTCCATTGCTACGCTCATGCCCGTGACGAAGCATTCCCCGACGAGCTGACGACCGAAGAAGGAAAGAGAGTCCTGGACGATTTGGCTCAGTTCGGCAGTCCGGTTGTCCTATTCTCGGGCGGAGAGCCCCTGATGAGGCCGGACCTCATCGAGCTCGCCGCCTATGCCGTCGAAAAAGGCATGCGCGCCGTCATCTCCACCAATGGAACCCTCATCACCCCCGTGGTGGCCCGTGAGCTCAAGACGGTAGGCCTTTCCTACGTGGGCATAAGCCTCGACGGGATGGAGCCGGTGAACGACCGGTTTCGGGGACTCAAGGGAGCCTTCCGCATGGCCCTGGAAGGCATTGCTGCCTGCCAGGAAGCCGGAATCAAGGTCGGACTGCGCTTCACCATGAACCGCCTCAATGTACAAGAAATCCCGGCCATCTTCGATCTGCTCGAAAAGCACGACATCCCGAGAGTCTGCTTCTATCATCTCGTCTATGCGGGACGGGGAAGCAAGCTAATGAAGGAAGACCTGTCCCACGAAGAAACCCGCGCCGCCGTGGACCTCATTATCGACAGGACCTACGACCTCCACAAGCGTGGCAAGTTGAAGGAAGTCCTGACGGTGGACAACCACGCCGACGGCCCCTATGTCTACCTGCGCATGCTGCGCGAAGGGTCCGCGCGGGCACAGGACGTGCTGGAGCTCTTGAAGATGAACGAGGGCAACAGCTCCGGGCGCGGCATCGGATGCATCAGTTGGGATGGAACCGTCCACGCCGACCAGTTCTGGCGCCATTACAGCTTCGGCAACGTCCGGCGGCGCCCCTTCAGCCAAATCTGGACGGACCTTTCAGATACTCTGATGAAGCAGCTCAAGGACAAGAGGCTCCACGTCAAAGGCCGTTGCGCCAGTTGCCGCTGGCTGGACGTCTGCGGGGGCAATTTCCGCGTCCGCGCCGAAGCCGCCACGGGCGACCTGTGGACTCCGGACCCCGCCTGCTATCTGACGGATGAAGAGATTGCCCGATAGCGGAAGGATTCCAACCACGAATACACCAAGAACACGAAGAACACGAAGAGAACGAAAAGGAAAAAAGGAGGGTAAAAAACATGCACTTTCCCGTCTATCGGCCGAGGCGACTCAGGCGCAGTGAAAATCTTCGCCGTATGGTACGCGAGACAAGACTCTCAGTGGATCAACTGATCTACCCTCTCTTTGTTCTTCCGGGAGAAGGGATCAAGAATCCGGTTGCATCCATGCCGGACGTCTATCAAATGTCCGTGGATCAGTTGCTGAAGGAAATCAAGACCGTGGAAGAGCTGAACATTCCGGCGGTGCTTCTCTTCGGGCTGCCCGCCAGCAAGGACGAGCGCGGGTCCGAAGCCTACGCCGACACGGGAATCGTTCAGCAGGCGATTCGCGCCATCAAGGACAAGTATCCCGAGCTGGTGGTCATCCCGGATCTGTGCCTCTGCGAATACACGAGCCACGGCCATTGCGGCATTTTACAGGGACGGGAAGTGGACAACGATGCCACGCTGGAAGTCCTTGCCGAGACCGCTCTCTCCTATGCCCGCGCCGGAGCCGACGTCGTGGCGCCTTCCGATATGATGGACGGCCGGGTGGGGGTCATACGGGATGCCCTGGATGAAAACGGTTTCGATCAGGTCTCCGTTCTCGCCTATTCGGCCAAATACTGCTCGGGGTTTTACGGACCTTTCCGTGAAGCCGCCGAATCGGCGCCCAAGTTCGGCGACCGCCGCGCCTATCAGATGGACCCGGCCAATTCCGACGAAGCCATGCGGGAAGTGGCCATGGACATCGAAGAAGGTGCGGACATCGTTATGGTAAAGCCGGCCCTGGCCTATCTCGATATCATTCGAAGGGTCAAGGACCAGTTCGATTGGCCCGTGGCGGCGTACAACGTTAGCGGCGAATACGCCATGATCAAAGCCGCCGCCGCTCGCGGATGGGTGGATGAGCAGCGAGTCATGATGGAAACCCTCATCTCCATTCGACGAGCCGGAGCGGATCTCATTCTGACCTATTTCGCCAAAGATGCCGCCAGGCTGCTGCAGTCTTAGGGAACTGGCGGATTCCTTCCGACCTCCCGCTATTCACCGCGGAGGCGCAGAGGGCGCGGAGAAAACGCAGAGAAAATACAGAGAAGAATTCAGAATTCTTGGAGAATTTCTCCGCGTTTTCTCTGTGCTCTCTGCGCCTCTGCGGTGAATGAGATTTCAGCAGCGAATCACTCTATCATCGAGGAGCTCCATGAACACCCATTCCAAGTCACATCCCGGCTCGGGTCATCCCGCGGCCGTTCGCCCTAATGAAGCTCACGGGGCGGGACAAGCCTCGTTGCGCCTGGTAGCCTGGGAAGTCACCCGCACCTGCAACCTGGCTTGCGTTCATTGCCGCGCGGCGGCTCTGGACCGGCCCTACGAAAACGAATTGACGACGGAAGAATGCTTCCGCCTTCTGGATAACATCGAAACCTTCGCAAGCCCCATCGTGATCCTGACCGGCGGAGAGCCACTGCTTCGCCCCGACATCTTCGAGATCGCCGCCTACGGCAATGCCAAGGGCTTTCGCATGACCATGGCCGTCAACGGCACTTTGCTCACCACCGAAAAGGCCCGGCGGATGCTCGATGCAGGAATTCAGAGAATCAGCATCAGCATCGATGGAGTCGATGCGGCCTCCCACGATGCCTTTCGGCAGATGCCCGGCGCCTTTGAGGGCGCATTGCACGGCATGGCCAGCGCAAGGGAAGTGGGTCTCGATTTTCAGGTGAACACGACCATCACGCAGCAGAACCTGGAGGACCTTCCAGCCATTCAGGATCTGGTCGTTTCGCTTGGAGCGGTGGCTCACCACATTTTCCTCCTGGTTCCCATGGGCCGGGGAAAAGAGATTGCGGAAAAATCCATTACCGCCAAAGAATATGAAAAGACTCTTCACTGGTTCTACGAGCAAAGAGACAAAGTGCCTCTCCAGCTCAAGGCGACGTGCGCTCCCCACTATTACCGCATCCTGCGGCAGCGGGCCAAAGCCGAAGACCGCGAGGTCGATTTCCAGACCTTCGGCCTGGATGCCATGACGCGCGGATGCCTGGGCGGCGTGGGATTTGCCTTCGTCTCCCACGTGGGCCAGGTGCAGCCTTGCGGCTACCTGGAGCTGGACTGCGGAAACATCCGCGAAAAGCCTTTCCGGGAAATCTGGGAGAGCTCAGCCGTTTTCAAGGACCTGAGAGATTTTGAGAAATACGAAGGCAAATGCGGCCGCTGCCGGTATGTAAAGGTCTGCGGAGGCTGCCGTGCCAGGGCCTATGAAAGCACGGGGAGCTATCTCGCCCCTGAGCCTTTATGCCTTTATCAGCCCAAGGCTAATGCGGGTTCAGAGGGCTGATAGGACTGATAGGACTGATAAGACTCAAAAGACGTGAAGGAAACACGGGAGATATAAGGGGATGGGAGGAGGCCGGAGGGGGAAGCGGGGTGGATGCTTGTACTGCAAGCTCGTGTCGTTTTGCGCGGAAAGGTGGAGAGGAGAAAAGATATGCCCCTCAGCGCCCTAGATGTTTCGCATAGCCACCAGGAAGTCGATTCTCAAAGATCGGGTGCTCCCTTTCAGCGGCAAAATACGCGAAAATTTTTACTCATCCTTTTGCAGAGTGTAGCCATCCTTCTCCTTGCGGCTGCCGCAGCTTTCGTGGTCAACACCATCCGTCCCGACGGTCTGCCGTGGGTGGGGGACTATTCAGTAAAGGCCCAGCTCGGCTCAACCAACAAAGGAGGCGAGCCCGTCGTTTCCATGGAAGAAGCCGAAGCCCTGTTTTTGTCCCATGCGGCAATCTTCATCGATGCACGTCCCGAAGAGGAGTTCCTCGCCGGACATATAGAGGGAGCCCGGAGCCTTCCGTGGGAGGACTTCGACGAGCGATTTTCCCGGATGGCGTCCGATATCCCTCTTGATTCTCCCATTGTGGCCTACTGTGACGGAGAAATCTGCGGTCTCGGCAAAGAGCTCGCCCTCGCCCTTTCCGCGAAAGGCTATACCCACGTTCGTGTGCTCACCAGTGGATGGACAGGCTGGGAGCAAGCAGGTCTGCCAGTGGAAAAATGACTTTGGCCGGCAAGCAAGTGCGTCCCGCACCTTTTGGGATAGGGAATGCATGGAAAACGGCTTTTCGATAAAGTACACGCCTTCATCTATAACGCAATGAGGTGCAATCACATTGCCGGCATACCCCTGCATGAACAAGACTTCAATATTTCCTTTTCATTCTCGCCTGTTTTGCTAGAGTCGGTTGCGTAACATTCCCGTACGCAACAGAAGGTCCGGATCGGACAGTCAGGGGAACGTTCCCTTGTCAATGGGAATAGCTCACCACAGAGATTGTTTGCGCATCTATATCGGTCCGTTCCCGATAACTTCCACCAACCATCCACTTGCTCAAGGGGCCGATCATGTCCAAGAGACACCTGTTTTGCTCTTTGGTTATTATGATGACCATGGCCTGCAGTGTAGCCATTGCTGGCGTGTTCGATCCAGAGGAAATCCAGGTCGCTCCATCGCCGTCCGAGCTCAAGCTCTTGGATTTCAAGGAATCCGAAAAAGTCCTGGATTTCGACGTGGCCAGGAGCGGACCCAGGGCAGCCGTGCTGGTGCAGGATAGCTCGGGCGGCGCCAGGATTGTCTTCTGGGATATCGGGTCACCTGAGAGCACCACGGAATGGGTGGTACCCAAAGGATTCGGCTTCCGCTCAGTGGCGTGGCATCCTCTGGGAAAAAGCTTCTTTCTTTCCGGAATTGGCGACACCGGGCATGTGATTGCACGCGTGGATGGAAGAGGCAGCTCATGGGCCTTCAGGGTTATCTACAGGGCCCACCAGGAGATCCGGCGGCTGGTTCCGGCTCCGAGGCCCTACATCATCGGCTCTGCCCCCAATCGAGACGAAGTCACGAAAGCTTATCGCCTCTTCTTCGGCCTCAAGAATCCGGATGGGACTTACGCAGTAAGGTCCATAACCGAGCAAGGCAGCCGCGATTACCAGGTGATCGGTCCAAAGAAGGGATTTTCGACCTTCAAGGACGCAGGTGAGCAACCGAGCCGCCTGGAGGCTCTTTCGGCCCTTCCTCTCGCGTTTCATCCGGCGGGACACATTCTTCTGTGGGAGGATGAAAAGAAGTGCTTCCACCAGGCACTCTACCGGCGGGATCACTGGGAAAAAAGGGCGAAGCTCGCTTTGTGCGGAGGGACACTGACTCCTGCCCCCAATGGCTTTGCACTGATTCACTGGCAGGCGGGAGCTGCGGGCGTCGAGATCCTCAGTGACCACGGCAAGAAAAAGAGCGCTCAAGCCTCTGAATACAACTTCCTCTCCACTCCTTCCTCCGTTCCCGACGGCAAAGGGATCGTGGGCACGCTAAAGAGGAACAATCGGATCAGCCTGGCCTACGTCCCCATCCGCGTTCCGCTGGCCGATGTGGCCAATGCCTGGATGTATATGGAATCCATTCAGGATGAGGACCTGCTGGAGCGCAAGGGAGGCCTTCTCAGGGATCTTCCCGACGAGCAGCTCTATTCCCTCTATGAATCGGAAGCTTACCAGTGCGGCGAATACGATCCTTCTACTCCCACCAGGCCCTATTTGGTGACGACGGATATTTTCTGGGAGCTTCTTGCCGCCGCCTACGAAGGCCTGTTCATCGTCGCGGAGAGGCAGCAGGCGATACCCGCTTTCTGGGAGCTCGTTGACGGCGCGGAGCAATTCTTTCGCCAAACCAATCCGGCCTCTCGCTGGACAGGCGTGTTTTCGGTCCTTTCCCGCATGAGGAAGTCTTCCGGGGACAAGAGCGGAGAAGAGGCGGGCCGGGCCGAGATCCAGGGCGAGCTGGCTCTGATCCGAAAGGCTGAGGGCAAGGAAGTATCCCCTGTTTTGGGAAAGCTGCTAGACTACGGGGAATTGAAGCCTCGCGGTCATTATGCCTCGAGCGAAGCCATGATTACCTATTTCAAGGCGTTCAAATACCTGACCCAACTGGCTGGTGATGTTCTTATTCCCGAAGGGGATGTCTCCGCCCCTGAAGAGCATGTCCATGCCCTGGAGGAGCTCAATAAAATGGGTCCCGAAGTGAAGGCCAGGGCACGGTCCTGGATTGGAGCCTACGAGGCCTTCATCCCTTCGTCGAGATCTCCCGTAGTGCTAAGAGACGAACAGCTTCCGATCCCACCCTATACGAAGCATCCATTGAACCGGGCGCGCATCTTTCCCCTCGCCTGGGGATTCGATAATGAAGTCCTTTTGTCCACGGTCTTTCACGAGGATTGGCCCGAAGTCGAGCAGATCAAGGGGCCGTCCGGTTCCAGAATCATACCGTCCGGCCTGGATGTTGCCGCGGCCCTCGGCAGCCGATTTGCCGCCGGGCTCCTTTCAGGGGAGATGAAAAAGTATCCTCCCCTCGAGACGACCATAGAGGATTTGCGCACACGGTGGCAAATGGGCAAAGTCAATGAGAACGGCCGCGCCAACCTCTACGGCCGCTGGATCGATGCTCTTGCCGTTCAGTGGGCCGATGGCGTGGCCCCACCGGAGAACAGCCGGGGCCGCGAGCTTTGGGACACAAAGCGGTTGCAGACGGGGCTCGCTTCCTGGGCGACACTGCGCCACGCCACGGTTCTCGTAAACGAGCGGACCGCCGCCGAGTGCGGCGAGGGAGCTTTCGAGCCGATCCTTCTCGCCCCTCCAAGAGGATACGTAGAGCCCGATCCCGATACCTTCCACGCCATCGCCGCATTCTTTAGGTCCATGGAGCAGATGGTCAAATCCTGGAAGGTTTCCCCGGAGAGTACGATCCAAATGCATGACACCAGCGCACGGAAAGTCCCGAAGGCAGGCACGAGCCAACACCCCTTGGAGCAGGTCGTTGAGCTTGTTAACGGAAAGCTCGAGGAAGCCTTGAAGGCGGGCATAGCCATCCGCCTGGAGGAAACTGCCGCAAAAGCCGCGCTCTTTGAGAAGATCGCAAGGAAGGAGCTTGCAGGGGAGCCGTTGACCGATAAGGAATATGAAGAAATCCTTTACGTTGGCCGGATAGCCGAGCATCATTTCCTGATTTTCAAAAGTCTGGCCGCGGAGGATTATGCCTTGTCACATCCCGACCCCATGCCCAAAATCGCCGACGTATCGGGAGGAGGGCCTTTCAATATCCCGTTCCTCATGGCTGCCGTGGGAAACCCCATGGAATGGGACCAGATCGTGCCCTATTTCGGCCGCAAGGAAATGGTCAAGGGAGCTGTGTACTCATACTATGAATTCGTATCGGAACAGCTCATGAACGATAAGGAGTGGCTCGAGTCCCTGCCGACCCGGCACCATCCGGATTGGGCTTCACCTTTTGTATCGGGGAGTGCCGGCTCATGCCCGCCAGGAAATCCGTATTGATTCTGCTGCTCGCCGCGGCGATGCTTTGCCTGACGCCGGTTCAGACTTTGAGCGGTGCATCCGGGGAAGACAGGACTGCCGGTTCGGGGTCGGGAAAGGATAAAAGGGAGCTGCGGCTTCTTTTTGCCGGAGACATCCTTCTTTCCAGGGGGGTGGAGACTTGGCTGCGCCGAAGCTACAAACCCCTCGTAGCCGTGTTGCATCCCGTCATTTCGAAGGCCGACTGGGCCGTGGGAAACCTTGAAGGGGCCGTCGGATCCGCCGAGGATTGTGCTGCGAGGACAGCGCCGGGGCAAAGTCCTTGCTTCCCCATACGGAGCGGGGATGTAGCTCTTCTTCGTGAGATCGGCTTCAAGGCCATTGGCATGGAAAACAACCACAGCCCGGATCTGGGCCCGGCCGGACGCCAGGCTACTCGAAGTGCGCTTGTCAAAAACGGTTTGACTCCTCTTTCTTATGAGAGCTCGCCTCAATTCATACGCTTCGATCACGTCACTCTTGGCTTGCTCAGTTTTTCCATGGCTTCGAGCCGGGTAAACAGCGACTGGGATTGGGATAGAGATCTCGTGGAGCTTCGCCGCAAGCTGCGGCAGGCCGGAAGCCTGGCTAATTTCGTCATCGTATACGTTCACTGGGGAAGCGAATTCCTGGACTGGCCCAACGAGAGACAGCGCCGCATGGCCCTTTGGCTTGTAAAAAACGGCGCTGATATCATTGTGGGACATCACCCCCACGTCGTGCAGAAAGCCGAGAGCCTTTACGGAAAGCCCGTTTTCTATTCCCTCGGGAATCTCCTTTTTGACCAAAGGTATCCGGCAACGAAGGAGGGATTGCTGGCTGATTGCCGCATCAACGGTGATACAGCCAGGTGCTCGGCCTTGACGACGCACACTCCCGCAGGCTCCGCATACCCATCCGTTGTTGGGGTGAGCAAGGAAGCCGAGGAGGTTCTGACTGAATGTGTTCTGAAAGCGGGGCGACCTTTGACCGTGAACGGGATCACCCTGAGGCCCGAAATGAATTCCGGTACTGATGGACTGCCTGGTCTCGTGCTGGAAGCCCAGAGAGGCAACAACGTCGGCAAAACCCTTTGGAAGTCGCCACGGGCAACGATTGTATCCATCGAGAAGATGCGAGTCAAAGGATCGCAAGAAGGACAGCCGGGAAGAGAATATCTCTTCACACTGGAGCCGCATCATTCACCCCTGGACAGGGAAGAGGCGGTGCGGCCCTGTGTCTACGAGGTGCACTCGGACGGCCTGACTCCCAAATGGCGTGGAACCGCTTTGGCCTGGCCACTCAAAGATGCCACCTTTCTAGCGGGAGAAGATGGTATTCTGTGCGCACTGCATCGCGGAGATTCGTTTATCATGCCGCAGCCCGAATCGCGGAAAAGACGCGTGGCCGCCTACCGATGGAATGGATTCGGCTTTTCAGGAATCCATGATCCGGAGCTGATCGGACGCTGCGAAGATCGTTTCGAGTGATTCACGGATAACCTCGTCTGATTCCCCGGCAAGAACGATTCCTGCAGGACATGATACTGCCAACCTGTAGGGGAATTGTCATTTTGAGCTATAGCGATAAATCCTGCCCATCGTAATACCTCGACTCTTAAAGATTTCACTCTTTGCTACACTCCGTTCGAAATGATAGAAAGGCATTCTCGGACAAGCCCCTGGTGACAGCCATGCTGACGCCTTCCGGGGGCATAGCGGTGAGCCCGCCGCTTTCAGATCTATTTTCAATCCTGACGGGATTCCACAGGAGGCCAACAATGAGCACTTCGAGAAAGTATTTCATCGTATCCATTTCTTTCTTGATCCTGGTCGCTTTAGGGGCCTGGCTGACGTGGAATGGCAGAGGAAAAGAGAGCATCAAAGTGGGCTTTGTGGGGTGTCTGACCGGTAGGCACTCTGAGCTCGGAATATCGGGCAGAGATGGATTTATGCTTGCCGTGGAGGAGCTCAATCAGGCGGGAGGAATTCATGGACAAGCGGTGGAGCTGATCGTCAAAGATGACAAGCACGATCCTGAAGCGGCGCTGAAAGCGGATAGAGAGCTCATCGCGGAGGGCGTGCTGCTCATCATTGGACACATGACCAGCAGCATGGGAAGAGCCGCCCTTCCCCTCATCAACGAACAAAAGATTCCGATGATCAGCCCAACTATTACCTCGGATGAATTCACCGGCATCGATGATCAATTCATAAGGGTAACCTCCTCAAACCGGGACGAAACAAAGTGTCTGGCCTCCTACGCCTTTTACTCCCTGGGGCTGAGGCGGATCGTGTGTGTCGCCGATCTGTCCAATCAGGCCTACTCTCAAGGAATATGCGAAAATTTCAAAGCGGAGCTCGAGGGCTTCGGTGGAGGAATTGTTCCCATCGAGCACATCACTTCCGGTCCCAACGTGGATTTTGTCGGCCTCGTGGACAGGATATTGGAGCACCCGCCGGACGGTCTGCTGATTGCCGCCGGAGCTCTCGATACGGCGATGGTCTGTCAACACATGAGGAAGGATGGAGCACAATTTCCCATCATGTCCAGTGCCTGGGCTATGACGGAGGATCTGCTCCAGCATGGAGGGCCTGCTGTCGAGGGTGTGATCTTTTCCCATTTCTTCGATAGCGAGAGCAAAAATGAGAAGTACCGGAAGTTTAAGAATAACTTCAACAGATGCTTTGGGCGCCATCCCGATTTTGCTGCTTCTCAGGCCTATGAGGCAGCCCTCATGCTCTTTGAAGTTTTGCAGGAGACCAGGGACCGCAGTGAGATCAAAGCGACCATATTGAGAAAAGGCCAATTCCATGGGCTGCAAGGAAAATATGAGATCGACGGATTCGGTGACGCGCATCGCAGGTATTTCATCATGACGGTCAAGGGCAATCGATTTCAATCCGTGGAGTGATTCAAGGCGATGAAGACTCAATGCAGCCTCAAGCGATTATTGACCATCAGCTCCATGCTTTTGGCAGCTCTGCCCGTGTTCGTCATTGGCTTTACAGGCTTGAATATTCTGACCCGACACCTGGTGGAAGAGATAGCCAACAAGAATTTTCTCATTGCCAGATCCCTGTCCGGCGAAGTGGATCAATTCCTGAGCGAGCCTCTATCACTCTTGAAACAGGTGGGAGAGATTGCCCATGATAAGCCCCTGATTAAAGAAGAAGAAATCGGTCGGTATTTGGGAACGGTGGTTAAGCATTACGGGCTATTCGACATGCTGCAGATCCTCAGTGAAAATGGAGTCGTGAGGCATGTCTTTCCCTCTGACCCAAACTATCTCGGGATCAACCTGTCAGGCCTCACTCCGTTCAAGACCACCCATGATTTTCAAGAACCATACTGGTCACCGACATTCATCTCCATACAAACCGGCCACCCGACTTTGATCGTAACGAGCCCGGCCGGGCTGGGCATGGTGGTCGGGTACTTGAATCTATCGGCACTCAAAAGGTGCATCGACCGGTTCAAGCTCTATTCCATGGGTTATGCCATCATCGTCGACCAGGAAGGAACGGTCATTGCCCATCCCGATAATGATATCGTCTCTCAAAGAGTGAATCTGCGGTTCTTGAATTTACTCCATGACAACTCGACCGCCGGCGAAGGAACCACGAGAAGTCAATCGGGCGGTGTGGACAAGCTTGTCAGTGTGGCCGTTGTGCCTCAGACCGGCTGGAAGGTCCTGATCATTCAACCAACACGGGAGGCCTTCGCTCCCGTCGAAAGAGTCAGGATCATCATCCTGGTGGGAACGTTGCTGGCGGCAGCTCTGGCCATGTTGACGGCTCTGTACGTTCTTCAAAAGGCTTTGAAGCCCCTTTCGCAGTTCGCCGACGACACGAGGAAGATTGCCGGCGGTGATTATGGTATCGCACCACAGTCCGACAGCTACCAGGAAATAGATGAGCTGGCGTCCAGCTTCAATTCGATGATCGAAGCGGTTAAATCTCGTGAAGAGGCGTTGCAGGAAGCCCATGACGAGTTGGAGCAGCGCGTGGAGGAGCGAACAGCCGAGCTTGCCAGTGCCAACGAGCTTTTGAAAGAGGAAATCGTTGAGCGCGAGCGCGCCGAAGAAGCACTACGAGAAGCCGTCTCGAGGACCGAGGAGGAAAAGAACAAATTCCAATCAATCATTGCCGCCCTGGGTGATATGCTCGTCATTCAGGATACAAGCCATAGAATACTGTATCAAAACCAGATTCACAAGGAAGCAGTGGGGGATCACGTCGGCGAATACTGCTACACCGCATTTCAGCAGAGGGACGATCTCTGCGAAAACTGCGCTCTGGCCATGTGCTTCGAGGATGGTCAGATCCATAAAATGGAGACCAGTGCCTCTGCCACTGTTGGTGGTGATGAGACGCAATACCTCGAAATCACCGCATCGCCGCTGAGGGATGCAGAGGGGCACATCATTGCGGGCATCGAGCTCATAAGGGACATCACTGAACGGAAGCAGAGGGAAGAAGAGCTGCGGAAGGCGAAGAAAGCCGCTGAAGCAGCGGGCCGTGCCAAAAGTGAGTTCCTCGCCAACATGAGCCATGAGATCCGCACGCCAATGAACGGAGTGATGGGAATGCTCCACTTGGCTCTGCGCACCAGTCTTACTACTCAGCAAAGTGAGCTCCTCCACACAGCGCAGACATCAGCCGAGTCACTCCTGCATCTTCTCAACGATATCCTGGATTTTTCAAAGATAGAGGCAGGAAAGCTAGATCTCGACAGGATCGGTTTCCATCTGCCCGAAGCTCTTGAAAGAATGATGAAGCCTCTAAGCATGCAGGCGGATTTGAAGGGGCTTGGACTGCTCTATGGCGTTCAGCCGGAAGTACCCTTGATCCTTGTGGGAGATCCCGGGCGGTTGAGTCAGGTCCTCGTGAATCTCGTTGGAAATGCCATCAAGTTTACGGAGGAGGGTGAAGTTGTCGTCAACGTGGCAAAGGAATCCGAAGATGCAGACGAAGTATGCCTTCATTTTTCCGTGACCGATACCGGCATCGGCATTGCGCCCGACAAGCAGCGGACTATTTTCAATACCTTCACTCAGGCTGATAGCTCCACAACCCGGCGGTTTGGAGGAACGGGGCTGGGCCTTGCCATATCATCCTCCCTGGTGGAAATGATGAGAGGAAAGATTTGGGTTGAGAGCGAGCAGGACAAAGGCAGCACCTTTCATTTCACCGCGCGGTTCCGAATGGATATCGCCTCGGATGGGGCAGACCTGGAGGAGACACTCACCGACCCGTACCTTGCTTTGTCTGAACCCACGGGCAAGCTTCGCATCCTGCTTGCCGAAGATAACCCGGTCAACAGCAAGTTTGTCGCCTCGGTTCTCGAGGAGCGAGGCCACACTGTAGTGGTCGCTCAAAATGGCATGGAGGCACTGGAGCTCTTCCAGCATAATTCACTCGATTTGGTTTTGATGGATATCCAGATGCCCCGGGTGGATGGCTTTCAAGCCACAGCCTCCATCCGTGAAAGGGAAAAGAGATCGGGTGGCCATACTCCCATCATAGCTCTTACCGCCTATGCTTTGAAGGAAGATCGGGATCGGTGCCTGGCGGCGGGAATGGACGGCTATATACCAAAGCCGATCGATGCATCGGCACTCATTGAAGAGGTTGAAAAGTACCTGGTTCTCGAACGCTCTGAAAATGAAGGCGCGAGTGGAATCGAATCCGAGCTTCCTCCCGATGGCCGCATACTGACAGAGGAAAAAACGACTGGTAGCTCATCGGTGTTCGATTTGGATACGGCCCTGATCATGACGGGCGGTAAATTGGACCTGCTGAAGAAGATGGCGGCACTGTTCATCGATCAATTGCCGGGACTACTTTCACAAATTCAGGAGGCCCTCGGGCAGCGCAACGGCAAACAGCTCGAGCGTGCCGCGCACACACTCAAAGGATCGATAAGCAACTTCAGCGCAAAACAGGCCCATGACGTCGCTTCGGAGATGGAATCCCTCGGCCGCAAGGATGACTTGCTCAATGCAGGGACTCTATACAGCGACCTGAAACAAAAAGCCATGCGCCTTGGCGATGAGCTCAAGCTGTTTTGTGAAAGGGAGGAGTCATGAGAATTCTCGGCTATCGTCATAAGACGGGACATGCCCAAGGCGGAGCTTGTGTGTTCACCGCAGAGACGCAGAGGACGCAAAGAAAACGCAGAGAAGCTTTAGAGATTTCCAAGAGCTTTTCTCTGCGTTTCCTCGGTGTCCTCTGCGCCTCTGCGGTGAACACACAAGCTCAGCCGCTGTCCGTTCAGAGTATATTGACAGGTGTCCCGGCTTACGTGGGTAGCCCTACCCTCTATACAGCATTTCCATTGAGAATCCGGTGAAACTCGCGACTGATCTTCTCCGAGATCTGAACATCGAGAAGCATGTTGTCGATGCTTTCCTTGATTTCGCTGGTTGGGTCAGCGGAGCTGTCGGGTGAGATCTTGAGCTGAACGATTCGTACATAAAGGCTGTTTAACGTCGATAGAAGATTGATCAGTTGGGATTCAACGCGATCTTTATACCTTGTGAGCTCGTTGAGAGAGCCCAACTGATCGGTTTTGTTCTTCAACGCAAGAGCCAGGTTTTCACGGGTGACATCATCGGAGCATGAGCCAATCTGAGCCCGGAGCTCCTCGATTGACCTCTTCACCGCGGATACGGAGCCCTGATCGATAAAGGGTCTGATCTTCTCGATCTTCAAAAGGAGATCATAGTAGCTGGCCACCAGCTCGTTCACCTGAGCGGAGATCTCTTCGGGCTTCAGGAAGGTATCTTCGCCGCATTCGCGTAATTCTTTTATTATCCGGTCTTTTTCTTCCAAAATCGAACGAAATTTGATTTTCAGTTGAGGATGCAGTGGAGCGAGCTCGAAGGAATCAGATTGCGGCGCATCGATTGCATCCTGCCCTTCGGACAGAACGCTCTGAACGGTTATGATCCCGGCGGCCAGAAGCCCCAGGAGCACGATCCACCATATCCCGGTAATCCAGAGCGTTACCATGGACGCTGCCAAGGTAAGCAGAGGGAAGGGAGTCAGTAGTTTGCGAAGAAAATTAGCCATCCTGCATAGAATCCCAATATCCAATGAGCCAATTATCCAATGAGCCAATTATGAGATTATACGGTTATTAGTCCCTATAGTCCAATAAACGGGGTACTCAAAAATTGGCACTCAATTCTTTGTAAGTCGATGAAATATTTTCCACGGTGCTGTTGAATATCCGGGCATTGGTCCGGTTGGATATCTCTCCAAGAAGGTCTCGATCCGCTTCCGCACCGTAGGCAATGGTGTAGATCTTGGGAACATCGAAGTCTTCGCCTTTTGGCAGCACGTCGGTAAAGTCATAGCGCTTCATTCTGCTGCTGGTATCGAGACCGTCTGAAAGGACGACTATACCGTATCGCCGTCCGGGATCTTTCTTTTTCATCTCCGAAAGCTTCATATAGGATTCGTAGATCGAGTCGTGGAGCGCTGTGCCTCCTTCCGCGAAAACTCCCTCGAGTCTTGCTATCGCGCTTTCGCTACAGTCCTGGATCGAGCACATCTGGGTGAGCTTTGTAATGGTGTTGTTGAAAATAATGAGCTCCAGCCGATCCCGTGGCTTCATGCTTCTTATAAACTGAATAGCACCCTCCTTGGCTCCTTGCATGGGCTTTCCTTTCATGCTTCCGGAGTGGTCCAGGATTAGTACGACAGTGGCCGGCACTTTAAGGTCTTCCCAGAGGTCCCTTACCCTCTTCAGCACGGTTTCTTCAGGCACCTGAAAGACCTTGTCCCTCATAGCCCCGGGATTGACGCCGTGCTCGTCGTCGAAGGGGCTCGATAGCGCGAGCTCACGAGCGATGGGTCTTAGGCCCAGTTCCATGGCTCGCCGCTGAGCCGGCTCACTCAGGAGAAAGTCGATGAGCTTTTGGGACGCTTCTTCCTTTTCGGGAGTAACCCGGGCTTCTTTGAGCACAGCTACGGGGTGGCGAGTCCAGAAGGCGCCGTCCCGAGGGTAAATTGCCACCAACTTGAATGGCTGGTTCTTGTTCTTCTCGTTTGTTTCGATAATGGTATTTTCGTATTGCACAGCCGCGGAAAGATAGGCGGGGCCTTTGGCGTGCATCAGATCGTCAATCCAACTGTTGGAAAGACCGTAGTGCTCCACCGATCCTTCAAATTCCTTAAGGAAAGCAACTACCTCAGGCTTCTTTAGATCTTCGGGAGTCAGGCCTTCCGTCTTATCGAGAGCCGCGTAGACTTCCGACACGATTGTCAGGAAGCCTGAATTCGCATCGGGATGTGCATGTCCCCACCTGAACTTTCCCCATTCCGGGTGCCCCAGGGCAGCCCATCCCTCAGGGTTCGATGCCACTTTGGCAATGTCTTTCCATCCGATGGGATTGGGGTAGCCGAGCGCTTTGGCCATGGGCTCCCATACGGCTATAACGAGAGGAATATTGACCAAAGGAGTATAGTGATCGAACAGCGGCTTCTGTTTTACGTTCTTCCAATGAGCGGCTGCCAGCTCCAGCCAGGATTCATCACCCGGAGACCATAGATCCGGCATGATCTTTCCCTGTTTGAGGTCATCCAGGCTGTCGCCTGAATTGACATGGAACGGCTTGACGCGAATGGTCTTGTGTCCCACTCTTTCCCCGGATTCGTTGAAGCTTTTTACCATAGCATCGACCCAGTTCTTCTTGGCGCTTGAGGAGTAGAAGCTGATATCGAGGTATTCTTGAGGAGATACGGTCTTCTTGGTTGATTTCCCGGTCGGGGCTGATTGATTGGTACCGCTCGAACCGTCGAGATAACGGTATACCAGGACACCGCACAGCCCGATGAAAGCCAAGGCTACCAAAGAATTAACCAGCTTGATACCGATCTTTCCGCGCTGTCCGCTTTCAGGTGAGGCACTCCGCATACAATTCCCTCCTTTACCTGGCATTGTCCGTCCGAATTATCATGCGATCTCCGCGTACTCCGCGGCGAATATGGCCATGTCCTGTCAACTACGCTCTATCTTCACTCTAAAAAGGTTTGCTATCCTTCTAAGCATGCGGTTTTCCCCTCCTTACGGCCTTTATCCAAAGCAAGCCCCTTCGAGATGGCAGCATACCAGATTGAGATCGTTTGTGAAGTCTCCAGTGCAGCATGTGTATGGTGAAAACGCCTTGGCGGGGCTTACTTCACCGGGGGCGAACGGCACCACAACCTTATGCGCCCTAACATATTCATTCGCCTCATGAAAATCTTCGCCGGAAGCTCCGTTTTCGGCGGCTTTACCATCTTATGCAGGGTAAGCTCTTTTCGAACCATCCCTCATATCCTATACTGAATGCCGACGACCGGCAATCGTTGCCGGTATCTTTCCGGAAAGAGGAGTGTCATGGAGCAAGGAATAAATAGATATCTCGACTGGTTTCAAAACTTCGCCCGGGGATTCATGCAAGGAAGCCCGGAAGACGACAAGAACATCATGATAAAGATCGACCATTCCCTCAGAGTCCTGGATAACGCCCGAAAGATCACCCGATCCATCGATCCGGATCATAGCCTGACCCTGCTTTGTCACCTTGCAGCCCTCTTTCATGACGTTGGAAGATTCCCGCAGTACACGAGGTTTCGTACTTTCAATGACCGTATTTCAGCAAACCATGCCCGGCTGAGTGTCGATGTGCTCAGGGAGGTGGACATTTTGTCCGAATTGAGCTCCGAGCACCGCCGCCTGATACTGGGTGCGATCTTCCTGCACAATCGAAGGACCGTTCCCTACGGGCTCGGATCGGATCTGAACCTGATGGCTCGAATAATCCGGGATGCGGATAAGCTCGATATCTTTCCCGTGATGCTCTCTCACCTGGAGCCCGGATCACCTCGCAATGGTGTGGTCACGCTGAATTTGAAGCCGCATCCCACGGCATATACGGAGAAAATCCTCCACGATGTTCAATCCCGGAAGTTGGGAAAATATGAAGAGATGGTCTGGATCAACGATCTCAAACTGCTCCAGTGCAGTTGGGTCTACGATCTCAATTTTCCGGTAAGCCGCCGGATGGTTTTGGAGCTGGGGTATATCGAGAGGACTCTCGATCTGCTCCCGGAAGAGCCTGAATTTATGGCCTTGAGAGCCCAGCTCGGAGCGGATTTGGCCGACGAGGCAGGCACATCCCATTGACCAGTGACCGGGTTGGGAATGGCGAAAGCGTTAACTGCCGAATGAAAGAACCCCTTTTTTCTTAGGAACATCATCATGCCCACCATAATCTCGCATGCTTTCGTTGCCGTTGCCGCCGCAAAGGCCTTTGCACCGGCGGATGTCCCTGCACGCTTTTACCTGGCCTCGGTCGCCTGCTCGATTCTTCCCGATGCCGATGTCCTGGCATTCCACTTCGGTCTGCCGTATCAGCACTTTTTCGGACACAGAGGTTTCTTTCATTCGCTCACTTTTGGGGCTCTCTTGAGTCTCCTTGTCCTGGTTACATTGTTCCGGGACGTGGAAGCTCCATCGAGGCACTCGCTCTTCTACTTCCTGTTTTTCTTTCTCGTAACCGCAAGCCATGGGATACTCGATGCTTTGACCGACGGAGGGCTTGGGGTTGCTCTTCTGTCTCCCTTCGACAATAAGAGATATTTCTTCCCCTGGACTCCCATAAAGGTATCCCCGCTTGGCCTCAAAGCATTCTTCAGCCGGTCCGGCTACCTGGTCATGAAGAGCGAGCTCCTGTGGATCTGGCTTCCATCGACACTGCTCATGGGGATCTCGATTCTCGTTCGATCTGTATCCACAAGGCCATGGAGGTGATTGAAATTTCGATCCTGCCAATCACGCCAAAGCGCTCCACATAAAGAGCTCAGCCTGTACAGAGAAGCAAGGGCTGCATAACAACTTGAACATCCGGCTTCATCCTGATCCTTCTCATTCCGTCCCCTTTTTCTATAGGCAAGAGCCTTCTTGCTACCTCTTTATGCTGCCCCGATAGTGCGCGCTGTGGTACAAGGGATCAATTATTTCGCTCCACCCGTCGGTGAAGGCAACGGCTCAATACATTTGTGCTTCTCCACCACGCCCGCTATAAGGAGCTTTATTCAGTGGGCACTGCTTCAGTTTGATGGAAGCCCTTAACCTCATCATTCTGGAACGTTATGATCGAAAGGCTGTTCAGGAAAGTGCCCTTTTTTCTGTGGTACCCTGTAACCCCCCTACGCTGGTGGCCTTAAAAAAGGCATTCATTTTTGCGGATTTCCTGAGTAACATTTTGATTCTCATCGCCTTTGATGTTCCATTAAACTGAAGCAGTGCCTCAAACATCGATAGTAATGTAAATCACCGTCAAAACTATGTCACCCATCATAAGGCTATCAACACAAGCCAGGACATGGTAGATGGAAATGTTCCGAGGATTTCGATGGCCTTTTCCGAGGGTGTAAACAATGAAATACATGATTCCTTTTTCTCTTTCCAGTCTTCGTTTCCGCTTTGCACTGCTCATTGTTCTTGCCATGTTGCCGGTGCTGGGGCTCACGGTGTATACGGATCTTCAAGAGCGGGAGAAAGCCATATCCAATGTAGAGGATGATGTACAGAGAACCGCGGACTTTGTTGCCGGCACCCAGGAGCAGCTCATCGAGGGAACGAGGCAGCTTCTCGTCGCTCTGGCCGGAAATCCGGAAGTCAGGGAATACGGGATGGACTTTTGCAGCAAACATTTTGCAGAGATGCTTCAGCAGTACCCCCGTTACTCAAATCTCGGTGCCATCCAGCCCAATGGGGATCTCTTCTGTAGTGGTACTTCGTTGGGTCCGCCCATCAACTTTGCCTCCCAGCCGTGGTTTCGCCGTTCGATCGAGTCGCGGGATCTGGCCATGGGCGTGTGCCAGATCGATCAACTCAAAGCCAGGCCCACGCTCAATTTCAGCTACCCCGTGCTCGATGACGCCGGCAATCCGCAGGCAGTGGTCTTTGCAGCCCTGGATCTGGATCAGATCAATCAGATCGCCTCCGAAGTCCAGCTTCCCGAGAAGACGGAGTTCATCATGGTAGCGAAGGGCGGGGTCATTGTTGCCTATCTTCCGGATCCGGACAGGTGGGTCGGAAAATCGGCGTTGGATTCCCCCATGATCAAAACCATTCTCTCCAAGGGGGAAGATGTGACGGAAATTCCGGGTCTGGACGGGGTTACACGGCTCTATGCCTTTGGTCCTCTCCATAGTACCGTCGATACGGAGCTCTACGTCAGCCTTGGAATTCCTGTCTCCATTGCCTACAGTGAAGCGAACAGAGTGCTGGGACACCACCTCATCGGGCTGGGAATCGTCACTCTTCTGGCCCTCTCCGCCGTCTGGGCGGGCGGTAATGTATTCATTTTGCGCCGGGTCAACGCTCTCGTCAGTACCGCCCAGCGTCTGTCGGGAGGGGACATGAAGGCCCGCACCGGCCTTTCCTATGGAACGGGAGAACTGGACCACCTGGCCCACGCCTTCGACGATATGGCCGAAGCGCTCGAACAGAGGGCGGTTCAGTTGCGCCAGGCGGAAGTCAAATACCGCACGCTGGTCGAGCAGATGCCGGCGATTATCTACACCGCCAGGCTGGACATATCCAGAAACATTCTCTACGTCAGCCCCCAGGTGCAAGCCCTTCTTGGCTTCCCCCCTGAAGAATGGCTGGAGGACAATCAACTGTGGCTCCGCCAGATCCATCCGGACGACCGGGAAGAGGTGCTGGCACGGCTCTCTCGCACCCTTGCCCGACGGGAGCCGTTCTGTTCCGAATATCGGGTATTTTCGAAGGATGGCCGTTTGCTCTGGTTCAACGATGAAGCGATTGCGGTGAAAGATGAAATCACCGGAGAGCAGTATCTGCAAGGCATCATCAGGGATGTGACCGAGAACAAGGAGGCTGACGAGAAGCTTCTCAACTATCAGAATCAGCTCCGCTCCCTGGCTTCGCAACTGTCGCTGGCCGAAGAGAAGGAAAGGCGGCGCATCGCAACGGACCTCCATGACCGTGTGGGGCAGACCCTCGCCATTTCCAAGATCAAATTGGGGCTGCTACGAGAATCGTCGCCGTCGCCGGACTTCCAGTCGTCGGTGGATGAGATAAGAAAGCTGGTCGAGCAGGCCATCCAGGATACACGGTCTTTGATCTTCAAGATCAGCTCTCCCATCCTATATGAATTGGGCTTCGAAGCAGCCCTGGAGTGGCTCGCGGAGCAAGTCCAGAAGCAGCATGGCCTCGAGGCTCACTACGAAGACGACGGACAGCCCAAGCCACTGGACGACGACATTCGAGTCGTACTCTTCCAGGCAGCGAGTGAACTGCTGGTCAACGTCGTGAAGCACGCTCGGGCGACTCAGGTGAAGGTCTCCGTGCGAAAGAGACATTTGAGCATAGAGGTCACGATCGAAGATGACGGGGTCGGTTTCGACATGTCTGAAATCTGCTCCCGCTGGGGGAGAGGTGAGGGCTTCGGGCTTTTCAGCATCCGGGAGCGTCTGAATCACCTGGATGGGCGCCTCGAGGTGGTATCGAATCCCGGGTACGGGGCTCGAGTCACCCTCTTCGCACCGCTCAAGCGCGAAAATGTTCTCAGAGGTGTCCACTCATCTCTTTATACCGGGTGAATCAGTCAGATCGAAGGTCAGAATCAGGTTTTTCCTGATAGTCGTGACGTTTTCTCCGATATAGGATGAGCTGAATTATTGTACGGTTCATGATCAAGAGAGCTGAGATTCCATTTCACGGAGAAGAACAGTATGGAGAGAAATCCTCGGATTTATGCCCCGTTGGTCCTGATCCTGCTTGCCGCCTTTGCGTTTCTATCGATAAGCTCGGATGCAGCCACGGCCAAGGATGTCAAACCCAGGACATCGACCATCATGGGAAGGCTCGAGCAAAGCAACACGGGCTTCGTGATCAAGAGAGGAAAGACGACCTATGGGGTTACAGGTCAAGACTTCTCACAATTCGTCGGAAAAAAAGTTAAGGTCAGAGGTACCGTTTCCAAGGGAAACAAAGGCCCGGTAATGGAAGTGACGAAAATTGAAGAGTACAAGAAGGGAAAATAGATCCCGCGGAGAGAGCGGTTCTTACCTCCGCTTTCTCCGCTTGTGCCTTCTGAGTCCACGGATTGACATCTGTACACTCTTCCTACCGAGCCCCCTAATCCTTATGTTCCTGTTACTCCAGCAAAACGGAGACGCCCCCTGCTGCTTTTCCCCTTGAGCTTTTTGCCTCTCAAGTGGAAAATGCCGGCGTGGATATTATTGAACCAAGGTGTTATTATTTATAAATAATCCATTGTTTAACGCTGCACAATGGACGGACCGGGAAGGGCTGACAGGATGGGAATCTCATGAGTACAAAAATTCTTCTGGCGGATGATCATAAGATTGTGCGGGATGGTTTGCGCGCTCTCCTCGAGAAACAACCCGAGATGGAAGTGGTTGCGGAAGCCGAAGACGGACGGATGGCGGTGCGTCTTGCCCTGGAATTGCGGCCTGACGTCGTCATTATCGACATAGGCATGCCCGATTTGAACGGTATCGATGCGGCACGTCAGATCACTTCCGAGATCCCTCGGATCAAGGTAATCGCTCTCTCAATGCATTCCGATAAGCGCTTTGTGGCACAGATGTTCAAAGCGGGTGCAACCGCTTACCTGCTGAAGGATTGCGCCTTTGAGGAACTGGCTCACGCCGTCCGTGTGGTGACCGCGGGGCGGACGTACCTGAGTCCCGTCATTGCGGGGCCGGTCATGGAGGATTATGTACACCACCTCTCCACGACGGATTCATCGGGATTTTCGGTTCTGACGGCAAGGGAGCGCGAAGTTCTGCAGCTTCTGGCCGAAGGGAAAAGCACCAAACAAATCGCCGCCGACCTGCACGTAAGCATGAAGACGGTAGAAACGCATCGCCAGCAAATCATGAGTAAGCTCAACATTCACAGCGTAGCCGAGCTAATCAAGTATTCCATCCGCGAGGGGCTCACGTCTCTTGAGCCATAATGCCGGCTCAACACCATCCTGTTGATAGATATACTTCGAACGGTCCGGCTTGCGCTATTGTTCTCACCGCAGAGACGCGGAGAAGACGCAGAGAGAATATTGAAACCCTCGTGAGATTTGTCGGCGTTTTCCCGGCGCTCTCTGCGTCTTTGTGGTGAAAAGCTCAGTCCATGCCCGCGCGATTGCCGTGGGCCCGTACTTAGTAAAGCCTCACTGCCGGGTTGTGCTTGGCATCGTAAATGATGCGACTGTTTTTTTCCAGCATCTGGTGGAGTCCTTTGAGCTGCTCCGGTGCAATGGCGCCTTGATTTTTCAGCCTTCCGAATTCGTGCTTGATCCAGTTCAGGTTATCCTGAACCACTTGGGCTTCGCTTTGAGTGAGCGCACCGGAGGCGATTCCTTGATTAATCCTTTGCTGCTGGTTGGCGATCTCGTTTTGAATCTCATTGGGATTTAGCTTGCCCGCGTGAGGGGGACGCGGTTCAGGGCGTGGCTCCGGTCGTGCTTGCGGCTCGAATTGCGGCCGTGGCTGTGGTTGTGGCGGAGGGACTACACAGGCAGACAATCCGAGCACCAATCCAGCCAGGACAGCAAATAGCAAAGACTTACGCATAATCTTCTCCAATGTTTTGTCATTCCCTTCTGTTTTCAGAATTTTCAGCAACCGGGCTCCGGTGTCGCGGTAACCTCGGCAAAACCCGGCCTTCTACACATTATCGCATTCAGGAAACCTTCCTCGATGCAATCTTTTCGTGTACCATTGAGTATATAGTACAAAAGACCGTAGCCTTGCAACCGTCGGTGCCGAAAGCCGGGCACAAGTCAGTGCATTCTGCCTGGGAATATCGATGAGCACCTGTTACGCGCTGCCATCCGTCGTGGTCTCATTGCTGATGAGATCATAATGATGGACGCCGGAACCGTGGTGAGCCTGATAACCTCCCGCCATAGCATCCAGAAGCTCCATCGCCCACAAACCGAAAGCGGCCACACACAGGATGAGACCCGGGGTAAAAGCAAGCCATTCCATGGTTGTCACCTCCACTAGCCCCAAGGTGTTATCGTTACGAGCCAACTCTTTTTGTAAACATAACATTTTCTTGTTCGGCGGGCAGTGGGAGGAATACAGTATTTTGTGTATGGACCAGGGTGTACAATTCCGACTCGTGGTGTACTGTGCCGTAGGACGGAAGAATGCTTTTGCCCGGTATTAAATGCCGGGACTCGAGCTCGGCGGGATCTGGTCTGAAACAAAGAAGAAGGAGAATCGAATATGATCGTTGTTGCCTCTGATAATTTGCATGCACTCAATCCTGATGTTGCAGAAGCAGTCAGAAAGCTCGACCCAAAGCCTCTGCAAGAACTGGCGGTGCGGTGTGTAAGGGCTGGTGCCGGGCTCCTCGATATCAATCCCGGCTATCTTTCCCGGCGTTACCAGGATCGGATGGCTTTCGTCGTGGAAGCGGTCCAGGAAGTAGTCTCGGTCCCCCTTATCCTGGACAGTCCGAGCCCCGAAGTGCTCGCAAGAGGTCTGTCGGTCTGCCGCCAAACCCCGATACTGAATGCTCTCTCTCTCGAGGAGCACAAGCTGCGGGAGATTCTCCCCCTGGCCGTTCAATACAAGACCCCTCTCGTTTTGTTGCTGATGGACGATCATTCGTTCACCCCGCCCCAAATGGAAGAAAAAATCGCTCTGGCTCTCGAGCTGAGAGCCCGCGCTCTCGAGGCCGGCATGAACGCGGAGGATCTGATCTTCGATCCGGTGCTTCCCAATTTGAGCTGGCCGGACGCCTTTTCCCAAGTGGCGCAAGTCATTGAGACGATTCAAATGCTCTCGGTGGGCGCCATATTTCAAGACCCCGCTCAGACCATGGTGGGGCTTTCTAATTTGCGAAGCGGAGTGAGACGCCGCTACCCTTTGAATGTAGAAGCCACTTGTTTGAGCCTCCTCGCAGGAGCAGGACTCCGGTTCGTACTGGCCAACGTGCTCGATCCGGAGATCATGGCCACCGTGCAGCTCATCAACCAGATGACCACGGTTTGATCCGTGCCCTTTTGGGTCGATGCAAAATGATCGACGCCGGCTGGGGGTGGACACCATAGACCTTTCTTCAGCTCTTTTCAGCAGCACCTTCGAGCTGCTCCTCCAGAATCGTACAACGCTGTCCGTGTCCCGGCTACAGTTCGATTCATCCTCAAGGGATGGATGGCTCATGGTCTTCGTCTCAATTCTTTTTTCGGAAGCTGTAGTCGGTATCATAAACCCGGAGCGTGAGCTTCGACAGTATTATGAAATAGACAAGCGCCGAGCACCGGCTGGAGTCTTCATCCCACTGCGCTCTTTCCCACTGCATGAATTCCTGGCACTTGCACTTTTCGCAAGAAAAGCCGTCCCAGTTCATTGCAACCGCATGGTCCAGGCAGGCATCATAATGGGGACAGAAAACTCTCCGCTTGACTTTGTTCGTACTGTTGACAGCCTGGGAAGGAATCGGTTTCGCTCCGGGACACTGCAGGCGACTCTTCCGTCTCCTTCTACGAGAAGTTGGCTTCCTGTGCGGACTATCTTGTGACTGTGTCGGACTTTTCATGGCTTATTCCATTCTCTTTATTGTCCAGATGCCGTACTCATGCCCTTTGCCGCTTTGCGCCTTTACAAGGGCAACATGCATGCCAACGCCTGCTTATCGAGCGAAAAAAGCTTTGAACGGAAGAAGGCAAGGACGCTCGGGTTGGACGGGAGGCACTTCACCGAAGAATCCAGCGGGCTTGGAGCCCGTCAGTGAAAGCTGTCGAGCTGCTCGTATCATTAGAGCCTGGGAAAAGAGCGAATATCGACCGCACCGGACTTGAGTTGCAAATGACGCTATCCCTGACACTGAGCACAAATAACGATATTTCGTCATTTTCCCCAAACTGCACCTGGGCGCGCTCAGCAATCGCCGCGGATTGTCATGGCTGACGAGCAATATTTTCAAGAGCAAAGCTCAAGCTCGAAAGATCTGTTACAGCCCGGGGAATCCCGAAACGAGGGATGGACTGCATGGAGAAATGGGAGTATAAACCGGTAGGGGAAAGAGTCCATTAACGATGCGAAGGAACGAACATTTCAGCCAATATTGTATTTGGATACGAGGTCGAGATCTGTCTGGAGGATGCGAATACCCTGTGGAGGTATGAAACCTGCAACGGGATGCGCAAGACCATGGCATCGTGAAAAGGAAAAACGCATGGAAAAGCGGGTTTTTAGCAGGATCTTGTTTCAAGCGGAAGCCGTCGTTGAATACGGGGGAGAAACGATCAAGGGGCAGGTCGAGAATCTGAGCTTGAATGGCATGTTTTTGAAAACGCATGAAAAGATTTCTCAAGATGAGGCCGTTGAAATAAAGATCTTCCTGTCGGGGGCATCCTCGGATCTATCCATTAATTTGAGGGGAGCCGTAGTCCGGCTTGACAGCGACGGGGTGGCTATCCAGTTCAAGGAGATGGATCTGGATTCCTTTGTCCATCTCAAGAACATACTGACGTACAACCGGGGGGATGAAAGCGAAGTAATGGAGGAGTTCTACCGGTTTCTGGAGCGCAAGAAGAGCTGAGCATTCCAGTGAAGATACCGGTTTTCCGGCTTTACACGCGCAGTTGCCGGATTTCACTTTGGCAAGCTCAGACGGATTCCAACACCTCGGGAAATCCTTGGGAGCCAATCCCGAAGGGGCTCAGCCCCTGGGAGAAGATGCTCCGAGGCAACTGAAAGGGATATCTCGTATGGCCGGTCCGGTGTTTCGTCGTTCTTTGATCAGCTTCTCGAGGATAACGCTCCGCTCTGATCCCATATTGCAAGATCTCGCGTTGTAAATAGCGAATGCATGCTGCAGATAATGAACATGCCCTTCGATGGCGTCCGCATAGAGGTTTCGGTCCAGACGCCAGCGGGACCTGAAATGATGCCTCATATAACGATGCACGCCACCCAGCTCGGTTTCCATTCTCGACAAGGTAAAGGCATGGAAGGCGGGGGTCTTCTCCAGCATATCCAGTCTATCCGTAAACCCCGGCACCTTTCCCTCCTGAAATTCGTCGAAGAGAAAGCGCAGTTTTTCCAGGTAGGTTTGATCGGCCATTTGGCCGAGCAGATCGGCGGTTCCCAGCATTTTGCCAAGTAGCTCGTGCTCCGGTGAATGAAAGTGGATCTCCGTGATCCGGGTATCCAGCCCTGTACACCTCAAGTGATTGCTGCACAGATAAAAATCCTCTTTCGAATTGCCATGCTCATCAAAGTATTTCTCCATGAATTCAATGCTCCGCCTGATATGAACAAGCGTGTACCGTGCACCTGTACCCGTCAGCTCATGCACGGTCTGAATGTAGCCGGTGTCATGCATAAGAGCGCTAACCAGGCCGAGCTCCACATTTTTTCTCCTGAATCGCTTTCCGCAAACCCAGGCACCGTGGATGAGCCTGGCCATGGCCAGAAGCGCATCAGTGGAGTGCCTCAGGTCATGAAACTGGGTATTGCATGCTCGATAGCCCGGATATTTTCCTTCGAAAAGCCGCACAATGTCCCCGAAGGTATTGTCCAGTCGCGCAAAGCTGAAGTCGGAGAACATCAGCGAAACAAGCAGATGAACCTCTTGCATGACCTCCTCGGATTCTTCCATGTTGACCATCTCAGAGATTTGCGTGTTGCCGGGCTTCATCTGGGCACTCCTGTCGCTGAAGGCATGGACAAGAAAATGACCGGGATTGGCAGCCCTCCCCGTCCCGGATATTTTGGCCGAGTCCTTCTTCGTGGCAGGGAAGAAAGGACGACAGAGCTTTGAATGTAACCCCTACAACATATGCACATTATGTGCCATGGAATCGTTGAAAAATTTCTAATTCAACTACAGTCTGCAGAATATTTCTTCCAAAATCTTTGCATGGCCCGCACGATATTCTCGTCGAACTTCGTCCCGATACCTTCTTCCAGGACCTCGAAGGCCTTCTCGACGGGAAGTGCGTCCCGGTAATGCCTCGTGGCTGTCAGCGCTTCGAAGACGTCGGCCACCGCCAGGATCTTGGACATGAAGGGGATCTCATGGCCCTTCAATCCAGACCCATATCCGGACCCGTCCAGACGCTCATGATGGCACGAGGCAATCAGTGGAACATAGCGATACTTGCGCACAAAATGCATCCGGCTGAGGATGTTGTGTGTGTAGCTTACGTGCTTCTTGATCAGCTCGAACTCATCGAAGGTCAACTTGCCGGATTTTTTGAGTACGCTGTCGCAAACCCCGATCTTTCCGTAGTCATGAAGTAAGGCTGCCACGTTCAGGATGTCGACTTCGATCTCCCCAAAACCGAGCTCCCTTGCAATACCCGAGGAGTATTCGGCAACCTTTTGCGAGTGGCCGGCCGTGAGAGGGTCTTTGGCATCTATGGAAGCAGCCAGCACCTCCAGGATGCTCTTGGACTGCTGAGCCTGTTCTTCGAAAAGAATCGCATTTTCTATGGCGATGGAGATTTGAGGCGAGAGAGCCTTGAGCAGGTCGAGATCCGCATCGACAAAAGGCCCGGATCGCTTGTTGAGCACCTGAACGACACCCATGACTTCTCCGCCCTGGTTGCGTATGGGGACGCACAGAATGCTCCTGGTGAGATATCCCGTTTTCTGATCCTTGCTCCTGTCGAAACGAGGATCGGAATAGACATCCCCTACATTGACATCCTGCCCCGTGATGGCAACAAAGCCCGCCACGCCCAGATTGAGATTCAACTGAATGTCCTGCCCCACAACCCCTTCCGCAACCATGCTGTAGAGCTTCTTTTCCTCTTTGTTGATCAGAAACAGGCTGCCACGGTCGCAGCTCGTCGATTTTCTGAGGCCCGAGAGAACCTTCTCCACCGTATCCTGCCGAAGCTCACCGGCTTGGGCCATCCGGGTGAGACATGCGCTGACCTCTTCGGCTTTCACCTCATCGGCCTTGGTGAAAACGCCGGTACTCTTGTTGAGAAGCTCGATTGCTCCCAGGACTTCACCTTCGGCGCAGAAAAAAGGAGCGCACAAAATACTCTGGGTCCGATAGCCCGTGCTCGCGTCGACCTCTCGATGGAAACGAATATCTTCGTAGGCATCCGTCACGTTCAGCAATTGGCCGGTGAGAGTACACAGCCCGACAATGCCCATCTTCAAATCGATGGAGATCCGCTGATCCTTTACCCCTTCGGCATATTTGGTCCACAATTGCATGCGGTCCAGATCGATGAGAAAAAGAGTGCTTCGATCAGCGTCGAGCAATTTGGAGGTTTCAGCCATGATGATGGGAAGAAGCTTGTTGATGTTCCTTTCGGTGTACAGAAGCTTCCCGATTTCGAGAAATCTCTTCAGCCGATCTATTTGGCTCTTCAATCGAAGGTTTTCTTCTTCAAGCTCAACAAGTCCGTCCATCGAAGGGGCTTCGCTCATCGTGTGCACTCCTTTGACCTGTCAACACCAGAACACCCATCATATTGAAAGCTGATCGTCTTCCCGGCTTGTCGTCCTCTCCGAACAAGATGTTGCAGCCTCATCACCACTTCAATAGAAGGATGCCGCGGTTCCGATCCAGGCTTTCCAGTGGCGGTACCGGGGGAAATAGAGCACCATCAGGAGTAGGGAAAAGATCAGCAGGACGTAGAAATCCTCATCGGCTCCCCCTTTCAGAAAAAGGACCAAACCCAGGATGGCGGGTATTTCAGAAATGGCAAAAGTGAGGATCGTGGCAATCTTCAACTTGTTGGCCAGTGTTCCGGCGTTGTCGGCTGAAGATTTTTTCAGAATTCGGTTTCTCGAGGCCCTCACGGCAACGAGGGCCAGTAATGCCATTCCGAGAAAGCCTTCCTTCATCTGGCCCATGGGAGCGGGAGACGACCTTGCGATAGGTAAGTAGCCGTGCTTGATGAGCTCCACAAGGACGACGTAAATCAGCAGACTGCTCATGATCGCCACGGCGATGATGGTGGTAGTCCGGTATTCATTCTTCAGATTCCACTGAGCTTTCATTGCTTTCCCTTGATTCTGATGGCCAATCATTACTGAGCTATGCGAGAGATTTTTGGATGACGAAACTGATTATTGGGACAAACCGGCGGCGATGTCAATGATTGGTTGCGGGGACAATACCGTTGAATCGACCGGCCGCGATAGCACACCTTTGCGGGACGCACACTCACAAGGCGTTAGTGGCAGGAAAACAAGAGGGATGGATTGGATTGAGGATCTAACGAGCGAAATCCGCGAGAAGCAAGCTGCGTGTCCCGAGGCTCGACTTCTTCCGAAATGATGCCGTTAATTCACTTTTCTTCAGCCGGACGGCCGAAGGCCCGGTACTGGATTCCCAAGGTGCAGCATCAGACCCCAGTGCCGGGCTTACCTTGGCTGTAGTGATCCCGCTTTAGGCGACGTTTCCGCTGACAACTATTTCACTTTTCGGAATTTTGTAACCTTCCCGTTCACATCGGTCAAAATGAGGTTGTTTGCACTGGCCGTAACCTGCGTCACGATGATCCCCAGGCTGCCTGCATTCATTTCCATGTGCTTGGCGTCCGTAAACCTGAAGGTACCGGTGAAGGTCGTGGCTCCGCTTACCATGGTTACAGCTCCATTGCGGGAGAACTCCAGCGTCTCTTCGCCGTCAACCTTCTGCCACTTGCCAACTACATCCCAGGCAGGTTTGAGAGAGCATGAAGCGAGGACCAGAACGCAACAGACGATGATGCTCAAACGAACAGCTTTCATGAAACCCCTCCATTCTTGTGTAATGGACCAATAGTTCGCCTAAACGCAGGATTGATGAAAAGGCCCAAATGTTTATAATTGACCATTCGCCGCTCTCTTTACTATTTTTGGACATCTCTGTCCATCCTGAAATGCAAGGGAGCTGTCCGTGCCGGACCATGGCCGCTGGATTCCGGCCACCGGCACTACGGAGGAAGGCGAGATAGTCACTAAATGCGCTCCCTGGTAGTTTACCGCAAGGCGAGAATAGGGTATCTATCGTCGGCAAGCAAAACCACGGACTTAACCCTGTACAACCTAACCTGGAGGCAAGAGACAGAACCCTATGCCGCAGATACGAAATTTCAGCATTATCGCTCACATTGATCATGGCAAGTCCACTCTGGCCGACCGTTTGATTCAGTATGCGGGCCTCGTGTCCGACCGTGATTTTCGTGACCAGATTCTCGATAACATGGATATTGAACGGGAGCGGGGCATCACCATCAAGAGCCAGAGCGTCACTCTGCCCTACAAGAGCAGGAAAGGCGAGCAATTCGAGCTCAACCTGATCGATACCCCGGGGCATGTGGACTTCTCCTACGAAGTGTCGCGGGCTCTGGCTTCCTGCGAGGGGGTACTTCTCCTCGTGGATGCGTCCCAGGGCGTCGAAGCCCAGACGGTCGCCAATCTTTACGCCGCCCTGGAGCATGACCTCACCATCATTCCCGTCATCAACAAGATCGATCTTCCTTCAGCGGACCTGGATATGGCCAGGGAGCAGATCGAGAACGAGCTTGGACTGGACTCCGAGCAGGCGGTTCTTTGTTCAGCCAAAGAGGCGATAGGGATCGAGGACATACTCGAGGCGGTTGTCGAGCGGATTCCACCACCTTCGGGAACTATCGAAGCCCCTCTTTCGGCCTTGATATTCGATGCTCACTATGATCCTTTCCGGGGCGCCATCATCAGTTGCCGTGTCTTTGACGGTTCGGTTCGCCCCGGCGACGTGATCCGGCTCATGTCCAACGGCGTCACCCATCGAGTGGAGGAAGTGGGCATCTTTCGCCTGACCAGGGAGCCGACCGGGAAACTTTCGGCGGGATCGGTGGGATACATCATAGCGGGAATAAAGACCGTGAGCAACACGCGTGTCGGAGACACCGTCACTCTCGATTCCAATCCCGTCCCGAGCCCGCTTCCGGGCTTCAAGGATATCAAGCCGGTCGTTTTTTCCTCGATTTATCCCATCTCCTCGGATGACTACCCGTCCCTCGTGGATGCCCTGGAGAAGTACGAGCTCAACGACGCCTCCCTGGTCTATCAAAAGGATTCGTCCATAGCCCTCGGGCAGGGCTTCCGTTGCGGCTTCCTGGGCCTGTTGCACCTCGAGATCGTTCAGGAGCGGCTCGAACGGGAATTCGACCAGTCCATCATCATGACCGTGCCCAGCGTTCAATACCGGTTCACGTTGAAGGACGACACAACGATTATCGTGGACAATCCACAGTATTACCCCGATCCCACAGAGATCAAGGGTGGTGAAGAGCCGTTCATCAAGGCGAGTATCTTCATACCGGAGCGTTACCTGGGCGCGGTGATGAAATTGTGCATGGAGCGCCGGGGCGTCAATTCCCGCTTCAACTATCCTCGGCCGGGCCGGGTGGAGATCATCTTCGACATGCCATTGGCCGAAGTAGTGTTTGACTTCTACGACAGGCTCAAGAGCATCACCCAGGGCTACGGCTCGTTTGACTACGATATGATCGGCTACCGGGAGAGCGATCTGGTGAAGCTCGATATCCTGGTGAACGGGGAAAAGGTAGATGCTCTCTCGCTCATCGTCCACCGGGAGCGGGCAAGGGAATGGGGTGTTCAGGTGTGTGACCGCCTTAAGGAGGAAATCCCCAAGCATCAGTTCAAAATAGCCATCCAGGGTGCCATCGGCGGGAAGATCATTTCCCGTGCCACCATTTCAGCCTTTCGAAAGGATGTCACCGCCAAATGCTACGGAGGTGATATCAGCCGAAAGCGAAAGCTTCTGGAAAAACAGAAGAAGGGGAAGCAGCGCATGAAGATGGTCGGCTCCGTGATGATTCCCCAGGGCGCGTTTGTGGCCGTGTTGAAGGCGGATCATGAATCATGAACAAGATCGGAGAGGAGCTTCCGGGACTCTACGTCCATGTACCTTTCTGCCGGACAAAGTGCCCGTACTGCGATTTCTATTCCGTGACAACTCCCGGCCTTGTGGAGGCATGGCTCGAAGCCGTCCGAAAGGAGGCGCACCTATACAGAGAAAGTTTTCCCGCCTTCGACACTCTCTACCTGGGAGGCGGTACGCCTTCCCTGTTGAGTGCCGGCGAGTTGACGAAGCTCATGAGCTGCCTCCGCGCCCAATTCACTTTTCTTTCCAATACGGAAATCACCATCGAGGTGAACCCAGACGATGTTACGGGCGAAAAAACGGCGCTCTACCGGGACCTCGGGATCAACCGCATCAGTGTGGGTGTACAATCCTTCAATGAGAAAGAGCTTCTCTATCTGAGGAGAAGACATACGGCCCGGCAGGCGGAGACCGCTCTGGATTTGATCCGCTCTTCCGGCTTTCGAAACGTGGGAATCGATCTCATGTACGGGCTCGATACCCATCACGACAGTGCATCTTCATGCTCCTGGGACAGGACGCTGCGGCGCGCCGTCGCTTTCCAGCCCGAGCATCTCTCCTGCTACCAACTGACTCTCGAGGAGGACACTCCTTTTGGAAAAATGAAAGCTGAAGGAAAGCTCAAACCAGTGGGCGAGGAGCGAGAGCGGGCTCTTTTCCTGCAAACCTCTCAATTCCTGGAGGAAGAGGGATACCTCCACTACGAGATTTCAAATTTTGCGAAAAGCCCCGGCTTCACTTCACGGCACAACTCCAAGTATTGGCGCCATGTTCCCTATTTGGGGCTCGGTCCTTCGGCTCATTCCTTCAGGGACGGTGCCCGCTGGTGGAATCCACGATCCATTGAAAAATACTGCCGATCTCTGGCCCAAGGCAATACCCCGGTCGCCGAATCGGAGATCCTGACGGCGGATCAGCTCCGGCTCGAAGCGCTCTACCTTGGTCTGAGAACAAAACAGGGGGTCTCCCTGGAGACCCTGGGCAGCTCATCGAGAAAAGACTCCGTTCTGAAAGAGCTCCGAAAATCCAGGCTGGTGACTCTCCATGACGGCATTGTCACGCCCACCATGGAAGGCTTTCTCGTAGCAGACAGTCTGCCTCTTTTGTTTGTCGATTAGCTCTTCGCTCCGCACACAAAACCAGCTCCACTTCTTCCGGCCCCAAAAAGAAGCGACCCATAGTCTTCCCGTGCAAGAATCGTAATCCGTTGTGCATTAATCGTAACCGGCATCTCATGTCTTCTGTATGAAATCCGCCCCGGGTCCGGGCGGATAGGGCGTCCCCGCCGGTGGTACGCTTATTGCCTTCTCCTTTGACGGACAGTCGAAACAGGCGCGGAAAAGATGAGATGAATTGCATGATCAGTGCTTACTTTGATGGATAGGATAGGGGAGTGAGCGAGGCGGTGAGCGTGCGATTACCGCCGTGGGCTTTCTCCCCTTTTGTTTCTTTGCTGCACCAATGACTTGCGGCCTCTTCAGTACCTTGATTTCCAGAAGGTGCAAGGGTGTCAGTGAGAAAGGAAGATTATGTGGAATACAAGAAAGATAGTTGGCTTGGCCTGCGTTGTGCTGTTGATGACAGCGTCTCTTGCCTGGCCGCGGCCTGTTCCGGGCTCTCGAGGGGGCATCATGGTCGGGCGCATATCGGACGTCGAGGGGCAATTATTGCGATATGTCCCCGCGGACAAGGATTGGGTGGCAACGGTAAAGGATGCGCCCTTCGGCCTGGAAGACGCACTCTATTCCGATGAAAACGGAAAAGCGGAATTCATCCTGCCTAACAACAGCTTGGCGCGGATTGGCGGAAACACCCAGATTCAGCTCATCACGCTCAAGCCCGACGTCACCGAAGTGGATGTGGGCTCGGGTGTCGCTCGTTTTTTCAACAAGAGCAGCAACGGCGTGGTGAAGGTCACCACTCCTTTCGGCTACGTCATGGCACCGCCCGGAACTGAATTCGACCTCTACGTGGGAGATGAATCTCAGGAAGTTATCGGCTTGAGGGGCACAGTGGATTTTGTGCACGGGAACACTAACGAGAAATACGATGTTGCCGCCGGTGCGCCATCCATCGTGGCGGACAATAACAATGTGGCCTCCGGAGAGGGAAGCGTGGACACGGATTGGGACAGATGGAACGACAATCGGGACACGGCCCGGTCCAGGAGATCGCAGCCGAGAGGAGAATCCGTCCGATACCTCCCTCAAAATCTGGCCGATGACGCCTATGATCTGGATGAAAACGGCAAATGGGACAAGGTCTATTATGACGGTGCCTACAGAACCTTCTGGCATCCGGTGTCGGTCGGCCCCGGATGGGCACCGTTCACCGTCGGCAGATGGACAGTTTGGTCTGATGACAACTGCTGGGTGCCCGCCGAGCCTTTCGGGTACGTCACGCACCACTACGGCAACTGGGTGCCGGTTGACGGCACGTGGTACTGGGCGCCGCCGGTCACTGCAGTGGGCGTCCGCGTAGGTCCTGCCCTCAATATCGGCTTCCACTGGTATCCGGGGAGAGTGGCGTGGCTGCACTCCAATGATAATATAGGGTGGGTACCCCTGGCTCCCATGGAGCCTTACTACGCACACCACCCATGGGGACCTCGTGCTGTCGTTATCGACAACAGAAGATATCACAATGTCAACGTCAACAGATACGCGTATATCAACAATGCCGTTATCATCAACAAGACCAATATATACAACGTTAACAACTACAGCGACGTGAGGGTCGTGAATGTAAACAAGTCTAACATTGTCAACAATTTTCGGGCAGCTCCGGTGATCAACGACAGGGTGGTCAATGACTATAACAGGCTCCCTCAGAGGTACGCCTTCACGAACGCCCCTGTTGCCGTCAAACCTCATAAAGTGGTTCTCAACCGCATTGAACGGAATATCCAAACGGCTAAACAGCCCCGTTTCGTGAATGCCCCCGCACTGCGGGGAAATGTGGCGGCAATGAAAACCGGTGCTCCCTCCCGCTCCGTCGTCATCGACCCTCCGAGGGTCAGCAACAGGCTTGTGCCTCCTCACGAAGCCGGCAGGCCGGGATCGGAAATGCAGTTCCAACAGAAGCCTCTGAAGACAGACGTACGGCAAGTCGCACCGAAAGCTCCCCTTCAGGCGCCGGTAGGGGCGCGGGGAAGCCGCCAGGAAGCGCAGCCGGGACAACCGGAGCCCGCGGAAGGCCGGCAGAACGCACGGCCGCCGAGACCGGGACAAAGAGTACCGCAAGACCGGGTTGGCCAACCGACCGAACCGGATCGGAGGTCCCTGCCTCCTGGCGAGGGAACGGGAAGGATTCGCCCCCTTCGACCGGAAAGATTCCAACAGCAACAACCGGGAGAAACTGGTCAGACTCTCCAGCCACGGGAAAGACCGCGGCGTATCAGGCCTCCTCGGCCTTCGCAGGGCATACAGCCCGGTGTACAGCCTGGTCTGCAGCCGGGGGAAGCGGGACAGCCGCAAACCCCTTCGGAACAAATAAGGCCACGAAGACCCAGGCCCTTTCAGGAGCGACAGTTGCAACCGGGTGAGCCCGGCCGGCTCCAAACACCTTTGGAGCCCACGCAGCCGCGAAGGATCAGGCCTCCTCGCGAACAGCAGGCACCGCCTGTGGAATCCGGACCTTCGCAAGCTCCATCCGAGCCGATGCAGCCAAGGCAGTTGAGACTACCCCGGGAGCGACAGGCGCCCCTCAGGCAATTGAGTCCGCAGCAAGCTCCTTCGGAATCAACGCAGCCGCAACGGATAAGACCGCAAAGGGAATTCCGGATGCCTCAGCCACAGCGGCAACCGCAGGCGCCGCCCGGGGAATTCCGGCAGCCGGTGGCTCCGTCGGAGCAGGTACAGCCGCAAAGGATGAGACCGCAGAGGGAATTCCAGCCACCTCAGCCACGGCAGGCACCGCCGAAAGAGCTGAGACCGGTACAGCCCGCTCCGGCACCTGTGCAGCCGCAGATGCAGCAGCGAAGGGCACCGCGGGTTCAACCTCAACCTCAACCTCAACCTCAGCCGCAGGTTCAACCTCAGCCGCATCCGCAGATCCAGCCTGCTGCGCCGGCCCAGCCGGTTCCCGCGAGCCGGCAGCAAAAGGAGAAGTCCGGGAAGAAGCCGGACAATGAGCACCAGAACGTGCCCCCGGGTAAGTGAGCATTCCCGTACAGTGGTACTTTGTCGAGTGGAGAGTGACTTCTCACTCTTCACTCGACACTCTTCATTCTTCACTCTTCACGAAAAAATATTCCCTTTGACAACCCTGCCTCAAATTCACTAATCTTCCTGGGATTTTTAGTACGAGCCCCACGCGGTCATTTTAGTGGTAAGGGCTCTCCATGCCGGACCGGCCGGTTTGCCGGACTGGATTATGAGGGCGATGTGTGGGGAATTGGGTTCTTTTTTGTTCTTTTTTTATCCTTTTTTTGCCATGAAGCACCTGTTATCTTCCCGTCACGCAGGTTTTTTCCTGATGCTTGACGTCTCCATGCCGAGAGTGGAAGAAGAAGGGAGGTGCAAATGGTACGTATGGGCGATGCCGGGGCGGGACCCTGGAAAGGAGCCCGGCGGGCATCGGATTTGTTGCGCACTTTTATAGAGATGTATGGTCTGATTCAATTCCAAGGGGGTAAGTGATTTCTCATGATTAAACGAGTTTTTCCATTTTTAGCCTGGGTTAAGGAACTAAGCGCGACTACGTTGAGGGCGGACTTCATTTCAGGGCTGACCGTGGCGCTCATTCTGATTCCCCAATCCATGGCTTATGCACAACTTGCCGGAATGCCGGTTCAATACGGTCTCTATGCCTCATTGCTCCCTCCGATGTTGGCAGCTCTTTTCGGTTCCAGCCGGCAGCTCGCTACCGGTCCCGTAGCCATCGTCTCTCTGATGACGTCTGCTGCGCTGGGGCCCCTGGCAACGTCGGGGAGCGAGGCTTACATCGCGTATGCCGTCATTCTCGCTCTGGCCGTGGGCTTGTTCCAGTTTGCCCTGGGTGCTTTGCGCCTGGGACTGGTCGTGAATTTTCTTTCCCATCCGGTGGTAAACGGCTTTACCAACGCGGGCGCTATCATCATTGCCACATCCCAGCTCTCAAAACTGTTCGACGTCTATGTGGATGAAGCAGAGCACCATTATGAGACGGTCTACCGGGTGATCAAGGCAGCCGTTGTTCACACCCACTGGCCGACCCTCGCCCTCGGGATTCTGGCGTTTGTTCTCATGTATGGCTTTAGGCGTCTTGACCGAAGAATCCCCTATGTTCTCGTGGCCGTCGTCGTTACCACGGTTATCTCCTGGGCGACGGGCTATGAGCACAATGCGAAGGTGTCCCTGAATACCATCGTATCTTCCGAAGCGCAGAACCTGGTGACGGAGTTCAATTCTTCCGTAAACAAGATCGCCGAAATCGCCGACGAGCGAACTGGATTGACACCAAAAACCACCGAGGCCGAGAAACAGTTCGGCCCTCATTCCACCCAGGTTGTGGACCTGCAGCACAAGGGCGTAGTCCTCTCCATGGAGATGGGAGATCTCAAGGAAAAGAGCCACGAATATCGAACAGCCTTGAGGGAGTTTCTCTTTGTCGGCATTCCGGGGCAGGATGGAAGCCTGCGCTTTTACCCAAGGGATAAGGCACCCGCGGAGCCAAAAAGCGATGGCCGGACCTGGCGGTTAAAGATCGGAAACAAGCCTCTGAAATCCGAGGAGATCACCATGATGGGCGGAGGAAGCGTGGTGGGCAGTGTCCCCAAAGGCTTGCCTCCGATGGGGATGCCGTCCCTCGACGTGAAAGTCTTCCTTCATCTCCTGCCTATTGCGGCGATCATATCTCTCCTGGGCTTCATGGAAGCCATCTCCATCGCCAAAGGTATGGCAGCCAAGACGGGACAGCGCCTCGACCCCAACCAGGAGCTCATCGGGCAGGGAATTGCGAACATCCTTGGAGCCATCGGCCAGGGCTATCCCGTATCGGGATCTTTTTCGAGGTCCGCCGTCAACCTGCAGGCAGGAGCAGTGACAGGGCTGTCGAGCGTTTTTACGAGCGTGGCCGTGGGACTGGTTCTTCTTTTCTTCACACCGCTCCTCTACCACCTTCCCCAGTCGGTTCTCGCCGCGGTCATCATGATGGCGGTCACCGGCCTGCTCAACGTTTCCGGTTTTGTCCATTCATGGAAGGCTCAGTGGTACGACGGCCTCTTCTCTGTCACCACCTTTGTGGCCACTCTCGTTTTTGCGCCGCATCTGGACAAGGGAATCATGGTCGGTGTCGTGCTGTCTCTGGCCATGTTCCTTTACAAGAGCATGCGGCCGAAAGTCACCGTTCTTTCCATGTACCCGGATCACTCCTACCAGAGCGCCCGTGACTTCGGACTCAAGGAGTGCAAGCACATCGCCATGGTTCGTTTCGACGGTCAGCTCTTCTACGCCAATGCCGGCTATCTGGAAGACAGGATTACCGAGATCATATTGACCAAGCCCGAGCTCAGGCACATCTTGATCGTGGCTAACGGCATCAATGACATGGACGCTTCCGGCGAAGAAATGCTCTCCCTCATCGTGGATCGAGTTCGCAGCGGCGGTTATGACATTTCTTTTTCCGGATTGAATGAAAATGTCCTGGCGGTGATGAAGCGCACGCATCTGTATGCGAAGATCGGTGAAGAGAACGTCTTTTCGACGATGCATAAAGCCGTCGAGCTCATTCATGCCAGGGCCCATACCCAATGCGCTGAAGGTGGGTGTCCTTTGTTGTCGGTTTGTCTTTTGACCAAATAGAACCAGTTCTCTCTCAAATATTGAAGGAAAAGATGCCATGTCAGTGATCAGTCTTTTTAGCGGATCCTATTGTCACGGGGAAGATGTGGCCCGCAAAATTATCGATAAGCTGGGCTACAAGCTGATCGATGATCAGCTTTTGATCCAGGAAACCGGCAAGCGGTTTCAGCTCGCCGAGAATAAGCTCTTCAATGCCATGATGGGTAAGACCTCGGTTTTCAATAAATTTACGCACGACAAGGAACGATCCCTGGCTTGCCTCAAGGTTGTGGTGGCGGATTTCCTGAAACAGGACAATCTGCTGCTCTATGGCTTTGCCGGCCATCTGATCGACCGCAACATCTCTCATGTTCTCAAGGTGTGTATCATCGCGGACATCAAGTACCGCTCCGGCCTCGCGGCCGGTCAGGGAAGCCTGTCTGAAAAGGAATCGCTGAAGAAGATCCACAAGGACGACGAAAGCCGCGTGCTGTGGGTGGAATACCTTTTCAACCAGAAAGATCCCTGGGCGGCGGAGCTCTACGACATGGTGATCCCCATGGACAAGAATGCCCCCGAGGGCGCCGCTCAGTTGGTTGCCAACAACGTCGGAAAGGACGTCCTGAAGGTAACCGATCTTTCCCGGAAAGCAGTGGATGATTTCGCTCTGGCAGCTCAGGTGAATCTGAAGCTGGCCACCGAGGGCCATAATGTCGCCGTCTCCGTCAGCGCAGGCCGGGTTACCGTGATCATCAACAAACACGTACTGATGCTTTCTTCGCTCGAAGATGAATTGAAGAAAATCGTCAGCACCGTTCCCGGAGTTGCCGCCGTGGAAACAAAGGTGGGCGCCGGTTACTACCAGACGGATATTTACCGCAAATATGATTTCGATCTGCCGTTGCCCTCCAAGGTTCTTCTGGTGGATGATGAAAGGGAGTTCGTACAGACTCTCTCGGAGCGCCTCCAGATGCGCAACCTGGGCTCTGCGGTGGTTTTCGACGGCGAGCAGGCTCTCTCCCTGGTGGCTGAAGACGAGCCCGAAGTCATGGTCCTGGACCTCAAAATGCCCGGCCTGGACGGCGTGGAAGTGCTCAAGCGCGTCAAGGGCGAGCATCCCAACGTGGAGGTCATAGTCCTTACCGGACATGGATCCAAGGAAATAGAAAAAATCTGTATGGATCTCGGCGCCTGCGCCTATCTGGAAAAACCGGTGGATATCGAGACCCTCACCCGCACCATGCAGGATGCCTATTGCAGGCTCAAGAAAAAGAAGGAAGGCAGGGTTTGATCGGCTGCACCATACTGATGCAATATAGGTGACTTCCGATAAAAGAAATATCAGCCCGTCGGTCCGGTGCCGCCTTCCACGGCGGTGCCGGGCTGTCCTCACGGCCACAGGGCAAAAAGAATCCGCCCGTGCCGAACATACCTCTCGTCCTCTCCAACAAAAATAGTTATTTAACCATGTCATTGAAAGCATTGTCAATTACCAGATACATCTTTGATTTGACTATTGCCCCGGAATGATGGAAGGTTGAAGTCAGCGCAAAGACATTGAAGGAGAGTGACAGTATGGAACGGTTTTTTCAAGCTCGAAGTGTTGCCGTGGTCGGGGTCTCGAACACCCCTGGGAACATGGGCCGGGCCATGATGCACAATCTCATGGAGTTTCGCTATCATGGCATAATATACGCTGTGGGACCCAAGGGAGGAGCTTTCTTCGGACATAAGATTTATACGGACGTGAGGCAAATTCCGGAGCCGGTTGACCTGGCGGCGGTTTTGGTGCCCGCTTCGGCGGTTCCCGACGTTCTGAGGGGATGCGGCGAAAAGGGGATCGCAAGGGTCGTCCTCCAGTCGGCCGGGTTTCGGGAATTGGGGGATCATCGCAAGGGGCTCGAAAGAGAAGTCCAGGACATACTCAAGCGCTACGGCATGCGCATGATCGGCCCCAACTGCATAGGCATCATCAACCGGAAAACGGGCATGGCGGTGCCTTTTATGCCCTTCAAAGCCGAAGCTCCCCTGGGGCGGGTGGCTGTCGTGTCTCAGAGCGGCGGAGTTGGAGCCATGATGATCAACTCCCTTGCCACCGAGAATCTGGGCTTCAGCAAGTTCGCCAGTATCGGAAACAAGCTGGACGTCAACGAAATAGACCTCCTGGAGTATCTGATCCGCGACGACGAGACCGACCGCATCTTTTGCTACCTCGAAGGAATAAGCGATGGGCGCCGCCTGATGGAAACGGCTTTCCCCTCGTCTAAACCGATCATAGCTCACAAATCCAACACCGGCACTTCCGGCTCCATCATCGCCGGTTCTCATTCCGCGTCCCTTTCGACGAACGATCTCGTGGTGGACGCGGCCTTTCGCCAGTGCGGAATCATTCGAGCGCGAGAGCAGAGGGAAGCCCTTGACTATCTCAAGGCTTTCGCCCTCCCTCCAGTGAAAGGAAACCGGCTGGCCGTCATTTCCCGCTCGGGCGGACATGCCGTGATGGCGGCAGACGCCGGCGAGGAGCTCGGTTTTGAGCTCCCCCCTTTCCCGCCCGAGCTCATCCGGCTGGCCCAGGAGCAATCCAGGGCCAATGTGATCCAGCTTCACAACCCCATGGACCTGGGAGATCTTTACAATCTGCCCCTCTACCGGACTCTGGCGGAGAAGACCCTGGAGAGGGACGACATTCACGCCGTGGTCCTTATTCATAACTACCAGGGGGTCTTTGACGCCGCGGAATCCCGCAGCCTGATATCGAGCCTGGGAGAAGTGATGTCCCGGCTCGGGAAGCCGATCGCCCTCTGTGTCTTTACGACCCAGGCCGAGCTCGATTACAATCGGAAGGCGACGCAATTCCCCATCTTCACAGATCCGCGCGAAGCCTTGAGAGCCCTGGCATGGAACCGTGACCGTTACAACAATAGTTACCTGGCTCGGCGAAGGCCCCTGCCCTTCGCCTCCGAAAGACCTGCCGGGATGGATCGGGATCGCATACGCTACGAGCTCTCGGAGCTTTCATCCGGCCCGATACCTCCACACAAGCTGGCTGCCATTCTGTCCGCCTGCGGGATTTCCCTCGCTTCGTGGGAAAGGGTCGAAACGGAGCAAGGAGCGGTTCTTGCCGCGAAGCGGCTCGGTTTTCCCGTGGCCCTCAAGACCGCTCAACCGGAGGTGATCCACAAAAGCGACGCCGGAGGTGTGATACTCGGCCTCGCCGACGAATCCGCAGTGCGTACGGCCTACGGAAACCTCCTGGAGCTTGGGCCTTACGCATTGGTCCAAAGGATGGCCGGCTCCGGTTTGGAGTGGCTTATCGGAGGACTCCGGGACCGTCAGTTCGGCCCCGTTGTGGTGGCAGGTCTGGGTGGTGTTTACGTTGAAGTGTTCAAGGAAACGAATCTCAGAATCGGTCCCATAGGCCATGAAGAAGCGGAACGGCTGGTGGAGGACTGCCGGGGGGCCGCGCTCCTCGGCGGACTGCGTGGACAGCCGCCTCTGGATCGCTCTGCCCTGCAGGATGTGATCGTGCGTATCTCGTGGCTTCTGGCCGATTTCCCTGAAATTCGGGAGCTTGATTTGAATCCGGTCCGGGTATTCCCTCAGGGATGCCTGGCCCTAGACTGGAGAGCGACGAAGGGCGCTGATTCCTGAGGAGAAGGTAGTCCGCACGGGCTGACTGACTGGGCTTGTGGGTTCACCGCGGAGGCGCGGAGAGCACAGAGAAAACGCAGAGGAATTCTATCGGAATTTAAACAATTCTCTGCGCTCCCTCTGCGTCCTCGGCGCCTCCGCGGTGAACCCACAAGCACACATTATGACCGTTCAAAGTATAAAAGAATATGTTGAGGGAGCCTGTATGTTATTTGCCTATAGTACCAGTATTTATCGGTTTCGTCCCTTATCCGAAGCCATTGAAGGAATTGCCCGCAACGGTTTTTGCGCCGTCGAGCTAATTGCGGACCGGCCTCATGCCCTTCCGGAAGATCTGAAGGCGGCTGAGATTACGGCCCTGAGGCAGTGTCTGGACCAGCGAAAGATGAAGATCACAAACCTGAACAGTTGTGTGGTTACGGCCCTGGGAGACGCGCGCAATCCCTCGTGGCTCGATGAAGACTGGATGCAGCGCGAAACGCGTATCCGCTACACTCTGGATTGTGTGCGCATGGCGGCCGCCATGGGAATTCCCTATGTTTCGACCAAAGCGGGGGGCGTCATTCCCTCGACGATGAACTTCAAAGACGCCTGGCGGCTCTTTGTGGCCGATCTGCACCGGGTGATTCCCATAGTCAAGAAGTTGGGAGTCAAGTTGCTGCTGCAGCCCGAGCCAGGCTCTCTTGTCGAAACCTCGGAGCAGACGGTCGATCTTCTCAAGGAATTTGAATTCGATCCGTTCCTGGGAATCAATTTCGATCCCGGCCACTTTTTCTGCGTGGGAGAAGATCCCTGCGAAGCCTGGGACAAGCAGAAGTCACATGTCCTGCACGTCCACCTGGAAGATATCCCCGACGGCCTAGCCCATCGCCATATTCAGCTTGGCGACGGCATCATGGATATCCCCGCATTTCTTGGTTGTGTGAAAGAATCTGATTACCAGGGGTACGTTACCATGAAGCTCGATTTTTACGATCAACAGGCCGAGGAAGTCATTGCAGCCTCCGCCGCATATCTGCGGGAGAAGGGCTTCATGCCCTCGTCGGCGGAAACGTGTTCTTAGCAGTGGCTGGAGTATGCGGATAAGGAAGGGGGGAGATTGAAAACAAGTCGTTTTCTGATGATTCTGGTGGTGCTCGTCAGCCTCTGCATGCCGGTGAGGCCTGTGTCGGCAAAGACGGTCATCAAACTTGGAGTGGTAACCATCTCGGGCTCGGCCCAGAATGTTTGTGCGGAGAAATTCAAAGAGCTACTCGAAGGCCGCTCGGACTACGAGGTCAAGATCTATCACAGTGCCTCTCTTGGTACGGAAACGGAGATCTTGCAGCAGATCCGGATGAACAGCGTCCAGATGGGCATCATCACCGACGGGCCTTTCGATGTGTTTGTGCCTGAGACTCGAGTGATCGGCTATCCGTTTCTCTTCGAAAATTATCAGCAAGCGGACAGGGTGCTGGACGGTCCCGCGGGGCAGGAGCTGCTGGGCAGGCTCGAAAAGGCGGGCTTCAAGGGTCTGGCCTTCTCGGAAAACGGCTTTCGTCAGTTGACGAACAACAAGTGCCCCGTTCATACGGTGGATGACGTGGCGGGGCTGAAAATCCGGGTCATGGAATCCGTGCTTCACAAAGAGCTGTGGCGCCTGCTGGGAGCGAGCCCCACACCCATGGGGTGGCCCATCTTTACGGAGCTTCAGCAGGGAGCCATCGACGCTCAGGAGAATCCGCTGTCGGTCATCGCCACGTACAAGCTCAGCGAAGTTCAGAAATATCTGAGCCTGACGGGGCACGTGTATTCGTCCCACATCGATGTGGCAAACCTCACCTGGTTTCAAAGCCTTTCATCGGCGGATCAGTCCCTCCTTCGACAGTGCATGGTGGAGGCCGCTCAATATGAAAGAGCCTGGAATCGTGACAATGAGGCAAGCTTTCTGGCCAAACTGAAAGAAGCCGGCATGAGCGCCGACGAGCACCCGGATCTGGCTTCCTTCCGCGCCAGGGTGAGCAACATCCGGGAGATGGATATCTACCGGCCTGCGGAGGTTCAGGAAATGCTCGGCAAGTTCATGGCGGCGGTTCGGTAATGATGAGCTTTCTCCCATGGCTTGCTTCCAAGATGCGATTGGAGTGATCCGGCCAATCGGGCAGTGGAAATCCTCCTTTGCGCTATCGGCTCGTTCATGGCGGTGCTCATCGGCGTTCATATATTCAGGCGGCATGTGCTCGATTACGCCCTCTTAAGGAATTTCGGAGTCGCTTTACCGGCCTACAGCAGAGCCAAGCCCAATGGCGGTGTCCGGCAGCGAAAAGCTTCCCCCCGGGCTTCTTCTCGCGCCATGATTGAGGCGGCGGCTCCTGACGAAAAAAGTCTTTGACAAGCTTGAGTGTGTTTCTCATAATGTTTTGCCAACCAGCAGTAAGGTGAAGGTATACCAACATATCGTGGTCACCGAGCCCATGGATGCGCAGGAAGGACAGGAGGGAAGGTCCGTTGATGCGACGTTCATGAGCCGGCATTGAAACAAAGGAGGTGAAACGGGACGAGTTACGGGAAGGAGCGAGGAAGGTAGGTACATTATGGATGTTGATGCCCGATAGATGAAAACAAGGATGGGAAGAGCGTTGTGGTTAGCTTCTGCACTCCGGACGAAGGAGATAACACCTGGCTGACGTGGCCGCCAAGGGGCTGGTTTTACAAGACTTCATCCCTGAGCGGATGGGGGATCGTGGCCAACGGAAAGGATAAGGTGAGCAGAGAAATTCTAAATGTGAACGAGGCCAATTTGCTGCAGGGAACGATACGATTGGGGCATGAATTCATATGACCGGTTCGGACGACGGTTTGAGCCGGCCAGGAGAGGACGGAATCTGGAAATGATAAAGCTTGGTAGGAGAAACATAGCTAGTCTGTTGCTTTGCATGCTGGTACTTTCGATGGTGTCCTGGACCTTGGTGAAGCCCGTGATGGCGGCCGCCGAAGAAGAAACCATCGCCGGCACGGTAGTGAAAACGGACAAGGGTATCGTCATCGAGGCCGATGATGGCGACTATCTGGTCAAAGGGCAGGATCTGTCCAAGATGGTCGGCAAGATGGTCGAGGTCACCGGCGTCATCACCGAGAGCGACAAAGGGGACTCTATTGACGTAAAGTCCTTCGAAGAGATACAAGAATAGAGTGACTTCGAGGGAGAAAAGGGAGGCCATCCCTTTTCTCCCTCTTCTTCTTGAAAGTGTGTTTATGGGCTCTTTTTTGCACAACACAACTTGCGGACGCAAGCAGTTCACGCGATTCGACATGGAGCGATTCATTATGGAAGACAAGGTCTGCCTTGATAAAGAAACCGAGCCTCCGAGCGAGGATACCGAACCTCCAAGTACCACGCTCAGGCTCGCAGCCATCCCTTCATTCAGCATTTCACGAGAACCCGCCCTATTCCCTTCCATGCCGGTTCCCCAACCACATGGACGGAGCCAGGTAAGACCCGGGGCAATCCACAACGGCCCTCGCTTTACCCTTAGCCCTCAATCCGATGATTTTAGAAAGCGCGTCTTTCCCGGTGCAGCCATCGAAGAATGGAACGACTGGCACTGGCAGTTGCGCAACCGCATCCGGGACATACAGGTTCTATCGCGCGTTGTTCGGCTCTCAGACGAAGAGCGCAGCGCCATCCTGCGCCACACGGGCCATCTGCCCCTGGCGATAACGCCTTATTACGCCGCCCTCCTCGAGGAAGGCAATCCCAGCCAGCCCATACGGCGCACCGTTGTGCCCGTGGAAGCGGAATTTCGCCACAGGTGCTGCGAGTCGGAAGATCCGCTGGGAGAGGAGCGGGACAGTCCGGTGCCAGGAGTGGTGCATCGCTATCCCGACCGGGCTCTTTTTCTCGTTACGGGCTATTGCTCAACCTACTGCCGTTACTGCACGCGCTCACGCATGGTGGGAAACGGCGGTGAATTCCGCTTCAACATGAAGCACTGGGAGCGGGCCATCGAGTACATCGAAGCCACGCCTGCCATCCGCGACGTGCTGCTCTCGGGCGGCGATCCGTTGACCCTGTCCAACGACAAGCTCGAATGGCTCCTGTCCCGCCTGCGCCGCATCCCGCACGTGGAATTCCTGCGCATCGGAACCAAGGCCCCCGTTGTTTTGCCCCAGCGGATCACTGTCGCGCTCACCCGTATGCTGAAGCGCTATCATCCGTTGTGGATGAGCATTCATTTCACCCACCCCGACGAGCTCACCCCCGAGGTCGTTCAGGCCTGCAACCGGCTGGCCGACGCGGGCATTCCTCTGGGCAGCCAGACCGTATTGCTCTCGGGTGTCAACGATCAGGTCGAAACCATGAAACGTCTCGTTCAAGGCCTGCTCAAGATCCGAGTAAAACCATACTACCTCTATCAATGCGACCCCATCCCCGGGACATCGCACTTCCGCACCCCTGTCCGCAAGGGCCTGGAAATCATTCAGGGACTACGCGGACACACCACGGGCTACGCCGTGCCCAGCTATGTTATCGATGCTCCGGGAGGCGGCGGAAAAATCCCTCTTCTCCCCGAATATGTCGTCGGCCATGACGGCAATGACCTGCTGCTCAAAAACTATGAAGGAAACATCTATCGTTATCCCGATCCGCCGGGAGAAGGATGATCACGATAGATTCGAAACCGGTACCCCCGGTACACTGGTACATATTCATGTCAGTAACGTATACAGCCTGAAACATAACGGAAGACCAGCACGACAATCCCCTGTTCCCGGGCCTGAAAGCCCGGGAACATTCTTTTTTGCCCCCATTGAAGAAATGGCTCGATCCGTGATGTAACGACAGGATCTACAAGGATATTGATGGAATGAAGATAGGAATCACGTACGATCTCCGCGAAGACTACCTCGCCCTCGGCTATGGAGAAGAAGAAACGGCTGAATTCGACCGCCCGTCCACCATCGAGGCCATCGAGGGCGTGCTGCGGGGCCTTGGCTATGAAACCAACCGGATCGGGCACATTCGAAACCTGGTTGGGCGCCTGGCGTCCGGAGACCGCTGGGACCTGGTGTTCAATTTCGCCGAGGGACTTCGAGGCTACGGACGGGAGGCTCAGGCCCCCGCCCTTCTCGATGCCTACGATATTCCCTACACGTTTTCCGATCCCATGGTCCTCGCCCTGACACTGCACAAAGGAATGACCAAACATGTCATCCGCGACCAGGGCATTCCCACTCCCGATTTCGTCGTGGTGGAGTCGGAAGAGGATATCCCAAAAGTCACTCTGCCCTTTCCGCTTTTTGCAAAGCCGGTAGCCGAAGGCACCGGAAAAGGAGTGAGCGCCGCATCGAAAATCTCGACTCGAGAGGAGCTCGCTTCGGTTTGCCGGGAGCTTCTGGCGACTCATCGGCAGCCGGTCCTGGTCGAAGTCTTTCTGCCGGGACGCGAGTTTACCGTTGGGATCGTCGGAACGGGAAAAGACTCGAGAGCCATCGGTGCCATGGAAGTCATCCTTGGAAAAGAAGCCGAGCAGGACGCCTACACTTACGATAACAAGGAGCATTGGGAAGGACGGATAGAATACTACCTGGTGGATGACCCCGCCGCGCGTAAGGCGAAGGAAGTGGCCCTGGCCGCATGGAGAGGCCTCGGATGCCGGGACGGCGGACGCATCGACCTGCGAGCCGACGCCAACGGACTCCCCAATTTCATCGAAGTGAATCCCCTCGCCGGACTCAACCCCGATCACTCGGACCTTCCCATCCTGTGCCGGAAGGTGGGGATGAGCTATCGGGAATTGATCGATACGATCATGCAATCGGCCTTGAGAAGACTGTAAGAGGAAAGAATGAACAAAGTGATTGTCCTGCACAGCGATGTGCCGGAAGGCGCGGGCAAAGACGAAGAGGACGTGCTGGTGCAGGTCGAAGCCGTTTCCCGAGCTCTCTCGGCTCTTGGCTACGATCCCGTCGCCCTCCCCTTCACCATTGACATAAAAGCATCCATGGTCAGGATTCTGGCCATCCGCCCAACCTTCGTCTTCAATCTCGTTGAAACGCTGGATGGGGTAGGACGGCTCATTCATATCGCCCCGGCCATCCTCGACTACCTGAAAATTCCATACACCGGCGCCGGGACTGAAGCGATGCTCTCGACGTCCAATAAGCTCGTCGCCAAGAAATGGCTAAAACAGACGGGCATCCCGACCCCTCGATGGTTTTGCCCTGAAGACTTGCGAAAGATCACCTCGGTGCCCAAAGGAGCCTACATTGCCAAATCCGTCTGGGAGCATGCATCCATCGGGTTGGATGAAGATTCCGTGATTTTCACGGATGACCCCATCCGCCTCCTTCAGCATATGGAATCCAGGCGGGATAAACTTGGCGGCGATTGCTTCGTCGAGGCGTTCATCGAAGGAAGGGAGCTCAATCTATCCCTGCTGACCGGCGAGGGGAGCTCGAAAAACGATCCCGAAGCTCTCCCCCCCGCCGAAATACACTTCGACGCCTTTCCCGAGGGAAAGATGCGAGTCGTAGGCTATAGCGCCAAGTGGGAATCCGATTCCTTCGAGTACCATCACACCCCGAGGTCTTTTGACTTCCCTCCGGAAGATGACGCTCTCATAGCCCGGCTGAAACAGACAGCCGGGCAGTGCTGGCATCTCTTTGGACTCCGGGGCTACGCCAGGGTGGATTACAGAGTGGATACGTCGGGAGCTCCCCGGGTTCTGGAAGTCAACGCCAACCCGTGTCTTTCCCCCGACGCCGGCTTTGCCGCCGCTCTGGAGCGTGCGGGCATAGCGTTCGAGGAGGCCGTCCGCAGGATCATACTCGAAAACCTAAGAGCCTAATCAAAAGAGGCTCTTCTTGAGGAGCGAGCCATTTGACAGTTTTCATCGAGCGTATTCGCGAGAGCATGTAATACCGACCGACGCTTTCTTCCGCGGGAGCACCCTTTTCTTCTGGACACTGCCGATGAATTGTGATTATAAGGAGCATACTTTACCGTACCATCTCGCAGCGAAGAAATTCCCAAGAGGATCGCCACCTGTGTGGCAAGGGGTATATCCATGGCTCCGACACTCCCGACAAATACTGATGTTCAGAAGCCCAAGCTTCCAGCTCAGGCTCGCAACGAAATACGAGCGAGGCGCTACGGCCTGAGAGTAGAAGAGTCGTATGTGGAGTGGATACGAAGACTTAAGTCCTTCCAGGACAAACGTCACTCTCAGAAAATGGGTACTCCCGAGATCAACAAGTTTCTAACCAGCCTCGCTGTCGAGCGAAATGTTTCTTCCTCGACCCAAAATCAGGCCCTCAGTGGAATCCTCTTCCTTTACTTTATAAGTCTACATGAAGGAGTCAAAAGACAGAGCATTGCAGGCACAACCCGGAGCCGTCATCCGTTGAATAGGGACTTCTCCCGTGAAAACAAGCAAGAAGCTCCTGCCAAGCCGACCGGGAACAAAGAAGCTTTTCGACCAGTATGAGGAGGATCTTCTCTGTGTCAGGTATCGTTATGACTTTGAAAACCATATCAATTTGAAGACCATCGAGATCGTCATTGAAAGAGCACCCTGGAACGGGAGACCCAAGAGGATTCCCGCCGCGAGAATCGTCTCCATCAGGATCGACTACGGTGAGGCGGAGCTGGGCAAGAAAGTGAAATCCGCAGGAGATACTTGGAACCGGGAGCGCAAGATGTGGGAGCTTGCCTATGGAGATGTGGTGGCTTTGGGATTGGAAGAGAGGGTTGTCGCGGAGGATGGGGTATGAAAAGTTTCTGGTATCAGAAACATTCAATGTTTCTGGTATCAGACATT